>Ga0065721_10004704_pt1 | contig 23365 bp, 24 predicted proteins | sample Mesricmetagenome_FD_59108 | JGI IMG/M metagenome (GOLD analysis project Ga0065721, IMG submission 59108) | Mesophilic microbial community from rice straw/compost enrichment Sample: eDNA_1 v2 (version 2) | ecosystem: Engineered > Solid waste > Grass > Composting > Bioreactor | place: USA: Davis...
GGATCGTCGCCCGCGCCCTGCGGACCGTTGGCGCCGGTCGCCAACACCCGCCGCGCCAACGCCTGGGCCGCAGGCGAGAGGGGCCTGGCGCTCAGCATTGGCGCCACGGTCCGCAAGGTCTCGCCTGACGCGCCGCGCCAAAGCTGGTCGGAAAGCCCGGTGTCCCGCGCGCCGATCGAGAAATAGTCCGGCGCGGCGAGCTGGGTCACCTCCACGGCTTGGGCGAGGGCCGATCCTGCCAGCACAAGCGTTCCGAACGCCGCCCCGAGAGCCAGCCTGGCCACCCGCATCGTCACCTGCCTTTTCCCCTAAGGTCGCCTGAACTTGGCGCGAGCCCCCGTGCTCGTGTAGACCTGCGCCGTTCATGGACCGTTACACACCGCTGCGTGCTCGCACCATCACCCTGGTCGGTTTGATGGGGGTCGGCAAATCAAGCGTTGGGCGCCGCCTGGCGCACGCGCTCGGCCTGCCGTTCAAGGACGCGGACAACGAGATCGAGGCCGCCGCCGGCCGGTCCATTCCCGACATCTTCGCTGAGATGGGCGAGCCGGCCTTCCGCGAAGGCGAGCGCCGGGTGATCGCCCGCCTGCTCGATGATCCGCCCCACGTGCTCGCCACCGGCGGCGGCGCCTTCATGAACGAAGAGACGCGCCGCCTCATCAAGGAGCGGTCGATCTCCATCTGGCTGAAGGCCGACCTCGACGTGCTCGCCCGCCGCGTCTCGCGCAAGGACACGCGGCCGCTGCTCTCGGGCAAGGACCCGCTGGCGGTGCTGAGCGACCTGGCCGAAAAGCGCTATCCGATCTACGCCCAGGCCGACCTGATGGTGGAGACCGGCGACACGGCCCACCATGTCGCCGTAAACCAGATCATCGCCGCCTTGAGCGCCTATCTGCAGGAGCAACAGGCATGAGCCGCACCGTCCGCGTCGGACTTGACGATCGCGCCTACGACGTGGTGGTCGGCCAGGGCCTCTTGCAGAACGCCGGGGTCCATGTCGCCCCCTTCCTGAAGCGCGGCCGCACCGCCATCGTCAGCGACGAGACGGTCTGGGCCCTGCATGGCCAGGCTCTCACCGACGCCCTGGCGGCCGGGGGCGTGGCCTCCCAGGCGATCATCGTCCCGCCTGGCGAGCCGACCAAGAGCTGGGACGGCCTCTCCGACGTCTGCGATCGCCTCCTGGGGCTGGAGCTCGACCGCGGCGACGTGGTCATCGCCTTCGGCGGCGGCGTGGTCGGCGACCTCGCCGGCTTCGCGGCGGCGATCTACAAGCGCGGGATCGACTTCATCCAGATCCCCACCACCCTGCTGGCCCAGGTGGACTCCTCCGTGGGCGGAAAGACTGCCATCGACACTCCCCGCGGCAAGAACCTCATCGGCGCCTTCCACCAGCCGCGCCTGGTCCTGGCCGATCTCGACGTCCTCTCGACCCTCTCGGACCGCGAGATGCGCGCGGGCTACGCCGAGATCATCAAGTACGGCCTGCTCGGCGACTTCGCGTTCTTCGAATGGCTGGAGGCCAACGCCGCCAAGGTCCTGGCCCGCGATCCGGACGCCTTGGCCTACGCCGTCGCGCGCTCGGTCGAGATGAAGGCCGAGATCGTCGCCGAGGACGAGAAGGAAGCCGGCCGCCGCGCCCTGCTCAACCTCGGCCACACCTTCGGCCACGCCCTGGAGGCCGAGACCGGCTATGGCGAGGCCTTGCTGCACGGCGAGGCGGTCGCCGCCGGCTCGGCCCTCGCCTTCCGCTTCTCGGCAGCCCAGGGGCTCTGCGGGGGCCAGGCCGCCGAGCGCGCGGTCGCCGCCATCGCCGCGTCCGGCCTGCCGACCAGACTGCATGAAGTGAACCCCGCGCCCTTCTCCGCCGACCGCTTGGTCCGCCACATGGCGCAGGACAAAAAGGCCGAAGGCGGCAAGCTCACCTTCATCCTCGCGCGCGATCTCGGCGAGGCCTTTGTGGCCAAGGATGTGGATGCCGTCGCCGTGCGCGACTTCCTGCTGAGCGAGGGCGCCGCCTCCTGACGCCTGATCGGCATTCCTCCCGAGAAGGTCGGGAATCAGACAGACGGCGCGCGGGCACCTGAGGTCTTGTAGGTTCTTGCGCCCGTCGCGACGTGCTCGCCTATTGGGTGAACCTGGACTAACATATCTTAAGTTCGCAATTTCCCATGTCATCGGCCGCCCCCGTTTCGGAGCCAATTCATTGACCGGACTAACCGATCTGTCTGGCCTCCGTGTCCTGGTGGTCGAGGATGAGATGATGGTCTCGATGCTGATCGAGGACATGCTCCAGGATCTCGGCTGCACCGTCATTGGGCCCGCCTCGCGCCTCGAAGAGGCGATGGAGCTCGCCAACACCGCCGAACTCGACTGCGCCGTCCTCGACGTGAATCTCGGCGGCCAGCCGATCTTCCCCCTCGCCGACCTGCTGCGGGCCAAGGGCGCGCCCTTCGCCTTCGCCACCGGCTATGGCGATGCGGGCCTGCGCGACGCCGACAAGGGCTCTCCCGTCCTCCAGAAGCCCTTCCGCGAAGGCGACCTCGCCCGCATCCTCGGCGAACTCCGCAGCCGCGTGAGCTGAGCCCTTCCCATCCTCCCCCTCTGGGGGCGGTGGATCGATGCCCAGCATCGAGACGGAGGGGGCCACCCAAAAGAGTGGTCTCAACCCAACCGCCGCATTCCCCCTCAGTCAGCCTACGGCTGACAGCTCCCCCAACGGGGCGCATCTAAGTTCCGGGTGTCATCCCGATTTCGGCCCCAGGCCGAAACCGGGCCCCATGAACACCAGATCGCGTCAGCTCTAATGGGCCCGGCCTTCCGCTTCGCTGAGGCCACCTCACATCCCCTTCGCCACCATCCCCGCCAGCACCTTCTCCGGCGTCATCGGATAGTCCCGCAGCCGCACGCCCGTGGCGTTGTAGATGGCGTTGGCGATGGCCGCCCCGGCGCCCGAGATGCCGAGCTCGCCCACGCCCTTGATCCCCATGGGATTGGCCTTGTCGTCCGCCTCGTCGAGGAACATCGAATCGAGCTCCACGATGTCCGCGTGCACGGGCGCCAGATAGCTCGCCATGTCCTGGTTCAGCAGCGAGCCGAACCGAGGATCGACCACATTGGACTCCGTGAGCGCCGTCCCGACGCCCCAGATCATGCCGCCGGTGATCTGGCTCTTGGCGGTCTTGGCGTTGAGGATGCGTCCGGCGGCGAACACCCCGAACATCCGCCGAAGCCGCACCTCGCCGGTCGCCGCATCCACCCCCACCTCGGCGAAGTGGGCGCCATAGGTGTGCTGCGAGTAGTCCCGCGCGTCGGCGGCCGGTGAAATCGAACCCTCCACATAGACCCCTTCCGGCCGAGCCCGCGAAACCAGGGCCGCCAGGGTCTCGCTACGGTTCTCGATGGCGATGTTGCCGTTCTCGAAGGTGACGAACTCAGCAGGCCCGCCGAACAGCGGCGAATTCGGATCGCCGACCGCCAGCTCTGTCAGCGCCTTGCGCAGGTTCATGGCGGCGTCGAAAGCCGCCGAGCCCGCCGTCGCAGCCCCGAACTGCCCGCCCGAGCCTGGCGCCGGCGGGAAGTCGGAGTCCCCGATCTCCACCCGCACCTGCTCCAACGGCGCGCCCAGAGTCTCGGCCGTGATCTGGGCGAGGATCGTATAGGTGCCGGTCCCGATGTCGGTCATGCCCTGTCGCAGGGTGATCGTCCCGTCGGCGTCGATCCGCACGCCCGCCTTGGCCGGCAGCAGGAAGTTGCCGCGGATCGCCGCGGCCATCCCCATGCCCACCAGCCAGCGGCCGTCGCGCACCTGTCCCGGAACGGGGTTGCGCCGCTCCCATCCGAACCGCTGCGCCCCTTCGGTCATGCAGCGCACGAGCTGGCGCATGGAGAACGGCTTGCCCGTCTCCGGATCGACCTTGGGCTCGTTACGGACGCGCAGATCGATCGGGTCGAGGCCCAGCTTCTCGGCCAGTTCGTCCATGGCGCATTCGAGGCTGAGCATGCCGGAGGCTTCCCCCGGCGCACGCATCGGCCCGGCGTGCGGCAGGTCCATCTTCACCAGCCGGTGCCCCGTCAGGCGGTTCGGCGCGGCGTACAGACTGCGCGAGAAGTTCGCCGCATGCTCGGTGAAGACCGCCTCGCGAGCGCAGTGGGTGACCGCCTCCACCGCCATGGCCGTCAGCCGGCCGTCCCGTTCGGCCGCCAGTCGCACCCGCATGTTGACCGCCGGGCGGTGGATGGTGCCGTGGAACATCTGCTGGCGCGTATAGGCCACCTTCACCGGCCGGCCCAGCGCCCTCGCCCCCAGCGCCGCGAGGGTCAGGTCGTCATAGGACTGGCCCTTCCCACCGAACCCACCCCCGATATAGCGGGTCAGCAGATGCACGTCGGTCGAGGGGATCATCAGGGTCTCGGCCAGGGCGTGCTGCCCGCCCTTCACCATCTGGATCGAGGTGTGGACCGTCACCTTGTCGCCCTCCCACCAGGCGACCGTGGCGCAGGGCTCCATCTGCACGTGGTTCTGCAGCGGGCTCGTATAGGTCTCGTCCAGCGTGACCGGAGCGGCCGCCATGGCGGCGGGAACGTCCCCGATATGGACGTCCTCTTCGCCCGGCGGCTGGTCTGCGAACCCCAGGCTCGACTGGAAGTCCACGACGGCAGGCTCGGCCTCATAGGTCACGCGCACCAGTTCCGCCGCCGCCCGCGCCGCCTCGAAGGTCTCGCCGACCACGAAGCCGACGGTCTGGCCGAAATATTCCACGCGGTCTCCCGCCAGCGCCGGATTGGACGCCCTCTGGCTGCGCGGATGGGCCCTATGACCCCGCGGCGCCTGGGCCGGCGCGTTCTTGTGCGTCCAGACGAGCAGCACGCCCGGCGCCGCCTCGGCCTCTGCGGTGTCGATGGCCGCGATCCGCCCGCGGGGGATCGCCGCGCTCACCAGCACGCCGATCGCCGGCCTCGAAGGCGCGGGGGTGTCATAGGCGTACGGCGCCGTCCCCGTGACCTTCAGCGCGCCCTCGTAGCGGTCGACGCCCTTGCCGATCAGACCGCCCCGGTTCTCGGTGACGGGATTGGGCTCGGCCCAGTCGCGAACGGAGCTCATGCGCCCCTCCCGTTATTGGCTTCTTCCGTGGCCGCCGCCGCAAGGCGTCCGACCAGGGTCACGCGAAAGCTCGTGCGTTCGTCCTTCTGCGCGGCGTCCAGTTCGGCTTGGGCCGCCTCGGTCGGCGACGCCCCCTGGGCCAGCGCCGCTTCCATCCGGCTCGCCCGCCAGGGCTTGTGCGCCACCGCGCCCCAAGCGACCCGACCGCCGGCCACCGCCACCATGGCCAGGCCGTGGGCGTAGGAGGCCCGGTCCCTCGCCTTGCGATAGACCTGCCCGCCCTCGGGGGGCGGCGGCACGACCACCGCGGTGATCAGTTCGCCGGGCGCCAGATCGGTCTCGATGTGCGGGGTGTCCCCGGGAAGGCGATGCAGGTCCTCGACCTTGATGGATCGCCTCTCTCCGCTGGGGGTCAGGGTCTCGACCCTGGCGTCCAGGGCCGTCAGCGCCACGGCCATGTCCGAGGTGTGGGTGGCGATGCAGGCCTCGGTCGCCCCGAAGATCGCGCCATAGTGATGCGGCCCGCCCAGCGCGCTGCAGCCCGATCCCGGCTGGCGCTTATTGCAGGGCTTGGTGGTGTCGTAGAAGTAATCGCAGCGGGTCCGCTGCAGCAGGTTCCCGGCGGTCGTCGCCTTGTTGCGCAGTTGCCCGGACGCGCCCGACAGGATCGCCCGCGCCAGGACGGGATAGCGCTCGCGCACCTTCGGATGGGTGGCGAGCCGGCTGTTGGTCATGGCCCCGCCGATGCGCAGTCCGCCCTCCGGGGTCTCCTCGATGCCTGCGAAGGGCAGGCGGCCGACGTCCACCAGATGGGGCGGGCGTTCGATCTCCAGCTTCATGAGGTCGAGCAGGTTGGTTCCGCCGGCCAGGAACTTCGCGCCGGGCGTTTCGGCGACCGCCTTCACCGCCGATAGGGCGTCGGTCGCGCGCTCATAGGTGAAGGGCTTCATGCGACTTCTCCCGCCAGGTCGCGGATCGCCGCCAGGATCTGCGGATAGGCCGAGCAGCGGCAGATGTTCCCGCTCATCCGCTCGCGGATCTCCGCGTCGGTCAGGGCGACCTGCGCGGCCAGGTCCTGGGTTTCCTTGCTCGGCCAGCCGTCGGCCGCTTCCTGCAGCATGCCGACCGCCGAACAGATCTGGCCCGGCGTGCAGTAGCCGCACTGGAAAGCGTCGTGCTCGAGAAAGGCCTTTTGCACCGGGTGCAACGCCTCGGGACCACCCAGTCCCTCGATGGTGGTCACCTGGTCGCCGTCGTGCATGACCAGCAGCGACAGGCACGAATTCATCCGCACGCCGTTGACGAGAACGGTGCACGCACCGCACTGGCCGTGGTCGCACCCCTTCTTCGAGCCGGTCAGCCCCAGGTGCTCGCGCAGGGCGTCCAACAGGGTCGTGCGGGTGTCGACGTCCAGCGTCCTCGCCTCGCCATTGACGGTGATCTTGGTCTGCAAAAGCCTCGCCTCCCGGACGTGAGCGCTCACACGCTTTCCACCCAAATATGGCGGCCGTCGAGGGCCGCCTTCTTGCTTCAAGCCGTTTCGCCCGGCGCCAGCGCCTTGACCGAGAGCGCGTGCACCGGACCTGAAAGTTCCTCCGCCAGAGCCTTGTAGACCAGCCGCTGGCGCACCACCTTCGAGGTCCCGGCGAAGGCCGGCGACTCGATCAGCACATTGAAGTGACTCTCTCCGCCCGACCTGGCGCCCGCGTGGCCGGCGTGCCGGTCGGAGTCGTCCTCGATCTCCAGTCGGGTGGGCGAGAAAGCCGCAGTGAGCTTGTGGTGGATAGCCTCAAATATGGCGCCCATCGGATCGATGTTCAATTCTTGAAAGGGACTCTGGGAGCCTCATACTTGGCCCATGGCTGGCGCGTTTCAATACAAGCCTAAGTTCGTCGACATCCGCGTACGTCCCCCCTCCAAGGAGGAGGAGCAGCCTCGCGATGACGACGTCTATGCGCTGAAGCCCGGCGAACGGGCTTGCGATCATCCGGGATGCCGGATGGCGGCGACCGCGCGCGCCCCGAAATCCCGCGACATGCTCAACGAGCACTACTGGTTCTGCCAGCCGCACGCGGCCGAATACAACAAGCAGTGGGACTTCTTCGCCGGCATGAGCGAAGGCGAAATTCGCAAGCGGCAGGCCGAAAGCGCCGTCGGCGACCGCCCCACCTGGCAGTTCAAGGCCAGCAAGTTCTCCCGCGAAGCCGCCTCCGCCGCCCACAACTTCGGGACTGGCCAAGGCTACGCCGACCCCTTCAGCCTCTTTGGCGCCGGCGCCCGTCCGCAGGCTCGCCCGGAGGCGCCCGGCGGCCGGCGGCTGGGCAAGATCGAACGCAACGCCCTGGCCGACCTCGATCTGGACGAAAACGCCGACAGCGCCGCGATCCGCGCCCGCTACATCGAGCTGGTCAAGCGCACCCACCCCGACTCCAACGGCGGCGACCGGTCGGCCGAACACAAGCTCCAGCGCGTCATCAAGGCCTACCAGGCTCTGAAGAAGGCCAAGATGGTCTGAGTTTTCCTCCCCTCGGGGAGCCCCCTCACCCACTGGGCGAGCATCCAGGCAGCGCCGAAGATCCTCCCCCTTCATGGGGGAGGTGGATCGCCATAGGCGAGACGGAGGGGGCCGCCGCCAGGCGGAAACCGGAACTGCGCCATTTCGCCGACGTTGCCTCCGCCATAGGAGGAAACGCCCATGCGCCCCGCGCCGGAGCCCCGCAAGGCCAGCCCAAGCCCTGAGCTTTCCGAACAGGAGTTCCGCCGGCGCTATCTCTCCGCCTTCGCCGATCCGGCCTTCACCCCGCTCCACGCCGAGCTGGACAAGATCGCCTCCGCCGCCTGGGACGCCTATTCCAGCCACCGCAAGGCGCCGCGCACCCTGAAGGCGGGCCGCGGCTACGCCGATCCCGACTATGATCTCTCGATCGACTGGATCGCCGCCAAGCAGGCGATCGAGGAGGCCCGCCAGCGCCATGCCGACAAGGACGGCCCCTGCCGCATTCTCCTGATCAGCGCCTCTTCCCGCAGCGAGCACACCTGCCCGGGCGAGGTCTCCAAGTCCTATCGCCTCGCCCAGATCGCTCATGAGGAGTTGGCCATGGAAGGCGTGGCCGTGAATCTCCTCGATCTCAGCCGCCTCACCTCCGAATACGGGCGCGAGATCCACCCCTGCAAGGCGTGCTTCTCCACGGCCGCGGCCCTCTGCCACTGGCCATGCTCCTGCTACCCCAACTACTCGCTGGGGCAGGTCCACGACTGGATGAACGACATCTATCCCATGTGGGTGGAGGCCCACGGGATCATGATCGTGACCCCGGTCAACTGGTACCAGGTCTCCTCGCCCCTGAAGCTGATGATGGACCGCATGGTCTGCGCCGACGGCGGCAATCCCGACCCGACCCTCACCCACGGCAAAGACGCCAGGAAGGCCAAGGAGGAGGAGCTCAAGGGCTGGTCCTATCCCAAGCACCTGGAGGGCCGCGTCTTCTCGGTGATCGTCCACGGCGACGTGGAGGGCGCGGAAAACGTCCGCCGCAGCGTCTCCGACTGGCTGCGCTTCATGGACCTCGCCCCCGCCGGGGTGAACGCCGAGCTCGACCGCTACATCGGCTATTGGGAGCCCTACGCCACCAGCCACGAGGCCCTCGACGCCGACCTCGCCATTCAGGAAGAGGTCCGTAACGCCGCCCGCACCCTCGTCGAGGCCGCCAAGGCGCGCCACCAGGGCAAGATGCTCATGGCCGGACGGAAGCTGAAATCGCCCCGTCAGAAATAGGGTCGGGCGTGACCTCCCCTGGCGGGAAGGCCCCTACAGTCAGCTTTGCTGCCAGCTCCCCCAACGGGGGAGCATCTGTTTGAGTCAGATCCGCCCCGCTGGGGCAGGGCTATCGCATATGACCGAAGTTCTGCTCGCCTAATCCCTTCCGATCGTCATCCCCGACCGCGCATGCGTGTCGGGGACCCATACGCACCGGAGTTTTCCGCAGGTCTCTGCGGCTATGGATGGCCGGGACCTGCCGGCTCGGCCATGACGAAGCGATAGAGAAAATCCATATGCGATAACCCTCTCCGCTGGGGAGGTGGATCGCCGAAGGCGAGATGGAGAGGCCGCGGAACGGCCTTACGCCACCCGCACCCGCGCCGTGCTCTCGGGCAGGTCCTGGCCGAAGGCGCGCTGGAAGAACTCGGCCACGGTGCCGCGCTCCAGTTCGTCGCACTTGTTCAGGAAGGTCATGCGGAAGGCGAGCGCCAGGTCGCCGCCGAAGATCTCCGCGTTCTGCGCCCAGGTGATGACCGTCCGCGGGCTCATGACCGTGGAGATGTCCCCGTTCATGAAGGCGTTGCGGGTCATGTCCGCGACCCGGACCATGGCCGCGATGGTGCGGCGGCCTTCCGGCGTGTCATAGTGCGGCGACTTCGCCAGGACGATCTCGGCCTCCACGTCGTGGGGCAGATAGTTCAACGTCGTGACGATCGACCAACGGTCCATCTGGCCTTGGTTGATCTGCTGGGTCCCGTGATAGAGCCCCGTCGTGTCGCCCAGGCCGATGGTGTTGGTCGTGGAGAACAGCCGGAAGAATGGGTTCGGACGGATCACCCGGTTCTGGTCGAGCAGGGTCAGCTTCCCTTGCGCTTCCAGGATGCGCTGGATCACGAACATCACGTCCGGACGGCCGGCGTCGTATTCGTCGAACACCAGGGCGACCGGGCGCTGGATCGCCCAGGGCAGGATTCCTTCGCGGAATTCGGTGACCTGCTTGCCGTCCTTCAGGACGATCGCGTCCTTGCCGACCAAGTCGATGCGGCTGACATGGCTGTCGAGGTTCACCCGGATCAGCGGCCAGTTCAGGCGCGCGGCCACCTGCTCGATGTGGGTGGACTTGCCGGTGCCGTGATACCCCTGGACCATCACGCGGCGGTCGAAGGCGAAGCCGGCGCAGATCGCCTTCGTCGTCTCCGCGTCGAACTTATAGGCCGGGTCGATGTCCGGCACGTGGGCGTCGCGCTCGGAAAAGGCCGGGACGGTCATATCCACGTCCACGCCAAAGGTGTCGCGGACCGACACCTTCTTGTCCGGCACCAGAGCGATGAGCTTGTCTTCTTGGGTATCGGCGAAAGAGGTCATGACGCCGCTTCGATTACAAGTTTACGAGCCCAATGCAAACGGCTGTTTGCGCCATAAGGTCCATGCCGTCGCGGCAAGGCGGGCGGACGCGCCCGGGTCAGCCCGGCGCGTCTCGCCGCACCTGGCTCGGCGAAGCGCCCCACCAAGCCCTGACCGCCCGAGAGAACGCGCTTTCCTCGGAGTATCCGAGCCGGCGGGCGAGCTCGGGCAGCGGCAGTTGCGAGCGCCGCAACAGGATCAGCGCTTCGCCCATCCGCGCCTCGTCCCGCAGCTTGGAAAAGCTCACGCCAGCCTCGGTGAGCCGCCTCTGTAGGCTGCGCGAGGAGAGGCCAAGCTCCGCCGCCACGTCGGCGGTGGTCGCCGAGGCGAACCCAGCGCGCGCGATCGCCGCCCTCACTTCGTCGCACAGGGCCTGTGACCGCCGCTGATCGCGCAGCAGGCCCTCGGCATAGGCGGCGTTGAGCTCCAGCAGCCGCGGGTCCGCGCCCCGGATCGGCCGGTCCAGAGCCTCCCGCGTGAAGAGGAGCGCCGCCTGGTTGGCGAAGGTGACCGGCAGTCCCAGATAGTCCTCGTAGACCCGCGCCGGCGCCGCGCCGGCGGCCATCAGCACGATCTGGCGCGGCCGCACGCCCGAGGCGAAGGCCGACGGACGGGCCGCGATCGTCCCCAACACCGACTCGACCTGCAGGCGCGAGACCTCCACCGGATCGGCCGCGGGTTCATAGACCAGCCGCAGCCCCCCGGCCTCGGGCGCCGCGCGATAGCGCCCGCTGGCGCTCACCAGGGTCTGGTAGCGCATCAGCATCTCCAGCGCCTGCCGGACGCTGGCGCTATGCGCCGTCAGGACGGAGACGACGTTGCTCGCCTGCATCGGCAGGGCGCCGCCCACCTTCAACCCCAGAAGCGGGTCGGGCTTCATCCGCCCGGCGCGGCGCCACAGCCGGCGGGCCGACCCCACGTCGACGCGCGAATCCCGCGCCGCCTCGCCGCCTTCGAACCCTCTGAGGCCTTGCGTAAGGGCGGCCCGGTCCAGACCTTCGCGCTCGAGCCCATCGAGCGCGGCGTTCATCCAGCCGGCCATGATGGTCAGCGCATTGGCCATGCCCCATCTTAGCCCCGCGCCACCAGACCCGCCAATTGGATGGCGCGCCAAGTCAAGAATTCGGCGCACCCTATCAGCCGCTCGGCGCTAGGGTCTGCGTCGAAGGCCGGAACCCATCCGGCCCGCGGAGGAGACGACCATGACCGAGACCCTCGCCCCAGCCATCGAGGTTTCGCCCGAGCCGAGCGGCTTTGGAGCCAGCATCACCGGCCTTGATCTCACTCGCCCCCTCGCCCCGGAGACGCTGAAGGCGGTGAAGGAGGCCTGGGCGCGTCATGGGGTCGTCGCCTTCCCCGACCAGCCCCTGTCCCTGGAGGCGCTGGAGGCCTTCACCCTCCAGATCGGCCCCTTCGGCGTGGACCCCTTCATCAAGCCGATGCCCGGCCACCCCAACGTCCTCGAACTGCGCCGCGAGCCGGACGAGAAAGCGACCAACTTCGGCGCCGGCTGGCACTCGGACTGGAGCTTCCAGAAGGAGCCGCCCGCCGCCACCCTCCTCCGGTCCGAGGTCACCCCGCCCGTCGGCGGCGACACGCTCTTCGCCGACTGCGCACGCGCCTATGACGCCCTCTCGGACGCCATGAAGGCCATACTCGCGCCGCTGCGCGCCGTCCATTCCGCCACGCGCGCCTATGGGACGGAGGGCGTCTTCGCCAAGGAGACCGCCAAGCGGACCATGGAGATCATCGTCTCGGCCGAAGCCGACAAGACCGTCTCCCACCCCCTCGTCCGCACCCATCCGGTCACCGGCCGCAAGGCGCTGTTCGTCAGCCCGGTCTACACCGTCGGGATCGAGGGGATGACCGCCAAGGAGAGCCACGCGATCCTCGGCTTCCTCTTCGCCCACATGACCCAGGACGAGTTCGTCTACCGCCACAAATGGCGCCAGGGCATGCTGCTCATGTGGGACAACCGCTGCACCGTCCACTTCGCCGAGGGCGGCTATGACGGCCACCTGCGGGTCATGCACCGGACCACCGTGGCCGGCGAGGCTCCGGTCTGAGGCCCCTTAGGCCGCCCGGTCCAGCCTGCGCCCGGCCGCCACCCTGGCCGACAGGATCGCCACGATCAGCGGCAGGCCCCACAGGAACGCCTTGAACGCCAGGACCACGCCCTGGTTGGCCTCCCAGGTTTCGCCCTTGAGCTGCGCCTCGAGCTGGTTCCAGAAGCTGGAGGACATCATGCCGGTCGTGTAGGCGCAGGCCGCCAGCATCGCCAGCCAGCCCGAGCGGGCTCCGCGGGCGAGCGCCGCCGCGGCCCATAGCAGCAAGCCCCCGGCCACATAGTCCTCCAGCAGCGTCACCGGCGTGGTCAGCCATGCGCCCAGTCCGCGCCGCAAGGTCTCCAGGATCGGGAACAGAAGACCAAGAAGGGTTGCGACAGCGATGGCAAATCGAGCAGCGGGCGACATGGCTGATCCTCCGGTTTGTTATTTCATGCAATCTGCATGAAATAACAAACCTCGGCAACCAGCGGACCTCAGGAGGTTGCCGCCAGGCGCCGGATCATCGCCTCGAGCGCTTCTCGCGGCCGTCCGTCTCCAGCGGCCTGGGCCAGCGCCGCCTGCAGGCCGGCGCTGAGGATCACCTCCGACCAGCCGGCCACCTCGTCTTCCGCGATCAGCCCCGCCTCCACCCAGTGCCCCAGGGCATGATGCAACAGCGGCTCGAAGGCGCGGTTGAGCCGCTCGCGCCAAGCCTCCCAGCCCAGCACCGCCGGCGCGTCGACGAACATCAGCCGCCGCCGCCGCGCGTCCAGCGCCAGGTCCATCATCACCCCCACGCCTTCCCACAGCTCGGCGATCGAGTGCGCCCGCTCCATGGTCTGGTCCGACAGCAGGCTCGCCGTCTCCTGCAGGGCATGGTCGAGGGCCGCCTCGAACAGGCCCTTCTTGCTCCCGAACTGGTACTGCAGCGCCCCGCGGGTCAGGTCCGCGCGCCGGGAGATCGCGTCCTCGCTCAAGGCGTCGAACCCCTCCTCGCCAAACGCCTCCAACCCGGCCTGGAGCAGCCTGGCGCGGGTCCCATCGGACCACCTGCGGGGTTTCTTCGACATAGGACGGTGATGCGGCGCGGGGCCGCACGAAGTCAACGCGTGGCTAGGCCGTCACCGGCCCCGCCAGCTCCGCGCCCAGGGCCAGCACCCGGCGCTGGTCGACGGGGCCTGGCATGCGCACGCCCGCGGCGTTCGCCGCCTTGAACCCGAACCGGCCGAAATAGGGCTCGTCGCCCACCAGCAACACCGGATAGCCGGCGGCCTGGGCCGCCTGGCAAGCCATCCGCACCAGTTCTCCGCCGACGCCGAACTTTCGGACCTCGGCCCTGACGGCCAGGGGCCCGAGGAAGATCGCCGGCGCCTCGCCCACATGCACCTTCCACATGCGCACCGATCCGACCAGCCGCCCGCCCTCCCAGGCGCAGAAGCTCATATCCGGACGGAACTCTGCGAACTCACGCACCCGCTCCGAGGACTTCACGAAGCGGCCGGGACCGAAGGCGTGATCCAGCAACGCCTCGATGGCGTCGGCGTCCTGGGGTTGTTCGTTGAGGTAGTCGGGGGCCTGTTCGGCGGGAACGGTCATCGGGAGGCCTTGCGATAGCGGAACGAGGATCCGCCGCCGGACGCAAAGGCGTTGGGCGGACGGGGCTTCAGGCGGCGCGGCGGGCGCGCCCGGTTCGTCGCTGGCCTCGCATGGAGAGCGTCCCGAACAGTCACAAGGAAGCGCGCGCATAAGGCCATGTGGCCCCGCCGTCAATCACGCGTTGCGGCGCACGGCTCGGCGCGGCAAGTTGCCCGCCCTCCCCGCATCCGAGCGCCCATGTCCGACGCCCCGACCGCCGAACCGCCCGCCACCGCCCGCGAGCTCCTCAAGCACCGCGACTACATGATGTTCTGGTCGACCCGCGTGGCCTCGACCCTAGGGGTCCAGATCCAGAGCGTGGCCCTAGGCTGGCAGGTCTACGCGGTGGCGCGGCGGACCCATACCGTCGCCGAGTCCGCCTTCTATGTGGGCATGATCGGGCTGGTGACCTTCATCCCGGTGCTGCTGCTCGCCCTCTGGGCCGGCGAGGCGGCCGACCGCTACGCCCGCAAGCGCATCCTGCAGATCTGCTATCTCGGCGAGATCTCCTCGGTGCTCCTGCTGCTGGCCGCCAGCCTTTTCGACTTCGCCAGCATCCCGCTCCTGCTGGGCGTGGCCGTGCTCTTCGGAACCTCGCGGGCCTTCATGGGCCCGGCCGGCACCGCGCTCGGCCCCATGCTGGTGCCGCGCAGCCTCCTGCCCCGGGCGATCGCCTGGAATTCCCTCGCCTGGCAGGGCGGCTCCATCGTCGGCCCGGCCCTGGGCGGCGCGCTCGTCTCGCTCTCGCCTGCCGACGCCTACGGCGCGACCGCCGTCCTCTATTTCATCGCCCTGGCCACCGTCTCGGCCATCCGCATGAACACCAAGCCCGAGGTCCAGGCCGGTTCGCGCTGGACGCTCATCAAGGAAGGCCTCGGCTATGTCTGGCATAACAAGATCGTGTTCGGGGCGATCTCGCTGGACCTCTTCGCCGTGCTGCTGGGCGGCGCCACGGCCCTGCTGCCGGTCTATGCGCGCGACATCCTGCATGTGGGGCCCGAGGGCTTCGGCGTCCTACGCGCCGGCCCGGCGATCGGCGCGACCCTGGTCGCCTTCTGGCTGGCGGCCAATCCGATCCGCGCCAAGGCCGGTCCGATCATGTTCGTCGGCGTGGCGATCTTCGCCTTGGCCACCATCGTCTTCGGCCTTTCGAGGGTCTTCTGGCTCTCGGTCGTCGCCCTCGCCGTCCTAGGCGGCGCGGACATGCTCAGCGTCTATGTCCGCCAGACCCTGGTGCAGATCGTCACCCCCGACCAGATGCGCGGACGCGTGGCCGCCGTCTCCTCGCTCTTCATCGGGGCCTCTAACGAACTTGGCGAGTTCCGCACCGGGGTCGCCGCGCGCTTCATCGGGGCCGTCGGTGCGGCGGTTTCAGGGGGCGTGGCCGCGTTGATCGTCACTGGCCTCTGGGCGAAACTCTTTCCCGCCTTGCGCAAGGCCGACCGGCTCGAATAACAACGAGGCCATTCTTTTAGGGAGATAGGTTCATGGGTGCACTTTCAGGGAAAGTTGTTCTGGTCACCGGCGGCGGCAACGGCATTGGCCGTGACTGCGCGCTGATCGCTGCGCAGGAAGGCGCGAAGGTCGTCGTCAACGACCTCGGCGGCGGCCTCGGCGGCGGCGACGAAGGTTCGGCGGGTCCGGCCGAGCAGGTCGCGCAAGAGATCCGCGCCGCGGGCGGCGAGGCCGTCTCCAACTCCGACAGCGTCACCAACTACAAGGCCGTGCAGGGCATGGTCGAGCAGGCCATGGACACCTTCGGCGGCCTGCACGCCGTCATCAATCCCGCCGGCATCCTGCGTGACGTGATGTTCCACAAGATGACCGAGGACGACTGGGACCGAGTCATCGACGTGCACATGCGCGGTTCGTTCAACGTCGCTCGCGCCACCATCGAGCTGTTCCGCAACCAGAACGACGGCGCCTACATGTTCTTCACCTCGACCTCTGGTCTGCTGGGGAACATCGGCCAGGCCAACTACGGCGCGGCCAAGATGGGCATTGCCGGCCTGTCGCGCATCATCGCCATGGAAGGCGCCCGCAACAACGTGCGCTCCAACTGCCTGGCTCCGGTCGCCTGGACCCGCATGACCCAGTCGGTGCCGGTGAAGGACGAAGCCGCCGCCGCCCGCCGCGCGGTCATGGCCGAGAAGATCCGCGCCGACCAGCCGGCCCGCTTCTCCGTGGCCATGGTCACCCCGGCCGCGGCCAACGTCTCGGGCCAGATCTTCGGCGCCTCGGGCGAGAACATCATCCTCTACAGCCAGCCGCGTCCGATCGAGACCGTGACCAAGGAAGAAGGCTGGACGGTCGAGACCATCCTGTCGGAAGCCGTGCCGAAGATGGAACCGAAGTTCACCCCGCTCTCGCGTCCGCCGCTGGCCAGCCAGGGCGGCGAAGCCAAGGCCCCGGCCCAGGCCGGCTAAGCCTCAACGGCTAAGGCACGACAGCGAAGGCGGCGGATCTTAGTGGGTCCGCCGCCTTTTGCTTGCGCGCTCGCAAGCGCCGCCGATCTCGGCGCCGGCCTTGCATGCCTCCGCGCCCAAGGAGGAGCCCTCATGTCCGTCACCAACATCGGCGCCGCCAGCTACTTCGCCCAGCCGCTCCACAAGGGCGAGGAAAGCCAGGCCTCCAAGCCCAGGCTCGACACCGCCGAGGCCGCCGAGCCCAAGCGCCGCATGAGCGCCGAGGAGGAGGAGAAGCTTCGGCGCAACCTCGCGGCCATGGCCTCCGAGGAATACCGCGACATCCTCAAGGAGGACGCCGCCCGCGAAGCCGAACGCCGCGGCGCCGAGGGCCGCAATCCCGCCGGCGTCGTCGCCGACCTCTCGGTCTGACCGAACACCGCCGCACTGAGACGCTCGAGATAGCGCGGCCGGGGACGGCCAACGAGGATTAGGCCGCCGCCATACGCATTTCCCTCCCCTTCATGGGGAGCGTGGATCGGCGCGAAGCGACGAGACGGGTGGGGTGTTGCGGACGCAGCAAGCCCCACCCCGGTCGCTACGCGACCTGCCCCTCCCCATGAAGGGGAGGGGGAGCACGTATCTAGGCGCTCCTCCTTGGGAGCTCCCGGCCGAATGGCCGCGAAGCTGTTGGCCCAGCTCTTGCTCAAGCCCCAACGAGCAGAGGAGCCCTCCCATGTACGTCGATAAAACCGGTCTGGCAGGCAGCCTTTTTGGGGCGGGCGGCGTGGCGCTCGCCCCTCAGCTCGGCAAGATCGACCAGGCGAAATCGACCGATGGGACGCAGGCGCCCAGCGCCGCTGAAGTCGCCGCTCGCAAGGCCGAGCTCTCGAAACAGGCCCAGCGCGCCGTCCTCGACGAGATTCGGGAGAAGGGCATCTACGCCTGGGCCCAGGAGCAGAAGCTCGAAAAGCTCAAGGAGAAGATCCGCGAAGAGGTCACCGCCGCCAATCCGGACGCCGACCCCGCCGCCATCGAGAACGAGGTCGCCCGCCAGGTGCGGCAGGCCCTTGAAGAGACCCTGAAGGCCGAGGCGGACGCCGCCGCCAAGCGCGGCGAGCCCGCGCGCCCCATGATCATCGACATCTCGATCTGAGCTGCGGCCGTAGGATTAACCTAAACGGCGAGTTAGCGGCGTTGCTACAATTTCACGTTGCGACAGCGCCAGCAGCTTTGCCATAAGAAACGCGACTCCGAAGGGAGTCGGGGGACTTCCTTTCTCCGGCGTGGCCGTTGGACCGAGGCCAAGGCCCCTGAGGCGCGCCCTTCGCGCGCATCATCTCAGCGGAGCATGTCGCCATGCCGACGATCAGCCAGCCCAATACGTACTCCTTCCAAGAGGACGCTGGGTCGAGCCTCTTGAACGGCCTGACCATCAGCGACACCGATCCGGGCGCTCAGATCAGGGTGAAACTCACCCTCTCCAATTCTGCGGTAGGCGGGCTCTCGGCCGGCGACGGCCCCGCGTCGATCCTGGAGTTCACGGACACCGCTGCGGCCCTCAAGCATCCTATCCGGGGTCACGTTCGACAGCACGCCGAACTGGAACGGTGAATTTTCGATCGAGATCGAGGTTCAGCCCGCGGGCCAGCCGATCGAGATCAGCAGCGTTTCGGTGGACGTGGCGCCCGTCAACGACGCACCGACCATCACTGCGCCGCCCTCGATTGACGTGGGGGCGGGTTCGCCGACCATCACTGGCATAAGCTTCGCCGACATCGACGCCACCGGCGAGGTCCAGGCGACCTTCAGCATTTCGGACGTCGTCTCGGCTACGCTGTCCGGCGCCTCCGATCCCAACGTCGCGGTGGAGGGGGGCGGCCATTCGGTGACGCTGACGGGCACGCTGCCCGACATCAACACCTATATCGCCGAGGCCAAACTCACCTTCTACGCGATGGCTGGGGTCGAGGGGTTCGTTCATCTGAACGTCGAGATCGACGACCTGGGCAATACCGGCGCCGGCGGTCCCCAGGCCGCAACGACCTCCGTCCTTCTGGATGTCAGCAGCTTCAACAATCCGCCGACCGGCGGGGTGTTCATCAACGGCACGGGGACCCAAGGTCAGAGCCTGACCGTCACCAACACCCTGGCCGACGCGGACGGCATGGGAGAGATCACCTACCAATGGCAAGCCGATGGCGAGGACATCGCCGGCGCCAACGGCGAGGCCTTCGTCCTCACCCAAGACCAGGTGGGCAAGTCGATCAGCGTGGTCGCCCGCTACCAGGACGGCGCGGGCAATCTCGAGGCGGTGACCTCGGCGGCGAGCCCGGACGTCATGAACCTCAACGATGCGCCCACAGGCGGCGTCTCCATCTCCGGCGTGGCGCAGGTGGGCCGCACGCTGACCGCCAACACCTCGACCCTGGCCGACCTCGATGGGTTAGGCGACCTCGCCTACGAGTGGCGGGTGAACGGGGAGTTCATCGGCGATGAGTCTTCTCTCGTCCTGAACCCGGACATGCTTGGCAAGGCCATTACGGTGAAGGTCAGCTATGAGGATGGCTATGGCGCTCCGGAGTCCGTCTCGTCTGGCGCGGTGATAGTCGCTTCGCCGCCGACGCCGGAGCCGGAGCCCACGCGCACGACCGAGACCCGCACGATCGGCGACCGCACCTTCACTATCGAAACTGTGACCGGCCCGGACGGCCTCCCGCATCGGACGATCGTGACCGCTCCGAGTATGCCAGGCTCGGCCCCGGTGACGCTGCCGCTGGGCCCCAGCAACCAGCTCGAGTTCACCCTCCCGTCGGGGCTCGGGGCGACGGTGAGCGGCCCGACCATGCCGGTGAATATCGAGGCGTTTCTTTCTCAGACCAGCCCCGACGTCATTCGCTCGATCCTGCAGAACCAGGCGCTAATCCAGGCCGAGAACCAGGCCTTTATACAGAACCTGCAGCTCACCGCCGGGCAGTTCGGCGACGTGCCCAATCCGATCGGGATCATGGGCCAGCTCGACAAGATGATCGCCCTGGTGATCAGCACGATCCAGGACATCAACTCGCAGTTTCACGACTTCCGGCCGAACATCGAACTCAACTACATCGACCTGGCCCTGATCGCGGGCCGGGCGAACATCAGCGGCGGCGCCGGCCGCCAGCAGGTGTTCGGCGACGGCGCGCCCCAGCAAATGGTGCTGGGTGAAGACGACGACGAGTTGCACGGCGGCGGCGGAGCGGACACGGTCGGCTCGACGACGGGGAACGACAGCCTGTTCGGCGACGAAGGCGATGACAGCGTCTTCGGCGGCGAGGGGAACGACCAGTTGTTCGGCGGGACCGACGCCGACACGGTCCAGGGCAATGTCGGCGCTGACCTCGTCCACGGCAACCAGGGCGATGACCTGCTCTATGGCGGTCAGGGCGACGACATCGTCCGCGGCGGTCAGGGCGACGACATGACCTTCGGCGACCTCGGAAACGATCTCGTCTTCGGCGACCTGGGCGATGACCGGCTTGAGGGCGGCGAAGGAGCCGACACCCTCCAGGGCAATCAGGGAAGCGACACCGTGCTCGGCGGCGCGGGCGCCGATCTCCTCTATGGCGGCCAGGGGAACGACCACCTCGAAGGCGGCGAAGGGAACGACACCCTTTCGGGCGATCTCGGCGACGACGTGCTCACCGGCGGCGCCGGCGCCGATGTCTTCCTGCTCTTCGCCGGAGCCGGCCTCGATCGCGTCACCGACTTCACCTCGGCCGACCACGTCGTGCTCGCCCAGGGCGTCGCCTTCAGCCTGCGCCAGGAGGGAGCCGACACCGTCATCGACCTCGGCGACGAGGGCCGAATGATCCTCACCGGCGTCCAGCTCAACACCCTCCCTGAAGGCTGGCTCACCGTCGCCTAGGGCGCGGGCGACGCATATGCCGGCAGCGCCTCTTCCTCCCCTGCCTAGCGGGGGGAGGAAGAAGTCTCCGCCGCCCCCTACCCGTCCGCCAAGGCCCGCAACGGCTCGCCCGTCAGCCTTCGGACGATCCAGTCGGTCTGCGCGCTCGCCCCCAGCGAGTCATAGAAGGCGATGGACGGCGCGTTCCAGTCGAGCACCGCCCATTCCAGCCGCGCCAGGCCCTCCTCGACGCAGCGCTGCGCCAGCCGCCGCAGCAGCGCCTTGCCGGCGCCTAGGCCCCGCGCCTCCGGGACCACGAACAGGTCTTCGAGATAGATCCCGTGCCGCCCACGAAAGGTCGAGTAGTTGTAGAACCAGAGCGCAAAACCCACCCGCCGCCCATCCACCTCGGCTATGTCGCAGAACACCCGCGGACTGGCGCCGAAAAGAGCCCCCGCCACATCGGCCTCGGTCGCCACCACCTCGTGCAGCAGCTTCTCATAGTCCGCCAACGCGCGGATGAAGCCGTAGATGAGCCCTGCGTCCGCCGGCGTGGCGGGACGGACTGCGACGGAAGCCATGAACTCTCCTTGAACTAGATCCTCCCCCACTGGGGAGGCGGATCGCCGAAGGCGAAACGCCGGGGGGCGCCTCACATGCCGACGCCGGTGATCTCCTCGGACATCACCCACAGCCGGTCCGCCGCATCCGGATCGATCGCATAGGGCATCACGCCCTTCATAGGGTTGGCTTGCGACCACATCGGCGCCTGCGCGCAGTCCTCGAGGTAGAGCCCGCCGATCCCCTCAAGTTCCTCCCCTACCGCGGCCCAGACGCTGGTGGAGGCGCCCTGCTCGGGCGTCTTGAAGCCGTCGCGGACCTTGCCCTCCTCGTCAATCCAGCCCATCGCCCGCATCTCCTCGTCGGTGAGATAGCGCTGCAGCGGGGTCATGATGCCGCCGGGCATGACCGCATTGGCCGTCACCCCGTGCTCCTCGAACCGCTCGTTGTAGCCGACGGCGAAGAGGGCGTTGGCGGTCTTCGACTGCCCATAGGCCTCCCACTTGTCGTAGGGCCGCGAGAGGTAGTTCGGATCGTCCCAGTGTATGTCGCTGCGCCTGTGCCCGATGGAGGAGAGCACCACCACCCGCGCCGTCCGGTCCTCCTCGGCGGCGTTCAGCAGCGCCCGCGTCAGCCCCAGCGTCAGCACGAAATGGCCGAAGTGGTTGGTGCCGATCTGCAGCTCCAGGTCCTCGGCGGTCCGCAGCAGCGGCGTGGCCATCACCCCCGCATTGTTGATCAGGATGTCGAGCGGCGCATCGCCCCAGGCGTCCACGAACGAGCCCACCGAGGACAGGCTCGCCAGGTCCAGCGTGCCCGCGATCACCCGGTCCGCCCCGATGCTCTCGTTGATCTCGACCGCCGCCTTCTCGCCGGCGACGCGGTCGCGCACCGCCAGCATCACGTCCGCCCCCGCGCCGGCGAGCGCCCGGGCGGTCTCCAGCCCGATCCCGCTCGCCCCGCCGGTGACGATCACATTGCGCCCGGAAAGGTCATGGTCCGCCGCCACCACCCGGGCCGGCGTGAAGGCGCCGTAGCGCGAACGGATCATCGCCCCTACGCCACCTTGCTGAAGTCGGGGCTGCGCTTCTCGGCGAAGGCGGCGAAGGCCTCCTTGGCCTCGGCCGACTTCAGCTGCGCGCCGAAGTGGCGGCCCTCCTCGTCCATCCGCTCCGAGATCGCCGCCTCGTCGCGCATCAGCGCCTTGGTGATGGTCACCGCCGCCGGCGGCCGCGCCGCCACCGCCTCGGCCGCCGCGCGGGCCTTGGCGCGCAGCTCGCTCAGCGGCACGACCTCGTTGGCGATGCCCCAGTCCACCGCCTTCTTCGCGTCCACCGCCTCGCCCAGCACGAACATGGCGAAGGCCCGCGTATGGCCGATGCGGCTCGGCAGGGTGATGCTGGAGGCCGCCTCCGGCACCAGGGCGAGGTTCACGAACGGCGTGGTCAGCAGGGCGTTCTCGGCCACATAGACCAGGTCGCAATGCAGCAGCATGGTCGTTCCCACGCCCACGGCGCGCCCGTTCACCGCCGCGATCAGCGGCGTCTTGGCCCGCGCCAGCGCCGCCAGCAGCGGATTGCCGCCCCGCCGCGCATCGCCCGCCGCCTGATCGCCGGCGTTCACCGCCGCGAAGTCGGAGATGTCGTTGCCGGCGGTGAACATGTCGCCATTGGCCTGGATCAGCACGCAGCGCACGTCCTTGTCGAACTCCGCCTGATCGATGGCGTCGCCCAGGGCCTGGTACATGTCCCGCGTCAGGGCGTTCTTCTTCTCGGGCCGGTTCATGGTCAGGGTCAGCACGCCGCCGGACTTCTCGATCAGGATATGTTCGGACATGTGAAAGGCTCTCTGGGGATCGGCTTACGACTTACGCCGTATGCTAACGCCGCCCCACACGAAGTGAAGGCCATTCCCCAAATTCCTCTCCTGCTCCCGTCGAGAGGAATAGATCGCGCCTCTAATCCGTCGACAGCTTTCCCGCATCCCCGTCGCACAAATAATGGTTGAGTTAACCAACGAGGGTCGCCTACCACCGGTGGCGCCACGTCCGGCAAGCCTTTGGGGGCCGCCATGATCTTCAACGTCACCAACGGCAGCGACTCCGGTCCCGGCTCGCTGCGCCAGGCGATCCTCGACGCCAATGGCAGGCCCGGACCGGACCAGATCTCTGTCGTTGGCGGCCTTGTGATTATCCCCGCGACGCCATTGCCGACTCTCGTCGAATGGGTCGACTTCACAAGCGATCTCGTCATCGAAGGCGACCTCTCGAGGACCGCCGGCGTCACCGTCGGGTTCGCCGGCGCGACCACGCTGCAGGGCTTGATCGGCCACGGTGATGTCGCCTTGTCTGGCGCGGCTTCGCTGCGGTTCCAAAATTCCAGCGACTTCATCCTGAGCGCCGACCTCGTCCGCCGCGGCGATGTGAACTTTCAGGGCGCGGGCGTGGTGACGCTCTCGGGCGCGAACGATGCGTTTCTTGGGTCGATGAGGGTTAGTGCGGGCGCGACGGTGGTGGCCACGAACGGAGCCGCCCTTCCAGACGACGCGGGCGTCAACGTGTGGGGG
>Ga0065721_10005190_pt1 | contig 23357 bp, 19 predicted proteins | sample Mesricmetagenome_FD_59108 | JGI IMG/M metagenome (GOLD analysis project Ga0065721, IMG submission 59108) | Mesophilic microbial community from rice straw/compost enrichment Sample: eDNA_1 v2 (version 2) | ecosystem: Engineered > Solid waste > Grass > Composting > Bioreactor | place: USA: Davis...
GATGACGACGAAGATCGCCTTCACCACCGAGGCCGTCACCCGCCGGCCGAGCGATTCCGCGCTGCCGCCGACCTTCAGTCCCTCGACGGCGGCGACGATGCCGATGATCAACGCCATGAACGGCGCCTTGATCATTCCGGAGACGACCGTCGACATGTCGATCGCCTCGCGCAGCCGCGAGGTGAAGACGTCGAAGGTGATGTCGGAATAGCCCCAGGCGACCAGCGCCGCCCCGAAGAGCGCCGCGAAGTTGGCGACGATGGTGAGGAGCGGCAAGGCTAGAACGAGAGCGACCAGCCGCGGGAAGACGAGGACGCCGATCGGGTTGAGGCCCATCACCTTCAGCGCGTCCACCTCCTCGCGCATCTTCATCGAGCCGATCTCGGCGGTGATCGCGCTGCCGGAGCGGCCGGCAATCATGATCGCCGTCAGGAGCACGCCGATCTCGCGCAATTGCAGGATGCCGACGAGGTCGACCACGAAGATCTCGGCCCCGAAATAGCGCAGCTGGAAGGCGCCCTGCTGGGCGATGATGGCGCCGATCAGGAAAGACATCAGGATGATGATCGGCATCGCCCGCACGCCCATGTGGTCGAGCTGGCTGACGACGGCGGCGGGCGAGACGCCGGCGCCGCGATTGAGTTTGAGCTGCGCGCCGCGAACCGCCGAACCGAGGATGTACATGGCGGCGACGAGGTCGTCCCAGAGCTCCTCCATCACCCGGCCGACCGGCGCGAAGACGACCTCGAAGAGCGGACCGCGCGGCGCGGATCGGCGCCGGCCGTTGTCGCCTATCTCGGGAAGAGCTGCGATCAGCGCGGCGGCCGCCTCCGGCGCCGACAGCGTGGCCTCGACGCCGCGGTGGGCGGCGGCCATCTGAAGACGCTTGACGAGCCAGGCGCCGGCCGTGTCGAACTGGCCGATCGCCGACAGATCGATGTCGATCGGCTTGCGGCCGACCTTTCCCTCGATCTCGAGCATCTGCCCGTTCACGGCGGTCACGGTGGCATGGCGCCAGTCGCCGGAAAGGACGATCCGCAGCCGTCCGTCCTCCTCCCTGATGTCGAGGGCGGGCGGTTCGTCGCGGGATCGCGCCGATGCGTCCTGACCTCTTGTATCTGCGGGCGGATCGGTCAACATGCTTTCCTCATAGCGGCTTGCCGATGTCCTGTCACCGATTGCGGATCGGTTTCGCCCGGCAATCCAAGGTTCCCGTCGTCCAGCCAGGTTCGCCATGCCCCCCATCCTCGAAGTCACCACGGAAAGCTTCCCGACCGCCCGCGTCTTCAACATCTCGCGCGGCGCCAAGACCTCGGCGGAGGTGGTCACCTGCACGATCTCGCAGGACGGAAAGGCCGGCCGTGGCGAATGCGTGCCCTACAAGCGCTACGGCGAATCGGTGGAGGGCGTGATTGCCGACATTCGCGCGATTGCCGACGCGATCGCCGGCGGCATGGACAGGGCCGCCTTGCAGACGGCGATGAAGGCGGGAGCGGCCCGCAACGCGGTCGACTGCGCGCTCTGGGACCTCGAGGCCAAGCTTTCCGGCAAACCGGTCTCGGCAAGCGCCTGCCGCACCGTGCCGCGACCGGTGCCGACGGCGGTGACGGTCTCGCTCGGCTCGCCTGACGAGATGGCGGCGGAGGCGCGTGCGCTCGCCAGCCACAAGGTGCTCAAGGTCAAGGTCGGCACTGCGGACGATCACGCACGCATCCACGCGGTGGCGAGTGCGGCGCCGAAGGCCGAGATTATCCTCGACGCCAACGAGGGCTGGAGCGAGGACAACCTCCAGGCCCATCTCCTGACCGCCGCCGAGATGCGCATCCGTCTGATCGAGCAGCCGCTGCCCGCCGGCCGCGACTCGATGCTCGCCGACATTCCGCATCCGGTGCCGATCTGCGCCGACGAGAGCGTCCACACGATCGACGACCTGCCCTCGCTCCTCGGCCGCTACGACGCCATCAACATCAAGCTCGACAAGACCGGCGGGCTGACGGAAGCGCTGCGGATGCGCGATCGCGCCCGCGAGCTTGGCTTCGGCGTCATGGTCGGCTGCATGGTCGGCACCTCGCTCGCCATGGCGCCGGCGGTGCTCCTCGCACAGGATGCAGACTGGGTCGACCTCGACGGGCCGCTGCTTCTGGCCCGCGACCGAGTGCCAGGTCTCACCTATACCGGCTCGCTGGTCTCGCCGCCCGCGCCGGACCTGTGGGGCTGACTCTGCGGCAAGATTTCATCCCTGCGTCGCCAAACCGCGATTTCCCGCTGCGCATGGATGGGCTAAACCGGGCTTTCACGAGAACGAAGACGACAAGAACGGAAAGTGCGATCAGGTCGTAGCGCTTTCCCGGGGGTAAGGAAAATGACCCGCAAGAGCCAGAAACGCCCGGAAAATCCAAAACCGGCGACCGGCGAGCTCGACGAGAGCGCGCTGTTCTACCACAAGTATCCCCGCCCCGGGAAACTGGAGATCCAGGCGATCAAGCCGCTCGGCAACCAGCGCGACCTCGCGCTCGCCTATTCGCCGGGCGTCGCCGCTCCCTGCCTTGCCATCCGCGACGATCCCGATCTCGCGGCCGATTTCACCGCCCGCGCGAACCTCGTCGCGGTCGTGTCGAACGGCACGGCCGTTCTCGGCCTCGGCAATATCGGCCCGCTCGCCTCCAAGCCGGTGATGGAGGGCAAGGCCGTCCTCTTCAAGAAATTCGCCGGCATCGACGTCTTCGACATCGAGATCGACGCACCCGACGTCGCCCGCATGGTCGACGTCATTTCCGCGCTCGAACCGACCTTCGGCGGCATCAACCTCGAGGACATCAAGGCACCGGAATGCTTCGAGGTCGAGCGGCAGCTGCGCGAAAAGATGGACATCCCCGTCTTCCACGACGACCAGCACGGCACCGCCATCATCGTCGCCGCCGCCGTCCTCAACGGTCTGGAACTCGCCGGAAAGTCGCTGTCGGAGGCGAAGATCGTCACCTCGGGGGCGGGCGCCGCGGCACTTGCCTGCCTCAATCTCCTCGTCGCGCTCGGCGCGCGGCGCGAAAACATCTGGGTCCACGACATCGAGGGCCTCGTCCATGTCGGCCGCGAGGTGCTGATGGACGAGTGGAAGGCCGTCTACGCCCAGGAGACCGACAAGCGGACGCTCGCCGAGACCATCCCCGGCGCCGACGTCTTTCTCGGCCTCTCGGCCGCCGGCGTGCTCAAGCCCGAGCTTCTCGCCACCATGGCCGAGAAGCCGCTGATCATGGCGCTCGCCAACCCCTCGCCCGAGATCATGCCGGACGTCGCCCGAGAGGCGCGCCCCGACGCGATGATCTGCACCGGGCGCTCCGACTTCCCCAACCAGGTCAACAACGTCCTCTGCTTCCCCTACATCTTCCGCGGCGCGCTCGATTGCGGCGCGCGCACGATCAACGAGGAGATGAAGCTGGCGGCGGTGCGCGCCATTGCCGGGCTCGCCCGCGAGGAAGTCTCTGACGTCGCCGCCCGCGCCTATTCCGGCGAGACGCCGACCTTCGGGCCGAACTACCTGATTCCCTCGCCCTTCGATCCGCGGCTCATCCTGCGAATTGCGCCGGCCGTGGCGCGCGCGGCGGCCGAGAGCGGCGTCGCGCGCCGGCCGATCGCCGACATGGAGGCATACCTCGACCAGCTGAACCGCTTCGTCTTCCGCTCCGGCCTGATCATGAAGCCGCTCTTCGCGGCGGCCAAGGCGGCCACGAAGAAGCGCGTCATCTATGCCGAGGGCGAGGACGAGCGCGTGCTGCGCGCAGCCCAGGTCCTGCTCGAGGAAGGGATCGCGAGCCCGATCCTGATCGGGCGTCCGGCGATCATCGAGGCGAGGCTGAAGCGCTTCGGCCTGCGGATAAAATCCGGCACCGACTTCGAGATCATCAACCCTGAGGACGATCCGCGCTACCGCGACTATGTCGACGAGTATTTCGCGCTCGTCGGCCGCCTCGGCGTCATCCCCGAGGCGGCGCGCACCATCGTGCGCACCAACACCACCGTCATCGGCGCGCTCGCGGTCCGGCGCGGCGAGGCCGACGCGCTCATCTGCGGTCTCGAAGGCCGCTTCGCCCGCCATTTCCGCGACGTCTCGCAGATCATCGGCAAGAAGGAAGGCATCATCGACTATTCGGCGATGAGCCTGCTCATCTCGCAGCGCGGCGCCACCTTCATGACGGACACCTACGTCTCGCTCGATCCCTCGGCCGAGGAGATTGCCGAGACGACGATCCTCGCGGCCAAGGAAATCCGCCGCTTCGGCATCCCGCCCAAGGCGGCGCTCGTCTCGCATTCGAATTTCGGCTCGCGGGATTCGGCGAGCGCGACGAAGATGCGCCGCGCGCTCGCCCTCGTTNGCGAGCAGGCGCCNGATCTCGAGGTCGACGGCGAGATGCACGGCGACGCGGCGATCTCGGANGCGCTTCGCCGCCGCGTCATGCCGGATTCGATGNTGTCNGGNGAGGCCAATCTCCTCGTCTTCCCGAACCTCGANGCGGCCAACATCACGCTTGGCGTCGTCAAGACGATGACGGACGCGCTGCATGTCGGCCCGATCCTGCTCGGCGCGGCGCTGCCGGCACACATCCTGTCGCCGTCGGTCACCTCGCGCGGGGTGGTCAACATGTCCGCGCTCGCCGTGGTCGAGGCTTCCTATCCGGCGTAATGCGGGCGGCCGGCGGCTGCCGGGTTAAGGTAAATTCAGGGCTTTCATTGGCATACTGTGCCGATGGAACTAGGATGCTGGCGGATGAGGCGTCGCCCCGGGCGATCGCCGCATGTCAGCCGCGTTTTCGCCGGAGCCCTCGCATGCATGGCCGCCTGTTCGCCGTCCTGACGCTCTCCCTCGTCACCTCGCTCAGCGCAGCGAGCGGTGCAGAGGCTGCGTCGGCAGCGTGCGCAAGGCTCAAGGCCGAACTCGCCGGCACATCGAGCCGGGAGGGCGGCTCAGCCGAGTACCGCCGCTTCGCCGACGCCGTCGCCCGCCAGCGGGAGCAGATGCGCAAGGTCCAGTCCGACCTCGCCCGCTTCGGCTGCACCTCCGGCTCCTTCATCGTCATCGGCGGGCAGAACGCCGCCGCCTGCCAGAAGCTCTCCACCGCGCATGTGAAGATGCGCGCCAATCTCGGCGCACTCGAGCGCAAGCGCGACGCCTATGCCGGCCGCGGCTCCGCCCAGGCTCGCCGGCGCATCGAGGCAGCCCTCAAGGCCCATGACTGCGATGGGACCCGCCCCGCCGTCACCGTCGCCAAGGCCGATCCACAGCGGCCCGTACCTACCCCGGTCTCGGTCGAGCCGCAGGCCGAGCGCCGCAACAGCCCGGGTCTCGTCGCCATCATCGGCAAGTCCGGCGGAACGGACATCACCTCTCGCCCCTCCGGCGGGCTCGGCGTGCCCACCTCCTCCGGCGCCCGCATCGTGCTCGAGCCGCGCAAGGTAGGCGCCGGAAACCTGAGGACGCTGTGCGTGCGCACCTGCGACGGCTACTTCTTCCCGATCTCGTCTTCCGCCTCTGCGCTCGATTTCGCCCGCGACGAGAAAACCTGCAAGATGATGTGCCCCGGCACCGAGGCCGAGCTGTACTTCCATTCCGTCCCCGACCAGGAAAGCGAAGAGATGATCTCGGTGCGCACCCGCGCGCCCTACACCGACCTGCCCGCCGCCTTCTCATACCGTAATGCCGGTCCGGCGAAGTCGCGCGCCTGCTCCTGCAACATGACAGCCTTCCACAAGGAGATGGAGCGGCGCGAGAAGCTCTATAACGGCACCTTCGCCGAGAAGCCGATGACGACCTGGGTACGCCCCTCCGCAAGGCCCGACCCCGGCGAGGACCCGGAGACGATCGCCAACGCCCAGGCGGAGCTGAGCCCCGGCGACATCGCGGCCGTCGCCGCCGCCTCGACGCGCGAGCGCCCGATCACCGAGGCAGACCGCAAGGTCCGCGTCGTCGGCCCGGCCTTCCTGCCGGATCAGTCGGAAACGCTCGACTTGACCTCCCACGCCGACCGGATTTTCCGGTAGCGGGGTCAACGCCGGCGCCAACCCGACCCACGTTTCGCCAATACACACGTTTGCATTTCAGATAAGTGTATGCTTATCTCAATGCATGACCGAATCGGATGTCTTCCGCGCGCTCGCCGATCCGACACGCCGCACCCTTCTCGACCGGCTGACCACGGCCGAACTCAACGCGACGGAACTGCGCGAGGGCCTCGGCATCTCGCAGCCCGCCGTCTCGCAGCACATCGCCGTCCTGCGAGAGGCCGGGCTCGTCTCGGAGGCGCGTCAGGGACGCCACATCCGCTACCGCATCAATCCGGAGGGGCTCGAACCCCTCGTGCACTGGTTCGAGCGCTACCGGGCCTTCTGGCCGTCGCGCGTCGACCGCCTGAAAACGCTTCTCAGGGAGATGGACCAATGACCGCCGAGATCGATACCGGCGAGACGGACGCCGGGACGGACGCGCAGGACCGCATCGTCTATGAATGCGAACTCGACGCGCCGCCGGAAACGGTGTGGCGCGCGGTCTCGGTGCCGGAGTTCCTCGCCGAATGGATCGGCTTCCCGCCACGGGAAGGCGGCGACCGGAACGGGGATTCCGCGAGCTACACGATCGAGGAAACGACACCGCCCTCTCGCGTGCGCCTGCGCTGGCACGATCGAGACGTCGACCAGCCGGACACCCGGGTCACCATCGACCTCACCCCGGCGCCTGAGGGACGCACCTTCTTCCGCCTCGTCCACGATGCGGGGGCCATGCGGCGCATCGCCGCCAACGAGAACGGCCAGACGCTCAAAATGGCCGCCTGATCGCCATTTAACTTATATTTATCAATTACTTGAAAGGATTCGCCAATGCGCGAAACGATGCAACTCGTCCCTATGGTCGTCGAACAGTCGCCGCGTGGCGAACGCTCCTTCGACATCTATTCCCGGCTCCTGCGCGAGCGGATCATCTTTTTGAACGGCGAGGTCAACGACACGTCCGCGTCGCTGATCTGCGCGCAACTCCTGTTCCTCGAGGCCGAGAACCCGGAAAAGGAAATCTATTTCTACATCAACTCGCCCGGTGGTGTCGTCACCTCGCAATTCGCCATCTACGACACGATGAACTTCATCAAGCCGCCGGTGGCCACCGTCTGCATGGGCATGGCCTATTCGGCCGGCTCCTTCCTGCTGATGGGCGGGGCCGCAGGCCATCGCGGCGCCCTTGCCAATGCCTCGGTCATGGTGCACCAGCCTTCGGGCGGCTTCCAGGGCCAGGCTTCCGACATCTTCATCCACGCGGAGAACACCCGCAGGGTCAAGCACCGCATGATCGAGCTCTACGCCAGGCATTGCGGACGCACCGAGGCGGAGGTCGAGCGGGCGCTCGATCGCGACACCTTCATGAATCCGCAGGAAGCGCTGGAATGGGGCCTCATCGACCGCATCTATACAAGCCGCGCCGATCTCGAAGCGGCCAATGCGGCGAGGGCTGCCGAGGCGACGCCCGCACCTTGAACGGCGGAGCGATCAACTCCGGTCGCGAAAACGGTTGGTGATCGGATAGCGGCGGTCGCGGCCGAAATTCTTCCGGGTGATCTTCACGCCCGGGGCCGATTGCCGGCGCTTGTACTCGGCGATGTAGAGCAGGTGCTCGATCCGGTGCACCGTNGNCGCGTCGTGGCCGCGCGCCACGATCTCCTGCGTGCCCATCTCGTTCTCGACCAGGCATTCGAGGATNTCGTCGAGGACGGGATAGGGCGGCAGCGAATCCTGGTCGGTCTGNTTGGGCCGGAGTTCCGCNGAGGGCGCCTTGTCGAGGATGTTCTGCGGGATTACCTCGCCCGAGGGGCCGAGCGCGCCGGGCGGAACCGTGGTGTTGCGCCAGCGCGAAATCGCGTAGACCTGCATCTTGTAGAGGTCCTTGATCGGGTTNAAGCCCCCGTTCATGTCGCCGTANAGCGTNGCGTAGCCGACCGACATTTCCGACTTGTTGCCCGTCGTCACCACCATNGAGCCGAACTTGTTGGAGATCGCCATCAGGATCGTGCCGCGGGCGCGGCTCTGCAGGTTCTCCTCGGTGATGCCGGTATCCGTTCCCTCGAACAGCTGTGAAAGCGCGTTCGAGAAGCCATCGACCGGCTCGCCGATCGGCACGATGTCGTAGCGGCAGCCGAGCGCGCGGGCGCAGTCCTCCGCATCCTTCAACGATTCCGCGGATGTGTAGCGGTAGGGCAGCATCACGCAGCGCACCCGCTCCTCGCCGAGCGCGTCGACGGCGAGAGCAGCGCAGATCGCCGAATCGATACCGCCGGAAAGGCCGAGCACGACGTTGCGGAAACCGTTCTTGTTGACGTAGTCGCGAAGCCCGAGCATGCACGCGCGGTAGTCCGCCTCCTCGCCGTCGGCAATGCGGGCCATCGGACCGCCGTCGCAAACCCAGCCCTCCTCGCCCGCGCCCTCGCGTCGCCGCCACGTGGAGATGGCGACGGCCGTCTCGAACTGGCTCATCTGGAAGGCGAGCGAGTGGTCGGCGTTGAAGGCGAAGGACGCGCCGTCGAAGACGAGCTCGTCCTGGCCGCCGACCTGGTTGGCGTAGAGGATCGGCAGGCCGGTCTCGATCACCTGCTTCAGGACCACCTGATGGCGCACGTCCTGCTTGCCGCGATAATAGGGCGAGCCGTTGGGCACGATGAGGATCTCGGCGCCGCTTTCCGCGAGCGTCTCGCAGACGCCGAGCTCGCCCCAGATGTCCTCGCAGATCGGAATGCCGATGCGCACGCCGCGGATCGACACCGGCCCGGGCATCGAGCCGCCATGGAACACGCGCTTCTCGTCGAACTCGCCGTAATTCGGAAGATCGACCTTGTCGCGGGTGGCGACGACCTTGCCGCCATCGAGGACGGCGACGGAATTGTAGCGCTTGCCGCCCTCGGTGCGCGGGTAACCGATGACGATCGCCGGCCCGCCATCGGCAGTGTCGGTGGCGAGATCATCGATCGCCCTGGCACAGGCCTTGAGAAAGGCCGGCTTGAGGATGAGGTCCTCCGGCGGATAGCCGGCGATGAAGAGTTCGGTGAAGAGAACGATGTCTGCGCCCTGGTGCGCGGCATCCGCCCGCGCCTCGCGCGCCTTGGCGAGATTGCCGGTGACATCGCCGACCGTCGGGTTGAGCTGGGCCACTGCGATGCGCAGGACGTTGGTTTGGCTCGGGGTGCTCATGCTGGCAGATCCGGTGCTTGCTGGTCGGGCGCGCCGCCCGATGGTGTCGGCCCAGCCTGTTTAGAGCAAGACGCGGGCTTTGCAAATTGACGGTACATCTTAGCCGTCTCGAAGGGCGTTTCCGCGCGCGCGGTCCGATCAAGTTTCATGGCCGGGCAAGGGAACAAGTGATGGGGACGCCCGTTCATCTCCTGTTCAAGGTGACACTTTTATGACAGAGGTACCGACAGTTTCAGTGACCCCAGAGCCTCACGTGGCCCTTACCTCTGCCAGACCCTTGGCGGCCGCGCTTCGCGACCGCATCGGACATCACGTCGCCCTTCGCCGCGCCCTCGTCCTCATCCGGCAATTCGCAACAACCTGGGTTCTCGCCCTCCTCACCGTGGGCGGCGCCGAGCTCGTTGCCGGCAAGCCCTTTGCCGACACGCTGACCTATTTCACCAACCGCGGCCAGCCGGCGATGACAATCACCGCGATCGTCTTCGTCGTCTATCTCGGCGTCGACGCGATCCTCGCCAGACAGCACAAATCGGCGCTGATCCTCGCGCCGATGGTGCTTTTCGCCGCCTTTGTCTCGGGTCAGAAGCAGGTTTTCCTGAGTGATCCGCTCTATCCGACCGACCTCCTGTTCTGGCGACAGATCGTCGAACTGATGCCAGCGCTCGCCGCCGAGCGGCCGGGGACGGCTGCGCTGATGGCGGCGGGCTTCCTCGCCGGGGCAGGGCTGCTCGTCGCCCTGTGGGTCTTCGCCTGGCGCAATTTCCGCCGTCTGAGGACGCGCGAACGGCTCCTGCGCCTCGCTCTCTGCATCCCGGTCCTTGCCGGTTTCGCCTCGATCATGGACTACAATCACTGGTCGCTCACGCGCGACCGGCTGAGAATCTACCCGATCCTGTGGGACCAGACCGAGAACTACCGCCACAACGGCTTCGTGCTCGCCTTCCTGATTAACCTGCCAATGGCGAACGTGAAGGCGCCCGCCGGCTACAGCGCTGGTGCGATCGACGGCATCCGCGCCGATCCCGCACCCTTTGCCGCCACGCATGACGAGAAGCCGGACGTCATCATGGTCATGAGCGAGTCGCTCTTTGATCCGACGCGCATTCCGGGCGTCACCCTGACGCCCGATCCGATGCCGACGATCCGCGAGAACAGCTCCGGCGACGTCTTTTCCCCGGAATTTGGCGGCATGACCTCGAATGTCGAGTTCGAGGCGCTGACCGGCTTCTCCAACGCCTTCCTGCCGGCAGGCAGCGTCCCCTACCAGCAATATGTGCGCAAGTCCGTGCCCTCGCTCGCCACCTTCTTCCGCGGCCAGGGCTATATAACCCGCGCGATCCATCCCTACGAGGGCTGGTTCTGGAACCGGACCTCCACCTACAGGGCCTTCGGCTTCGACGAGTTTCGCGACGTGAAAGCGCTGCCGAAGCTCGAGATGCGCGGCAACTTCCCTTCCGACGAAGCGCTGACGAGGGAGATCATCCGGCAGGCCGAGGAGGAGAAGGAGCCCTTCTTCTTCTTCGCCGTCACCTTGCAGGGCCATGGCCCCTATGAAGTCGGCCGCTATCCCGACCCGGCGATCGAGGTTCAGGGCCTCCGTGGCGCGCACGAACGCGACGTGCTCGCAACCTATTCCCACGGCGTCAAGGAATCGGACGACGCGCTGGCGCTCCTCCTCGACTGGGCCCGCAAGCGCGAGCGCGAGACCATCGTCGTCTTCTTCGGGGATCACCTGCCGGCCCTCGGCACGGTCTATACCGAATCCGGCTACATGCCGTTCAAGACCGGGGCCCGCAAGGCCGAACCGGAGCGCATGAAACGCGAGCACGAGACCCCGCTCGTCATCTGGTCGAACCGCAACGGCGTGCGTAGCGATGTGGGCGTCATCAGCCCCGCGCTGATCCCCTATCATCTCGTCAGCGAGGCCGGTTTCGAACATCCCTACTATTCGGGCTTCCTCGGGAAGGTCGCCGAGCGTTATGCCGTTATCGACCGCTACCTCCTGATCGACGCCGATGGAGAAGCGACCGAGGACTGGGCCCGCAGGCCCGGCATCGACGCGGTCATCCGCGACTACCGGCTGCTCCAGTACGACATCATGTTCGGGGACGGGCGCGCGCTCGACCGCTTCTTCCCGGACCACGCGAAAGTTGCGGCCTCCGCCGGCGCCTGATCCGCATTCGTCAGGAGGCGGGCGGCGCACCGATGCGTATGGCCCCTGCCCGTCCCTTGACCTCGGTCCCGTCGCTGACGACGGCAGCGCCGCCGACATAGAGGCTGGCGCAGCCGGACAGGGTGGAAAGAGCGAGCAGGGCCGCGGCAAGTGCAGCGGCAGGACGGAAGCGGCGAAAAGCGGACATGCCGCCAGTTTGCCGCCCCAACCCGGTTCTCGTCAATGCGCCGGGGCGGGATCGAAACGCCACATCGTCATCGACAGGACGCCGAACTCGTCGCTCTCGTGCATCTTCTCTGGCCGGAAGCCCTCGCCTGCCGCGCCAAGGGCGACATAGAGCGGCAGGAGATGCTCGTCGGTCGGATGGTTGCGTGCCGCATTCGGCGCCCGGTTCCGGTAGGCGAGCAGGTCGTCGACGTCGCCTGCCTCGATCCTGCCGTTCATCCAGCGCGTGAAATCCGACACCCACGCGGGAACGTCGGCGGCGCGAATTCCCCGGCGCAGATTGGCGAAGGCCTCCGGCAGGTTGTGGGTAAACGAACCCGAGCCGATCACCAGCACGCCCTCATTTGCGAGACCGGCAAGCGCGCGGCCGAGGCGGAAATGGTGATCCGGATCCTTGTTTGGATCGACCGAGACGGACACCACCGGGATATCAGCGCCGGGATACATCAGGATCAGCGGCACCCAGACGCCGTGGTCGAAGCCCCTGCCCTCCACGGCATTCGAAGAGAAGCCGGCATCGGTCAGGCGCTGCGCGATGTCGCGGGCGAGCGTCGGCTCGCCCGGCGCGGGGTATTGCATCTGGTAGAGCTCCGGCTGAAAGCCGCCAAAATCGTGGATCGTCTCCGGCTTCGCGTCGGCCGAGACGGCGACACCGCCGGACACCTCGAAATGCGCCGAGGCGACGACGATCGCCTTCGGGCGCGGCAGATCACGGGCGGCCTCTCGCAGGAAGGCGGCGGCCTCGGTGTCGGCGATCGCCGTATCCGGCGAGCCGTGGGATACGAAGATGGCGGGCATGGCGCGGGTCTGCGTGGCGTGGGAAGCGTGCGTGTTCATGGTGGCGAACTCCTTTCCCGATAGATAGGCCCGCCACAACGTTCAATAAATACGGCGATGACGGCACGAACCGTTCACAAATCGGAAACGGCGAGCAACTGCCGTCGCCAACGGTCAGACCGGTTCCTCCGGCCACCCCTGCCCGTGGTTCGGCGCATCGTCGCCGATCTCGTAGTAGGCGGCCTTGTCGTCGCAGAAGATATGGCCGGCGAAGGTCAGGCCATTCGGGTCGTCAAAGGCGCCGGCGCCGATCGAGGTCGTGGCGGAACCGTTGCTCTTCCAGAAAAGGATCGAGCCGCAGTTGCCGCAGAAGCCGCGCGCTGCCTCTGGCGAGGCGCGGAACCAGACGAGCAGGTCTTCGCCATCGATCGACAAGCAGTCGTCGGCGACGCTGGTCGCCGCATAGAAATGCCCGCTCTGGCGCCGGCACTGGGTGCAATGGCAGGCAATGACGCCGCGCACCGGCCCGCGCGTGCGGAACCGCACCGCGCCGCAAAGGCAATGCCCTGTCCGTTCCACGTCCCTGCTTTCCATGACTCCCACCGCCCATCTCCCCGCCTCGAAGACCGCATCATCGAACGTCCCTGCGCGTGATCCCGGCCTGTTTGCGACACCTGCGCGGTGAAGTTCGGGACGGCTTGCGTGGACGATTTCTGGCGCCGGAATGACAAAGAGCCCGGGATACCCAGGCTCTTCGTGGGTCGGATTGTGTCCGCCGCGTCTCTCAGGCGTTGACGGCGATCTGCTTCTGGGCGTCGTGAACGCTCTTCATGCGCTCGGCGACGAGGAAGGCGAGCTCGATCGCCTGGTCGGCGTTGAGCCGCGGGTCACAATGGGTGTGGTAACGCTCGGAGAGATCGTCACCCGACAACGCGCGGGCGCCGCCCGTGCATTCGGTGACGTTCTTGCCGGTCATCTCCACGTGGATGCCACCCGGATGCGTGCCCTCGGCGCGGTGGATCTGGAAGAAGGAATCCACCTCCGAGAGGATGCGCTCGAATGGCCGCGTCTTGTAGCCCGCGAGCGAGATCGTGTTGCCGTGCATCGGGTCGCAGGACCAGACAACCTTGCGGCCCTCGCGCTCCACGGCGCGGATTAGCTTCGGCAGGTACTCGGCGACCTTGTCGTGGCCGAAACGGGCGATCAGCGTGAGCCGCCCCGCCTCGTTGGCCGGATTGAGGATGTCGATCAGGCGCAGGAGCCCGTCGGCATCGAGCGACGGACCGCATTTCAGACCGATAGGGTTCTTGATGCCGCGGCAATACTCGACATGGGCGTGATCGGGTTGGCGGGTGCGGTCGCCGATCCAGATCATGTGGCCGGACGTGGCGTAGAAATCGCCCGAGGTCGAATCGACGCGGGTCATCGCCTCTTCGTAACCGAGAAGCAACGCCTCGTGGCTGGTGAAGAAATCGGTCTCGCGCAGGCTCGGATGGTTGTCCGCGGTGATCCCGATTGCGCGCATGAACTCCATCGTCTCCGACATGCGGTCGGCGAGCTTGCGGTAGCGCTCGGCCTGCGGCGAATCCTTGACGAAGCCGAGCATCCACTTGTGCACGTTCTCGAGGTTCGCGTAGCCGCCCTGCGCGAAGGCCCGCAGGAGGTTCAGCGTCGCCGCCGACTGCCGGTAGGCCATGATCTGGCGCTCCGGATCGGGCACGCGGGCCTTCTCGTTGAACTCGATGCCGTTGATGATGTCGCCGCGGTAGGACGGCAGCTCGACATCGCCCTGCTTCTCGACGTTCGAGGAGCGCGGCTTGGCGAACTGGCCGGCAATGCGGCCGACCTTGACCACCGGCTGGGCTGCGCCGAAGGTCAGGACGACGGCCATCTGCAGGAACACGCGGAAGAAGTCGCGGATGTTGTCGGCCTCGTGCTCGGCGAAGCTCTCGGCGCAGTCACCGCCCTGGAGCAGAAAGCCCTGCCCTTCGGCGACCTGACCGAGCGCGGCCTTCAGTCGCCTCGCCTCACCTGCAAAAACCAGCGGCGGAAACTTGGCGAGCCGCGCCTCGGTCGCCTTAAGCGCCTCCGCGTCGGGATATTCGGGAACCTGCTGGATCGGCTTGCTGCGCCAGCTGTTCGGGGTCCAGTTCTGTGCCATGTTGTCCACCTTTGGTCACGCCGACCGCGATGTATGCACGATCGGTGCGTCTTTCCACGAGCGCGGCTTATATAGCGATTGAAGCCGCCTGCAAACCCGGAAACGAATCGGCCTTTCGTGCATCCGGGGCGAGGTCAAGGGGTCTTGGCGAGCCTTCGCGCCAGCGCCGCCTCGAAGAGATCGATCTCGTCTTGGCCGAGCGTGACAGCGCGTGGATAAAAGGGAGCCGCCCTGTCCTCTTCTACAGCGTAGCCGAATTCCCCGGTCTCGTCGACGAAACGCGTTACCCCGTCGGGTCCGAACTCGGCATGGAGCCCTTGCATGACAGCGTCGAGATAGGACCGCCAGATCAGGGGCGTTCCGGGCACTCCCGGCACATCGTCGCGGGCCTCATAGACGTGGAGCGGACAGGAAAAGCCGGGGCTCTGGCCGAAGAAGGCGAGATCCGCGGGGGCGATCTCACGGCGCACATAGTGCGCCTCCCGCCGATCGACGGCGGCAAGGTTCTCGACGAGGTCGATGACGAGGAGCCCGTCGATTGCCGCGCCAGGCTGGCGGCTGACGCTCAGCATGGCGGGGCGCTGCCGCTCGAAGGGGATGCCGAGGTCCGGCGGCGGCCGCCAGACGCGACGCCAGCTGGAAAGCCGGGCCGGATAGGCGGCAACGGCTGCGGTCCTGAGCGTCGCCCGGTTGACGAGCGAGCCATAGCCGAAATAGCCGACGAGCCGGCCCTCGGCTGCGAGTTTTTCCAGATCCTCATCGTTGAGACGTGTGATCAACGGCCGGACTCACTTTCTCCGCATGCTGCGCCAAGGCATGGAATCGACTCGCCTTTTCCGGCCGACCCGCCACTCACAATCCCCATCCCTCGCCCGCCTCCAGCATTCCACTCGCGCCCGAGGCAACGAGCGCCGCCTCGTAGATCAGGCAGTTGCGCTCGATCTCCTCGCCGATATGGGCGCCGTCGCCGTTGACGATGTCGCGCGCCGCCCGGTAGTCCAGCCGCCCGTCCGGGAGCAGGAAGTCACCGAGCTTCCTCGGCCGGAACCAGCCCTCGATCATGCCGGCAAAGGCGACATGGGCGGAAATTTGCGGGTCGAGGATGCGGTCGTAGTCCTCGGCGAGCCCGAAGGCGCGGCCGAAGCGCGCGGCGAGTTTTTCCTCGGCATTGACGTAGTTGCGCCGGTGCGTGAGCTGGATGTCGCCGCCGCCGACCGGGATGCGGCCGGTCTCGTCGGGAAGCCAGTACGGCGTCTTCACCCAGGTGAGCCGCCCGGCGTCATAAGCGCGTTGCAGCCGCTCGGCCGCCTCGGCGCGCGACGATGCGAAGGTTTCCAGCACCGGCTCCATCCGACCGCCGGTCTCGCGGTGGATCTGGCCGAGCGCGGCGGCGAGGAAGGGGAGCGGGTGCGCTGGCGCGTAATAGGTTTCCCAGACATCGAGCTTGACCTCGAGGCCGCGGCGCTGTGCAACGCTCATTCCATCAGGAAAGAGGCGCGGATCGGTCTCGGTCAGGTGCCGGAAGAAGGCCGCGCGATCCATCCCCTCCAGCCCCTTGCGCGTCAGACCCGCTCGCCCGCCTTGATGCGGTAGCTCGGCTGGTACATTGTCACCAGTTCCTCGGCCGCCGTCGGATGCACGGCCATGGTGCGATCGAAATCGTCCTTGGTGCAGCCGGCCTTGAGCGCGATGGCGAGCGCCTGGGCGAGCTCGCCCGCATCCGGCCCGAGGATGTGGACGCCGAGCACCTTGCGGTCGGCGGCGTTGACGACGATCTTCATGATCATCTTCTCGCGCCGGCCCGACAGCGTGTGCCGCATCGGGCGGAATTCGGCGCGGTAGATCTCGATCTCGTCATGCGCCTTGGCCGCGTCCTCCTCGGCCATGCCGACTGTCCCGATCTCCGGCTGCGAGAAGACGGCGGTGGCGATCAGTTCGTGATCCGGCGCCGTCGGCTTGTCGCGATAGACCGTGTCGAGGAAGCACATCGCCTCGTGGATTGCGACCGGGGTGAGTTGTACCCGGTCGGTGACGTCGCCGACGGCGTAGATGTTGTCGACATTTGTGCGCGAATACTTGTCGACGACGATCGCCCCCTTCTGGTCGACCTCGACGCCGGCCTTCTCGAGCCCCAGTCCCTCCGTGTTCGGGACGCGGCCGAGGGCCAGCATCACCTGGTCGGCGACGAGCGTCTCGCCATCCGAGGTCTCTGCCTCGAGGCGGCCGTCGTCGCGCTTTTTGATCCCGGTGAAGACCTGGTGGCAGAGAATGCGGATACCCTTGTCCTCCATCGCCTTGTGCAGGCCGCGGCGCACGTCGCCGTCAAAGCGCGAGAGGATCTCCTGACCGCGATAGACGAGCGTCGTCTCGACGCCGAGCCCATGGAAGATGTTGGCGAACTCGACGGCGATGTAGCCGCCGCCGGCGATCAGGATCGCCTTCGGCAGTTCCTTCAGGTCGAAGGCCTCGTTGGAGGTGATGGTGAGCTCGTGGCCCGGCAGCGCCGGATGCGGGGCCGGACGCCCGCCGGTGGCGATCAGGATCGTCTCGGCGGTCACCCGCTTGCCGGTCGCCTTGATTTCCACCGTATGGCGGTCGACGAGTTCGGCACGGCTTTCGATGATCTCGGCGCCGTTCGTGTCGAGGCCGCGGCGGTAGAGGCCCTCGAGCCGGGCGATCTCGTGGTCCTTGTTGGCGATCAGCGTCGGCCAGTCGAACATGGTCTCGCCGACCGTCCAGCCATAGCCGGCCGCATCCTCGAAATGCTCGGAGAATTGCGAGGCGTAGACGAACAGTTTCTTCGGCACGCAGCCACGGATCACGCAGGTGCCGCCGAAACGGTATTCCTCGGCTATCGCCACCCTCTTGCCCATGCCGGCAGCAAGTCGCCCGGCGCGCACGCCGCCCGAGCCGCCGCCGATGACGAAGAGGTCGTAGTCGTAGGAGGTCATTCGCGCACCTATCATCCTTTGCAGTCGCAAATGCATATAGGCCGCGACGGCAAAGAAAAAGCCCCGGGCGGTGCCCGGGGCTTCCAAGCGGCGTGCGGCGCCGGCTTATTTCTTCTTCGGCGTCTGGCCAGGCACTTCCTCGATCCGCGGGCGGTCGCCGAGCTTGGCGTGAAGCTTCTTCGCGACCTCGTCGGCCATGTCGCGGGCAATGCCGTTCGACCAGATCTCGGCGGCCTTGAGGAGTTCGCGGGTCACCAGCGCGCCATTGTCGAGCAGCGCCTTGCCGGCCTTCGATTCGTAGAATTCGGCGATCGCCCTGAGATCTTCCTGCGAGAAGGTCTTGGCGTAGATCGAGGCCGCCTCGCGCTCGAGATCGGCGCGGCGCGTCACCATGGCCAGCGCCTGCTCGTCGACCGTTGCGTCGATCTCGCCCTGCAGGTCCGGAGTCGCCTGGATCAGCGACGCCTTCAGCTGCTCGGCCGCGTTCGGCAGGATCACGTCGAACTGGTCGGTCGCCTTCAGCGCCGAGATCGCAGCGCGCGCGGCGGCCAGATGCTCCGCGCTCGGCTCCTGCGCCAGCGCCGGGCCGCTCGCCAGCATCACCGAGGCGAGGATCAGTCCCGCGCCGCGGCGCCGAAATCCGGTCAAGAGAGACATGTGGGTTTACTCCTTCAATTCGCGCGCTTGAGCGTCCGCACGCCCGCCGCGGAGGCGATGATGGCGGCGTCTGCCATGTTGAGAAACAGTCCGTGCTCGACCACGCCCGGGATGGCGACGAGCCCCGTCGCGAGCGCTTCTGCATCCGGAATGCGGCCAAAAGATGCATCGAGAATGAAATGTCCGCCGTCGGTGACGTACGCGTCGTCCTTCGACTTGCGCTGGACGATGTCGCCGGAAAGGCCGAGGCGGGAGGCGAGCCGCTCGACGGCGATCCGCGTCGCGGTCATGCCGAAAGGTGCGACCTCGATAGGCAGCGGGAAGCGGCCGAGCGTGTCGACGAGCTTGGTTTCATCGGCAATCACGATCATGCGTCCGGAGGCAGCCGCCACGATCTTCTCGCGCAGGAGCGCGCCGCCGCCGCCCTTGATCAGGCCGAGCGAGCCATCGACTTCGTCGGCGCCGTCGATGGTGAGGTCGAGCTCTGGCAGATCGTCCAGGGAATAAAGCGGCACGCCGAGTTCCAGGCAGAGCCGCGCGGTGCGTTCGGAAGTGGGCACCCCCTTGACCGAGAGGCCGTCGGCGACCTTCTCGGCCAGAAGCCGGACGAATTCGTCCGCCGTCGAGCCGGTGCCGATTCCCAGCCGCATGCCGTTCTCGACATGGCCCAATGCCGCCTGAGCTGCGGCGATCTTCAGACTTCGGGGGTCCATCCCTGTTCCCGCTCATCGCATTCTTTTGCCCGCTGTTAGCACGTGAACCCCGGATGCGCAAAGGCAGAAGCGGCACGACCCGAAAACAGGGAGCCGGACCGCAGCGCCCGCCATTGCCGCCGGTCGGGGGGCCTGATATGCGCGGATCGGCCGGATAGCTCTCCGCAGGAAAGGTTTTGAAATCCCATGTCCGACATTACGGTCCTGTTCGACCTCGACGGCACGCTGCTCTCGACCGCCGCCGACCTGATGACGAGCCTCAACCACGTGCTCGAGAGCGCAAATGTCGAGCCCGTGACCTACTCGGACATGAAATGGCTCGTCGGCCAGGGCGCGCGGGCAATGATCGAGCGCGCCTTCGCGCTTCGCCACCGCCCCTTCACCGAGGCGGAGATGGCGGACATGACCGCCCTCTTCTTCCGGCACTACGAGGAGGCGATGCCGGGCGAGACCGTGCCCTTCCCCGGCCTTCTCGCCGCGCTGGACCGTCTCGAGACCGTAGGCATGCGGCTCGCCGTCTGCACCAACAAGCCGGAGGCGTTGTCGATCAGGCTCCTGTCCGGCCTCGGCCTCCTCGAGCGCTTCCGGGCGATCGGCGGCGGCGACACCTTCCCCAACCGCAAGCCGCACCGCGACCACGTGCTCGGCACGATCGAGAAGGCCGGCGGATCGGCGGAGCGCGCGCTCCTCGTCGGCGACAGCATCACCGACATCCTCGCCGCCAGGAACGCCGGCATCCCGGTCATCGCCGTTCCCTTCGGCTATACCGACAAGCCGGTGGAGACGCTCGGCCCCGACCACATCATCGCCCATTTCGACGAACTCGACGGCGAGCTCGTGCGCAGGATGCTGGTGCGAAATCAGATGTCTTGAAGGAATGGTGGGCGCGACAGGGATTGAACCTGTGACCCCTCCCGTGTGAAGGGAGTGCTCTCCCGCTGAGCTACGCGCCCGTCCACAGCGCGGTCAAACGCGCCGGACAGATGCCGCGGGGTATATGCGCAGCCGCCGCGCTCCGTCAAGCGCCCCGCTGCGCTTCGCGACAAAATCCCGTGACGGGCAGCCAACTGCTGCTCGGGATTTGCAGAAAGACGCACCCGCGCCGTGGCTCTAGTCGGCCTTGATGAGGGCGTCGAAACAGGGCGTGAGCGGAATTTCCTTCCGTCCCTTCAGCGCGGACGCGTAGATTTGCTCCAGCCTGAGGCGGGCGTGATGATAGGGGCATTTAGGCTCGAGCACGAGATCGGTCGCCGCGACAGCGGCGAGCGTCTCCTCGTCGGGATCGGGAATGGAACGCGAGGGGTCGGCGCCTATCGCCACGTGCCGCGGCCCTGCGCGATTGAGGATGTAGGGAAACGGATTGGCAAAATCGAGGTTGAACACGGTCTCGAAACGCACGCCCTCGCGCGCCTCGAGTTCGACGATCGCCTGCGCCGCCCGGCCGATCTCCCGGAGGAGCAGATACTGGTAGTCGTGCTCGGAGAAGAGCATGAAGGAGGGTAGCGCCTCCGTCTTCGCGATCGCCTCCATGGTCGGCCGGTGACTGATGTAGATCGAGCGAAGCCGCTCCGCCTGCTCGACGAAGACATCCTTCGCCGAGGTGCGCCCGAGAGGCCCCAGGATCGGCTCGTTCATGGGAATGTAGGTTGGTGCCAGCGCCGCGGTGCGGATGGCACTGTGCATCAGCTTCGAGGCGAGCGGCACGGCAGTGAAGGCGAGAAGCGCGATCACCACCCCGCGAAGTGCTCCATGGGCGGCGCGCGGCCGCAGGAGCACCCTGAGCAAGGCCGGCCACGCCATGACGTAGGGATGGCTGCCGGTATTCTGCGTCTCGAAGACGAGGCCTGAGAGAAGCGTGACGCCGATCCACATCCAGTCCGAATCGAGAAACCCGAACAGGCGGCGCGGTCCCTCGCGCTCCCCCCGCCCGGTAATATCGATCGCGAGCAGCAGGAGGCAGAGGAGCGCGCCCGCCCCGATCACGTCGAAGCGCTGCGAGGCAGCCGTCAGGAAACGCGGCAACAGCGTCTGTGCGTTGTCTTCGGCAAGGAGCAGAATGTCGACGAGATAGGCGCGCACGAGCCCCGTAGCGGCGTCGATCGGAATGACGACGAGAAGGCAGACGGCGGCGACGCCGACCGCCGTGCGCAGCCGGATGTGCCGGGTCAGGAGACCGAGGATCAGGATCGGCCCCGTCGCGGCGAACGCCGTGATCTTGCAGAAGGCGAGGCTGAGCATCAGCACGGCGAGGATGACGCCCTGGAGAAGCGGCGGGCGCACGAAGAGCGTCGCGGCGGTGACGAGATAGATCAGGTGCGCGCCGTGGCGGTTGTAGATGCCGAAGGCGTCGGTGCCGGCATAGGGAAGGTAGCTGACGTCGTTGAACGGCAGTGCGGTCAAGAGCATCCAGGGCAGGAGGAGGCCCCATGCCGCGCAGGCGCTCCGCCGCGCGACGTCGAAGACGATCAGCGCCATGACCGGCGCGGTCACCGGCAGCCAGGCGAGCTGGGTGAGGAGAACCGGGTGCGCCTCGGGGAAGATCCGGCTCGAGAACCACGCCATCCACAGCTCGAGCGGGCCGACCGGCATCATGAAATCCGTGACGGGGTGCTGGCCGGCGGAGATGCGGCCGATCGCGTCGTAATAGACGAGCACGTCCCAGTACATCGGCCCGATCGGCAGGACGAGCGGCAGCATCTGCACGGCGGCGGCGGCGGCGACGAAGATCAGGAGCACGCCGTAGAGCGCGGCATAGGTGCCGCCCTTGCCCACGAAATCCCCGCGCTCCTCGAGCCTGTCCGTCATTCCCCATGCCTCCATGATTCGGTGCGCAAAGTGTGCCCGAACTCGGAAGCGCCAACCAGTTCACGTTCTGCGGTCGGCGCAACGCCTTCACTGGCAGATGCGGTAGCCGCCGCCACGATCGGCCATGTCGAGATGCAGATGGTCGGAATGGTGCGCGTCGGCGCCGGGGCCGAGCACGGTGGGGAAGTGCAGGCATGCTCCGCCCCTCACCGCGGCCTGGAAAGCGCCGGTAATCGTGTGGTCGTCGTCGCGCTGTTCGACCGCGATTTCGCTTCCGTCGGAGAAGACGAAGCCGGCAATGTCGATCGCCGCGCCGGTCGAATGTTCCGACAACTTCGCCCCGGCCTGGTTGTTGCGCGGGCGGCAGACATAGGCCGAGGCCTGGCGGATGGCAGTCAGCTTGCGTACCGCCCCGCCCTCTGCGGGGTCGAGTGCGGCGACGGCCGGAGCCACCGTGCCCGCCACAAGCTGCGCCAGCGCGAGCCCGGTCGCACACCGCATCTCCGCCGCCGGCTCGAGCTCGATTCCTTCGCCAATGCGCGTAAAGCGGTAGGCCGGCGAAAAACCGCAGCCGCCCTCGCCTGTCACCGGCGCGATGCGTTCGAACGTAGCGCCGAGAGCCGTCAGCGCTGCCTCGCAGGCCGGGTCGCCTGGCGGCGTCGCCTTAACCTCGCCAGCCGTTGCTCCGTCCTCCCTCCCGGCGTCCGGGGCAGGATTCGGTTGCGCGGCTGGTGTCTCATCGGCTTTTGGCGTGGCGGCATTGCCTGTTTCCGGCCTCGGCTGCGGCACCGGAACGGAGCCCTTTGGCACCTCTGCCGCGGCGATGACAAGAAGGGAAAGAAGAAGCGGAAAGACGGCGCGCATGAGGGTCTCCGGCTCGTAACGCGCCGCCGGGACGCGTTTCCACGTCCTTCGAATGCGCCATGGGCGCGTGCGGTTCCTCCCTTGCCATCCTCGAACCGCCCGAAACCTACCTCGCCGTTATGTGTCATGCTAGGATGTTGCCGGGTCCGGGAGGCACGCCATGACCGCACCGTTCGACGAAACTGCCATCATGCCCGATGCCACGGCGATCGCCACGGCCAAGGCGGCGATCAAGGACTATAATGACGAGATGCCTGCAGCGCAGCGCGCGGTCTACGTGAACTACATCACCAAGCTCCTGCCTTTCGCGCTCGGCGTTGCCTTTCTCGTCTATCTCTTCCTCTACGTGATGGTCGATCTTCACCCCAAGGTGCGCGGCTTCCTGCTCGGAGCCACCGGCTTGGGCGGCTGGTTTCTTGGCCGCAAGCTCTGGGAGCACGTCAACGGGCCGGTGACGGGCCTGCGCCAGCACACGCGCGACCGCCTGATCCCGCAGTTGTTCGGTTTCGTCGAGAACGTCGGCTACACGAACGGACGCGCGCCCCGCTTTTCCGACCGCATGCCGGCCGAATCCGTGATGCAGTACACGCGCATCGAATATGACGATGCCGTTCGCGGCCGCTACGAGGGTACCGAGTTCGAACTTTGCGAGATGCGCTTCTTCTTCAAGGCCGGGAAGAGTGAGGGCAAGACCTTCGAGGGCATCGTTTTCCAATTCACCCTGCCCGTCCCCTTCCCCGGCGAGATGGTCATCCTCCGAAGGCGCGGCAAATGGGACAAGATCCTCTGGGGACGGCCGAACGACCGGCACC
>Ga0065721_10050094_pt1 | contig 23347 bp, 15 predicted proteins | sample Mesricmetagenome_FD_59108 | JGI IMG/M metagenome (GOLD analysis project Ga0065721, IMG submission 59108) | Mesophilic microbial community from rice straw/compost enrichment Sample: eDNA_1 v2 (version 2) | ecosystem: Engineered > Solid waste > Grass > Composting > Bioreactor | place: USA: Davis...
CTGGGCATCGGTCCTAAGCACCTGCAGGTGTATCTTGATCAATTTTGCTATTATTACAATCGCGGCCGATCCACCCTCTACGTTCAATTACTCGCCGATTGCATCCATTCTTCTAGAATCACCTACCCGGAGCTCACTAAGACTGCCGGCGGTTCCCGCTCTAACCGATTAACTCGAGCCTCACGGCAACAATCACTTAAACTTGGGTAATCCTCCCCTCTCTTCTTTGCGTTTGCAAACAGCTTCCCATAAATTTCAAAAAGCCCAATTTTCCAACAATTTGGATTTGTACTGAGCGACGGGGATACTCTCAAGGGCGAATCAGTGTGAAATTCATAAATAGCACGAAATACATCAACTGACCGAACGGGATAGTCTCTTCGCTAATGTTAGTCGATCAGGTTTCTGAGCTAACGGGATACCGGCAAAAGGAGACTAAGCGATATATCGATCTCGGATGAGAAATAGTCCATACTGAACCAACGGGATACCGGCAAAAGGGGAGAAAACGAACGATGAGAACGGTGGAAATAGAACGAACGGACGGAAGGGGATAGCGACAAAAGGGAGAAAAAAGCGATAGGTCGAGGCAACGCGAACTGACTAGACGGGATACCGATAAAAAGGCGCGAACTCGGAAAGGATCATACTTAAGGCGCAAGAGTTCCCTGACCCAACGGGATACCGTGAAAAGCGGGGAAAAGAGCTTCTATCCGCGGGGAAACTCCGACGATTCGTGGCATTAAAAAATCCGATGATCCATGGCAAATAGCGAAAATGAAGGCGCTGCGAATAATAGATGCCATGATGCCGTTAGCAGCTCAATGAGAGGGCTCGCTCGAAACTTGGCTGGTCCCAAAGAAAACGCTTGTCAAACGAACGGACTTGTATGTAGAATCAACAAAGAAAATCTCGAAAGATCAGACGATTATTTGGAGGAAAACAGACTATGAGACGCGCAATCGGGGTTCATGAGAGACCCCCCATCGGGCAAAGCTTGACGTTGAGCCTGCAGCATCTGTTCGCGATGTTCGGCTCCACGGTGCTTGTCCCTAACCTCCTCGGCGTGGACCCGGCGGTCTGCCTGCTGATGAACGGCATCGGCACGCTGCTGTACCTGTGGATCTGCCAAGGCAAAATTCCCGCTTACCTCGGCTCCAGCTTCGCCTTTATCTCGCCGGCGGGCGCCGTTATCGGCATGTACGCCTCCGAAGGCGACGGCTACGCAGCTGCTCTTGGCGGATTTATCGCGGCTGGGTTGGTGTTCACCTTGATCGCGATTTTGATCCAATATGCCGGAACCGGATGGATCAATGTCGTATTCCCTCCGGCGGCCATGGGCGCGATCGTCGCGGTCATCGGCCTGGAGCTGATTCCGGTCGCCGCGCAGATGGCAGGATGGATCGCTCCCCCAGGCGACGCCGAATGGACAATGGACGCGAATACGGTCATTATTTCCGTCGCGACGATGCTGGTGACGATTCTGGGCAACGTGCTGTTCCGCGGCTTCATGCGTATTATTCCGATTTTGATCGGTATCGTCTTCGGCTACGTGCTTGCATACTTGATGGGAGAAATCAAATTCGGTTTCCTGGACGAGACGAACTGGTTCGACTCTCCGACGTTCACGGCTCCGGTATTCCACTGGGCGGCTATCTTGACGATCGTACCGGCTGCGCTGGTTGTCGTCGCCGAGCATATCGGCCATCTGATCGTGACCGGCAACATCGTGGAGAAGGACTTATCCAAAGATCCAGGCCTGCACCGCTCGATGCTCGGCAACGGACTATCGACGATGCTGTCCGGTTTCGTCGGGGCGACTCCGAACACGACGTACGGGGAAAACATCGGCGTACTGGCGATGACGCGTGTCTACTCCACATTCGTCATCGGCGGAGCGGCAGTCATTGCCATCATACTCAGCTTCCTCGGCAAGTTTTCGGCGCTCGTCGCCAATATCCCGGTCGCGGTCATGGGCGGCATCTCGCTGCTGCTGTTCGGGATCATCGCGGCGTCCGGTTTGCGGATGCTCGTCGAATCCAAGATCGATTACAGCAAACCGACCAACCTGTTCCTGACCACGATCGTACTCGTCACTGGCTTGAGCGGACTCAAGATCAAGTCGGGAGACTTCGAGTTGACCGGTATGGCACTGGCTACGGTCGTCGCCATCGTCTTCAGCCTGCTGTTTAAGCTGTTCGAGTTGACAAGAATGTCCAACGAAAGCGACGACGCGGTAGACACGACGAAACACTAGTCATGTTAAAGTTAGAAGGATCGAACCGTCGGAGGGCAATGCGCCCTTTGGCGGTTTTTTCGTGTCGGTCGGCTTGCGGGTGAGGGGGCTTGGCGGGCTCGAGGGCTTGGTGGGTTGAGGCTTGGTGGGCACGAGGTTTGGCAGGCAATGAGGCTTGACGAATTGAGGCTTGGCAGGGCATGAGGCTTGGCGGTCATGAAGCTTGGCAGCGTGGAGCTTGACGGGTGGGGACTTGGCGGTCATGAGGCTTGGCGGGCTTGAGGCTTGGTGGGTTGAGGCTTGGTGGGCATGAGGATTGGCAGGCATGAGGCTTGGCGGTCATGAAGCTTGGCAGCGTGAGGCTTGGCAAGTGTAGAGGCTTGTGTAGGAGGGCTCATTAGGAGCTGGCGTTAAGGGGAGTGGCGTTATTATTTCGGGTTAGATATTCGAAGGCGAATTATGGTAATGTAGGGATGACAGTATCATCCGTTATTCGGCATTATATGAGCTTATTCGCATTTGCGGGGAGGAAATTGCAGTGAGACTGGACAATATAACCGTGCTTGATTTCGAGACGAGCGGATTGGATCCGGCGCGCGACCGCGTCATCGAGGTGGCGGCCATCCGCTGCTACAGCGGGGAGATCGTCAGCCAATTCCAGACGCTGGTCCGGTTCGAAGGAACGCTGGCGCCGAAAATTACGGAGATCACCGGCCTCACGTCCGCCGATCTCGTTCACGGGATGGATGAGGAGACTTCCTTCCGCATCCTGAACCGGATTATAGGAGACAGCATTATCGTCGCCCACAACGCCTTGTTCGACCTCGGATTTCTGCATCACGCGCTGATGAGATTCGCGAAGCGGTCGTTCAGCAACGATTTTCTCGATACGCTGACGATTGCCCGCGACCGGCATACATACCCTCATAACCTGAAAGACATGTGCGACCGCTACGGCATCGCCCTGGAAGGCGCGCACCGATCGCTCAACGATATTATCGCGTGCTGGAAGCTGCTGGAGAAGATGAACGAGGAGAACAGCGTGAAGCCGTACCTGAATACGCTCGGCTATATGACGAAGTACGGCGTGCCGAAGTGGAGCCCGAAGCAAGCGAATCTGGTGCCGGTCCAGATCAAGTACGCTTGACGCCCCGAGTGAAAGACAAGCGCCCGGAGGCTCCGGCTTACAGGAACCGTCCGGGCGGAAGCCCGAAATGCTGCTTAAACAGCTTGATGAAATAGCTCTTGTTGTCGTATCCGAGAGCCAGAGCCGCTTCTTCTACCGTTTTGCCCGCTCCTCCCCCCAGCAGTTCCTTCGCCTTTTCCATTTTCGAGCGATTGACGAATTCGATGAAGTTTTCTCCCGTCTCCTTCTTGAACAGCCGGCTGAAATAGCTCGGATTCAAGTGAAGGTGGTCCGCCGCTTCCTCCAGCGTAATTTTCTTGCCGAGATGCAGCCGCACATAGTTCTGAGCGTCGACGATCTCTGTCTTCTTGCTCTTCTTGGCGATCCGTTCGGCCTCGGCGACCGCTTCCCGAAGAAACCCAACCAGCCAATCCCGCAGCTCCCCGATATGCGTGATCTGCCCGATGTCCTGCTGCAGCTTCTCCTTGTCGTAGGCCATGCCGAGCTTCAGCTTAAGCAGCAGATCGAGCGCCAGCTTCCACACCATCTGCTTGACGTTCGAGGGCTGGAACCTCTTCTCGGCCAGAAAACCCGCGAATGCGTCCGCCGTCGGTCCGACGTCTCCTCCCGCTTCCAGCAGCAGCCGGTTGAACCGCTCCGCGTATTCGAAATGATAAGAGAACGGATCTTCCGCATTGAACTCCCGGCGCAGCTCTGCCGCCTTCGCGACGATGGGACCGTCCGAGTAGAACAACCGATCTCCCGCTTCCAGCAAATCCGCGATCCGCCGCTTGAGCTCCGCTCCCCCGCAGGCCGTCTCTCCGACGACAACCGAATAGTCCAGCTTCAGCACCTGGGCGAATGCCTGACGTACTTTGGCCGCGACGGCGGCGGCTTCGTCGTAAGGATTGCGAGCGAGATCTTTCTTGAACGCATGCAGCAGAAAAAACGATTGTCCGGAAAATCCGAGAAACAACGTGTTCTTCTCCTCGCGCAGCAGTTCCTCGGCAGCGTTCTCCGCGATGAACTTGACGGCCTCTTCCTGGCGGTAGCGGCCGATCGCTTCCCGATAGCGATGCGCACGGAACAGAACGGGAAGGAATTGCCCGGACTCCGCGTTTAATCCGTACTCGACAAGCCGGCCACGCACCGTCTGGTCGTCCGCGTACGGCGAGGCGAGCAGATCGCGAAGCCACTTCTCCTTGGCGGCGGATTGGCTTCTGTTCGCTTGGCTCTGCAGCCGGTCGACCTCGGTTTTCAACCGGCGATCCTCGTCCAGCCTTGCTTTTACCCGTGCCGCTATGTCGGCGATGCTCACCGGAGTCAGCGTCTCCTTCAATAGATAGTCTTGGACACCTAGCTGTACGGCCTGCTGCGCGTAATGAAACTCGTCGTGGCAGCTCAGAATGACGAAGCGGCTTTTCGCCTCCTCCGCTTGGACACGTCGAATGAAGCTCAGCCCATCCAACCCCGGCATGCCGATATCGGTCACGATCAGCTCTGGATATCGTCCTTCCCAGGCCCGAACCGCGTCCAGGGCGTCGGTATATTCGCCCGCCAGCTCGAAGCCGAGCCGTTCCCACGGGATAAGCTTCTTCAGAAATTCGAGCACCGCCACGTCGTCATCCACCAGTATCGCTTTGTACATAGTCGGTCTCCTCCTTCTGCTTCAGCGGAATTCTCAGCGTGATTGTCGTTCCAATTCCTGGCGCGCTGGTCATCTCCATCTCGAACAAGCTTCCGTACAAAATCTGCAGCCTCTCCTTGACGTTCTTCAACCCGATGCCGGACACCGGAGCTCCGCTGCGGAGGCTCGCCATTTTCTCCTCGTCCAAGCCCGTTCCGTCGTCCTGGATCTCCACGAGCAGATAGGGCGGCTGTCTCCAAGCCGTAATCCGAATCACTCCCCGTTTCTGACGAAGCCCGTGAATATAGGCATTCTCGACAAGAGGCTGCAGCGTAAAGCGCGGGATGGCGATCAGCAGCGTGTCCGAGGCCAGATTGATCTTCAGCTCCACTTTCTCGTGATGGCGGAAATTCATCAACTGCATGTAATGCTCGATCGTGGCGACTTCTTCGTGAAGAGGGATGAATTCGTTGTTGCGGTTGATTGTCATTCTGAGCAGCGTGGACAACGAGCCGATAATGCCTCCGATCTCTTCCTCGCCTTTCAGAATCACCTGCATCCGAATCGAGTTCAGCGTGTTGAACAGAAAATGCGGATTGATCTGCGCCTGCAGCAGCTCCAGCTCGGCCATGCGCTTGCGGGTCTGCTCCTCTTCGACGCGGACGATCATCTCCTGAATCCGGTCGAGCATGCGGTCGAAGGCCAGTCCCAAATAGCCGACTTCGTGACTCCCGTCCACTCCGGATCGTTCGTCGAGAAAGCCTTTCTCCACCTTCGTCGCCGTGCGCGCCAGCTTCATCACCGGCTTCGTCCATTGATTCAGAAAGTAGAACAGAAGCAACGCGAAAAGAAGGAAAAAAGCGATCTGCACGACGAAAAAGCGGTTAAACAGACTGCCAATGTTGCTGATCACGTTCTCGTAAGGGGTTAAGCTGCGCAAGCTCCATCCGGCGAACGGAAGCGCATGCCCGATCGACAAATATTCGGAGCCGTTCCAATCGACGAACTCGTAGGAAGCGTCGAGCGACGTTCGCGGCGGGGCGGCCAGCCCGATCTGCGCGGCGTCGCTGTGCGAGACGACGGTTCCGTTCGCGTCCAGCAGCATAAGCACCGGATCTCCGTCGTACTTGGAGAAAATTTGCCGGAACTGGTTTTCCGGCTTGCTCAGAATGATGTAAGCGTTGTCGCGATTGTTGTACAGTTGAAACTTGCGGATGATCGTCACGAGGTTCGGATATTTCTCCTCATCCGATTTGACGTAGTTCGGCTGCGTGCCAAGCCATTTCGTCAGGTTCGTCGGCTCCGTGGACAGCTCCGCCATCCAAGGCTCCTCGTACATAAAGCTCAGATCGTTGTTGTACGTCGAGTAGTTCGTGAAGTAGAGGCCGTCCGGCAGCAAAATCGTCACGTAAGTATGGCCCCCGAAAAAAGTGATGCGGTCCAGCTTCTCGGCGATTCGCTTAAACGAGAAAAAATCGACCTTGCCCGTGCCGTCCTGCTTGTACTTGTTCCAGGCGACCCGCAGATCGGTAATCGTCTCGCTGTCGTATTGGATCGAGTTGAACGCGTTAACCATGTCCTGCATGATGTTCGACGTATACAGCTCGGCGACCTCAAGCGCTTGTTCCGCCTTTTCGACCGCTTTGACCTTTAATTCGTTTTTGGCGTACAGGCCGAGCATCACGAGCGTAATGACGGACGGCACGACCAGGCAGAGCAGCGATGTAAGGATCAATTTCTGTCTCCAGCTCAGCAACGGATATCGCATGTCCCGGTCCTCCTGCGCGCCGCGATAAGACGGCAAAGGGGATGCCCTCGGGCATCCTCCTCGTCATTATAAAATTCTGCTTACTTGTTTGCATCAATAATTTTCTGCAAGCTGGCCTGAACGCCCGCGATCGTCGAATCGATGTCGGCCTGCCCCAGCATGTATTTGTCCGCTTCCGCGATGTATGCCTTCTCCAGGTCGCCGGCGTAGGATACCGTAATCGGCGGAGTAGGCAGCTTCGTCACGTTCAGGACGTTGATCAGCGAAGCTTTGTCGATCTTGTCCGGAGACGGCGTGGCGGCGACGATCTGGTCGACTTCCTTGGAGATGTCGGATTTCTTCCAGGCCGAGAACTGCTTCGTGAACGCGATGCCTTCCGTCGACAGATAGCGGAGAAACCGGTAGGCTTCCTCTTTGTGCTTGGAATTCGACGACATGACGAGCGGGTCCGCTCCTCCGAAGGAGTAGCTCTCGTCGCCCGGGGCGTTCGTCGGCCACGGCGCGAATGCGGAGACGAAGGTGGCCGGGATTTTGTCCGTGCCGCCCGCTTCGGCGACCATCCACGGTCCCGTCGGCATCATCGCCGCTTTCTGTTGGAAAAATTGGTCGCGGTACGGAATTTTCTGCGTGATGACGTCCTGGTAAGGCGTCGCGGATTTGTCCGTGTACTCCATCTCGTAGCGCAGCTCGAGCGACTTCTTCATGAACGGATTGTCCGCGTTCAGCGTCAGGCCGTCGTCCTTCATGATGCCTTGATCCGTGGGCTGGCTGTACATGTTCAGCAGGAAGTAATCCTTCCATTCGTGGAAATGCACGCCGTACACTTTGCTCGGCCCTTCTCCCTCGGTCAGCTTCTTGGCGTAGTCGCGGAATTCGTCCCAAGTCCAGCTTGTCGGTACGGCCAGATTGGCTGCGTCCAGCTTGTCTTTGTTCAGCAAGATGAACCACGGACCGAATTTCCCCGGCAGCGAGTACCGCTTGCCGTCGATCTTCTGCTGCTCCGCCTTGTACTCGTCCTCGTAGCTGACGCCTTCCTTCGCCAGGTAATCGTCAAGCGGCTCCAGCATGCCGCTGACGGCGCGCTGCGCGAACGCGGTCGCCGAGCTGAGCGTGAACACGTCGAACGCTTCGCCCGACGCATACATGACATCCATCCGTTTCATCGATTCGACGGAATCGTTCTCGACGAGCGGCACGTACTCGACCTTGATATCCGGATTTTTCTGCTGGAAGTCGTCGATTGCAGGTTGGAATACCGCCGGCTTCTCCCAGCCGAGAAACTTGATCTTGACCGGATCTTTGGCCGGCTCCGGATTGCTTGCGGACGGGCTGCTTGCCGCGCTCGGGCTTGCTTTCGCGCTTTCGCTCGGCGATGCTCCGTTGTTCTCGTTGCCGCCGCAGCCGGCCAGCACGCCGGTCGCCAGTACGGCTGCCGCTGCCGCCGATAGCCATTTTCTTGTCATGTGTACGCCCTCCTCGTATATGAAAGCACTTAAACTTACATTTTTAACTTATCATGTAATACCGAGGTGTCAGAGTCACATATTTGACTTGTTGCGAAAAATTTTTACCCTTTTACCCCGCCGAGCGAGATGCCCTCGATGACCTGCTTCTGGCCGACGACGAAGATCGCGATCAGCGGCAGAATCGCCGACACCGTGCCCGCCATAATGAGAGAGTAGTAGACTCCGCTCTCGGAGGCAAACTTCTGGATGCCGAGCTGGATCGTCGACAGCGCATCGCTGCGCAGGAAAATGAGCGGATTGGCGTAGTCGTTCCACGTCCAGATGAACCGAAGGATCGCATAGGTCGCGATCGCCGGCCGCACGAGCGGCATCGCGATGCCGACGAAGATACGGGCATGTCCGGCTCCGTCCATTCTGCCCGCGTCCAGATAATCCTTGTGAATGCCGAGGAAAAACTGCCGCATCATGAACGTCCCGAGCGCGCTGAACGAGCCCAGCAAGATGAGGCCCAGATGCGTGTCGAACAGGTTCAGCCAGCGGAAGATCATGAACTGCGGCACGAGAATGGACGCGCTCGGAATCATGAAGGTCATCAGCACGACGACGAACAGCGCGTTCCGTCCTTTGAACTCGACGTGCGAGAAGCCGTAAGCCGCCATGCACGATACGACGACGGACACGACGGTCGTCAACACGGTAACTTTGATCGTATTCCAATAATAAGTGACGAAAGGATATTCGCCAAACCAAACTTCGCGATAATTGTCGTACGCCATCCACTGCTTCGGAATCCATTCGATCGGATATTTGAACACGTCGATTTCCGGTTTGACGGACGCCGAGATCATCCAGGCGAACGGCAGCACGAACGCGACTCCGGCAATCAGCATCAAGAGTGTCGCGACCGCTCTGCCGGCTATATATTTGTAGCGCATAAGTCACCCCGCTCCTAGTAATTGACCCATTTTTTCTGCCCGTAGAGCTGCACGAGCGTAATGAGGAGGACGCATCCGAACAACAGCCAGGCGATGGAGGACGCGTAGCCCGTCTTCAAGTTCTCGAACGCCGTCGTGTACAGGTAGTAGGTAATGACGGATGTCGTGTTGGCCGGTCTTCCTTCGGTCAGCACCTTGATGATGTCGAACGACTTGAACGAGCTGATCAGACCGGTCACGAGCAGGAAAAAGGTCGTCGGCGACACGAGCGGAAACGTAATCCGGCTGAATCTCGTCCATGCTCCCGCCCCGTCGATGTCGGCCGATTCGTACAGATCCCGCGGAATCGACTGCAGCGCCGCCAGATAGACGATCAGGCAGAAGCCGATGCCGATCCAGATCAGGATGATCATGACCGACGGCAGCGCGTAGTGGATGTCGGCCAGCCATTTCGGCGGATTGTCGACGCCTATCACCGTGAGGAAGCTGTTAATCGGCCCGTAGGACGGATGGAACAGCAGTTGGAACACGATCGCCACGGCGACGATGCTCGAGATGTACGGGAGGAAAAAAACGACTTTGAACAAGCTCTTGAAATAGACGAGCCGGTCGACGACGACTGCGATCAGCAGGGATACGACGATCTGGATCGGCACCGCGATCAGCAGCACGAGATTGTTTTTCATCGACAGCAAGAATACGTCGTCGTCGAATAGCTTCGCATAGTTCGAGAAGCCGACGAATTTGATCTTGTCGATGCCGGCGATAAAGCTCCATTCCGAGAAGCTCAGTATCGCCGACAGAATCGTCGGGACAATCGTGAATACGAGCAGCCCGAGGAACATCGGCCCGATGAACGCGTATCCGGCCGCGGTTTCGCGCAGGACGCGCGAGCTTCTTTTTGTGACGGTTGGCGTGTTGGCCATCGAATGCACCCCATCTTCATCTGGTTCTGAGCTTATCTTACCGAAGACGGGGAAGGCCGAATAAGCGAGGATTCTGACCGATTTGAAAATATTTTTACTTTCGGGGGAAAGGGGGGGGGAATGTCGGGCCGAGTATAAGAAACGCCCCCGCTCAGGTGCGGGGGCGTTCGTAGATTCGCGGAAAACCGGGAAGGGCCGACTACCGATGCTCTTGAATCAGCTCCAGAAATGCCCTGCCGTATTTCTCGTATTTGGCGGCTCCGACGCCTTTCACGCCCCTCATCTCGCGTTCGGTCTCCGGCATCGCCTCACACATCTCCCGCAGCGTCGCGTCGTGGAAAATGACGAACGGCGGCAGGCCCTCGGCGTCGGCGATCCTCTTGCGCAGCTGGCGCAAGGCGTTGAACAGCTCGACGTTCGCGACCGGAGCGGACGAGCCGCCTCCGCTTCCGCGCGAGCGGCTGCGCGACGCCGGAGGGGTATCCGGCTCGACCTTCTGGTAGACTTGCGCTTCTCCGCGCATGACCGCGAGCACCGGCTCCATCAGCTGTACGACCGGGTACGCGGTATCCGACATGCGCAGGTAGCCGTCGGCTACGAGCGAATGGATAAGCTGCACGAGCGGCTTCTCGGCCATATGTTTCAGACGGCCGTAGGAGCGGAGCCGATCGAAGTTGAACTGCTTAATCTTCGCGTCGTTAGCGCCGCGCAGCACCTTCGCCGTCAGCGTGACGCCGAAGCGCTGCTTCATCTCGGAGATACAGGCGAAGATGAACTTCGCTTCCTCCGTCACGTCCTTGCTCTCGCGCGTATCCGTGCAATTGCCGCACGTGCCGCAGGCTTGTCCGTTCTCCTCGCCGAAATAGCGCACAATTGCAAGCTGCAAGCAGTCGCCCGTATGCGCGTACTGAACCATGTCGTTGAGCAGCCGGTAATCGTTGCGCTTGCGCTCCTCGTCGGCCTCGCTCTGCTCAATGAAAAACTTCTGCGTCACAACGTCCTGAGCCGAGAACAGCAGCACGCACTCTCCCGGATCGCCGTCTCTTCCCGCACGTCCGGCTTCCTGGTAATAGGCTTCGAGATTTTTCGGCATGTTGTTGTGAATAACGTACCGGACGTTGGACTTGTCAATGCCCATGCCGAAGGCGTTCGTAGCGACGATGATCTGCAGGTCGTCCCGTTGGAAAGCTTCCTGCGTCTCGGCCCGTTCTTCCTCGCTTAAGCCTGCATGATATTTTCCGACGGGGAATCCCAAGCCGCGCACGAAAGAATAGACGCTCTCCACTTCGCGGCGCGTGGAGGCATAGATGATGCCCGCTTGATCCGAATGCTCTTTAATGTAACGTTCTACGAAATCCCGCTTGTCCGCGCCGCGGACGACCGACATCGCGAGGTTGCTGCGGGCGTAGCCCGTCGTCACCCGCGCCGGATCGCGCAGCCTCAGCCGCTCCACGATATCGTCCTTGACGACGTCGGTCGCGGTCGCCGTGAACGCGGCCATGACCGGGCGCGGCTCGATGTCCTGCAGCACGCGGACGATCGTCATGTAGCTCGGGCGGAAATCGTGTCCCCATTGCGAGACGCAGTGGGCCTCGTCTACCGCGATCAGCGGCACTTCGAGACGGCGGATCATCGCGCGGAACTGCTCCGACTCGAGCCGCTCGGGCGCGATATATAGCAGCTTGTAATGACCGGCCGCCACGTCTCTCATTCTCTCGCTTGTCTCCCGCGCGGAGAGAGAGCTGTTGATATAAGTCGCCTCGATGCCCGCCGCGTTCAGCGAATCTACCTGATCCTTCATGAGAGAGATAAGCGGAGAGACAACGATCGTCACGCCGTCCAGCAGCAGGGCCGGAATTTGGTAGCAGATCGACTTGCCCGCTCCGGTCGGCATAATGCCGAGCACGTCCCGACCGTCCAGAATTGCTTCGATCAGCTTTTCCTGGCCGGAGCGAAAGCTGTCGTAGCCGTAATACGTTTTCAGCGCGTCAAGCGCGGCCGCTCTCATCGTTCGTCCCCCTTTGCGGGAAGCCAGGGCGAAGCCTCGCCTTCCCAATAGACGTGCAGCACGTGCAAAGCTCGCGTGCATACCGTATAAAGCAGCTTGCGGTCCTTCTCCTGTCCATAACGCTTGGAGGAAGCGTTCCAGACGAGCACGGCGTCGAATTCGATTCCTTTGGCCAAATAAGCCGGCAGTACCGACACGCCCTTCGGCATTTCGGCCGAGCCGCCCGTAACGAGCGTCAGCGGAACGTCGTCCGCCAGCAGCTCCTTCAGCAGCGCCGCCGCGTCCGCGGCCTCGCTCGCCGTCTTCGTGATGACGCCGATCGTCCCATAGCCCCTTGCGAGCAGTTCGCCGATATCCGTCGAGGCGCGGTCTCCCAGTTCGCCGGGGTCGGCGCAGGCGATCAGGCGCGGCGGCTCTCCGCTGCGATGAAAGGGAGAAATGTTGACCGCATCCTCCGGCGTCAGAATGCCTTTCGTGAAGTCGACGATCTGCTCGGTCGAGCGATAGCTCGTCGTCAGCCGAAGCACGGACGTCACCTCGGGCGCCATCAGCCTCGTCCAGCCGCCGAAGCCTCCGCTTTCCTGCGACTGCACGTAGATCGCCTGGTTAAAATCTCCCAGCACGGTCATTCGCGCGCGCGGATAGCGGCGGCGCAGGAACGCCGCCTGGAACGGGGAATAGTCCTGCGCTTCGTCGACGAAGACGTGCTGAATGTCCCCTTCGACGCGCCGGAAGCCTTCCAGCGCTTCCGACAAGTACATGAGCGGCGTCGCGTCCTCATGGTCGATTCGCTTGCGCCCGATCGTCTCTTCGATGCGCAGGCTCATCCAATCCCACCCCTGAGGCAGCATTCCGTCCGGAGAACAAGAGGCGAACGCCGGGCGGCTCTCGAACAGCACCGCATAGGTCGCGACGGCGTCGATGAAGCGATAGGAGCGCACCGCCTTGGCGATCGGCGCGATCGCCGCCTCGGCCACTTGACGCTTCAGCCTCAGGCTCATCTGATCCTCGTCGTCGAACACTTCGTCATGGAAGCCGCCGCTGCGGCGAACGTCGACGTACGCGCGCTGGATGTCCTCCTGGTCGACGAGCTCGGCCGCTTCCTCCAGCCATTTCTCGCCCATCTGCGATTCCACCCACGTCTTCAGCCGCTCCAGCAGCCAGCGCTTGACCGTCGCGGCGCGCGTGGCGAAGCCGTCCGACGCCCGCACGGCGTAAAACTGCTCGGCGATCTCCTCGGCGGACGCGATCGTCATATCCCGGAACCGCAGCGTACGGAATTGGACGCCCTCCTGCTCCAGCCGCTTCAAGTAATTTTCGACCGTGATGAAGAAATGCTCCGACCCCTTATACTTGACCGCCCGTTCGCGGGCTTCTCCCTCCGGGGTTCCGTCCAGCCCGTCCAGCGCCTCCGTCTGGGAGAACAGATCCTCAACCTCGAATCGGCGTCCGAGACGGGCTTCGATCAGCTCGCGGAACGTCATCTGGCGCATGTTCGCTTCGCCCAGGTCGGGAAGCACATGAGAGATGTATCCTTTGAATACCGGGTTCGGGGAAAACAAAATGATCTGATCCGGAGTCAGCGAATCGCGGAACCGGTACAGCAAATACGCGATCCGCTGCAGGGCGGCCGAAGTCTTCCCGCTTCCCGCCGCGCCCTGCACGACGAGCAGCTTGTGCCTCTCGTCGCGGATGATGCCGTTCTGCTCCTTCTGGATCGTCGCCACGATGCTTTTCATCGCCGTATCCGAGCCCTCGGACAGCACCGCCTGCAAAATCTCGTCCCCGACCGTCTCCGACGTGTCGAACATATGCTTCATCAGGCCGCCGCGAATGACGAACTGGCGCTTCAGCTCCAGCTCGCCCTCGATCTCTCCGTCCGGAACGCGATATGCCGCCGGTCCCGGCTCATGATCGTAGAACAGGCTGGACACCGGGGCCCGCCAATCGTAGACGTAGAACGTCTCCCCATCTTCGCCGATCAAGGAAGCGCGGCCGATGTAGACGACCTCGGTCTCCCCTCCGCGCTCGGCGAAATCGATGCGCGCGAAATACGGCGAATCGAACTGCTTCGTCAACCGCTCCACCGCCTCCGAGGCGACGCGGTGGCTGCGCTCCCGTTCGGCCAGCACTTCGGCCTGCTGCACGATGCTGGTCCACGTCTCGGCGACTTCGGACGAATCCGAGAAGTTCATCCTGACGTCCTCCCAGAATTCCTGACGGATGCCGACGACGTCTCCCCGCCTCTCTCCGAGCACGGCAAGCTCCTTGCGCATCCGTCTGCCGACCTGCTCCAGCACGGCCAGCAGCCGTTTTTCTTCCTCTTCCCGGGGGGATAAGGAACTGTTCTCCATGCTTCTCGACTCCCTGCGCGTAAACTTCGTATTCTTTGTTGTAACATGCGAGGGATGCCGAACGCAACCTCCTCCAAGCGTCCTTACGACGCAAGCAAAACCGCTTTCGGCGTCCTCAGGACGATGAATGCGGTTTGTCGGAGACGATTCAGACAAGGATAGCGGATTTTATACTTGCGCAATCGTTCGAAAAAACCGGACAACCCGGCATTTGAGATGCCGGACTGCCCGGTTCTGTGATTCCGTAAAGCTTCCGTCCAGGTGAATACGCCCCTCTGCCGTTCCTGGCGACTCCTGTCAGTTCGCAACAAACCGCAGGAAGTTTTTGAACATCTGCGCTACCTCGGCGCGGCTTGCGTCTCTTTGCGGCATAAATCCGTTGTTGCTGCCGTTCAGAACACCCGCCTCTGACAGTTTACGCACCGCCGTTTCCGCCCACGTATCGATTTGGTTGTAATCGACGAAGTTTGGCAGAGAGCGGTTCTCGATAAGGTCATAGCTTTTGAAATTCGCATAGTTCATCAGCATAAGCGCCATTTCCTGACGAGTGATCGCTCTGTTGGGAGCGTATTTCCCATCGCTGACACCGCTCACTATGCCGTTTTCAGCCGCCCACTGCGCAGGAGCGTAATACCATGCGCCGGGAACAACGTCGATGAATTTTCCGGAACCGCTTGGCGCCTGGGCACCTTCCAGTTTCCACAACACCGTTACGAACATCGCTCTGGTCATTCTGTCCTCCGGAGCGAACATCCCGCCGCCGTAACCGGCGAACAGATCATAGTAGTTGGCATATGCCACCGCGTCATAGTACCACGCGCCTTTGGCTATGTCTTTAAATGGGTTTGCCCAAAGTGTTGCCGGTTCGTAGCCTGCGACAAAATAGCTCTGATGATTGACGGCAAATGTAATCAAGCCCGTGTTCCTGTCATACACACCGTTCAAATCGGTCAGATTCCCGTCGTCGCTCAAGTGCCACGCGCGAACAGCGGCAGGATTCTCGTTGGGCTTGAGCGTGTACGGAAGGCTGACCGTGATCGGAACGTCGATCTTCTTACCGCCTACGAACACGTCGATGTTGACCACCGTTCCATAGCCTTTGACTTGCGCCCTCTGCATCCCCTTAAGATCCTTCTGCTCCACGAATGCCGCCTTTAGCGCAACGGTTTCGCCGACTTTGGTCACGGCGGCCAGGGAAGCCAGTGTTTCCAGCGAGAGAGTAATCGACCCGACAGGGAATTTGACTGCCAAGGCAATCCCGTTCTTGCTCAACGCTTGAACGGCTTCCATGCTTAATACGGCTGCAGTCACTTCTTTTGTTCCAGAGAGGTCGAGTGTTACTGTTGATTCCGCGTCGGCGATCAAAGCTTCTATAGCTTGCTCGTCCAGAACCACTGAAACCTCGCCGGTGATATCATTCACCGTTACAGGAAAAGCTGCGGAGCTCCCGCTGCCGCTGTCGGGAATAGTTGCAGGCGGAGTTGTTCCGCCCCCGCTTCCGCCGCCGGGAGGAACATAAGTCAGCGTACCGGTTGCCGCAAGACCGCCGTCTCTGTCATTGACGTACACCGTATAGCTTGAACCTGTTAGCGTGATTTTGTCTGCAGCCGTAAAGCTGCCGTCTGAACTCACCGTGACGTCGGTCATTGTTTTCAAAGAACTGCCGTCAAGCAATCTGACGATGTAGGAACCCGGCGTGAACCCCGTCCCCTTATAGGTTATCACGCTGTTGGAGTAGCTTGCCGTTACAGTCGGCGGATTAACGGCCGCTAACGAAAGAGGAACTGCGGCCAAGCACATCGATAATATAATCGCAAGGAGCAATATTGTTTTTTTCATTTCAGATTTTCCTCCTTGGCTATATTATTTAAGCGCTCCGTTATAAGCCTCGATTTTGCCGATAGTGGTTCCGACCAAATCAGGAGATCCGCTTAAGAGCCACACTTCCACACCGGCATTGGGTTTGGCGTACGTGACGAATATATCGTCCCTGCCATCTCCTCTCAAAGAAACGATACTGCTCGCAACGGTTGTTACAGCTTGCCCGCCGATAGTTGCGGTCTCCGTAACTTTGGTGAGCAGATACATACCCGCGAGATTCGAGATATCGGCCGTGTTCACGCTGACAGCGCGCTTATAGCCGATTCCCCCTTGGCTCTCCTGACCGATTTCAATGTTGAAGGTGTCGTCAGAAGGGCCCGTATAACCCTCGTTGATCTGCAGAATGGTAACCGTACCGGAAACTTCATTCGCTACCAGCACCATCGGCCACCCGGTAGGGCTGTTCTCGGCGGAGATGACGCTGATCCCTTCGGCGCCGAGATCATTTACATTGTCATCCATCGTTTTTGAAGGATTGCGGTTGTTAAAGTAATCTATAAATACAGGAGCCGCCGGGTTGGTAATGTCATACATCATCAAGCCGCCAATACGTTCCAGGCCGACAAATGCGTAAGCTTTGGAACCGACTTGAAGAACCTTTATATCTTCCGGTTCGGGGCCTTTCCGCGGGCTTCTGGCCTCCATGCCGTTAGCTCTGTGGTGCGCATTGAAAATAGTCGGGAAAAGTTCAGCCGTAATCCGCTCAAAGTCGGAGCCGCTGTCATAGACAAGTGACAGATCGGAAGCCTTCCAGATCGAGAAGGAACGACCGCCCATCGTAAAGATGTCATCCGGCCTGTCTTTCAATACCTCGCGCTCCGAGTTGATCAACCACTCGGCGCTGCCTACATTCCCGAGTCCGGGAATAGAACTGCCCTCGTTGATGTCTTTGTATCCAGCCCAGTCGCTGCGAGATTCTCCCTCGTTGGGAGTCAGTACGTATTGGACGCCGCCGATGTTGATGGTGGCGAGGCCGTCTGGCATATAGACGCCGAACACAGGCTCTTTCTTGATGTTGACGATTCCGTCGTTTCGGAAGTCGAGCTCGTTTCCGGGCTGACTGTGATCTTTAAATCCCAGGCCTTTAATCGAAGTGAATGTCTTGGCAGCAATATCAAATGTCGCAACCGCATTGGCTTCCTGCAGGGAAACATACGCCGTTAAGTTATCCGCAGAGAACGTGATGTACTCCGGCTCCAGATCCACCGAGGGTGCGGTGCCTGTTTTCAGAAGCACAAGGTCGGCCACCAGTTGAGCCCGTGCTTCAGCAGCGTCGTAATTGTCAAAATAAACTGTGGTCACCTTGCCAGTCGTAAGGTTTCTAAGGTCGTCATGATTGTTTGCGCTGCGCAGGTCAACGATCGTGACCGAACCCTTCGGGTCAACCGACCCCGGTCCAAAATTTCTGCGCTCGCCCTCGTTGGCGGTCATCACATAATGGTCGTCGGGGCTGAAGCCGATCATATCAGGCTGGATTCCTGCCTCGTAATGTGCGATATAGTTGCCGTCGTAATCCAAAAATACGATATACCCGTTTTTGTCGGAATCCGCCAAATAGTCTCCCCGCTGTACGCTGACGGCAATTGCCTTCAGGCGCGTGTTGATGGACACGCTCGTCATGTCGCCGGCCGAAAAACCATTTGCCGTTCCAATCGAGGCAATGTTAACCCGTTTCTCATAGGCATAGGAGTTAAGCTCTCCCGCCGTAATATCGGCAAGAGGTACGATGTCCAACGCCTGTATTGTACCGCTAATAACATACATTTTTTGGTTGTCTTTGTTATACGCCACGATTTCGGCTACGCCGCCGTCTGGATGCTTATCGCCGACAGAATAACTGCCCAGATGAATCATCTTTGTGCCGTAAGTAGCGGGAAGCGCCGAAGTGATTGCAAAGCTTTTACTCGCTGAACCGGAATATCCTCCGCCCGGCTTCGCAGTGACGGTAACTTGCGCAGTTGTCCCCACATTGGTGTTGTTGCTGTATGAAAGAGTGTAGTGCTCACCTTCAATAAGAGGCGTGCCTCCGTCGGTTACTGTCACCACAGGTTCAATGGGAGCGCCCTTGAAGGCTTGTCCCGCTATTGCCGAGATCATGGATTCCGTGATCGGCGTTCCGCCGCTGCCTATTGCATCGCCGGTGATAACGATGTCGTTGATGGAAGTGTTGCCGTTTTTGGTGCCGCTTATCGCACTGTCTACCAGGTAGACTCTGAGATATACTACGTCCTTGTCGTTCAGTTCCGCCGGAAGAGAAAAATCAGTGTAAGCCGGACGAAGGTCGGAATAAGCATCTGTGGCGGCTTCTTTGGGAGTGTTTATCTTGGAGCCCGCAATAGGCGTAAACGGGCCAGTCGGGTTGCCTATGCTGTAGGCAAGCGCGAAGTAGTCGGGGCCGCTTCCCGTGGATTTCTGCGAGCTGGAGAACTTGATGTTCTCGTACCCGGCTGTTTTGAATTGGATTTGGAACGCCGAGGCGTTGGCAACGGTAGCGTCTGCGTCTACCGTTGCAGAGTTTGCCGACTGCCAGCCATTTGATGACAGAGAGCCATTGTTGAGGACAACAGGCGTCCTGTTGCTGCCGGCATATCCGATCAGAACCTGTTGATTCTCGCTCCACGCGGTCAGTTTGAAATTGTCCTGGTACAACCCGCCGGTAGCGGTAAAATGGGAAGTGCCCGGAACAGTCTCATAGTCAAAAGCGGCTGCGGCGTTATTCGCCTCATACCTTAAACCCATCAGTTCCGCGTTGACTGCACCGCCCGCTGTCGCATCGCCGGTGATGACGATGTCGTTGATCGAAGTGTTGCCGTTTTTAGTGCCGCTTATCGCACTGTCTACCAGGTAGACTCTGAGATATACTTCGTTCTTGTCGTTCAGTTCCGCCGGAAGATTAAAATGACTGTAAGCCGGACGAAGATCGGAATAAGCATCTGTGACGGCCTCTTTGGGAGCGTTGATTTTGGAGCCCGCAATAGGCGTAAACGGACCTGTCGGGTTGCCTATGCTGTAGGCAAGCGCGAAAGATTCGGGGCCGCTTCCCGTGGATTTCTGCGAGCTGGAGAACTTGATGTTCTCGTAACCGGCGGTTTTGAATTGAATTTGGAACGCCGAGGCGTTGGCAACGGTAACGTCTGCGTCCACCGTTGCAGAATCTGCAGACTGCCAGCCGTTAATTGTAGAACCATTGTTGAAAACAACAGGCGTCCTGACGTCACCGTTATATCCGATCAGAACCTGCTGATTCTCGCTCCATGCAGTCAGTCTGGAATCGTTCTGGAACACTCCGGAAGTTGCGGCGAAATGAGAAGATCCCGGAATCACCACACGGTCAAACTCAGCCACGGCATTGTTCGCCGTGTGAACCATACTCGCCAGAGCCGTTCCTGACGACGTGCTGGCCTGGAGGGACGGAGCTGCTCCCGTAAACAAGCCTAATGTCATGCATACAATCAGCACCCACGATAAAATGCGTTTCGGTTTGGATATGCTCATTTTTGCCATCTCCTTAAAAATAGTAGTTCCCTGACAAACTGTTTTTCCCAGTGTACAAGCACTGCATTAACAGGAATCCCTGACATTTGTAAAGCGCATGTTAAACTTTCGGGGGGCGGTTCAGACAAAAAAATGGCGATGCTGAGGGAGTTTATCCCCGCATCGCCATTTCTGATCTTCGGTCTATTGCTGACTTCGTCACCGACTCTTCACGAGAAGCTCGACGGCCTGCTGGACCATCTTCTTCGTGTCCCCGCCCGAAGCCTGCTCCTGAAGAATGCATTGCTCCAGGTTCTCGGCCACGATCGTCGCGATCGCTTTGTCGGCGGCGCTGCGGACGGCGGACAGCTGGGTGATGACGTCTTTGCAATCCTTGCGTTCCTCCATCAGCCGCAGCACCCCGCGAACTTGTCCTTCCAGCCTTCTCAGCCTCTTTTTCACATCGTCGTTGTATTCGTATGCCAATTCCATCGCCCCCCTTCGCTTTGTCGACGCGCATGATACCTAGATGGGTATATTATAGTCCAAAAAAGAAAGCCGTGCCAGGTCAGATGAACAGATTCACCTTGGCCCTCGTCGCGTCTCCGAGATAAGCGCCCACTCCCGCCAGCTCCATGCCGTCAATCAGTTCCTCTCGCTTCAGACCGAGCAGATCCATCGTCATCGTGCAAGCGACCAGCTTGACCCCTTGCTCCTGCGCCAGTTCGATCAATTGCGGCAGGGTGAGCGCGTGGTGCTTCTTCATGACGTGCTTGATCATAACCGGCCCCATGCCCATCATATTCATCTTGGACAGTCCGAGCTTCCTCGCTCCCCGCGGCATCATCCAGCCGAACATTTTCTCCAGCAAGCCCTTGTCGGTCTTGACGACCTCGTCCTTGCGCATCGCGTTAAGCCCCCAGAAGGTGAAAAAAATCGTCACGTCATGATCGTAAGCGGCCGCCCCGTTGGCAATAATGAAAGCCGCGATTGCCTTGTCCAGCTCTCCGCTGAACAGTACGATCGTCGTTCGCTCCTTGTCCGTCGTAACTTCCATGAATTGAATTCCCCCTGTCGTTAAAATAATAAGTCCGTCCATATTTTCACGACCGTAGCCGAGATAAGCGCGATTAACATCCATTGCAGCGTCTTCGTGCCGATCTTCTTGCTCATCCTCGCCCCGATCGGGGCCGCGATCAAGCTTGCGACGATCATGACGACGGAAGGCCAGAGCGGCATGTGGCCGCCCATCAGCTTGCCCGCCGTCGAGCCGATCGACGAGACGAACGTGATGACGAGCGAGGATGCGATCGCGACTCTCGTCGGAATGCGCAGGATGACGAGCATGACCGGCACGGTGATGAACGCTCCCGCGGCTCCGACAATGCCGGACACGATTCCGATCGCCAGGGAGAGCGCGAACGCGAGCTTCTTGTTGAAGCTCAGAGCGGCAGCATCGCCCCCGCCTTCATCTGCCCGTTTCGGAAAAAACATCATCACGGCCGCAATGAGCGCCAAGACGGCATAGGTCGCATTAATGGCGGAGTCGGGCAGCCACTGCGAACCGTAACCTCCGGCGAAGCCGCCCGCCACGATCGCCGTTCCCATCACGATGACGAGCGATTTGTGGATGTAGCCTCCCTGGCGGAACACGAGCGCTCCAGAGAGCGTCGCGAAGAATACCTGAATCGCGCTGATCGCCGACACCTGCTGGGCGGTAAACGCCGTAAAGCCGAGCGCAGGAGGAATGTAGAGCAGCATCGGGTACTTGACGATCGAGCCGCCGATTCCAACCATGCCCGAGATCATCGAGCCGACAAAACCGATCGCAAACAGCAGCGCGGCCAAACCCGGGTCCAGGTCGAACGCCATCGCATCGAGCACCTCCCTTGTGCGGGGCGCGGACCCCTCAGCCCTTCCGGATCAGAAAACGGAAGACTCCGCTCGTTTCCTCGTGCGAAATCCATTCGTTCGGGGATTGTTTGACCCATGCCTGGAAGTCGTTCAATGCCCCCCGATCCGTCGCCAACAGCTCCAACACTTGCCCAGCCTGCATTCCGTCGAGCGCTCTCTTCGCCTTAACGAGCGGCATCGGGCAAGCAAGACCTTTCGTATCCACAGACACATCGATGTTAGCCATGTTCGTGTTCCTCCTATTTGTCGTGAATGGCGCAGCGGTTCGGTCCGATTTCCATTTCCCGCTGCTCTTCCTCGTTCGGGGTCAATCGCCCCATGTTGGTCTGGCGAATTTGCTTGTAGGCATTCGGCTGAGGGGGCAAATCCGCCGTGACGGCCTCATCGAAAGCCGCCTCGTCCGCAATGTTCAGCCCCGGATTGTTCGCGTACAAATCCTCCAGCTTCGCGGACACGCTCCCGTCCTCGGCGAGCTCTTCGGGTTGCCCGTAATGAGCTGGCAGCACGATCAGGCGGCCGGGCAGCCGCTTGTAGATTTCGTACAACGTTCTGCGCAGATCGCCCGACCAGGCTTCGGCTTGGCCGGCCAAGTCCGGACGGCCGATCGAGGCTACGAACAGAATGTCTCCGCTCAGCAAATACCGGTCGTCGACAATAAGCGAAGTGCTCCCGATCGTATGCCCCGGGGAGTATATAGGCTGAATAGCGATTTCCGAGCGTCCAACCTGGATCGTGCGATCTTCCTCCAGCGTCTCGTAGGAGAACACGACTTCATCCGCATCCTTGGCTGGCAGCCAGTAGGTCGCTCCGGCTTCTTCGGCGATCTTCCGTCCTCCGGAAATGTGATCCGCATGCAGATGGGTGTCGATCGTATGCCGGATGACCGCTCCTTTCCCTGCAGCGAATCCGGCGATCGCACCGGTCATGCGGGGCGCATCCACGACGGCCGCTTCGCCTTCCGAGACGATCATGTACGACAGGCACCCTTTGCCCGGCCGCACGAACTGATACAGCTCGCCGCCCCCGTTCAAGTCTCCGATCTTGACCGGCTCCAGGTGCTCGCTCCATGCTTTCATGCCGCCTTCCAGGTAACGCACGTCGTTGCGGCCCGCCTCCGAGAGTTGATCGGCGACGAAACGGGAAGAGCCTTCCTTGGCGCAGGCGACCAGTATCGTTCCCTCTTCAGGCAGAAGCGACAGTGCGGGTTCGGGACCTTCCATCAGTTCGAAGTAAGGAACGTTGGCGCTTACGATGCTGGGTCCTTCGATTTTCCAATCCGCGTAGGCGTCGCCGTTGCGAACGTCCAGAACAAACAGCGGTTTGCGTCCGATCAAGGCGCGCGCCACTTCCCCGGGCGTCATCGGGACGGCTTGGCGGCTCCGCGTTTCGTCCTCCCACTCGGACATGCCCGGCACGACGTTGACTGCGCCGAATCCATGCTCCTGAAGCATCCGGCAAGCCATCGCGCTTCTTCTGCCGGTGCGGCATACGACGTAGATCCGTTGGCTGCGGTCCAGCTCGCCGAGCCGGTTCTCCAGCTCTCCGAACGGAATGGAGACCGCGCCGGGGATGTGGCCGAAGGCGAACTCCGCCGGCTCGCGGACGTCCAAGATCGTCGACTTCCCGCGGTCT
>Ga0065721_10050095_pt1 | contig 23347 bp, 20 predicted proteins | sample Mesricmetagenome_FD_59108 | JGI IMG/M metagenome (GOLD analysis project Ga0065721, IMG submission 59108) | Mesophilic microbial community from rice straw/compost enrichment Sample: eDNA_1 v2 (version 2) | ecosystem: Engineered > Solid waste > Grass > Composting > Bioreactor | place: USA: Davis...
GGGCGGCGGCGGCGAGACGGCGGCCGGCGCCGGCCGCGACCGCCTGCCGCCGGTTGCGCCAGAGCAGAAAAAGGCCGGCGAGGGTGACGAGATACATGACGAGGTGGAACAGTCCGTCGCCGAGCACCAGCCAGCGCAGATCCCGCCCGCCGGCCTCGATCCCGCTGAGAAGATGATGCCATTGCAGGATCTGATGCAGCAGGATGCCGTCGAAGAAGCCGCCGAGGCCGAAGCCGAGGGCGAGGCCGGCGGCGGCGAGGCCGCGACCGCGGGGCGTTGCGGTTCGATCGTCACGCTCGCTCATCGGCCTTCGCCCCTTCGTTCCGTCGCCGGATCGAGGGGCCAAACGGCTGAACGGAAGATCGGTTCGATCGGAAAGGGGAAATGCGTTTGCCCGACGACCGACGCCGCCCGGCTTTCGCCCCCGACGCCGCCTTGGGCCTCGCAACTGGCCACCCCGGAACGGGCCACCGAAGACCACACTCCGGCCGCCCGGCGCTTGAAGCCGCTCTCGCGATGCCACGTCGGTCCAGCGGGATGCAGGCGATCGCCGTGGCACCGTGCCGAAGGTGACACCCGTGGCCGCATCTGACGGCGGCCCGGGCGAACCGGCTTTCCGGTTCGCCCGTATCGCCATGCCCGCCGGTCGTCACCGCCTCGCATCGCCTGCGGCTAGGCGCCGAAGGCGCCGTCGATGGTGTGCATGGCACCGGTGACGAAGCCCGCTTCGGGTCCTGCGAGCCACGCGACCATGCCTGCGACCTCTTCCGGACGTCCATGGCGTTTGATGGCCATGAAGCCGTGCATCAGGTCCCTCATGGGGCCGTCCTCCGGGTTGGCATCGGTGTCGATGGGGCCCGGCTGCACGATGTTGACGGTGATGCCGCGTGGCCCGAGATCACGGGCCAGCCCGCGCGCCAATCCCTGCAGCGCCGACTTGCTCACGGCGTAGGACGCCATCCCGGGAACGGGCATCCGGTCTCCATTGACGGACCCGATGACGATGATCCGACCGCCCGCGCTCATCGTCCGCGCAGCTTCGACGGAGGCGTGATAAGGCGCATGGATGTTGATTTCGAACAGCCGGTCGATCGCGTCCGGATCCTGTTCCAGCGCGTCGCCGAAGATCGCGATGCCGGCATTGACCACCAGGATGTCCAGCGGACCGCTTTCGCGCACGCGCGAAATGACCGCGTCACGGTCGGCGCTGTCGGTCCGGGCCGCCCGGGCGCCCGTCTTCGCCGCGAGTGTTTGCGCGGCGTCTTCCGAACCGGAGTATGTGAAGGTCACCGTGGCGCCATCCTGCGCGAAACGGGTGACGATGGCTGCTCCGATACCGCGGCTTCCGCCGAGAACCAGAACCGATTTTCCCTGAAACGCCGACATGTGGCCTCCTTGCTCGTATTGTAACGATGGCTACATAATACGAAGCGAGGCAGGGTCAAGGATTTTTGTAGTGACTAGTACAAATAAATCCAGAGCTCGGGGCCGGCCCCGGCGCTTCGATGCGCAGCAGGCGGTCGCGACGGCACAGGCGCTTTTCCACGAGCATGGATACGACGCCGTCAGCGTCGCCGACGTCACGACGACGCTCGGTATCAACCCGCCCAGCTTCTATGCGGCTTTCGACAGCAAGGCCGGGCTGTTCGCACGTGTTCTCGATCGCTGGTCCGTGACCGGGGCGATCCCCTTCGCGGCGATCCTGCGGGATGGTCGTCCCGTCGCCGAGGCGCTCGCTGAGCTGCTCGAAGAGGCGGCCCGGCGGTATTCCGCCGACCCCGGTGCGACCGGCTGTCTCGTCATCGAAGGGACGCGCAGCAACGATCCGCAAGCGCGCGACGCTGCGCTCGCCTGCAATCGGGCCGCCGAGGAGGCGATACGGGCCTATGTCGCCGCACGTCATCCGCAGGATGCGGAACGGATCACCGACTTCGTGAGCACGATGATGTCCGGCCTTTCAGCCAAGGCTCGCACCGGTCACCATCTGGATCAACTTCTCGAAACCGCGCGGATCGCCAGCTCGGCTCTGTCTTTGGCGCTCGCGGTCCCGCCCGGGGGGTGACTGCGGAGGTCTCGCCGTCGGCGATGGACGGTCGCGAACCGCGCTGGACGTTGGCGTCGCCGAACTCGTGATGCATCGACCGCAGCATAGAAGCCGCGGCTGCCATCTTCGGAGCAAGGCGGTGATCGGCGGAAAACGGCGAGCGTCGGGACGAGAGTTCGACCTCTCGGATCCGTGAGCAACCCGCCCGGTGGCCGGTCCCGGCGGAGCCGTGGGCGAAGCGAACCGTCGGAAAAATTGGAGAATGGCGGAGAGTTCGGACGATAGTTCGAACCTCCTTTTCCAAACGCTGGCCGACTGGAACCACCAGCTAAAGCACTCCGGCCTCGATCTGGAAGCCCTGTCAGGCTCCACTTCCGGCACGGACTCACCACCACCACGACGCGGCCGTAAGCCCGCCTCCCTGAACCTCGGTTGAGGGGGCGGCTATGGCGAAGACCTATCGTCCCCGAAAGGACCGGGAGGCGGCGAAGCCGTTTTCCGTCCGACTGACCGCTTCAGAAAAGCAGCTTCTAGTCGCAAAAGCGGGGGCCATCCCGCTTGGCCTCTTCATCCGCAACCGTCTGCTCGGCGATACAGCCGCGCCACGCGCGGCACGGCGTGGTGCGCCGGTCGGTGACCGCGATCTGCTGGCGCGCATCCTGGCGATGCTCGGCCGCTCGCGTCTGGTTGAAAGCCTCAGCGATCTCGCCTCGGCTGCCGCCAGCGGCAGCCTGGTCTTCGACCCTGAAATCAAGAGCCTGATCCGCCGGGCCTGCGACGACCTTCACGCCATGCGCCTGATGCTTATGCAGGCGCTCGGCCTCAAGCCTCAAGAAGAGTGGCGGCCTCTGCTCTCGCTGACCGAGACCTTCGCCCAAAGCGCGGAGGAGCCCGCGCCATGATCCTCAAGGGCTCCCAACGCAGCGGCGCGCGTCAGCTTTCCGAGCACCTGCTCAACGACCGCGACAACGATCACGTCTCGCTCTGCGATCTGCGCGGCTTCGTCGCCAGCGACCTGCACGGCGCGCTCGCAGAAAGCTATGCGATCTCCAAGGGCACGCGCTGCAAGCAGTTCCTGTTTTCCTTAAGCCTCAACCCGCCCAAGCAGGCAGCGCCGACCGAGGCAATGCTGCTCGAAGCAGCGGAGAAGGCGGAAAAGCGCCTCGGCCTCGAAGGCCAGCCGCGCGCAATCATCATCCACGAGAAGGAAGGCCGGCGGCACGCCCATGCCGTCTGGTCGCGCATCGATCCTGAATCGATGAAGGCGATCAACCTTCCGCACTTCAAGCGCAAGCTGACCGCGCTCTCGCGCGAACTCTACCTCGAATATGGCTGGAAACTGCCGGATGGCCTGCGCCGCGACGGCGGGCGCAGCCCGCTCAACTTCAGCCATGAGGAATGGCAACAGGCCAAGCGCCTCAAGCTCGATCCGCAGGAAATCAAGCAGTCCTTCCTCGATGCTTGGGCGCGCTCGGACGGGATCAAAGCCTTCTCGGCCGCGCTGGCCGAACGTGGCTACTTCCTTGCGCGCGGCGACCGGCGCGGCTTCGTCGCCCTCGACATTCACGGCGAGGTCTATGCCGTCTCGCGCTGGTGCGATGTCCGCACCAAGGACGTGAAGGCGAAGCTGGGCGAACCCGATCACCTGCCCGGCGTGGCGGAGGTGGAAGCGCAGATCGCGTCCAGGGTCACGGACAAGCTGCGGAGCTTCATCGAACAGGCGGAAGAAAAGCGGGAGCGGGAGGCCGCACCTGCCATCGCCGCCAAGGCCGAGCTGATCAAGGCGCAGCGCGCCGAGCGAGCGACGCTGCTTAAGGACCAGAAGAAGCGCCTCGAAGCCGAGAACCGGACGCGCGCCGCGCGCATCCGCAAGGGCCTGCGCGGCCTGTGGGACACACTGACCGGCAAGGCCAAGGCAACCCGGCAGCAGAACGAAGCCGCGCTGGCGCAAGCCCTGAAACGCGACCGCGAGGAGCGCGACAGGATGGCCCTCGACCAGCTCCAGGCGCGGCGGGCGGCGCAGGACCGCCTCGACCTCATACGCCGCCGGCAGGTCCGCGACCGGCTCCTCCTGGAGCGGGAGATCGCGAGCCGCCTGCAAGTGCAGCGATCCGTCCAGGACCACCAGGAACACGAGCGCAGCCGCGACCGCCGGCCGCGAACCCTTTCACACGACCGCTGATCTTCGGAGCTTCCCATGACCGAGCTGCACAAGAACATCCTTGCGGCTGGCGGCTGCACGGCCCTGCTGGGCGTCGCGGCCTTCGCCGGCGTCTTCACCGGCGAACCCAGCTACTACCCGAATATGACGGCGTACCGCGTCGGCGCGATGCTCGCCGCGACCGGCCTGGGCTTTGGCCTTGGCTGGCTGTTGTCGCCACAAGCGACCTGGCTGCGGACCATCATCCTGGCGACGGCCGCCGCCGCGCTCTTCCTCAAGGCCGCCTTCGACAACAATCCGGTCGGCTGGTGGCTGACCTATCTCATGGCGATCATCGGCTTTGCCTGCGGGCTCGGCTACTGGCTGCGTAGCGTCGCGCGCAAGCTCGGCGAGGTACCGAATACCTTCGGCTCGGCCAAGTGGGCCGATACCCGTCATCTGTGGGAGAACAAGGTTCTCGGCCGGACCGGCTTCCATCTTGGCTACTTCCCGACCGATAAGGGCCTGGCGCCGCTCCATTACGAGGGCGACCGGCATCTGCTGACGGTCTCGCCGACGCGCTCGGGCAAGGGCGCGACGATGATCATTCCCAATCTGCTCACCTATACCGGCTCGGCCCTGGTCATCGATCCTAAGGGCGAGAATGCGATGGTCACGTCCGAGCATCGCGCCGCCATGGGTCAGGCGATCCATATCGTCGATCCCTGGGGCATCGCCATGCTGCCCGGCCAGCGGCCGGCTCGCTTCAACCCGCTCGACTGGCTCGACGCGGGGGACATCGACATCACCGAGAACGCCATGCTGCTGGCCGACGCGCTGGCGGTGAAGGAAGGCGACAACGATCCCTTCTGGTCGGAAGAGGCAAAGGCGCTTCTGCAAGGCATCATACTCTTCGTCGCCACCGACGAGGACGAGCAGGGCAGCCGGCATCTCGGCCGGGTGCGCGATCTTCTCCTGCTCGATGGCGAGGATATGCCCGCGCTGTTCCAGCGCATGGTCCAGTCCGAGCATCGCGTCGTCGCCTCCTGCGGCGCGCGCTGCCTGCAAAAGGAAGAAAAGCTGCTGGCGAACGTCGTCGCTTCGGCGCAGGCGCAGACCCACTTCCTCGACAGCCCCCGCATCCGGGAAAGCCTGTCCGTCTCAGACTTCCAGTTCGAAGACCTGAAGACTTTGCCGATGACGGTTTATCTGGTCCTCCCGGCCGACCGGCTGGCGGCCTTCGGGCGCTGGCTGCGGCTCCTCATTCAGCAGGCGATCACCGTCAACGCGCGCAACATCGAGCGTAAGCCCGAGCGGCCGGTGCTGTTCATGCTCGACGAGATGGCGGCGCTCGGCCGGCTGACCATGGTCGAGCAGGCTTATGGGCTCATGGCCGGTTTCGGCCTCCAGCTTTGGGGCATCGTGCAGGATTTCAGCCAGCTCGAAGCGATCTACGGCAAGGGCTGGCAGACCTTCGTCAGCAATTCCGGGGTGCTGCAATATTTCGGCAGCCGGGATCAGGTGACGGCTGACTACTTCTCGGCCCTATGCGGCGTCACCACGGTCTGGAATTTCAGCACCGCTCTCGCGCGGACCTTCAGCAGCGGGCCGCAGTCCAGCAACTCGGAATCGAACACCGACACCACGGCGGCGGCGCAGCGCAAGCTCGCCTATCCCGACGAGCTGATGCGGATCGAAAAGAGCCGCCAGCTTCTCCTGATCGAGAACCTGAACCCGATCCGCGCCAAGCGGCGCCGGTGGTTCGAAGATCCCAAGCTGGCCGCGCTCGGCCGGAACCTCCACGCGCAATGACCTAAACGGCGCGCCGGCCAAAAAGCCGGCAGCGCAATCCTCTCAAGCACAGGATGTGACCGATGAACTTCGATTGGCTCGATGTGCCGGATGTCGATCTCGACCTCACTCTGGCTCCCCTCGACCTGATCAAGGCTGCCCGCCTTGGTGACCATGCTCTCGGCGAGGCGCAGTTCCGCGAGCAGTTTCTCAAAATGAACCGCGACCGCTCGTGCGAGCTGATGATCCGCTCGCTTGCCCGAGTCGGCCTCGCAAGAGCGCTGGCTGACGCCTATGAGCGGGAGTTTCCGCGCCATTACCCGGAGGATTACGGCGAGCTCGACCTGTCGAACGTCGTGCAGCTGCCGCGTCCCTGAGGCTCCAGAACAGGCCAACTCCCATGGATGAGAAGAAGCTGAAGAAGCATTTCTCGCTTGCCGCTGCACGCCCGCAAATCCGCGACAAGGACAACGCCCAGCCGCGCGTGAAGCCGCCGGCGATGGCGAGGGTGCCGCAACCGAATCTTGCGCCGCCTGGCATGGTCGGCATCCGCTCGCCCATGCCGAAACTGGTGGCCCGGAGCGTGCCGAAGGCCGAAGCCGAAAAGGCGCCGGCGAAGTTCTCGCTCGACCGGCGCGGCTATCTCACGCGTACCTTCAAGCCGCTCGCCGCCAAAAAGCCGGAACCCGGCAGGGACCGGTAGGGATCGGAAAAGAACGCCGGATCAGGTCGGGTCCCAATGCCTAGTCATCGGCTCGATCCGGCGCTTTATGGCGTCAAGTTCTGCCTGGACGATCTGCGGCCGGGTTACCGAATCCCCTTCGCCGAGCGCCTTCCAGAACCGCTTTGCGAAAGGCCGGTTTCCGCTGTCCAGCTCGACCGCATAGGCGAGCGCTTCCCTGACTTCCGCGCTCCTTGCATCCATATCGGCGCAAACAGCCGGAACGGCATCAAGGATAGCGAGGCATTTTTTTACAGCGTTGCGCTGGCACCAATCCTCTACGACCGAAGTGCAGAAATACGATCCTTGGTACTGCTTGTGTATATCTTTGAACATATAGAGAACATGGCATCTACCCTCCGCCCTATCAAGTGGACTGTTGAGGGCATGCCTTCCAACTCAACCCCGTGACGTCTCGAACGGCCAAACGGTTGCGAGATAAGCCAGCCTCTCCGGCGCGGTGAAGGACGGCCCGGCGCCTCTGATAATTTCCTCTGGCGTCGGCTGCTCCAGGAGCTGACAGGTCAGATAGTTGTGGAAGTCCTCGTGCAGCAGATCGGAGGCTGCCGCCAGCAACCATTCAAGCGCTGCCCGTTCGTGGAGGGGAAGGGGCTGGAAGCGGCATAGCCGCAGGAAAAGGCATAGCCAGCCGAGCCGCTTGTGCGCTTGATCGCGCGTCAAGCCTTCGCTGATTGCAGCCAGCGCATCCTCCTTCGGCGTCCCTTGCTCGACGACCGTCAGGAGTCTTTCCAGAACAATCGGTCCCCAGTCGCGAGCTGGCGCTGGGTCGCGGCCGGTGACGCTGTTCCAAGCCGGCCAGGTGGAAAAATAGCTGTGCGCGCCCTGGAGGATATCCCTCTTGAAGCTTGGCTCCATCGTTCCCGCCTTGGCTCCCAATAGGCTTGAGGGTTCATTCCATGAACCCGACTAGCCACCCGGCAATGAGGGGGTGAAGCCGTCATAGGCCGAAAACCGCCGGAGGTGGAGCGGGCCGGAGCGCGAAGCGCGACTACCCGGCCCGGCGGTTTTCGCCCGAAGGGCTGCCTTGACGGCGAGGGGGGCGAAGCCCAGCTTATTTTGGCTTAAGCTCTCGCGGCTTTACCTATGATAGTTATTTCAGCTGAAACGGCTCTCCGACCCACGATGCCTCTGTATACTTATCAAGCATAACTCCGATGCGGCTTGGCTCGGTTACAAATACATATCTCCAAGTGCCGTGCTGACCTAGGCGAGTTACGGCATCAGCCCACCGCTCTGCTGCTTTTGCCTTTGCATCGGCTCCGTCAGTCACTTGCCCCTTGATTTCGATGATGAGATTCTCGCCTTTGTCGGTGACCGCGATGAAATCGGGAATATACTTAGCGGGCAAGCCCCGGCTTCGGTAGGGGATGAGGAATCCTAGACGATCGTTTTTCACCCATTTCGATACACCCGGATGCGTGTCGAGGAGGAATGCTGCACTCTGTTCCCACTTATCGGTATCTGCCACCATCGCGTTGAGATGGCAGCGAGTAACAGGATAGATCGGCTTGGTCGTATGGAAGTCCACGTAAAGGGTGCTGCCCCGACCGGAAGCCCCCTGCGGAATGATGGCCACCTCGGCATCCGAGGTTGAAGCGCCTTTACGAATTGCGTCCAGGAGAGCGCCGATGGCCGCCTGCATGTATTCTCCGACTAGTAGTACGTCGCACGGCTGGCTGTCGCCCTTTCGAATCAGCTTCTCGGTGAGGAATCTTTTGGCCGCGAAGGCAACGCGCGGGAACAGCTGCTGCATAGGGACAGCAGCGGCACCATTGTCGGCCTGCCAGCGAACACAGATTTCGCGGGCAAGCCGGAACGCAACCTGCTGGTCGCGGAACAGCGCGCGCCAATCCTTCAGCGAAAGAACCGGCTTCTCCCCAGGGCCGTACGCTGCAAGCGTGCCATCCGGCGTTGTCAGCGGCGTCAGCTCCACGAGCTGCGGGATGCGCATCGGGTCGATGGTGACTTTTGCAACCTGATCCCAATCGATCGATATCTCAAGCTGTCCAGACTGGTGGTAGCCAGTCACGATCGGGAACGTGATCTCGTAAGCGGCCTTCTCCGGCACCGAATAAATGTGGTTCGGATCCGCTTGCGGCGGCTGGGGACCGGCGGGCGCGACCTTGAACGGAATCAGCTCGAAAGGGACGCCGAAGACCTTGGCGGTTTCCTCAGCGAATAGCTGCGTATCTTCATTGAGAGCGTAGCTCTTGCGGCGCAAGGCGCGGCCGACAACCTGCTCGCAGAGAAGCTGCGAACCGAAGGGCCGCAAGCCGACGATATGCGTGACGGTGTTAGCGTCCCAGCCTTCTGCGAGCATGGCGACGGACACGATGCAACGCACATCGCGCCCCGGTGGGATACGCTCGTCGATCCACTTCAGTGACCCGTCATTGTCATCGCCGGCGGCTTTCTCATTGTGCTTGCGAATAAGTTCGGACCAGTCCTCCGGCACCTTGCCGCCCGGCCATTCGGCCTTCCCGACGGTGTCTAGGATGAAGCGCAGGCGGCGAGTTTCGTCCTTCGTGCCGCCGGCCTCGATGTCCTCGATGACCTTGGAGTCAATGCGTACGGTCACTTCCTGACCCGGCGCGTTACGGAACCATGGCGGGGATACGCCATAGCTGTCTTTGCCATTGGCAAGCCATGAATGGACCTCGCGCGCCACGGCGGTGTCGCGGCAGACAACGATGAAGACCGGCGGAACCGGATGCTTCTGCGACTTCTTGGAATGCTGCTCCCATTCGAGGAACCGCTGATGCCATTCGGTAGCTAGCAGATTGATGGGCGCGCTGGCGTAGTTCATGACAATTTCCGGTGTCACGTTGGTGCCGTAGCCGTCTTCCTTAGCCTTGGCCTGCACCCACCGCCAAATATTGAAGTAAGCTGCTTCCTCCGCCCCGGTTACATCACGGGCCGGTAGCTGCGGAATCTTGACAAGACCCGCCTCAATCGCGTCCAGCAGGCCGAAGTCAGAGACGACCCACGGGAACGGCTTGCCGACTTCGTTGCCTGAACCCTGAATGAAGAAAGGGGTGGCCGACAGATCGACACACAGGTGGATGCCGCGCCGCCGGCTGCCGCCGGCCATCTTGTTGATACGGTCGAGCCCTTCAATCCAGATTGTCGCCTCGCGGTCGTTCTTTGTCGCAAGATCTTTGTCGTCATCGAGCAACTGCTCTTCTTCTGTGGCCACATCGCCGCGCCGGTAGGCATGGTGCGCCTCGTCATTGAAGATTAGCCAATGCGGGCTCCGCCCCTTGCCGGTACCCAGCTCGCGCCGAATGCGCTTGAACCAAGCGGCGTCGGATTCGAAATAGCGAGTTTCGACGCTCTCGTTAGCCTTGCCGGCGTTCTTGACGACCTCGATGGCTTCCCCGGTCTTTACGACTTTCGCGGAGTCGCCGTTGACGGTGTTGGTTTCCTTTTTCCCCAATCGATGCCAGTTGACGATCATGACCTCGCCACGCCGCATGTCTTCCATCCGGTGCACCGGCACCAGCTGGCGGGTCCTGTACAGGGACAGGTCCCCAAGCGCTGGGTCTAGCTCCTGCAGCCGCTCCCGAATGGTAACATTTGGGCACACGATCAGGATCGTATCGGAGAAGCGATCATCGCGGGGCGATGCCACGCTGTTGAGGATCGACCAAGAGGCCAGCATACCCATGACGGTGGTTTTGCCAGAGCCGGTCGCCATCTTGCATGCGTAGCGGCCAAACGCGCGGACGCCTGCTGCCTTTGATTCAAGGCCAGGCTCGTCCCTTGGGATTTCGGGGATACCCTTCCGGTAAATTTCGGCGGCCTCGGTGAGAAAAATGATTGTTTCAGCCGCCTCGATCTGAGCGAAGAACAGGCGCTGCATGCGGTCGCTGCTGCGCCAGAGTTCCAACAGTTCCCTGGTGATCGGCGATGCGCCGTCATAGGCGACGCCGCCGGAGCGGCTGCCAGCGCGCCATTCCTTCACCCGCTCGCGGATGAGGTTAACGATCTCAAGCTCGACTTCTTCGCCTTTCGCGTCATCGAACAGCTCGGCCTGCTTCTTATTCTTTTTGCCGCGTCCGGCATGTTCCGGCACGCGGTAGAAATAGCTGGCGCGCCGCCGCCCGTCGGCTTTGACCGGCGGTTTCCCGCGCTCGATCTGCCAGTGACACGCAGGCTCGCGGAACGGCGAGTTGATGATCGGCGAGTCTACCTCGGCAACCGTCTGCGGCGGCTCCTGCTTCGGGGCGATGGCATTCATCAGCGGCCTCCCTCGGCAGTTTTGACAACCATCAGCTCATTGCCGCGCTCGTCAATGGCCTTCACGGCGATGCGCTTCTTGTCGCCAAGCACGAAGGGTTCGCTCACCGTGCCGGCAAGGTGCTCCCACACGCTGTCGCTGAACTGCCCTTTCAAGGATTTCTGCAGATTCTCCCAAGCGCCGGTCTTGGGGAAGAACACCTGCGTCGCCATAAACACCATGCCGTTGTAATTGCTATCGAGCATCCAGCACGGCAGGTTTTCAGCCTTGACCTCGTCCGTTTCCATAGTGTCGGGACGGAAGATGTCGAGGCCCTTGATAACGACGCGGTGAAGCGGCGTTCCATCGTTGGCCTTGCCGGCCGGTTCTAAAGACACGTCCGGTAGGCCGGTGATCGAGAAGATTTCACTGCTCTTGGTGGTCTTCAGGAGGTCCGACATGACAACGTCGGGCGTGACGGACACATAGGTCGTCGGGAGCTTCAGCTTGTCCAGCATCTCACGAGCCTTTGCCTGGATGGCGAAGCCGAATAGGAAGAGCTGCTGAAAGCCCTGCTGCAGCGCCTCGGTATGGGCGTTGAAGACATACTCCGACCCTATGGCGGCATCCTCCGGACCGAAGACGAAGGCGATCCGCTTCTCACTGCCGTTCTTCGCTACGCCTTCGGCATGAAGATACTCGCGGTCCGCCAGCGGGGTGATGGCGTCCAGCTGCAGCGTTACGTTGCCGGGCAGTTGCAGCGTCTTGCTCTGACGCAGAAGCTCGATCATGCGGTCGAGATAGCTTCGCGGATTCTCGGACGTGGTGCGTGGGGCTTGCTGATCCGCATCCTCCTCCTCTAGGTTCATGGCGGCCTGTATCGTCGCTTCGACGGTAAAGGGACCGCAAACGCGCGTTACTTTCTCGCTGACCTCAGCACGGTCAACGAGAACCTCCGTCTTGGGCTCTTCGTCATTGGCGATGGACTTCAGGGTGATGCGTGGCACGAGGCCGCCTATCTCCTCACCTTTCTTGTTGCGCCTACGCTCATAGACGAAGCCGCCGGCTGGACCCTGTGAAGGGTTCTTCAGCTTGAACCATGGAAATGTGCTGGTCAGGAGCCTTTGTCGTGAAAGCGCGATAGGCACGCGCGACGTATCAACGGTAATCCAGCGCCGTCCCCACATCTCCGCAACGTACGCGGTCGAGCCCGAACCGCAGGTGATGTCCAGAACAAGATCACCGGGCTCGGTCGTCATGTGTATGCACCGCTCGATGACCTTAACACCGGTTTGAACGACATAGACCTTGTCGTCGGTGAAGTTGCCGGTGGCCGTGTCAGTCCAGATGTTTCCAACCTGTTGAAACGGAAAATCGTCCGCAAAGCGGATGTACTGAATACTATTGGCAGCAACGTGAATACGTCCAGCTTTGGCTAACCGTTCCATCCCCACGGGATAATTTGCCTTCCAGTGCGAGTTTGCACCTGGCTTGTATGTTTTTCCTTTGTACTCAAAAGGTTGAGGCTGGGAAGATGCACCTTGGGACTGAATATTGTCAGGCTTGTAAAGTCTAGCTCCTGCTGGAATTACTTCTTCACCCCTTGCCTCGGAAGCTTTGACGCCACGGTATGTTCCATCAGGCATAAGGACCCACCGAGCATTTCCTTTGCCCGGTTCAACTGGCTGCGGCTGGAATACCTTGTTGTAGCGAACATGCTCTGGGCTCTTGGCGTACCAAAGCAGGAAGTCGCCAACCGTCGGCAGGGTCGTAGATTCGAACCCTGATGTTGTCTGGAAGCTGATCTGCGACACGAAGCCGTTCGGAAACACCTCGTCCAACACTTCGCGCACATGATGGACGTTGTCGTCTGAAATCTGGACGAAGAGCGAGCCCGACTCGGTCAGAAGTTCCCTGGCTAAAGTTATGCGATCCCGCAGGTAGGTGAGGTAGGAGTGAAGCCCCAGCTCCCAAGTATCGCGGTATGCTTTAACCATTTCAGGTTCGCGAATCATCTCGTCGTCTGATCCGTGCGTAACCCGGTTCTTGCGTACGAAGGGCTGGAAGTTTGACCCGAACTTCACTCCATAGGGCGGGTCGAAATAGATCATCTGCACCTGACCGCCCATGCCCTCGTATTCGAGCAGGGAGTTCATGACCTGCAGCGAGTCGCCAAGAATGAGGCGGTTGGTCCACGGCCCCTTATGCTCGTAGGCGTCCAGCTTGTCGGCGATATCCATGTTGGTATCGCCGAACAGGTCGAGATTGGTGCCGAGCGCCTTGTGCGACTTCAGGGTTTCCAGAATGGCCTGTGTCGAATGACGCTCGTGAACGAACAGTGGCAGCGTCGGCACCGTCACCTGCTGCCGCTCTGCCTTCCCGGTCCAGTTCAGAAACGGCTTCGTCAGGCTGCGCAGGCGCGCCGCGCACTGAGACAGCGACGTGAATCGTTCCTCCGTGCCCTTCCATATTTGCGGCTCGGCGAAGACAGCGGCTTCGCCTTTCTCGGCTGCCTCCGCGACGATGGCCAACAGCCATTCGGCGAAGGGGCGGTCGGCGCTTTCATCCCATGTCAACTCAGGCGCAAGACTGGAGTCGTACCTATAGGTCTTAGGTGACTTCTTATTTGAGAACTGCGCCTCTACCCCAACGTCAGGGCGCTGCACGGATTCCTGTCCATGCCTGTAAACCGAAGTTGCCGCGTTATTGTCCTGCCCCATAATCTAGTTTCCCCCTACCTCAGCCGTCGCTTGTTCCTTGCCGGCGATGCCAGATGTTTCGTCTTCGCTGTTTTCTTGGATTAATATACCTTCCAGGAACTCGCGGTGCCGCTCCTGCAGATATGCGAGCGCTTGCCCGTCATCGACGCGGTGCTCAAGTTTCTCTTTGACGAACTGTAGCCGTGCGTTGTTTTCTTCGAGCACTTCTCCCCACGTCTTCACGCCGACCATGACGCGCTCGCCCTTTTGGATGAGACGGCGCTGCGGGTCGGGGCCGTTTCTGATCCGAGCCTGCACCTCCTTGTTGTACTCATCGGAGATGATCCAGAAGTGCCAGCGCAGACCATCGACACGGTTGAAGCGCGGGTCCTCTTCGACCGCCAGCGCATAGCCTTCGATCTGCATCAGATGGCTGGCGTTGATGACGACCTTCGGTGCCTTCAGCTCGATGACAAGGTGCTCAAGATCGTTATGGCGGTGCCGGCGCTGTGCGCGGGATAGCATCAGGTCAACGATGCCGCGTGCCTTGTTGATGACCTTGACCGGATCGTCAATGACAAGGTCGGGATCGAGCTTTTCCTTATGACTCTTCAAGACGGTCGTCAGGTCCTTGTCGCTGGCCCAGAGATTATATTCCTCGCCGAAAATCCATGTGTTCTGTTCCAGGATTTTGTGCAGCTGGGATCGCTCACGAAGCTTCTGCCTGGCGTCGTAGTCGAAAAGGATGAAGCGCAAGGCTTCAAGGAATTTGAGGCGATCGGCAACCAGCGTGGCGGCGCTGATGATGCCGGACAGGTCCGTTTCATCGAGCAGGTTCGCCAGTTCCTTCTGCTTGCGCTTGGGAAGTTTCAGAACCTCGTCGAGGATGCGCTGCAACTCGGTCGGGCTGCGCTCGATGGCGTGGCGCAGCAGACGCAGATGCAGGGCCGCCTGCTTCGGCGCGGTTTCGCGGAAGTCAGGCGAGGCGTCCTGAACCGTGATGGCCACGATATCAAATATCTGACGTTCCGCCGTTTCCAGGGGCGTCGCGGCTTCGCCCTCGTAGGGATAGATATTCTTTTCCTTCCACTGATCGACAACGATGCGCGCCCGCTCGGCGGCACGGGAACGAAATAGCTCCTTGATCCTGCTGCGGGCGTCGTCGAGAGCGACCATCAGGTCCGGCACCATCTCGGCAAGGTCGAGGCGACCGTCATGGTGGAGTTCACGGATGAAGCTGGACTTGAGGTAGGCCGAGAAGTGGAAGTCGCCAACGTGGAAGCGGGTTTCGACCTGTGAGAGGGGGAAACCCTGCTCGCCGCACAGATAAAGGGTGCGGCGAGTCTGCCGACGCCATTCGATCACTTCAAGGACGACGCTGTGCTGTTTGCCCTGTTCGTCCAATATCGGCGTCAGCTCAAACTCCCATGCATTGGCGATGGCAAGGTTCGGGTCGATCTTCTCGCCGCCAATCGTGATGCTGACATCGCGATAGTCCTTGAGGTAGATGGCAAATATCTCGGACAGTTCCTGAACGGCGTTCTCGGGTTTGAGCGATGTGAACTGCCTCTTCAGTTCCGATATGACGACCGTGACGCCCTTGGCCGCCGTCGGCGCGGGCTGTTCATCGGTGATGCGGACGCGCTCGATCTCGCGTTCCAGCACGGTGATGTCATAGCGCGACAAGGTTCCGTCCCTGTCGTAGACCACCTTCCAGTCGGTGACACCGCCGAGCGCAAATGCCTTGAACCGCCCCCGGCCTTCCTGGCCGTGCAGTACGCGGTTCAGGCCGGGCGTCCTGACGCTTTTCCGCTTCCAGGAGCCACCAAGATTCCGAAAGAGCTGGGGTGCTTCTGCGTGGCGAATGCCGTTCCCATTGTCAGTGACGATGATTTTCGCCATACCGCCGACGTTATCGCTGTCAAAATCAACATCGACGCGAGTTGCATCCGCATCGAGTGCGTTCCAAAGCAATTCTGCAAGAGCATGTATTGGTTGCGCCTTTGTTTGACGCTCAATAAAGTCTGGTTTTACTTCGACGGTTAGCTCCTGCATTGCCTCTTGCTCCCCCACTGATGAGCGGGATAAATTCTTAAGTATAATACTTATAGAGGCAATACCCTATCGTCCCCAGTCAGCCGCTTTTCGAATCACCGGCCCTTGGCACAGGGATAGAGATCATAATGCGACTCCTCCGAAGCCGGGAGGGATGCAACGGGAGGCGCGCAGCGGGCCTCCCTTGCCGAGTGCCGCAAAGCGGCGCGAGCATGTGCGGTACTACCGCACACATCTTGCGGACAGTGCGCAGCACCCGGTTTTCGGATGGTCCTCTTCTCTCCGCTCGGATCAGAGCATCCGCCACTCGAGGGTTTAAGGACTGGGCAGGGCTTGCTCCCTGCGAGGAATCGGAAATTCGCCGGAGACAACCGCCTTAGCGCATTCGTAGTGCCAGTTCGTCCGTGTGGTCGTCGGAAACCGCGCGAGCGTGCAACCCGGCGGAGCTGAGAGGGACGCGGAGTTATAGAAGATAATTCGGTCCGCAGATGCCTCGGCAGTGAGGCGGGCGAAAAGGGTCACATACTCTTTACCACCGAAAAACAGGATCGGGCCATTCGCATCTTTGGGAAGCATAGAAAAGTCGTGGAACGCTTGGTTCTTGCGGCGCCGGACATAAGCGGGGGCCTGCATGCTGAATGTAATGTCATAAAGCGGCGTCAGGAACGAAGCTGGAATGAGCCCCCAGCCGGCGGATAAGATATAAGTTCGCTCCGGGCCAAAATAGGTCGTAAGTACGCGGAAGGTATCGTTCTCGTAGAGATCGGAAGCCGTCTTTAGCCCAAGGGGATTTCCGACCTGGACCGCGTTGTAACGAGCTGCATGCTCCCGCCACGTGATGCCGTCGTGCCCGAGATCATCGGGCCGTGCATAGACGAATTCCTGCGAAGTCGGAGCCATCGAGGGGTCGGCAACAAACAGGATGCGCCTTCCGTCCTTAGTGCGGAGGTACCCATCGCCGCGCTTCCGAGCAGCACATTGTATGACTGCGATCATGCGGCCTCCATTCGGTCAATCATGTGGGAAAGCCGTTCAAGAAAAATGGGATCGTACCTCTCATCCACGTGATTCTGGTTCCACAGTCCTGATGTCCGGACCCGCTCGCGGGCACAGTAGCTGCCAAGCCACTCCGGCGATGGGGCATCTAGCGGCGGCTTTCCATAGTTGCTTAGAAGCGCGATTGCATTTCGTTCCACGTAGCCGCGCTGACTGCTAGGGCCGGGGACATCTGCAATCGGCAGCCAGACCAGCGACATGGCTCCGATGAATTTGCTGACACGGATTTCGAGCTCGTTTTCGAGATCGCGCGTGGCCCTTGGTGCTGTGTTTCCAGCACCCCAAGTGCCAGGGTCTAAGCCGTCGCGCGCGCATAAAGCGGTGCCTATCAGGAGGCGGAATATGGAGCCTCGATGATTTCCTCCGCCGGAGCGCTGGCTGCCTAAATGCTGTGAAAGTCGGGTCCAAAGCCGCGTACGAGACCCTTCTGCCAATGCGTGCGTTCCTACCCTGACAACCCGTGGCCCTCGGCCACTTTCTAGTCTAAATTCCCCTGGCTCACGGAAAAAATATACACCGCGGTCAGGCCAGTTAAGGCGGCCTGTGCATTCACAAAGTCTTCGTGCTCCGCCAAGTTTTTCCTCAAGGCGCTCAATCAAAATGTAGAAATTCATAAGGTCGGCTAAGCGGTCTGCCATTGTAGCTAGCCTGATGCGTGTACTGTATTTTGTCTATACTCAATTTCTGAACAGCGCGTTCAACCTGAGCAGGCACCACGAGTCGGGGTCGAGGGAAAGGACCTGCTGAGCCATGTCATCGAGCGCGACCTGCGGCACGGTCAGACCTGGCCGCAGCATTCCCGTGAGAGTGGGCCCTATGGCGGGGGGCACAACGAGCACGGCCATGCGGCGGAGACCTGGATCACCTGACTCCGCAAAGTGGGGCGGCTGATCCGTACCGGTTTGGGGCTCACCTCTGGGGAAAGGTCCATTCATCCCGATCTTCACCTCCACGGCTGGTGATGCAGAGGTGAGGGGCAGCGGGAACCATCTGCCATGTGCGGCTTGCAGGGCGATGGCATGCCCTTCGCAAGAGCTGTTGAAGACCAGTGTGAACGGCTCCAGGAGATGAAGCCGCGCTCCGACGGGCTCGGGTGCTTCCGTCTCGATCCTGATGAGTGCGCCAAAACCCGTCTCTCTCTCCACCGGGACGGCGACAAAGCCGAACAGGCCGTACACCGTGAGGAGTGTTTCCCAGCCCATTTCCCCCGGATGGCTCTGGTACAGCTGCTCGATCTCGTGATCGACGAATTCTCCATAATCCGGCCTGGCCGCATGCAGCCATTCGTAGATCGCCAACGCCAGCTTCCGGTCGATCCTGCCGGCACGGAAATTGTCCTCGTATCCTGATCCTCTATGCAGAGGGTAGCCGAGGGCGCTCGCATACACTTCGTCGAACGTCATCCGCACCTCGACCGTGAGCCGCTTCACGGCCCTGTAGAGGATGCGCCGCTCCTCGGTCGTCGTCATGGGCGGGGCGTCACCGATGCCGGTCATGCGGTTTACCTGTTTTACCTGAGGCAATACCCGAGAAGCAGCTTTACCGCAGGCGTATATCTGGAGCTACCGGGCCGCAAGCAGATTTAGGACCATCTTCCTAAATCTGCTTGTGCTGAACCGAATTATAGGGCAGTATGTTCACGTATTGTTCTATTCGGCGGAGAAGAACCCAAGCAACAGGAGAAACGGCGATGATTGATACTTTTACAACAATGGGCTCATCGCCTCTTCATGACGTTTCCTCTCCCGGCACCAAAGGCAGCCTTTCTTTTCAGGCCGGAGCCTATGACGAATACCGTGCCGACTTCGAGATGACCGAAGCGGAATGGGCCGACCTGCTGAAAATCCTGTGGCCGATCATGGTGGCCTTTGCCGATTATGGCCTTGGCATGCACCCGCTCCAGCATGTGCTCGGCCTTGCCGTCGCTCCGGAAAATCTGGCGCCGGATTCCGAGGACATGCTAGCCTCGCAGGGCAGTTCCTTCAAAAACAACAACAAGATGACCGGGCCCCGCCCTTCCGGGCGGCACACGGGAGGAGAGTGATTCATGCGTGATGCGATGCCTGCCAAGGCCGTAATTTATTGCCGCGTCTCCAGCGTGGCGCAGATGCAAAAAGGGCACGGCATCAGCTCACAGGAGACACGCTGCCGCGAGTTCGCGCGCATGAAGGGCTATCCGGTCGAGCGCGTGTTCAGCGACGAAGCCGTCTCCGGCGGCTTGATTACCCGGCCGGGCATTCAGGCCATGCTCTCCTTCCTGCGCGAGAAGCGGAAGACCGGCAGCTATGTCGTCGTGATCGACGACATCTCCCGTCTTGCGCGAGACATCAAGGCGCATCTGGAGCTGCGCGGGGCTATCTCGGCAGCCGGCGCGCGCCTTGAAAGCCCGTCCGTCGAGTTTGGCGAGGATTCGGACTCGATCCTCGTTGAAAACCTTCTCGCCAGCGTTTCGCAGCACCAGCGGCAGAAGAACGCCGAGCAGACGCGCAACCGAATGCGCGCGAGGCTCCTCAACGGCTATTGGCCGTTCATCGCCTGTATCGGCTATCGCCATGAGCACAGGGCCGGCGAGGGCCGGCTGCTCGTCCGTGACGAGCCGCTGGCCTCGATCATCCAGGAAGGGCTAGAAGGCTTTGCCTCAGGCCGCTTCCAGCTCCAGGCGGAAGTGAAGCGCTTCTTCGAGTCGCAGCCTTTGTTCCCCAAGGACAGCCGGGGCCAGGTTCGCAACCAGCTCGTGAATGACATCCTCACCAAGCCGATCTATGCGGGCTATATGCAGGCGCCCGACGATTGGGGCTTGCCGCTACAAAAAGGACGGCATCCTGCGCTGATCAGCTTCGAGGATTATGACCGGATTCAAAAGCGCCTCGCACACGGCGGCTACGCGCCAGCCCGTGCCGACATTAACGAGGACTTCCCCTTGCGCGGTGCGGTCGCCTGCGGCTGCTGCGGCAAGCCGCTGACGGCGAACTGGTCGACCAGCAAGACCGGGGCGAAGCATCCTTACTATATGTGCTTCGCCAAGGGCTGCGAACGCTACCGGAAGTCCATCCGCCGCGATGTGATCGAGGGTGAGTTTGTCGGGCTCCTCGGCCAGCTCACGCCTGCGCCGCGCCTGATTTCACTGGCGCGCGCCATGTTCAAGGATGCCTGGAATCAGCGCCTCGCGCAGGCCGCGGAAATCGGCCGCGCCTGCGAGCGTGAAGCGGCCAAGATCGAGAAGCAGATTGCTACGCTGCTCGATCGTATCGTCGAGGCAGGATCGCAGACGGTCGTCGCTGCCTATGAGAAGCGGATCACTGCGCTCGAAAATGAGAAGCTGGTCCTGACCGAGCGGAGCCGGAAGGCCGGCTCGCCGCGCGGCACCTTCGAGCAGATGTTCGAACTCGCGGTCCAGTTTCTCGCAAGTCCTTCTAAACTCTGGCTTTCCGGCAAGTTCGAGTATCAAAAACTCGTGCTGCGGCTGACATTTGCCGACCATCTCGCATGGTGCCCCGAAACCGGATTTCGAACCCCGAAAACCAGCTTACCTTTCAAGGTGTTAGGCAATATGAACGACATGAAAAACAGAATGGCGGACAGAGAGGGATTCGAACCCTCGATACGGTTGCCCGTATACACGCGTTCCAGGCGTGCGCCTTCAACCACTCGGCCACCTGTCCAGGATCGGGGCCAAGGCCCGGACCGCGGCGGACTATACTCATCGCCGCCGGCCGTGCAAGCCACAGCCGGCGTATTTTTTGCCCACCGTCGCGGACCTTCGGCGTCCCCGGACGAGGCGTCCGGGCGGGGCCGCCGGTGAGGCGGTGGCCGGGCGGCGCCCGGGGGAGCACGCGGGGTCGGCAGGGTGAGGAGCCGGGGAATGTCCCGGGCGGCGGCCCGATCACCACGGCAGCGCCGTGCCGTCGTGGGCGAAGAAGCCGCCGCTGTCGCCGGGGCGCAGGCCGGAGAGGACCGCGACGAGCCGCCGGGCGGCCTCGTCCGGGGCGAGCCGGTCGTGGCCGGCGGCGAAAGGATCGCTGAGGCGGGTCGCGACGGTACCGGGGTGGAGCGCGACGACGATCGCCCGCGGCCGGGTCCGGGCGAGTTCGATCGCCGCGGTCTTCAGGACCTGGTTGTGGGCGGCCTTGGCGGCGCGATAGGCGATCCAGCCGCCGAGCCGGTTGTCGCCGATCGAGCCGACCTTCGCGGTGATCGAGGCGAAGAGCGACGGCCGGTCCCTCGGCAGCAGCGGCGAGAGGTGCTTGACGAGCAGGGCGGGGCCGACGGCGTTGACCGCGAACTGGGCGGCCATCGCGGCGGGGTCGAGGGCGCGGATGGTCTTCTCGGGGCCGATGCCGCCGATGGCGAGAGCGCCGGCGGCGTTGAAGACGAGGTCGATCTCGCCGTATTCGGCGCGAAGTCGGTCGGCCGCCGCGGCGATCGTCGCCTCGTCGCGAAGGTCGAGATCGCCGGCGGAGCGGGAAAGGCCGACGACGCGGCCGCGGCGCGGGGCGGCGTCGAGCCGGGCACGGACGGCGGCGCCGATGCCGCCGGAGGCGCCGACGACGACGGCCACCCAGTCATCGCGAAGGAGGGCGAGGTCGCTCATGCCCCGGAACTACGATGCGGCAGCCGGGGCGGATCTTGCCGAGGATCTTCGCCATGTCGGCGCGCGAGACGGCGACGCAGCCCTCCGTCGGGGTGTGGCCGGGGCGGGCGAGGTGGAAGAAGATCGCGCTGCCGCGTCCGCGCAGGCGCCGACGGATGTTGACGTCGAGGACGATCACGACGTCGTAGACGCCGTCGGCGCGGCAGAGGCTTTCGCAGCTCGCCGGGTAGGGCAGGGCGACGGGGCGGTTGTAGTTGCGGTCGGCCGGGGCGTCGCACCAGCCGTCCCGTGGCCGGATCGCCCGGAGCGGCAGGGCCGAGGCGGGGCGGCGCATCCGGTCGGCGCGAAAACGGCCGGAGAGGACGGCGTGGCGGCCGGCGGGCGTTTTCCCGTCGCCCTCGCGCTTGACCGCCGTCACCCCGCCGCGGCCGATCGCGCAGGGCACGTCGAGGCCGAGGCCGACGAGGCGGCCGGCGGCGGAGCGGCGCGAGAGGAGGCGCACCGTCAGATCACGGTTTCGGGAGCCGTTCGTCGGCCGTCCTCGCGAAAGCCTCATCACCGCACACGATTCCCGCACTTGGAAAGGAGGGGGATGATGGCGCATAACATGAGCCGATCCCGCCGCGCTTCCCGCGTTCTTCGTTGCGAACAGGTAATTTTCCGATGACGGCCCGCAAGATTCTCATCGTCGACGACGACACCGACCTTCGCGAGGCGCTGCACGAGCAGCTCTCGCTCTACGAGGAGTTCGAGCCGAGCGAGGCCGACTGCGCCACCAGGGCGATCCAGGCGGCGCGGGCCGACCACGTCGACCTCGTGCTGATGGACGTCGGCCTGCCGGACATGGACGGGCGCGAGGCGGTGAAGATCCTGCGCAAGGGCGGTTTCGCGGCCCCCGTGATCATGCTGACGGGCCACGATTCCGACAGCGACACCATCCTCGGCCTCGAGGCGGGGGCCAACGACTACGTCGCCAAGCCGTTCAAGTTCGCGGTGCTGCTCGCCCGGATCCGGGCGCAGCTGCGCCAGCACGAGCAGTCGGAGGAAGCGGTCTTCACCATCGGGCCCTACACCTTCCGTCCGAGCGCCAAGCTGCTGATCGACGGCAAGGGCGGCAAGGTCCGTCTCACCGAGAAGGAAACCTCGATCCTCAAGTTCCTGTTCAGGGCCGGGGAGAAGGTGATCACCCGCGACGTGCTGCTGCACGAGGTCTGGGGCTACAACGCCGGCATCACCACGCACACGCTCGAGACCCACATCTACCGCCTGCGCCAGAAGATCGAGCGCGATCCGTCCAACGCCCAGCTGCTCGTCACCGAGGCCGGCGGCTACAAGCTGGTGCCCTGATCCGCCGACGGCAGGGTTCCGGCCGGTCCCGCGTCGTCCGTGTTCCCGGTGGAGCGCGGCCGCGGGCGACCGTGCTTCGGCTTGTCTTGCGTGGCAAAGTTTGGCAATCGTCGCAGGACGACGGATGTGGGACCTGCGTTGACGAGACCGGGCGGGCCCGCCGAAGGGCCTGAGCCCGCGCGTTCCCGTCCGGCCCTGGACGGAAAGCGGGAGAATGAGTCTCGAATCGGACGTCAAGCTGCTCGGCCAGATCCCGCTCCTGTCGGAGTTCGGCGAGGACCGTCTGCGGCTGATCGCCTTTTCGGCCGACAACCGCCGGCTCGCCGACGGCGAGGCGCTGTTCTACGCCGGCCAGCCCGCCGACGGGGCCTATGTCGTCGCTTCCGGCGCCCTCGACTTCTTCAAGACCGACCGTGACCACCGCATCGCCCGGCGCGGCGCCGGGGCGCTGATCGACGAGCGGGCGCTGATCGTCGACAGCCACCGGACGCTGTCGGCGATTGCCCGCGGGTCGACCGAGGTGATTCATATCCGCCGGGCGCTGTTCCGCCGCATGCTCGACGAGTATCCCGAGGTGGCGGTGCGCCTTCGCCCCTATTTCGCCGCCGCACTCGCCCGCAGCAGCCTCGAGATCCGCCGCGTCGGCGAGCGGCTCGGCCGGCT
>Ga0065721_10005026_pt1 | contig 23339 bp, 22 predicted proteins | sample Mesricmetagenome_FD_59108 | JGI IMG/M metagenome (GOLD analysis project Ga0065721, IMG submission 59108) | Mesophilic microbial community from rice straw/compost enrichment Sample: eDNA_1 v2 (version 2) | ecosystem: Engineered > Solid waste > Grass > Composting > Bioreactor | place: USA: Davis...
CACCGAGGCCCCGGTCGCTGCCGCCGAGACCGATGCCGCGCCCGCGGCAGAAAGCGCGGAAGCGCCCACGGTCGAGGAAGCACCCCGTCCGGTTCTCCTGTGGCGCCCCGGGGGCCGCAGCGACCAGAACCGCAACCAGGGTCATGGCAACCGCAACCGCCGCGGCGACCGCGGGCAGCAGGGCGAGCATCAGGGCTCGCGCCGCGACCGCGACGACCGGCAGGGCCAGCGCACCAAGGGAGACCGCGGCGATCGCGGCCGCCCCGGCGAGGAGGGCGACAAGCGCGGACCGCGCAAGGGCCAGGACAAGCGCGGCCACGACAACCGGCCGCGTCGCGACGACCGCCCGGCGCGCAAGGAAAAGCCGTTCGACCCGGATTCGCCCTTCGCGGCGCTCGCCGCCCTGCGCGACCAGCTCAAGAAATAGGCCGCGGTGTCGATGGCGCCGACGTCACCCGACAGGCAGCGCATCGACAAATGGCTTTTCTTCGCACGGATCGCCAAGTCGCGCACGCTTGGTGGCAAGCTGGCCGCCGAAGGCCATGTCCGCGTCAATGGCGACAAGAAGGACCAGGCGAGCCACATGGTGCGCGTCGGCGACGTGCTCACCGTCGTGCTCGACCGCCGCGTCCTCGTGCTCAGGATCCTCGATTGCGGCTGGCGACGGGGTCCGGCCGCCGAGGCACGGCTCCTCTACGAGGACCTCTCCCCGCCGGTCACGTCCGAACCGCGCATTCCCCCATCCGCTGAGCGCGAACCGGGCGCCGGGCGGCCAACCAAGGCCGATCGCCGCGCCATCGACCGTCTGACCGGTCGGAACGGGGACCTTGACTGATCCGCTGCGCTGGAGAACGAGCCTCTGACGCCATGGCATTTGCGCCTTCGGTCTAGGTCGAAAAGACGCCGGTTTTCGTAAGCAATGAGGAATGCGGCGTGACGTCGCGCCTGATAGGGGCGGGCGAGATTTTTCTCGCCCCCGGCGGGATTTGAGTGAAAAATAGCTGGAGTTTCAGCACGCGCGAACGCAACTTCACCGCGACGCCCGCCCCGCCTGCCGATCGGCCTTGCCATCTCCAGGCAAAGCCGTTACCTCACGCAACCGAATTCGTCCGATGCCCGGAGGCATGAATGACCTATATCGTCACCGACAACTGCATTCGTTGCAAGTATATGGATTGTGTCGAGGTCTGTCCGGTCGACTGTTTCTACGAGGGCGAGAACATGCTCGTCATCCATCCGGACGAATGCATCGACTGCGGCGTCTGCGAGCCGGAATGCCCGGCCGACGCAATCAAGCCCGACACCGAGCCGGGTCTCGACAAGTGGTTGCAGATCAACGCCGAGTATGCCGAGAAGTGGCCCAACATCACGGTCAAGCGCGAGCCGCCGGCCGACGCCAAGGAAATGGATGGGGAGCCCGGCAAATTCGAGAAATACTTCTCGCCGGAACCGGGCCAGGGCGACTGATCGTCAGGCCGGCCGGGTGCGACCGTCCGGCGCATCAGGGCTTACGTGCCGCGCCGACCGCTATTATTTGGCGGCGCAGCATGAAACCCTTGAAAATTAACCATTTGTTCAATTTTCCGGACCGGTCTGGTCGGTCCGGTGGCAAATCATTGATTTCGGCGATATTTTGTGCTAGATAGGCACATCTGACACATCCAAGGCGCCGTCAGGGCGAACAAGCAAACCGGAAAAAACGTCCTCGCAAACGGTCGCCGTTGGCTTTGCATCAAAAGCATCCCGACGTACGTGCCGCTAACGGATATCTCCGTATGCCCGACCTTGGATCGCGTCAGCGCGCGGTGCACGCCGCCGCGGCGAGGGAAAGCCGGAAGACCGGCACCCTCCGCGTCCTTTAACAGGGAGTTTGGAATTCGAATGACCACCCAGCAGAAAAAGTCTTCTCAGCGCCAGGGTTTCAAGACCGGCGAGTCCATCGTCTATCCGGCCCATGGCGTCGGTCAGATCGTGGCCATCGAGGAACAGGAAGTGGCCGGCCACAAGCTCGAGCTCTTCGTCATCGATTTCGAGAAGGACAAAATGCGCCTGAAGGTTCCGGTTGCGAAGGCCGCCACGATCGGCATGCGCAAGCTGTCGGAAACCGACTATGTCGAGCGCGCGCTGAAGGTCGTCCAGGGCAAAGCCCGCATCAAGCGCACCATGTGGTCGCGCCGGGCGCAGGAATACGACGCCAAGATCAATTCGGGCGACCTGATCTCGATCGCCGAGGTGGTCCGCGACCTCTACCGCGCCGAGAACCAGCCGGAACAGTCCTATTCCGAGCGCCAGCTCTATGAGGCCGCCCTCGACCGCATGGCTCGCGAGATCGCCGCCGTGAACAAGATGTCGGACACCGAATCGATCCGCCTGGTCGAGGCGAACCTGAACAAGGGTCCGAAGCGCGGCAAGGCCGGCGAGGACGAGGCGCAGGAAGAAGCCGCCTGAGGCGGATTTCTTCCCCGACGAGTTTCCGGAGCCCGGCCATCGCGCCGGGCTTCGTGTTTTTTCAAATAGATGGCTTTTGGGAGCCGATCCATCGCTTCGGTAGATGGATCGTTCACGAAAAAGTGCGTGCGCCGCAGCACGACTTGTTCTAAGGTTATTGAACTTAATGCATACCGCCCGGCGCGCATCCCTTATTTCAGCCGGGCNAAATAGTTTTTGAACCAGACGAGGTCCGGAAGCGTATTTCCGGATGACAGGAGACTCTCTCTCCGGGTGATCGCTATTCCGGCCTGCCTCCCTCGACCGGAATCCCTGGCGCCCGCCAAACGCAGGAGGAAGTCATGAAAGCCGTTTCAGCCAACCGCCAGATGGTGCGCGCAGCCATGACCGCTCCCTATCTCGAAAGGGACGAGGAGCACGATCTCGCCGTCAGATGGCGCGAGAAGAAGGATCAGGAAGCCCTTCACCGGATCACCATGGCGCATATGCGCCTGGTCATCGCCATGGCGGCCAAGTTCCGCAATTTCGGCTTGCCGATGGGCGACCTGATCCAGGAAGGCCATGTCGGCCTGCTCGAGGCAGCCGCGCGCTTCGACCCCGACCGCGAGGTGCGCTTCTCCACCTATGCCACCTGGTGGATCCGCGCCTCGATCCAGGACTTCATCCTGCGCAACTGGTCGATCGTGCGCGGCGGTACCTCGTCGGCGCAGAAGGCCCTGTTCTTCAACCTTCGCCGGCTGCGTGCCCGGCTTGCGCAGGACGACCCGGCGCTTTCGGAAAGCGCCATCCACGCCGCGATCGCCAACGCGCTCGGCGTTCACGAGAAGGACGTCGCCACGATGGACGCGCGCCTCTCAGGCTCCGACGCCTCGCTCAACGCCCCGTTCGGCGGCGAGGATGGCGGCAGCGCCGACAGGCTCGACTTCCTCGTCAGCGATGACCCGCTGCCCGACGAGATGGTCTCGACCATGATCGATGAGGAACGCCGCAGCATCTGGCTCGGCAAGGCGCTGGAAACGCTCAATCCGCGCGAATTGAAGATCATCAACGAGCGCCGGCTCGCCGATGAGAGCGCGACCCTCGAATCTCTCGGCGAGTCGCTCGGCATCTCCAAGGAGCGCGTCCGCCAGATCGAGAGCCGCGCGCTCGAGAAGCTGAAGGCGGCGCTGACCCGCGACACGCCGGAGATCGCCGGCCTCTGAGCAACCGTCCTGAACGGAAACGACCCGGCAGCCACCCCTGCCGGGTCGTTTTGCTTTTCCGTCAGGATACCATCCCGCCTCAGCGGTCGGTCACTATCTTGTAGCGCTGTCCCGGCACAATCACCCCGCCGGGGCCGACGGCGTTGATCAGCTTGAAGAGTTCGACCTTGCGGTCGGTGCCACGCATCTGGCCGGCGAGCGTCATCAGGGAATCGCCTGGCCGCGCGGTGACGACGCGAACTCTCAGCGGCTGCAGCGTCTGGATCTCGCCCGCGGTGAGCTCGCGGAAGCTGGCGCGCAGCGTCTGCGCCGTCGCCTCGAGTTGCGGCGAGCCGCGCGGCGCCGCGATGAGGAAGCGGTAGATCCGGTCCTTCACCTTGACCACGGTGATGTCGAAATCCCAGCGGTCGGCGCTGGCGCGCGCCGTCGCAGCCGGCAGGCCGCCGACGACCGTGTCGCGCACGCTGCCGGCGACGAGGCCGGTCACCCAGCCGCTCGACACATAGGCGGAGAGGCTCTGAGACGACTGGTCGGTCACGCCGTCGAACCGCACGGCGAGATCGTTCGGCCCGGTGGCGAGTACGGCGTCGGCCTTGTTGTCGATGCGGAAGCCGGCCGGCACCGAGAACTTGATGCCCAGGGTCGGATGCAGGAACTCCGTGCCGCGCACGTAGCCTTCGTTGGGACTGTCGCCGTAGAGCAGCCCGTTGATGCCGTCGAGGAAGAAGTCGCGGCCGCGGTCGACCGCACCTTCCGGCCCGAGCGCGAGGGCATGCTGCTTGGCGAGCTCGACGCGTTGCGGCGCATTCGGATGGCTCGACAGGAAGTCGAGGCTCTGGTCGGCCGAGGGATCGACCGCTGTGAAGCGGCTGTAGGCATCCATCGATTCGAGGAAGCGTGCTGCTGCGAAAGGGTCGTAGCCCGCCTGGCCGAGCATGCGCACGCCGATGCCGTCGGCCTGGAGCTCCTGGTTGCGCGAAAAGGCGGCGAGGCGGAGCTTGCCCCGCGCGAGCTCGCGCTTGCCCGCGAGGTCGGACGCCATCGTTCCGGCGGCGAGCGCCTCCGCAAGCGCTTCCTCGCGCTCGCGCTGGCGCCGCTCGATACCGTGATTGGCGGTGACGTGACCCATCTCGTGGGCAATGACGGCCGCCACTTCCGAGGCGTCGTTGGCGAGCGCGAGCAGCCCGCGCGTGACGTAGACGTAGCCGCCCGGCAGCGCGAAGGCGTTGACCGCCGGCGAATTGAGCACGGTGATGCGGTAGGCCTGCTGCGGGTTCTCCGACACGATTGTCAGCGCGCCGACGATGCGTGCGAGAAGCTTCTCCGTCCGCTCGTCGCGGTACTCGCCGCCATAGCTCGCAAGAATGCGCGGATGCTCGCTGGCGCCGATGCTGGTGCGCGGGTCGGCCTGGCCGGCGCGATCCACGGTCTGCGGCGTCGACGACGGCGCGACATTGGGCTGGTAGACGTCGACCCCGAGGGTCTGGCAGCCGGCGAGCGAGAGAGCGAGCGCGAGCACGGCAATCCGCGACGGCGCGACCCGGCGGGGCGCATCTGCGAGATCGAAAGGTCGTGCTGCGGGATACGGCATGGGCCCGGATGTGTTGCTGCCGGCTCCGCTCCGGCCGGCGGGGTCAGATTGCCGGAGAACCGGCAACGGGATCAGTTGTCTATCCGTTTTCCGGACAGGCTTCCAGTGGCATTCGCGGGCGACCAAATTGTGGCAAAGGCCGTTGCGCCGCGGGCCGCCAGCTACCGACGCCTGCCGCCGCCGCCGAGATAATGCGTCAGAACCGGAAGGTCGGTGCGCTCGAAGAAACCCTCGATCGGCGCATCTGCGACGATCCGGCCGCGCTCGACGAAGAGGATCGTGTCGGCCGCCGCCTTCGCGTCGTCGGGATCGTGCGTCACCATCATTACCGTAGCGCCGACCTCGGCGCGGATCTCCAGCATCAAGGAAAGCATGTCGGCCGACAGCCCCGGGCCGAGCCCGTCGAAGGGCTCGTCCAGGAGCAGGATCGGTTTGCGCCGCGCGAAGGCGCGGGCGAGCGCCACGCGCTGGCGCTCGCCGCCGGACAGCGTCCCGGGCTTGCGCTTGCCGTAGCCCGCGAGGCCGACGCGGGCGAGCGCCTCCTCGACGGCGCGCTCCTGCACCGCGTCGAGTCGCAGGGCCGGGTCGAGTCCGAGCCCGACATTGGCCCTGACGTCGAGATGGGCAAAGAGATTGTTGTCCTGGAACACCATGGTGATTCCGCGCGTCGCTGGCGGCAGCCGGCTCACGTCGCGACCTTCGATGGCGACGAGACCGGAATCCGGAAACAGGAACCCGGCTACGAGATTGAGGAGCGTCGACTTGCCAGATCCCGACGGCCCCATGATCGCGGTCACCGTCCCCGGCGCGCGCGCGAAGGTGAAATCGGCCTCGAACGCGGAGAGCCGCTTGCGCGCCGCTTGCATCTCGATCGCCGGNCCGCTCATGTCTCGTCACCCGTCTTCAGTGCCGCGGCNCGGTCGGATATCACCATCAGGCCCATGCANACCACGGCGAGGAACAGGGCGAGCCCCGCCGCGTCCGCCGTGCGGTANNTCCCCATCTTCTGCAGAAGCAGATAGGGCAGCGTGATGAAGCTCTCGTTGCCGAACAGCGCCACCGCGCCGAGATCGCCGAGCGACAGCGCCATGCCGAAGGCGAGCGCCGCGGCGAGCGGGCGGGCGAGTGCGGGAATGTCGATCCGCCGCAGCCTGTTCCAGCCGGTGATGCCGAGCGAGAGGGCAAGGCGGCCGTTGCGGCTCGCCGCCGTGCGGTATGCCGGTTCGAGCACCCGCATCACGAAGGGCAGCGCCATCATCGCGTTGATCGTCACCACGAGCATAATCGGCACGATCGCCGCGCCGCGCGCGCCGGAAAGGAGCAGGAACCAGCCGGCGCCGAGAACGACCGGCGGCACGAGCAGCACCAGCGAGCTGCTGGCGCCGGCGATCGCGGCAAGGACCCCGCCGCCCGTCTCCGGATGCATCGGATCGCGCGCCTGCCGCGCCCGGACGAGGAAAAAGGCGGCGAGAAGCGACAGGAGCGAGGCGGCCGATGCGATCCCGAGGCTCGTCAGCGTCGCCCGCCGCACGAGCGCATCCCCGGCAAGCCTGCCGAGATCGGAGCCGAGCCCCGAAACGATCGTCGCAAGCAGCGGCGCGCCGACGAAGAGGACGGCGGCGGCGATGACGATCCCGTCGGCGACCGCCCACCCGGAAACGTCCGGTCGCGCCGTCGCCGCGGCGATGAGCGGCGCCTCCTCGTCCGGCGCCGGGATCAGTCGCAGGAGGGCAAGCGCCGCCGCCGTCAAAAGGATCTGCAGGAAGGCGAGGAAGACGGCGCGCGCCGGATCGAAGTCGAAGCGCAGCGCCTGGTAGATCGCGACCTCCAGCGTCGTCGCACCGGGCCCCCCGCCGAGGACGAGGACGAGTGTGAAGGAGGTGACGCAGAGCATGAAGACGAGGCCGGCCGCGCCGCCGGCCGCGCGCGCCATGGCCGGCCACTCGATCAGCCGGAAGGCGGAGAAACCACCCATGCCGAGCACCGCCGCGTTCTTCCAGTATTCCGCCGGAAGCCGCTCGAGCTCCATCAGCATCAGCCGTGCGGCGAGCGGCAGGTTGAAGAAGACGTGGGCGATGAGGATGCCGGAAAGCCCGTAGATCGAGAACGGCTCCGACAGCCCGAGCCAGCCGAGCACGCCGTTCACCGCGCCCTGCCTGCCCCAGACCGTCAGCAGTCCGAGCGCCGCGACGAGCGCCGGCAGGCCGAGCGGAACGGCGAAGAGCCGCAGGATCCAGCGCCGGCCCGGGAAATCCGGCCGGCGGGCGAGCGCGCGCGCAAGCGGAACCGCGAGAGTGATCGAGAGCAATGTCGACAGGATCGCCTGCATGACGGTGAAGCCGGAAATGCGCCACAGATAGGAATCGATCGCCGTCACCGACGACGCCGTGCCGCTGCCGGTAGCGACGAGGGCGTAAACCGGTATGGCGATGCCGGCGAGGATCAGCGCGATGGCGCCGATCCCCCCGATGCGGGCTGCGCGGTATTCCGTAGCCGTCAGCATGGCGGACGCCGCCCGCCTATTTGCTCATCGCGCCGAGCCATTCATCGATCCAGGCCTTGCGATGCTCGGCCACCTCCTCCGGCGGGAGGATGAGCGTCTTCTCCGGCGAAACCAGCTTGCCGAAGGCGTCCGGCAGGTCGGCGTCGACGGGGCCGGCCGGCAGCATCCAGTTGTTGGTCGGAATCTCGTTCTGGAATTGCGGTGTGATCATGAACTTCAGGAACGCGCGGGCGAGTTCTGGATCCGGCGCGTTCTTCAGAAGACCCGCCACCTCGATCTGGAGATAGTGGCCCTCGGCGAAGGGCGCCGCCTGATAGCGATCCGTCTCCTCGGCCACCATGTGGTAGGCCGGGGAGGTGGTGTAGGAGAACACCAGTCGGCGCCTCGCCGGAGGTGAATAGCCCGTAGGACTCGGACCAGCCCGGCGTCACCGTCAGCACCCGGTTCCTGAGCTTGCCCCAGGCCGCCGGCGCCTCGTCGCCATAGACCGACTTGACCCAGAGGAGCAGCCCGAGCCCCGGCGTCGAGGTCCGCGGGTCCTGGATGACGATCTTCTGCGAGGGATCGCCCTCGACAAGCTCCCTGAGGCTCGCCGGCGGTGTCTTGATGGTCTCGGTGTCGTAGATGACCGCGAAATGCGCGTAGTCATAGGGGACGAAGGTGTCGTCGGCAAAATCGCCGGGCACCTTCACCGCCGCGGTGTCGATCCCGTGCGGCGCGAAGTAGCCGGTCTCCTTCGCTTCGGCGACGAGGTTGGTGTCGAGGCCGAGCACGAGGCCCGCCTCCGACTTGCCGCCCTCGAGCCGGATGCGGTTGAGGAGCGCGACGCCGTCCTCGACCCCGACCCATTTCAGGTCGCAGCCGCAGACGGCCTCGAAGGCCTTCTCGACCTTCGGCCCCGGGCCCCACTCGGAGACGAAGCTCTCGTAGGTGTAGATTGTGAGCGTCTTTTCGGCGGCATCGGCCGTCGACAGCGCGGCCGAAAGCGGCAGGGCGAGAGCGGTGGAGAGAGAGAGCCGTATGAGTGTCTTCGAACGCATGGCGCGCCTCCTTGGTTGAATGAACAGGGAAAGAGGCGCTGTGTTCCGAGCGTCTAATCCCTCCGCCGGTGCTAACCGGATCAGGTTCTTCGGGTTGGCGGATCGCCTCTCAGCCGGGTCTTCGACAGACCGGGCACCCCGTTAGAGCGCCGATATCAATAGTTTCTTCGCTGCCCGCTGGCAAGCGGGTGAAAAACTGCTATTGCCTCGCCCATGACATCCGGGACCACATTCGCGATCCTGCTCGGTGGCGAGCTGGCGGTGGATGACCGCGTGCGCGGCCTCGTGTCGGGCGCGCGCGCCATTGCCGCCGACGGCGGCATCGTCCACGCCGAGGCGCTCGGTCTTGCGCCAGAGCTCTGGGTCGGGGATTTCGATTCGGTGAAGGACGGCGATTTCTCGCGGTGGTCCGACGTGCCGCGCCGCGCCTTCCCGGCCGCCAAGAGCCAGACCGACGGCGAGATCGCCGTCGAGGCGGCCTTGGCGCTCGGCGCCACGCGCCTCGTCTTCCTCGGGGCGTTGAAAGGGGAGCGCAGCGATCATGCCGGCCTGCACCTCCTGCAGGCGATCGGCCTCGCCGAGCGCGGGCTCGACATCGTGCTCACCTCGGGCACGGAGGAGGCGGTGCCGCTCATCCCCGGCAAGATGACGCTCGACCTCCCGGCCGGCGCCCTGTTCTCGATCCTGCCCTTCTCGATCCTTCAGGGCCTGTCGCTCACCGGCGTGCGTTATCCGCTCGACCGCGTCACGGTCGAGTTCGGCTCCTCCTGGACGCTGTCCAACGTTGCCGAGGGGCCGGTCGACATCGCGCTCGGCGCCGGCCGCGCCATCGCCATTTCCCGTCCGCACGATTTCTCCGGGGTCTGATCGTGGCGCCGCCCATCCTGAAGCTCGACCGCATCTCGCTCTCCTTCGGCGGCACGCCGCTGCTCGACGGCGCCGACCTGCAGGTCGAACCCGGCGACCGTATCTGCCTCGTCGGCCGCAACGGCTCCGGCAAGTCGACGCTCCTGAAGATCGCCGCCGGCATGGTCGAGCCGCAGTCGGGCGAGGTCTTCCGCCATCCGGCCGCAACCATTCGCTACCTGCCGCAGGCTCCGGATTTCGAGGGCTTTTCGAGCGTGCGCGCCTATTGCGAGGCGGGGCTCGGCCCGGGCGACGATCCGCACCGCGTCACCTATCTCCTCGATCATCTCGGCCTTACCGGCGAGGAGAACCCGGCGAGCCTTTCCGGTGGCGAGGCGCGCCGCGCCGCGCTTGCCCGCGTTCTCGCACCGAAGCCGGACATCCTGCTCCTCGACGAGCCGACCAACCACCTCGACCTGCCGGCCATCGAATGGCTCGAAGGCGAAATACAGCGCCTGCCGGGCGCCGTCCTCGTCATCTCGCACGACCGCCGCTTCCTCGAGCGCATCAGCCGCGTCACCGTCTGGCTCGACCGCGGCCGCGCGCAGCGCCTCGACCGGGGCTTTGCCCATTTCGAGGCCTGGCGCGACGAGATTCTCGAGGCCGAGGAGATGGAGCAGCACAAGCTCGGCCGCGCCATCGAGCGCGAGGAGCACTGGCTGCGCTACGGCGTCACCGCGCGGCGCAAGCGCAACATGCGCCGCCTCGGACAGCTGCAGGCGATGCGCAGGGAATTCCGCGGCCACAAGGGGCCGCAGGGCCGCATCCAGGCGACCGTCGCCGACGCGCGGGATTCCGGCAAGCTCGTCACCGAGGCCGAGCGCATCGCGAAATCCTTCGGCGACCTCCAGGTCGTGCGCGATTTCTCGATCCGCATCAACCGCGGCGACTGCATCGGCCTCGTCGGCCCGAACGGCGCCGGCAAGACCACGCTCCTCAAGCTCCTGACCGGCGAGCTCGCGCCGGATTCCGGCTCGGTGCGCCTGGGCACCAATCTCGACATCGCCGTCCTCGACCAGAAGCGCGCCGCGCTCGACCCGGATGAGACGCTCGCCCACTACCTGACCGACGGCCGCGGTGAAACGCTGATCGTCAACGGCGAGCAGAAGCACGTCACCGGCTACATGAAGGATTTCCTGTTCGCGCCGGAACAGGCCCGGACCCCCATCCGCAACCTGTCGGGTGGCGAGAAGGCGCGGCTGATGCTTGCCCGCATCCTCGCGCGGCCCTCGAACCTCCTGATCCTCGACGAGCCGACCAACGACCTCGACATGGAGACGCTCGACCTCCTGCAGGAGGTCGTGGCGAGCTACCAGGGCACGGTCATCCTCGTCTCGCACGACCGCGACTTCCTCGACCGTACCGTCACCGCGGTGCTCGCCCCGGCCAATGTCGCCGCGCCGGACGGCCGCTGGATCGCCTATGCCGGCGGCTATACCGACATGCTCTCGCAGCGAGCCGAGACCGCGAGGGAGACGAAGGCCGCCGAGAAGGCGCGCGAGGCGCCTTCGATGGCTGCCAAGCCCGCCGAGAAGCCGGCAGGCGCGAGGAAGCTGTCCTACAAGCAAAAATTCGCGCTCGAGACTCTTCCGGGCCGCATCGAGCAAGCGCAAAAGAAAGCTGCCGGAATCGAGGCGAAGATGGCCGACCCCGGCCTCTTTACTCGCGATCCGGACGGCTTCGCCAGGTTCGCCGACGAACTCCAGGCCGTGCGCGACGCGCTGGAGGCGATGGAAACGGAATGGCTCGAACTCGAAATGCTGCGCGAGGAACTGGAATCCTGACGTCGACCCGCCTCAGGCGGGCCGCACCGACTTGACGACGAAGGTGTGCATTTCCTCGTCGGTGTCGCGCACCGAGACGTACTCGCCCGGCTTGAAGACGTGATTGGCGAAGCGGTAGCCGCTCTCGTCGTCGAGCGCGGTGCCCGGCTCGTAGTCGAAGGCCCAGCCTGACCGGTGATGGACGAGATGGCCGAGCGCGGCGCGCTCCCCGTCCCAGAAGCGGGTGACCGTGGCGGCGGTCGGCGCCTTCTTCCAGGCGGCGACGTCGAGCCGGCCCTCGTCATCGAGCGGCGCGACGATGTCGTAGCCCCGGCCCGGATTGCCTTCCGGGAATTCCTTGTTGCGGGCCATTTCCAGGCGGATGTGGAACAAAGTCATGTCTGTCTCCTTGGCGGTCATCGATCTTCGCCTTCCATTCTGCTGGCGCAAGCTCATCCCCGCCTTGATTTGGCGCAAATTTCCGCTTCGCGCAGTTGCCATGCCGGCGGGCTTAGTGTTCAAAGCTTTTCGAACCAACAGCCAGAGGAATCCTGACATGAAGTTTGAAGGCACCTCCGCCTACGTCGCCGACAAGGATCTGACGGTCGCCGTCAATGCGGCGATCCGGCTGGAGCGGCCGCTTCTCGTCAAGGGGGAGCCCGGCACCGGCAAGACCGAGCTGGCGCGGCAGGTGGCGAGCGCGCTCGGGCTCGACCTGATCGAATGGTCGGTCAAGTCGACGACCAAGGCGCAGCAGGGGCTTTACGAATACGATGCGGTGAGCCGCCTGCGTGATTCCCAGCTCGGCGACGCCCGCGTCAACGACATCGCCAACTACATCCGTCGCGGCAAGCTCTGGGAAGCCTTTGCCGCCGAGCGCAAGGTCGTGCTCCTGATCGACGAGATCGACAAGGCCGATATCGAGTTCCCGAACGACCTGCTTCAGGAACTCGATCGCATGGAATTCTTCGTTTACGAGACGGGCGAGACCATCCGCGCCCGCCAGCGCCCGATCGTCATCATCACCTCCAACAACGAGAAGGAACTGCCGGACGCGTTCCTCCGCCGCTGCTTCTTCCACTATATCCGCTTCCCGGACATGGAGACGCTGCAGAAGATCGTCGACGTCCACTATCCGGGCATCAAGCAGACGCTGGTGCGCGAGGCGCTGACGCAGTTCTACGCGATCCGCGAGACGGCCGGGCTGAAGAAGAAGCCCTCGACCTCGGAAGCGCTCGACTGGATCCGCCTCCTCGTCGCCGACGACGTCGATCCCGAAGACCTGCGCGGCGACCCGCGCAACGCGCTGCCGAAACTCCACGGCGCCCTGCTGAAGAACGAGCAGGACGTGCACCTGTTCGAACGGCTCGCCTTCCTCGCCCGTCAGCGCGGGGCCTGACTGGCCCCGCTCCTTGACCACCGGAACGCGAAGGGCTAAGTATCTGCCATCGTGGTGATTTGGCCGGCCGGCTTGCAGCCACGTTAAAGAAGTCGCTAAAGGGCCGATGGAGAAGACCTCCCGTCGACCGGCAGCGCATTTTTCGCGGGCCGGTTTTTTGTTGGAGTGCCGACGATGCCGATCAAGATTCCCGACGGCTTGCCCGCCCGTGACATTCTCGTGCGCGAGGGCGTCCAGGTGATGGACGAGTCCGTCGCCATCCGCCAGGACATCCGCCCTCTGCAGATCGGCCTCCTCAACCTCATGCCCAACAAGATCGTCACGGAGACGCAGATCGCGCGCCTCGTCGGCGCCTCGCCGCTGCAGGTCGAGCTCACCCTCGTGCGGATCGGTTCGCACCAGGCGAAGAACACCTCCGAGGATCACCTGATCAATTTCTACCACACCTGGGAAGAGATCAGGCACCGCAAGTTCGACGGCTTCATCGTCACCGGCGCGCCGATCGAGACCCTGCCCTTCGAGGACGTCACCTACTGGCCCGAGCTTCAGCAGATCTTCGACTGGACCACGACCAACGTCCATTCGACGTTCTTCGTCTGCTGGGGCGCTATGGCCGCCGCCTGGCATTTCCATCGCGTGCCGAAATACGAGCTGCCGGAAAAGGCCTTCGGCGTCTACCGGCACCTCAACCTCAACCCGGCCTCGCCCTATCTCGCCGGCTTCTCAGACGATTTCCAGATCTCGGTATCGCGCTGGACCGAGGTGCGCCGCGAGGACCTGACGCCCGATCTGGAGGTGTTGATGGAATCGTCCGAGACCGGCCTCTGCCTGCTGCACGAGGCCTTCGCCAACCGGCTCTACATCTTCAACCACATCGAGTACGATTCCAACACGCTCGCCGAGGAATACGAGCGCGACGTCAGGGCCGGAAAACCCATCCGCGTGCCGCACGGCTATTTCCCTGACGACGACCCGCAGAAGAAGCCGCTCAACCGCTGGCGCAGCCACGCCTTCCTGCTCTTCGGCAACTGGATCAACCAAGTCTACCAGACGACGCCCTTCAACATCGAGGCGATCGGCGAGGGCCGGCTCGCCGAAGCCGGCGGCAGCTCACGCGCAAAGGCGACGGCATGAACGGCGTGACGATCAGGCCGCTGACGGCCACGGACGAAGCGGAATGGCGCCGGCTCTGGACCGCCTATCTGGAGTTTTACGAATCCTCCGTCTCCGAGGAGGTGTACCGCACCACCTTCGCGCGGCTGCTCGCCGGCAATGAGGGAGCGGACAACGAGTTCCGCGGGCTGATCGCCGAGGTCGACGGCAAGCCCTGCGGTCTCGTCCACTACCTCTTCCACCGGCACTGCTGGCGGGTCGAGAACGTGTGCTATCTGCAGGACCTCTACGCCGACCCGCATGTGCGGGGCACAGGCATCGGCCGCGCGCTGATCGAGGCGGTCTACGCGGCGGCGGACGCGGCAGGCTGCCCGACCGTCTACTGGCTCACGCAGGACTTCAACGCCACCGCGCGCAAGCTTTACGACCGCATCGGCAAGGTCACGCCCTTCATCAAGTACAATCGCAGNTGAGCGTNAGACACGGGAAGCCCGGACGNGACCGGGCTTCCGTCTGCCCATCGCGACCGCGGCNGTTTCGCGACTGCTACTGGACGAGCCGGNCCCCGCCGGCGCCGGCGAGCGCAGCCGGTGCCGGCGTCGCGGTTCCTGATCCCGGCTTCTTGAAGAGTCACCGCGCCCGACACATAGAGGCGCAGCACCTTGGCGATCAGCGCCGTATAGCTCGCGGCTGCATTGACGCTGCCTGAGACGTTCCAGTCGATCACCGCATACGGAAGGTAGATCGTCCCGTCGTAGAAGCTGCCGGCGGCCGTATTGAGGCGGTAGCGCACGTCGAATTCCGCAGCCTTGCGGCCCTGAAACATCAGGATGCCGGCGTGCTTTCCGGTCGTCGGCGCCGACAGTTCCATGATCGCGGCGCCGTTCGACAGGAAGGCGGATTTCTCGTCCTCGAAATAGAGGAGCACGCCCTTGCCGATGACTTTGGCCGAGGCATTGAGCGTGAAGGGGCCGTCGCGGAACGTGTAGATGCCGGGCTTCAGCGTCACGTCGTCGGAGGTGTTGAGCGTGAGGCCGCCGCAATAGACGCCGGGATTGATCGTGATCTTGGTATGGCTGTTGATCGTCTGCAGGCTCGGCCAGGTGCAGGGCGCCGTGCGCGCGACCGGTTCCTCCATGCTCGCCAGCGGATCGGCAACGACGGGCGCCCCGTTGACCGGAGGCGGGTTCAGGGCCTTGCCCGAACCGAGCTTGGAGACGCCGTGCACGGCGATGTGCGGCGCGGAAAACGTGTAGCCATTGTTCTCGGCATAGAAGGCGCGGCTCTTGTGCGCCGAATTGACCTGGATACCGCACTCGCTCGTCACCGAATTGGCGTTCACGACCTTGAGCGCGTCGGCGACGGCCGGATCGAGGATGAGGATGCAGGCGGAATTCGACGGCCGCGACGCCTTGGCGATCACCGCAATCGGCACGGCATTGACACCGAGCACGCGCATGAAGGACGTGTCGTAGACGTCGTTGACGACGAGCTCGACCAGGTTCTCGGCGACCGACACGGTATGGGTCCAGCCATGGTCGTGCTCGTTCTGAACCACGCCGTCGTCGCCGCCGAGATGAGCGGCGAGAAAATCGTGGACGACCGTCTGCTCCTTGCCGGCCGGTGAGGCGGCGGCGGCGAGAACGGCGGAATCCGCCGCATTCTGCAACGCCTTGCGCGCGCTCGAGGCGGCAATGAAATCCACCCCGCAGCCGACGGCGCCGACTACGGGAATGAGCATCAGTCCGGAGATCAGGGCAAAATTCCCCGACCTGTTGCCAAGAAAATTCGCGACTACTTTCGCAATCGCAGTAAAACCGCGCTTCGGGAGACTGAACATGACACCGAGCTACTCGCCAATCTGGTGGGATCCGGATGCCGCGGCCTCGTTTCCGCATGTGGCATCGCCAGGATGGAGCTTCTTCATGAAGCAAAGCCGGGTGTCGGAAAGAAAAATGACCCCTTGGACCGGAAAGGCCGCGATCTCCGTTGATCCACTTCCCGGCCTGTCCAGTAATTACATGCAAGTTTTAATATATGCTTTCCTTGTTAAGCTAGAACTGATGTCTTAGGATTGACGAGCCGCGGAGCGCTTCCCATAGTCCGGCCGTGTCGATTTGACCCCTGACGGAGCCGCCAACGCCATGTTCCTCCCGTTCTTCCTCGAGCTGAAGGCAGCGCGCGTGCCGGTGTCGCTGCGCGAGTATCTGAGCCTGGTCGAGGGGCTGGAGGCAGGCCTCGTCCAGTACGACGTCGAGGGCTTCTACTATCTCGCCCGCACCGCACTGGTGAAGGACGAGCGTTTCATCGACCGCTTTGACCAGGTCTTCGGCCACTATTTCCGCGGCCTCGAGGCGGTATCCGGCGAGGAGGGCGTCACCCCGGTGTCGCTGCCCGAGGAATGGCTTCGCCGTCTCGCGGAGAAGCACCTCACTGAGGAGGAGAAGAAGCTCATCCAGAGCCTCGGCGGCTTCGACAAGCTCATGGAGACGCTGAAGCAGCGGCTCGAGGAGCAGAAGGCCCGTCATCAGGGCGGTTCGAAATGGATCGGTACGGCCGGCACCTCGCCCTTCGGAGCCTATGGCTACAATCCCGAGGGCGTGCGGATCGGCCAGGAGACGAGCCGCAACCGGCGCGCCGTCAAGGTCTGGGACAAGCGCGAGTTCCGCAATCTCGATGATTCAGTCGAACTCGGCACCCGCAACATCAAGGTAGCCCTGAGGCGACTGAGACGCTGGGTGCGCGAGGGCGCCGACGAGGAACTCGACCTTCCGGGCACCATCCAGTCCACCGCCGAGCACGGCTGGCTCGACGTCAAGACCCGGCCGGAGCGCCGCAACGCCGTCAAGCTCCTGATGTTCTTCGACATTGGCGGCTCGATGGACGACCATGTCCGCGTCGTCGAGGAGCTGTTCTCCGCCGCCCGCGCCGAATTCCGCCACATGGAATATTTCTATTTCCACAATTGCCTCTACGAGGGCGTGTGGAAAGACAATCGGCGCCGCAGGACGGAGCAGATGCCAACCCTCGACGTCATCCACACCTACGGCTCCGACTATCGCGTCATCTTCGTCGGCGACGCCTCGATGAGCCCCTACGAGATCGTAGCGCCGGGCGGTTCAGTCGAGCACTGGAACGAGGAGGCGGGGCAGGTCTGGCTCTCGCGCGTGCTCGACCATTTCCCCAAGGTCGCCTGGCTCAACCCGACGCCGGAACCCTATTGGCGTCACACCCATTCGATCGCGCTGATCCGGCAGATCTTCGGCGACCGCATGTTCCCGCTCACGCTCGCCGGCCTCGAGGCGGCGACGCGGCAGCTCTCGCGCTGATCAGAGCTTCGGACTCCGCCGTCAGGCGGTCCGGCCGTCCGCCACTTTCGCCATGGCGCACCTGATGATGGCGCGGTGGAACGGCAGGACGGCCATGAGATAGGCACGGCCGGCGAGATTGCGCCGGCGGATGACAGTCGTCAGCCGCATCCGTCCGCGCTCGCCCGAGAGGGGCAGAAGATCGACGATCACGCGGAAATCGAGATGCCTGTCGTCGAAGCCGCCGACGAAACGCGCCGGCGTGTCGGAAACGACGGGGAAGATGCCGACCATGTCGCGCCTCGGGCCGCTCTCGGCGCCCTTGAGCCCGAGCGGCAGGACGATGAGGTTGCGCAGCAGAAGGAGAGGCGCCGTCCAGCCGGGGAACGCATGCACCAACGCCTCTGCCGCTCCGCGCGCCGTGCGAAACGGCGTTCCGGTCTCCACTTCGTAGGCGTCCGCCCAGTCGGCGCCGTCGAGCGCCGGATCGGGAAGCTCTGCCTCCACTTCCGTCACGATCGCCATGACCATCTCCCGCAAGCTGGCACCTCTTCCGGCCTGCGAGGAGAACAGCACGACCGGTTCCGTTCAAGCCGGCAAATGCGCGCAGGCGCCCGTCCCGCAAGGGCGGAAGCGGCCTAGATGTGGATTGGCTTCGCGAAGGTGGCGAGCGCCGCCTCGCGCACTGCCTCGCTCATCGTCGGATGGGCGTGGCAGGTCCGGCCGAGGTCCTCGGACGAGCCGCCGAACTCCATCAGCACGGCCGCCTCGTGAATCATCTCGCCGGCGCCGAAGCCGACGATGTGAACGCCGAGCACCCGGTCGGTCGCCGCATCGGCGATGAACTTCACGAAACCGTCGGTCTGCTGCATGGCGCGCGCGCGGCCATTGGCGGTGAAGGGGAACTTGCCGGTCTTGCAGGCGACGCCCGCCTTCTTCAGTTCCTCCTCGGTCTTGCCGACCGAGGCGACTTCCGGGCTCGTGTAGACCACGGCCGGGATCACGTCGTAGTTCACGTGGCCGGCCTGGCCGGCGAGGATCTCGGCCACGGCCACGCCCTCGTCCTCGGCCTTGTGGGCGAGCATCGGCCCGGCAATGACGTCGCCGATCGCGTAGATGCCGGCGACGCTCGTCTGGTAGTGGCCGTCGGTTCGCACCCGACCGCGCTCGTCGAGGACGACGCCGGCATCCTCGAGGCCGAGCCCATCGGTATAGGGTCGGCGGCCCGTCGCCACGAGCACGATGTCGGCGGCAATTTCCTGCGCGTCGCCGCCTTTGACCGGCTCGAAGGTCACCTTCGCGCCCTTACCGGACTTCTCGACGCCCGTGACCTTCTGACCGAGCTTGAACTCCATGCCCTGCTTGGTCAGCATGCGCTGGAACTGCTTGACGACCTCGCCGTCCATCCCGCCGAGGATCGAATCGAGATATTCGACCACGGTGACCTTGGCGCCGAGGCGGGCCCAGACCGAGCCGAGCTCGAGGCCGATCACGCCGCCGCCGACGACGACCAGCGTTTCCGGCACCTTCGACAGCGCGATCGCGCCGGTCGAGGAGACGATCACCTTCTCGTCGAACTCGACCGACACGCCCGGAATGCCGGCAACGTCGGAGCCGGTGGCGATGACGATGTTCTTCGTCTCGATCTCTCTGGTCTCGCCCTTGTCGTCGGTGACGGCGACGCGGCTCTGGCCGAGCACCTTGCCGGTGCCGGTGAAGGTGTCGATCTTGTTCTTCTTGAACAGGAAGGCGACGCCGTCGACGTTCGACTTCACCACCGCGTCCTTGTGGGCCATCATCTTCGTCAGGTCGAGCTTCGGCGCATCGACGACGACGCCGAGCGCGTCCATGGCATGGCCGACATGGTGGAACATCTCCGAGGCGTGCAGCAGCGCCTTGGAGGGAATGCAGCCGATGTTGAGGCAGGTGCCGCCGAGCGTCGCGCGCTTCTCGACGACGGCGACCTTGAGGCCGAGCTGCGCCGCCTTGATGGCGCAGACATATCCGCCGGGGCCCGAACCGATAACGACGACATCATAAGCCATGGTACTCATCCTTTCCGAAACTCTTGGATGGGGCGGCGTGAGGTTCGCCCGCTCTCAAATCCTGATATGCGCCCCGCGTCGTCAGCGTCCACCGGAGACGTCGAGGAAACTCCCGGTCATATAGGAGGAAGCCTCCGACAAGAGGAAGAGGACGACCGCCGAAACTTCCTCCGCCTTGCCCTCGCGCTTCATCGGCAGCGTGCCACGCAGGCGCTCGAGCCGATCGGGCTGGCCGCCGGAGGCGTGGATCTCGGTGTCGATGAAGCCGGGCCTGACCGCGTTGACCCGGATGCCCTCCTCCGCCACCTCGAGCGCGAGACCGCGCGTGAAGGTGTCGAGCGCCGCCTTCGAGGCGGCATAGTCGACATACTCGTTCGGGCTGCCGATCCGCGCCGCTGCCGACGACATGTTGACGATGACGCCGCCCCTGCCGCCATGCTGTGTCGACATGCGCTTCACCGCCTCGCGGGCGCAGAGGATCGATCCGGTGACATTGATGCGCATCATCTCCTCGACGCGCGCGGCCGAATAGTCCTCGACCCGCGCCTTGCGGCCGACAATCCCGGCATTGTTGAGGAGCGCGTCGAGCCGGCCGTAGCGGGCGTCGACCGCCGCGAACATGGCGATGATGTCGGCTTCGGAGCCCACATCGCCCCTGACCGCGAAGGCCTCGCCGCCGGCGACGACGATATCGGAAACGACGCGGTTGGCCGCGGCCTCGTTCGCCACGTAGTTGACCGCGACCCTGAAACCGGCGCGCCCCGCATCGCGGGCGACCGCCGCGCCAATGCCGCGCGAGCCCCCGGTCACGAGCAGGACCTTGCCTTCCCCGAAGCGTGTGCCCGTCATTCCTGGCATCCCGACAGCTTGAAATCGTCCTTGGGCATCGAGGAGAGCCCCTCCTTGCCCCAGACCGACGAAAGCCGGACCGCACCGGCGAAATCGGGAAGGAGGATCGTCGCCGCCGCGGCGTCACCCTGGCGGAGCGGCGGCAGGTAGAAGGCATTTCCCGCCTCGTCCAGCCCGTAGACCACGCCCTCCCAGATCGTGCAGGCGGCGAGTTCCTCGCCGGTTACGTCCCCTTCCGGGCATTTGTGCATGACGATGCCCCACGGCCGCTGCGGCTCGTCGGCGGCCATGATCACGCCATCAAGGGCCACGGCGTTCTCCGGAAAGCGGATGGTGAACCGGCCGAGCGTGGGATCGGGCCCCTCGCCGACGGGCGTGAAGGTGAGCGACGCCTCGGCCTGCGCCTCCTCGTAGACCGCGAGCTCCTGCGGACAGGCCGCCGCGGCGGGAGACGCATGGGTCAGGGCGAAGGCGGCTGTGAGAGCGAGAAGGAACGGAGATGAACGCAATTCCATGCATCGGTCCGCTTGTTTGAGACAGGCGACACTCATCCCGTTCCTTCCCGTCGACCCGAGGGATCGCCTATTTTTTGGTGGCGGCGACGAACGCGCTCTTCACCGCCGTCTCGAAGCCCTTGCGGATGGCAAGCTGCTTGACCATGCTCGACGTGATGCGGCTCGCGACGCCGTTGCCGACGAGCGCGACACCGCGTGCGAAATAGGCCTGGTAGACGCCCTGCGCCACGAGGCCGGTCGCGAAGTTGACGAACATCTTCGCGGCCATCTGCGGAAAAGTCGGATCACGCATGATGATGTCGGGATCGACCCGCCCCTGCATGGCAACCTCGGCGACGGCCTTGCCATCGAGTTTGAACATGATCTTGGAGCCGAGCCACTCGCCTTTCGACACCGTCCCGTCCTGATTGGCGTCGGCATCGGCAAAGAACGAGACGACCGCCACCGCATCGTTACCGATGAAGCCGACCGCCCCGATCGGGTAAGGCTTGAATTTCCTGACTGCGATCCACTCGATCTTTCCCGCCATCACGTCCTCCCTTCGAAATATCGCTGATATGCTGCTATTCCCGAAGGTATACTAGCGTATTCAAAATTACAGATCGAGGACCAGACGTTCCGGATCTTCCAGGCTTTCCTTGACGCGAACGAGGAACGTGACGGCTTCCTTGCCATCAACGATCCGATGATCATAGGAAAGCGCCAGATACATCATCGGCCGGATGACGATCTGGCCGCCGACCACGACCGGACGGTCCTGGATCTTGTGCATGCCGAGGATGCCCGACTGGGGCGAGTTCAGGATCGGCGAGGACATCAGCGAGCCGTAGACGCCGCCATTCGAGATGGTGAAGGTGCCGCCCTGCATGTCGGCGATCGAGAGCTCGCCGTCGCGCGCGGCCTTGCCGAGGCGGCCGATTTCCTTCTCAATTTCGGCGATCGACATCTGGTCGGCATTGCGCACCACCGGCACCACCAGGCCCTTGTCGGTGCCGACGGCGACGCCGATATGGGCGAAGTTCTTGTAGATGATGTCGGTGCCGTCGATCTCGGCATTGACCGCCGGGATCTCCTTCAGCGCATGCGTCACCGCCTTGGTGAAGAAGCCCATGAAGCCGAGCTTGACGCCGTGCTTCTTCTCGAAGAGCTCCTTGTAGCGGTTGCGCAGGTCCATCACCGCGCTCATGTCGACCTCGTTGTAGGTCGTCAGCATCGCGGCGGTGTTCTGCGCTTCCTTCAGGCGGCGGGCGATGGTCTGCCGTAGCCGGGTCATCTTCACCCGTTCCTCGCGGGCGGCATCTTCCGGTGCGGAGGCCGCGCGCGGCTGGACGGGAGCGGCGGCAGCGGCGGGCGCCGGGGCCGAGGCGCCCTTGGCGACGGCGTCAAGCACGTCGCCCTTGAGCACCTGGCCGCGCTTGCCGGAACCGGNGACCTGGTCGGCGGAGAGATTGTTCTCGGCCATCAGCTTCTGGGCCGAGGGGGCGGGCGGCATCTTGCGCTCGGCAATTTCGCCCTCACCGGCGATCGCCGCCGTCTTTTCGGCAGCCTTGGCCGCGGTGGCGGCGCCGGATTCGGCCGAAGCCTGCGCGACTGCCTGCGGCTTGTCGGCCTTCGGCGCCGGAGCTTCCGCAGCCCCGCCTTCGCTCACCTGCGCGAGAAGCGCGTTGAGTCCAACCGTCTCGCCGGCCTTGGCGAGGATTTCCGAAACGACGCCCGCGACCGGCGAGGGCACCTCGATCGATACCTTGTCGGTCTCGAGCTCCACCAGCGGCTCATCGACGGCGACCGTGTCGCCGACCTTCTTGTACCAGGTGCCGACCGTCGCCTCGGATACGGATTCGCCCAGCGTGGGCACTCGGATTTCAGTAGCCATGTTCTTTTCCGTTCTTTCTCAATCTGGACGCTGGATGCGGGCCGGCGGCGTCAGCCGCCGAGCGCGTCTTCGAGGAAGGCTTCGAGCTGGGCGAGGTGACGCGACATCAGGCCCGTCGCAGTCGATGCGGACGCCGGACGGCCAGTATAGCGCACCCGCTGGTACTTGGCGTCGATATGCGCCAGCACCCATTCGAGATAGGGGTCGATGAACGACCAGGCGCCCATGTTCTTTGGCTCTTCCTGGCACCAGACCATCTCGGCATTGCGGAAGCGCGAGAGCTCGTTGATCAGCGCCTTCGCCGGGAAGGGATAGAGCTGCTCGAGGCGAAGCAGGTAGATGTCATTGATGCCCCGCTTCTCGCGTTCCTCGTAGAGGTCGTAATAGACCTTGCCCGAGCACATGACGACGCGGCGGATCTTGTTGTCCTTGACGAGCTTGATCGGCTCGTCCTTCCGCAGCTCCGCGTCGTCCCACAGAAGCCGGTGGAACGAGGATTCGCCCGACAGCTCGGCGAGCGTCGAGACCGCCCGCTTGTGTCGCAGCAGCGACTTCGGCGTCATCATGATGAGCGGCTTGCGGAAGTCGCGGCGCATCTGCCGGCGCAGGATGTGGAAGTAGTTCGCCGGCGTCGTGCAGTTGGCGACCTGCATGTTGTCCTCGGCGCACATCTGCAGGAAGCGCTCGAGGCGGGCCGAGGAATGCTCGGGTCCCTGCCCTTCATAGCCGTGCGGCAGGAGGCAGACGAGGCCCGACATGCGCAGCCACTTGCGTTCGCCCGAGG
>Ga0065721_10050097_pt1 | contig 23330 bp, 19 predicted proteins | sample Mesricmetagenome_FD_59108 | JGI IMG/M metagenome (GOLD analysis project Ga0065721, IMG submission 59108) | Mesophilic microbial community from rice straw/compost enrichment Sample: eDNA_1 v2 (version 2) | ecosystem: Engineered > Solid waste > Grass > Composting > Bioreactor | place: USA: Davis...
GGAAGAACACCAGGTTGATAGGCTCGGGGTGGAAGCGCAGCAATGTGTGGAGCTGACGAGTACTAATCGGTCGAGGGCTTATCCTAACGAGTTGACACGACAAAGCAAGATACTTCACCTTCTTCTTCGCTCCACTTGGTTCGCATCCAGTTTTCAAGGCGTAAGCCTTGCGTGCATGATGAATGCATATCGGTTCAGCTATCGTGCCGAATCGACGTTTACGATGTGGCGGCGTAGCTCAGCTGGCTAGAGCATTCGGTTCATACCCGGAGGGTCGGGGGTTCAAGTCCCTCCGCCGCTACCAATCTTTATTCCCATGGAGGCTTAGCTCAGCTGGGAGAGCATCTGCCTTACAAGCAGAGGGTCGGGGGTTCGATCCCCTCAGCCTCCACCATAAAAGTACCCCAAAAAGTGAAGAATGCCTTCGTAGCATATTCCGAATACTTTTCGGGGACCCCTAGTATCGCGGAGCCGTGGTGTAGAGGCCTAACATGCCTGCCTGTCACGCAGGAGACCGCGGGTTCGAATCCCGTCGGCTCCGCCATTTATTTTCCGGCCATTCGTCGGATGCCTGTACTAAGGCAAGTAAGGCTCGATAGCTCAGCTGGTAGAGCAGAGGACTGAAAATCCTCGTGTCGGCGGTTCGATTCCGTCTCGAGCCACCATCTGTTTTACCCGGTATTAGCAAGCCAATCAGGTGTGCATTCTACCGGCGGGTTATACATGGAGGGTTAGCGAAGTGGCCAAACGCGGGAGACTGTAAATCTCTTCCTTCGGGTTCGGTGGTTCGAATCCATCACCCTCCACCATTACCCGAGCCATTAGCTCAGTTGGTAGAGCACCTGACTTTTAATCAGGGTGTCGTAGGTTCGAGTCCTACATGGCTCACCAGTTTTCGAACTGACAGCAGACGTTAAAGCGTCTGCTTTTTTTGATTTCCGTCAGGGTGACTTGGCGGTTTTTTTGTTACATAAAAATCCAATTTGTCATATGACATCTTTTGCGACCAAACTCACTGTGAACCGGAGGAGGGCTGTCTTATAATGGATTGATTATTCGCAAGCGGCTTGTAACTTCAGTGCCCGCTTGGCTAAAAGGGGAAGACTGCATGACACAAGGCCATGTCGCAGGAAGAACCGGAGCGGCGCAAGTAAAAACGTCCAGCAGCAAGGTTGTTCCCGGCGCACACCGTCAGAATAGCCAAAGCTTGAACACGCTTCAATGGCTGCAGATGAACGTTGGAAATCAGGGGACGCTTCAGTTAGCGGGGAGTGTCCAGAGCACGCAAGGCAACCAGGGAACGCCCTCCCCTAATTCGAATGCGAATCCGGCAGCGAGTGCGACGACTATGACCGTTCCTGCGCCTGCGGCACCAGTACCGGCGACACCGGCACCAGTGGCTGCAGCGTCATCGACGCCAACGACATCGGCGCCAGCAGCACCGACAGCATCGACATCGACATCCGTACCATCAACGCAGGCGACGACGACACCATCGACAACAACGCCAGCTGCGCCGTCGACACAGACACCGCCAATGCCAGTAATAGCGACGGCGCCGACAGTAACTACTGTAACTACAGCAGCACCCGCAACGTCGACACCAGTGATACCGGCACCAGTGGCTGCGACGCCAGCAGCACCGACAGCATCGACAGCATCGACAGCGACATCCGCACCATCAACGCAGGCGACAACGACAACAACGCCAGCAGCACCGTCGACGCAGACGCCGGCATCCCCGGCTGCAAGCTCGACTGCAACCGCTTCCCGGCCAAGAGGCTTGGGGATGATGCGCAGCAAGGTCAAAGACGCGCAGAGTTCGGGCAATTTCGGCCAGGCGGGAGCCTATAAAGACGAGAGCTCCGCTCCGGACAATGCCGGCGATACGATGGAGATCTCGAATTCGGGCGTCGGCGGGCAATCCGATAACTATCAGGACATGTCGGACGATCTGAAGGATCGGATCGAGAAGGGCGAGAAGAGCGGGCAGGACGTCTCGGCGCAAAAAGGCGAAAAGGCGAAAATAGACCGGGAAAATCAGAAGCTGAGCGTCGCCTCGGGGTTGTTGGACGTAGGTTCCGGTTTTGTCGGATTAATCAATATGAAGAAGGCGATCGAGGAGTCCAAAAGTAAGGCGAAGACGGCGGGAGCTCTGTACGAAGGGGCGGAGAGTGTTCAGAAGTCGTTTACGGGCGTCGCGAAAGTCATCGATAACGCCGCCAAGCTGGAAGGCAACGAGGAGGGCACCGGCGCATCGGAAGCGGTAGCCGGTTATGCCGGCAGCATCGGGGACGCTTTGGCGGCGATCAAAAGCGCCTTTTTCATGGTTAAGGATATATACGAGGTGTTCAAGGAATGCTTCTCGGAGGACGGCATCTCCAAGGAGGACGCGATCAAAGGCGGGCTCAGCGCGCTTCATAACGGACTCGAGTCGGCGCAATCGGCCGTCAAAACCGTCAAGTCGATTCTGGAAATTCTTGAATCCGGAGTCGGCAAGCTGACCGAAGCGGTTCCGGGAATCGGCATCGCGATCAGCGGCATCAAAATTACGATTAAAGTGTTCGATATGATGCAGTGGCATGCTTCCAAGGAGCAGATGACCACGATCAAGAGAGATTTCAAAGCCAAGTACGCCAACAGCGACATGGTCAAGAGCAACAATTACACTTTGTTCGGCAAAACGATCCACCAATCGCTGGGCACGAACAAGGAGAAAATCGACGAACGTCGTAAACAATTAATGGACATTATTGATACCTCTAACCAAAGCGCGACCGAGGACGAGAAGAAGGCGGCGCAAAGCGAGCTCGACGACATTCAAAATTACGAACTGGCCAAAGAAATGAAATCGATCAACCAGAAGCGGCTGACCCGAGGAGGCATAGAGGCCGGACTCGAAATGGTCAGCATGGCCGGAGATATCGCCACGCTCAGCGGTGCCGGCTCTGCGGTAGGCATCAGTCTGAAGGCGGCGGCAAGCGGCGCGAAGGTCGGAATGGGGCTGTTCCGCCGGTTCAAACAATACGGACGCGACAAAGCGTCGGCCAAAGGTCCGGACAGCGCCTGGTCATCCGTATTTAATGCCGATAAGTCGTCCGACAAGAAACATGCCAAGAGAGCCAACGACACCGACCTCATCCTCGATATGGTCGCCAAGCTTCCCGAGGCCGACGATACGGATGAAGCGAAGAAGCAGTATCAGCGGGTTCTGGTTTACATTGAAGCGACGGGATGTAGCACGAAGGCGCTGTTCGAGGCGAACGGCGACATCGACAAGCAGCGCGATCTGCTGATGGAAGCGATGAAGCAGCGGGATTAACCCCGGCTGCCAGCGGAGAAAAAGTTAGAAATCTACGACAGACGGAGGGTGCCCAATGGTATCGGAAATGGAGCATGCGAAACAACTGGCGGAACTCGGAGGATTGCAGGCCGGGTTGAACAAGGAAGGCTTCTCTACGGAATTGCTGGAGCGCTCTTCCGACATTCCGCTGCATGTGCTGTTGCTGCCGCTCGGCAAGGACGCACGCGGCCGGGAGCGGATCGTTAACCTGAACTTCGTGCCGCTTCCGGAATCCGACATCGAGTGGATCAGACTGCTGCAGCTCTATACCGTCGTTCCTTGCGAGATAGCCGCGAATAGAAGGAGCGCATTGGAGAGCTTGCTGCACGCAGCCAACGGCGTACTGCCGCTCGGATACTTCGGCATTAAGGAAGACGGGGAAGTGTATGCCCGCTATGTCTATACGGTTCCGTCCTCGCGAACGGTATCGGCGGACGAACTGCTGGAGGTCGTCTCACTGTTTCATTACATGCTGGAGATGTTCGCCGATCGCATCGAACGGGTAGCAAGCGGCGAGCTTTCTCCGGACGAAGCGCTGCAAGAGCTGGGATGATTCCCGGCTCTTTTTTTTGTCCGTATGATCAATCCAATTGGAGAAATCGTCGCTCAGGCGGCGCGAAATTCGCCATTCGATTTTACGTTTTGCCCATATCGGCCCCATCGTTTCCTCCGTTAGTCTGATAGCGAGATGCATCTCACTATTCGACAGGCGGAGGTTGGGAAATGAAAAGACTGCTCATGGCTGCCCTTGCCATTATAATGGTCGGCACGCTGCTAGTCGCTTGTTCATCCAAAGACAACAACGCAAACAAAGGGGAAAGCCCCGCTGCATCGAACAGCCCGTCCGCGACGACGGAAGCTTCGGCGAGTCAGCAGGGAGAAGAAGGCGGGACGGCGACGTATCCGCTCAACACAGACAAGGCGCTGACCTACTGGGGAGAGCTGACGGGCAACCTGGTAGGCGTCAAAGCGACGCACGACGAAGTTCCTTTTTTCCAAGAGTGGCAGAAGGTAACGGGAGTTAAGCTGAATTTCACCGCCCCTCCGTCGGGGCAAGCGAAGGAAGCGCTCAACATCCTGCTCGCCTCCGGCGATCTGCCGGACATCATTGAATACAACTTCCTCAGCGACTTCCCGGGCGGCCCGGAGAAGGCGATCGCGGACGGTTATATTCTGAGGCTGAACGATCTGATCGATCAGCACGCTCCGAATTTGAAGAAATTCCTTCAGGAAAATCCGGATATCGACAAAATGGTCAAAACGGACAACGGCAGCTACTATGCGTTCCCGTTCATTCGCGGAGACGAGTACTTGCGCGTATTCCAAGGACCGATCATCCGCAAGGACTGGCTCGACGAGCTCGGCCTGCCCGTGCCGGAGACGATCGACGAATGGACGACGACGCTGCGCGAGTTCAAGGAGAAGAAGGGCGCATCCGCACCGTTCACCGTGAACAGCAAACCGCGTTTCTTCAACGATTCCTACAATGGCGCGTTCCTCGGAGCGTTCGGCGTTAACCGCGGATTCTACCAAGAGGACGGAGTCATTAAATACGGTCCGGCGGAAAGCGGGTTCAAAGATTACTTGGGCTTGTTCCAGCAATGGTACAAGGAAGGGCTTCTGGACAAAAACATCGCAACCGCGGACGCCAAGTCGATCGACAGCAACTGGGCTTCCGGCCAGACGGGCGCTTCGGTCGGCAACGCCGGCGGCGGCATCGGCAGATGGCAGCCGCTCGTCGAGCAGAACAGCCCGAACGCCGTGCTCGTCGCGGCGCCGTATCCGGTACTGAACAAAGGGGATAAGCCGAAGTTCGGACAGAAGGACAACGCGTATTCGAGCGGAGGCATCGTCGCCGTGACGACGGCCGCGAAGGACGCCGAGCTGGCCGTCAAAATGCTCGACTACGGCTACAGCGAGGAAGGTCGCATGTTCTTCAATTTCGGCACGGAAGGCGTCAGCTACAATCTGGTCGACGGTTATCCGAAATATACCGATCTGCTGATGAAGAACCCGGATAAGCTGGCCCCGGCGCAAGCGATGTCCATGTACATTCGCGGCAGTTATAACGGACCGTTCATCCAAGACAAGCGCTACGCGCAGCAGTTCTTCGCCCTGCAGACGCAGCGCGACGCGATCGATGTCTGGAAGAACACGGACGTGTCCAATTACGCTCTGCCTCCTCTGACGCCGACGCCCGAGGAAAGCTCGGAATATGCCACGATCATGAACGACATCAATACGCTGATCGACGAGATGACGCTGAAGATCGTGCTGGGAACGGAATCCGTCGACAAGTTCGAAAGCTATGTCGAGAAGATGAAGTCGCTGAAGCTCGATCGGGCGATCGAGATCCAGACCGCCGCTTGGGAGCGGTACAAGAACAGATAAGACGGCTGCATGCAAGGAGAGGACGGCTCGGCCGTCCTCCCTTCATCCGGATCGAGAGGAGAGTCGCCCGATATGGCAGATGCGCGGGCAGCGCTGGGGACAGCAAAGCCGTCCGGAAGCTTGGCAATGAAGAGGCGCGTAGTGAAGGATTTTGCGACGAATAAGTACTTGTACCTGATGATCGTGCCGGTTCTCGTGTATTATGCCGTGTTTCACTATGCCCCGATGTACGGCGCCTTGATCGCGTTCAAGGAGTATTCTCCGATGAAGGGGATCTTGGGCAGCGACTGGGCGGGATTGAAGCATTTCGAGGATTTCTTCAACAGTTATTACTTTTGGCGGATTTTGAAAAATACGATTTTGATCAGTCTGTACACGTTGGTGTTCGAATTCCCCGCGCCGATCATCCTTGCGCTGCTCATTAACGAGGTGCGTAACAAGGCGTTCAAGCGCACGGCCCAGACGATTACGTACATGCCTTACTTTATTTCGCTCGTCGTCATCTGCGGGATTATTACCGATTTTACGAACTCCGACGGCGTCATTAACCGATTCTTCATGTTGTTCGGCTACGACGGCCAGGCGATGCTGCAGAGACCGGAGCTGTTTCGCCCGATCTACGTGCTGTCGGAAATCTGGCAGAGAATCGGCTGGGAATCGATTATCTATATCGCGGCGCTGATGAGCGTCGATATGGAGCAGTACGAGGCGGCGCGGATGGACGGGGCAAGCCGGCTGAAGCAGATGTTCTACATTACGCTGCCGGGCATTATGCCTACGATCGCGATCATGCTCATTCTGCGGATGGGCAATCTGATGAACGTCGGTTTCGAGAAAATCATTCTGCTCTACAATCCGGTAACCTACGAAACCGCGGACGTCATCTCGTCTTTCGTCTATCGGAAAGGGCTGCTGGAGTTCGGCTGGAGCTACGGCTCCGCCGTCGGATTGTTCAATTCCGTCATTAATCTCGCGCTGTTGATCACGGCCAACTGGATCAGCCGCCGGGTTAACAATAGCAGTCTATGGTGAGGTGAGCCCGTGAAACGAGAAAAAGGTGCATTCGACAGGCTCTTCGACGTCTTCGTCTATACGGCGCTTTCCGCGCTGGTCATCGTGACTCTGTATCCGCTGGTATACGTGCTGTTCGCCTCGTTCAGCGAGCCGGGAGAGTTCATCACGCATAAGGGCTTCCTGTGGAGGCCGCTCGGCCTCAGCTTCGACGCTTACGAGAGCGTCATCCGCAATCCGGGCATTCTGATCGGGTACCGCAACACGTTCTTTATCGTCGTGGCCGGCGTGGCCGTCAACCTGGTCATGACCGCTCTCGCCGCGTACGTGCTGTCCCGCAAAAACGTGCTTTGGAACAACGCCATCATGTTTTTCATCGTGTTCACGATGTTTTTCTCCGGCGGCCTTATTCCGTTGTATCTGATCGTCAAAGGGGTCGGCTTGCTCGACTCGCTGTGGTCGACCATCGTTCCGTTCGCGGTCAGCACGTTTAATCTGATCATCATGCGCACGTCGTTCATGGGCATTCCGGACAGTCTGGAGGAGTCCGCGAAGATCGACGGGGCGAATCACGCGACTATTTTGCTGCGCATTATTTTGCCGCTCTCCATGCCGGTCATCGCGGTCATGATTTTGTACTATGCGGTCGATAAGTGGAACGGCTGGTTCTACGCTTCGATTTTCATCAAGAGCCGGGACCTGTATCCGCTGCAGCTCGTGCTCCGGGAGATTCTGATCGCCAACTCGACGGACAGCATGACGGCGGGAGCCGATGCAGGGGATCGCCACCAGATCGGGGAGACGATCAAATACGCGACGATCGTCGTTGCGACGGCGCCGATTCTGTTCGTGTACCCGTTCGTCCAGCGTTACTTCGTGAAAGGCGTCATGATCGGATCGTTGAAAGGATAATCCCCCCACAGGCTGCTCCTTCTTCGCGTTCGACGGGAGAGGGACGGCCTTTATTCTCATGGGCTCGGCGCCCTGAATCCCTCGTTGCGCAAGGCTTTCTTGGAGTTTTCGTCAATCGCGTTGAACTTTTTGCATATGTCCAGAGAGCGTTCATGCCGCTATAATGAAAGAACCAAAAGAAGGAGGCCGACACCTATCGCCCCAGAGACGACGATTGCGAGGAGAGGCTCTTGAAGATTCGATATTTGTGGCAAAAGCGCAAAAGCGTCGTATTTACATGGATCGTCTCCTACAGCGTAGTTCTATTCGTGCCTTGGATCATCAGCCTGATTATCTATACCCAGTCCAGCGACGCGCTCAGAAGCGAGATTCATCGCGCGAACGACTCTTTGCTGAAGCAGGCGCGCTACACGATCGACACCCAGATCGATCTGATGAAGCGGCTTAATATGGAGATGACGTGGAATGCCAAGCTGCAAAGCCTGATGTACTCCACGAAAACCCAGGGAGACGCGCAGTACACCGCTTATCAGCTCGTCAAGGATCTGCAGACCTACCAGACCTCGTACGCTTCGATCGACGAATTTTACGTGACTTGGGAGCAGGAGGGGGCGATTTTGCGTTCCGGCAACGTACGCGAACTCGAAACCGCTTTCAATACGATCCATGCGACGGGGGAAATCAGCTACGGGCAATGGCTGGAGACGATTCGGAACTCGGCCAGCAGCCGCTTCCTGCTGCTGCCCCATATGGACGCGCTGTATCCGAAAACGTCGATCGCGTATTTAACCCACCTGCCCAAAGATTTGAACGGCAGGGTGACGGGCACGGTCGTCGTCATGACCGATCTGTCCCGGTTCCAGGAAGCGATCGAGAGCATCTCGGGCTTCAGCGGAGGCCAGGTGCTGATTCTGAATCAGGACAACGAGGTGCTGCTGTCCAATTTGACCGATGCGCACGTTCAGGAGCAGGCGGTCCGACAGCTCGCCGGAGGCTATTCGGCAGAGAACGCGGATTTCGAGCTGCTCTCGATTCCGTCCTCCGTGTCCGATCTGAAATACGCGTTGGTCATTCCCAGCGGGATTTTCTGGCAGAAGGCGGAGTACGTGCGCAAGTTCACTTACGCCAGCATCGCAATCAGTCTGCTCGGCGCGGGAGTGCTGACCTGGTTTTTCGTGCGGAGGAATTATTCCCCGATTCAGGAGCTGGTGCGATCGCTGTCGGACAAGAGCGTTCATGGCGAGCGAACGGACGGCAACGAGCTGAATTTCATCCAGAGGGCGATCTCCCAGACGAGGAACGAGAAAGAACGTATCGCGCTGCAATTGCAGCTGCACCAGCATACGCTGCGCTCCAACATGCTGAACCGGCTGTTGAAGGGAAGAATGGATTCGCTCGTGCCTTACGACGAGGCGTTCAGATCGTTCGGGATGAAGCTGTCGTCGGAGCGTTTCGCGACGATTCTGTTCGTCGTGGAGAACGCGGGCAACCTCTCTTCGGTGCTGCCGGGTATCGACGCCGACGAGCGGCGCAAGCTCGCCCAGTTCATTATTACCAACGTCGTCGAGGAACTGGTCGGACGTCACGGCCATGCGGGCTACGTGGCGGAGATCGACGATATGATCGTGTGCCTGGTCAATTTCTCCGAGGGAGATCCGACGGAGTTCAGGGACGAGCTGCGCGAGATCGCGACGGAAGCTCAACTGTTTCTGCTGCAGTTCCGGCTGGATCTGACGATCTCGGTCGGAGGCATTCATGAAGGGTTCGCGGGAATTGCCGAGGCTTATCGGGAAGCCGTCGACGCGATGGAGTACAAGATGGTGAGGGGCAAGCGGGAAATCATTACGTACGACGACATTCGCATCGATTCGGCGGACAATCTTCAGTTCGGGTACTATTATCCCTTGCAGCTGGAACAGCAGATCATTAACTGGATCAAGGCGGGCGACGGGGAAGAAGCTTCACGCGCGATGGACGAGATCATGCAGCGGAATTTCAACAAGCCGGTCGTGACGCTGACGCTGGCCAAGTGTCTGATCTTCAATCTGGTCGGCACGATGGTGAAGGCGATTAACGAAATCGGAGACGGCGAGAGCAGCATTCTCGGCGACAATCCGCTATGGATGGATAAAATCATCGCTTGCGATACGATCCACGAGATGCGGAAGGAACTGCTCGACTTGCTGGACGAGGTTTGCGCCTTCGCTGCCGCCAAGCGGGAGAAGGGCGTCTCCCAGGAGCGGGCGGAATCGCTGCGCCATCTGGCGGCGAAGGTGATTCGCCATATCGAAGAGCATTACGACGACGTCAATCTCAGCGTGAACTCGCTCGGAGAACGCTTCGAGCTGAAGGGCAGCTACCTGTCGAAGCTGTTCCGCAACGAGATCGGCGAAGGGCTCCCGGACTACATCAACAAGCTGCGAATCGACAGGGCCAAGCGGATGATCCGCGACAGGGGGACGTCGATCTCCGACGTCGCGAAGCGGGTCGGCTACAACGAAGCGGCGACCTTCATTCGCGTGTTCAAGAAATACGAAGGCATAACGCCGGGCAAATTCAAGGAAATGAGCTGAAGCGGCATGCCTGCCGATAGATCAACAAGGGGGAGCGGGAGATGAGAACAAGAACGGGAGGCCGCGCATCCGCCCGGCTGCTGCTTGCCGCGGCCATGCTTCTGCTGTCGGGAGCCTGCACGGGGACAAGCTCGCTGTCCGGACCGGAGAGCTCGTCTGCGGGCGGCGCACAGAGGCAAGTCGAGGGCGCGAAAGAAGGGGAGGCCCGGCGGCTGACCTACTGGGCGGAACTGAACGGCAACGCGGGAAGCATCGTTCCGACGTTCCAGCAGGTTCCCTTTTTCCAAGAATGGCAGCGTCAGACCGGGGTGGAGCTGACGTTCATTCAGCCCCCGGCCAACCAGGCCAGGGAGTCCCTCAACGTGCTGCTGGCTTCCGGGGATCTGCCCGATATGATCGAGTTCGAATGGGATACGTTCCCGGGCGGACCGGACAAGGCGATCGCCGACGGCTATATTTTGCGGTTGAACGAAGTGATCGAGAAGCATGCTCCGAACTTGCGCAAATACTTGAGCGAGCATCCTGAGATCGACAAGCAGGTCAAGACCGGCTCGGGAAGCTATTATGTATTTCCGTTTATCCGCGGAGACGACAGGCTGCTGACGTTCCAGGGGCCGATCGTGCGCAAGGATTGGCTGGACGAGCTCGGCCTTCCGATCCCGGAGACGATCGGGCAGTGGCACGAGACGCTGAAGGCGTTCAAGGAGCGGAAGGGAGCGGCAGCGCCGCTAACGTTCCTGGGCGTTCCGCATCCGTTGTTCGGACTGGAGGGAGGAGCCTTCATTGGCGCGTTCGGCGTCAAAAACGGTTTCTATCTCGAAGAAGGCCGGGTGAAGTTCGGTCCGTTGGAACCGGGATACAAGGAGTTCCTGTCACTGTTCCGCCAGTGGTACGATGAAGGCTTGATCGATAGAAATATCGCCACCGTCGACACGAAGACGATGGACGCGAACGTGATCTCCGGCAGAAGCGGCGCCAGCATCTGGAACGCGGGAGCGGGCATCGGCACCTGGCAGCCGTTCATGCAGGCCAAGGATCCTAAAGCGCGCTTGGCGGCCGCTCCTTATCCGGTTCTGAACAAGGGAGAGCGGCCGAAATTCGGGCAGCGAAGCTTCGACTACGTCGGAACGGGAGGAGTGGCGATCTCGGCGAACAGTCCGAACGTCGAGGAGGCGGTCCGAATGCTCGACTACGGGTATGGAGAGGAGGGGCATCTGCTGTTCAACTTCGGCATCGAGGGGCAGAGCTACGAGATGATCGACGGTTATCCGACGTATACGAAGCTGATTCTGGACAATCCCGACAAGCTCGCTCCCTCCCAGGCTCTGGCCATGTACACGAGGGCGAGCTACTTCGGCGCGTTCGTGCAGGACGGCCGATATATCGAACAGTACTATCTCCTGCCGGAGCAGCGCCAGGCGATGGACATATGGTCCGATACCGACGCCGCCAAACATAGGATGCCGCGCGTCTCCTTATCGGAGAAGGAAAACGCGGAGCTGTCGGCCATTATGCAGGACGTCGAGACGCTGGTGGACGAGGTGTCGCTGAAAATTATCCTCGGCGTGGAGCCGCTAAGCAGCTTCGACGATTGCGTCGCGGAGCTGCGGACGCTCGGCATCGGCCGGGCGATCGAAATTCAGGAGAAGGCGCTGGCGGTCGCCCTTAAGGGATAGAAGGCGTCGGGACGGGGGAAAGTTAAGTGCATATCGAACAATGGCGGAGGACACCAGATGATCTACCTGTACGCCTTGGCTCTTTCTTTCGCAATCGTGCTGCTGCTCGTCCCTCAAGTGCGCAAGCTTGCGCTCCGCTTCCGCTTCGTCGATCGTCCCTCCAAGCGCAAAATCCATGCGGCGCCGGTTCCGTTGTCCGGGGGAATCGCGCTGTTTGCCGGCGTCATGGTACCGGTTGTTCTCTTCATGGGCGATTCTCCTTTGTTCCGGGCGCTGTCGATCGGCGGCGCCGCTCTGATCGTCGTCGGGCTGATCGACGACGGATTCAAGGCCAGGGGATTGGAATTCCCGGTATGGCCCCGGCTCATCGCCTACATCGCGGTAGCGTTCGTCCCGTTCTGGCAGGGGATCGCCATCCAGGGAATCTCCTCGCCTTCCGCCGCCGCGATGATCATTTTCTCCCCGGCGGCTTCCGCCGCCTTCACGGCCGTATGGGTGTTCGCCTTGATCAACATGCTCAACTTCATCGACGGCATCGACGGACTGGCGTCCGGTGTGACCGCGATCTCTTCGATGACGCTGTTCGCCGCCTCGCTCATCTTCGCGCATAAGGATACGGCGCTCGTGGCCGTCGCGCTCTCGGGAGCCTGTCTGGCTTTCCTCGCATACAACTTCCATCCCGCTCGCATTTTCATGGGCGACGCCGGAGCGACCTTCCTGGGATACGCGCTTGCGGTAACGGCCGTGGACGGCACGCTCAAAGGGGCGACGCTGCTCTCCCTGTCCGTCCCCATGCTGGCCCTCGGAGTGCCGATTCTGGATACGGTGATCGTATTCTCGCGAAGGCTGCTCGAAGGCAAAGGCTTGCACCGGGCGGACAATCTGCATACCCACCACAGCCTGATGAAGTGGGGGCTGACGCAGGTTCAGACCGTCAGCTTCCTCTACCTGATCGCGGCGGTGTTCTCCTTGCTGTCCATCGTCGTGCTGCTCATTGTGCGTTGAATCGCTCCGCCCGCGTCAAATATGGTACAATGACGCATATCGCAATCTTCGCTGACAAGGGGCTTTTCGACGATGAACAAAACCAAGCTGCAGGAGCTGAGCAAGCTGCTGAACGCGACGGTCGTCGCCAAAGTGCTGACCGGAACCGAATGGGAGAAGGCGGGCGGGGAGAAGCACCCGGAAGCCGGAGACGCCATTCAGACGGATACCGGGTGCTTGATGCTCGCGCGAGTCGGCGGATCCGAACTCCATTGCGTGGAGATCGGGGCCGCGCTGTCTCCGCTCGAGAGACAGCTTCTGAGCTGGGCGATCCGCCAAGGGAACATGCGGCCGGTCTCGACGGCCTCCGATCTGGAGCGCCAGGCCAGACGATTCGGAGAATGGATCCAGCAGTCGGTGGCGGCCGGCGAGTGGAGGGCGGAAGTTCCGGATCGAATGGAGCTGCGCAACCGGCTGTTCGAGGGAATGGTGCCTTTTCTCCTCTCGTGCGAGCAGGTGGAAGACAAGGAGCCGTCGTACGGCGAATTGGAGAAGACGATACGGACGTATATCCCGGAAGACACACTGCTGATTCCTCTGCGTGAGCACGAATGGCTCGTGCTCACCAGCGACAGCGTGCTGTCCGAGGCGGACGCGGACGGAGACGAAGAGATCGGGCACGAGGAGACGAAGGAGCTGCTGGCTTCATTGGCTCAAGGGCTGCACGAGCTGATTACGAGCGAATGGGGCGGAGAGTGTCATATCGCGGTGGGAGAGCCGATCGTGCCTTCGGAGAACGTCGTGCGCATCGTTGCTACGCTGAGGGAGACGATCTTCCTCGGTCGCAAGTTCCACGTGGGCATGCAGATTCATCTGCCGTGGCTCGTGCATCTCGAGAGGCTGCTCAGCGGCATTCCCGAGACGGTTCGCTCCCGCTTCGTCGAAGAGATGATGGGAAGGCCCGACCTGTTTACCGATTCGGAGACGGTCGCCACGCTGGACGCGTTCTTCTCGATGGATTGCAACGTGAGCGAAACCGCCAAAAAACTGTTCATTCACCGGAACACCCTTCTGTACCGGTTGGACAAAATCAAAAACGAGGCGGGACTGGACGTGCGCTCGTTCAACGACGCAGTGCTCGTACGGATCTTATTGCTATTGTACAAAGTCACGAAAAGGAAATGAATTTTTTGTACGCTTTGTGCATAGTCATCCGGCCCGGCTGTAAGGTAAGATATTCGTGTACCTTCAAACGAAGTTTAGGGGGAAATGTACATGGCAGGCGTTCGTTTAGAAAGCGTGTATAAAAAATATCCGGGTTCCGACAAAGCATCGGTTACCGACTTTAACTTGGACATCCAAGACAAGGAATTTCTCGTACTCGTAGGCCCATCCGGCTGCGGCAAATCGACTACGCTGCGTATGATCGCAGGACTCGAAGAAATTTCCGAAGGCAAGCTGTACATCGGTGACCGCGTCGTGAACGACGTCGCTCCGAAAGATCGCGACATCGCGATGGTATTCCAATCTTACGCCCTTTATCCTCATATGAACGTGTATCAGAACATGGCATTCGGTCTGAAGCTGCGCAAATTCCGCAAAGACGAGATCGACCGTCGCGTACGCGAAGCGGCTCGCACGCTGGAAATCGAGCACTTGCTCGACCGTAAGCCGAAGGCTCTCTCCGGCGGTCAGCGTCAACGTGTCGCACTGGGACGCGCAATCGTTCGTGAGCCTCAAGTGTTCTTGATGGACGAACCGCTCTCCAACTTGGATGCCAAGCTGCGTACGCAAATGCGCGCGAACATCTCCAAATTGATGAAGCGTCTTGAGACGACTTGTATCTACGTAACGCATGACCAGACGGAAGCTATGACGATGGGCGACCGTATCGTCGTTATGAAAGACGGCTTCATTCAGCAAGCCGCTACTCCGGACGTTCTGTACAACCACCCTGTCAACCTGTTCGTTGCAGGCTTCATCGGCGCTCCGGCGATGAACTTCATCACGGGCCAACTGGTTGAAGAAGGCGGCTCCGTTCGCTTCCGCGCAACCGGCTTTAACGTTGAAGTTACGGAAGGCAAAGCGAAAGTGCTGCGCGCCAAAGGCTACATCGGCCGCGAGATCATCCTGGGCATCCGTCCGGAAGATTTGCACGAAGAGCCTGTATTCATCGAAGCTTCCCCGAACACGGTCGTCAACGCGACGATCGAAGTTGCGGAGAACTTGGGTCACGAGCAATACCTGTACCTGAACGGTCTGGGCAAAGAGAACGTCATTGCCCGCGTTGACGGCCGCTCCGGCTTGCGCGAGAACCAAAACATCAAGCTTGCGATCGACATGAACAAAGTCCACATCTTCGACAAGGACTCGGAACTGAACGTGTTCGAGAGCTAATAGATCGGTAAGAGCGGAAACCGTTCGGCCACTGGCCGGACGGTTTTTTGGCGCATGCCGCTCAATCGCCGTTTCATCCAGCGAATTCGATTGCTTTGTCCGATTATTTTCGATACGATAAATAGGGGAAATCAGGAAAGGAGCTGTACGATGGCCAAGAAAGTGAGAGTATCCGAGCTCGTGCAGCAATTTCACCTCGAAATTGTCGCCGGCGAAGACGGATTGCGACGTACTATCGTCACGGACGACTTAAATCGGCCGGGCCTGGAGATGGCCGGCTATTTCAATTACTATCCGGCGGATCGGGCGCAGATGCTGGGCCGTACGGAGCTCGCGTTCCTGGAAACGTTGACCTCGGAAGAGCGGCGCGACCGGATGGAGAGGCTATGCCACGAGGAAACGCCTTGCCTTATTATTACGCGCGGACTGGACACTCCCGCCGAGCTGGTGGAGATCGCCAACGAGCGCAATTTTCCGGTACTCAGGAGCTCCGTCGCGACGACGATTCTGCTCAGCCGGATTACGAATTTTCTGGAGAAAAGGTTGGCTCCGTCGGCGACGATTCACGGCGTCCTGGTGGACGTGTACGGCGTGGGCATGCTCATTACCGGCGGCAGCGGCATCGGCAAGAGCGAGACGGCGCTGGAGCTGGTCAAGCGCGGCCATCGCCTGATCGCGGACGATGCGGTCGAAATCCGCCAGACGGCCGACAACCATCTGTTCGGAACGTCTCCGGAGCTGATTCGGCATCTGCTGGAGATTCGCGGCTTGGGCATTCTGAACGTGATGACCTTGTTCGGAGCCGGCGCGGTGAAAAACCAGACAAGCATCAGCCTCGTCGTCCGTCTGGAGAATTGGCAGCAGGACAAGCAGTACGATCGCCTCGGACTGGACGAAGAGACGACCAAGATTATCGAGACTGAGGTGCCGCTGCTCACCGTGCCGGTCAGACCGGGACGGAACTTGGCGGTCATTCTGGAAGTGGCTGCGATGAATTATCGGCTTAAGCGGATGGGCTACAATGCGGCGCTGCAATTCACGAACAAGCTGACGGAAGCGATATCCGAGGACGATTACGAATAAGAGAGTTGGAGGAAAACGATGTTTACGATGCTGCTCGATCCGATCGCGTTCTCGATAGGAACTCTTCTTGATGTACATTGGTATGGCATCATTCTGGGGGCCGCGGCTCTGGCCGGCTTGCTCATCGCGGTTCAGGAAGGCAAGCGCTTCGGGCTAAACGCCGATTTTTTCCTGGACTTGCTGCTGATCGGAGTTCCGTCTTCCATTATTGCGGCGCGATTGTATTACGTGGCGTTCAAATGGGATTATTACCAGGATCATCCGGGCGAGATCATCCAGATTTGGAACGGCGGGATCGCCATCTACGGGGCGTTGATCGGAGCGCTGCTCAGCGGATTTTTCTACATACGGGCCAAAGGCTACAGCTTCTGGAGAATCGCCGATATCTGCGCTCCATCCTTGCTCATCGGGCAGATGATCGGGCGCTGGGGCAACTTCGTCAATCAAGAGGCTTACGGCGGAGAGGTTGAAGAGTCGTTTCTGCGCGAGACGCTCCACCTTCCGAATCTTATCGTGAATCAGATGAACGTCCAGGGTGTGTTTCATCATCCGACCTTTCTCTACGAATCGCTGTGGAGCCTGGTCGGTCTGATCATTCTGTTCGTCATCCGGCGCCGCAACTTCCTGAAATCGGGCGAACTGCTGTTCACCTATTTCATCTGGTATTCGATCGGCCGCTTCTTCATCGAGGCGCTTCGCACGGACAGCTTGGCTTTCAAAGGGCCGGAGTGGCTCAAGTCGACGCTGGACGCGCTGTGGTCTCCGATGACGGCCGTGTTCGAGCAAGGCTACCTGAACCCGGCGGAAGGCAATATCCGCATCTCGCAGCTGCTGGCTCTGCTGCTCGTCATAGGCGGCATCATTCTGATCGCAACGCGGCGCAAGCTGGGATATGCAACGGAGAAGTACAACGATCCGCTGGTGAATTTCAAAACCGGGAAAACCGCGTCCGAGGGGCGCGAAGAAACGGGGAGCAGCAAGAATGACGCAAACGGGAACAAACGCAACGACGCGGACGGAGGAGCAGCCAACCGCAAAGATTCAGACGAAGGAAGCGGCGGTAAAGACGCAGCAGGCGAAGCGGGAAGCGGCGGAGGCGACGGTGGCGGCGGCGGAGATTAGGTCCGGGGCCAAGATTACGACCGTCCTGTTCGATCTCGACGGCACGATCATCGATACGAACGAACTGATCATCCAATCTTTCATGCATGCGCTTCGCGGCCATGTTCCCGAGAGTTTCGGGCGGGAGCAGATTATTCCGTCGATGGGCGAGCCTCTGGCCGTTCAGATGAAGCATTTTAGCGGGAGAGACGATGTCGCGACGCTGGTGGGCGCCTACCGGGAATACAATCTGCTTAAGCACGATGAAATGGTGTCGCTGTTTCCGGGTGTGAAGGAGACGATCGAACGGCTTCATCGGGAGGGCGTTCGTCTTGGCGTCGTAACGACGAAGATGAGGGAGACGACGATTCGCGCGCTTAAGCTTCTGGAGATCTACTCCTATATGGATACGATCGTGACGCTGGACGACGTGGAGAACGCGAAGCCGCATCCGGAGCCGGTAGAGAAGGCGGTCGCGGCGCTCGGCGCGAAAGCGTCAGAGACGCTGATGGTCGGAGACAGCTCCGTCGACATCGTATCCGCGCTCCGGGCGGGAGCCGTTCCCGTCGGAGTCGCATGGTCCCTGAAAGGGGAAGAGCTGCTGCGCAAATCCGGCGCATCGTACATCGTAACGGAGATGGACGAGCTGCTGGCTCTATGCGGAATCGGAAATGAGGGTGCTTAAGGTTGAGGAACGTGGAGCGGTATCCGGTGGAGGGTCCGAACGCGCTGTGGCAAGTCTACCGCACGGTGTCCCGGTTCAAGTCGGTGCGCAATTTCGTCTTTATCCAGATTGCGCGCTACTGTCCGAGCCTGCCGGTTAAAAACTGGATCTACAGGCGAGTGCTTGGGATGAAAGTCGGACGGCATACGTCGTTCGCGCTCATGGTGATGGTGGACGTCTTCTTCCCCGAGCGAATTACGATCGGAGACAACTCGATCATCGGCTACAACTCGACGCTGCTCACTCACGAATATTTGATCAAGGAATACCGTCTGGGAGATATCCGGATCGGCTCGAACGTCATGATCGGAGCGAACGTGACGGTGCTTCCGGGAGTGACAATCGGCGACGGCGCGGTCATTGCGGCCGGCTCTGTCGTTCACAAGGACGTCGCTCCGGGGGCTCGTGTCGGGGGCAATCCTCTGCGTTCGCTTGGCGATGCCGCCGACGGCCCGGAGCTTCGATAGCGAGGTGGCGAAATCGTGAAGCGTTCGGGAACAATCATCGGTTATCTGCTGCTCGTTCCCCTTCTGCTCTGCCTAACCTACCAGAATCGGCTTCATGAATCGAACTACAAGGTTGCTCAGGACCCGCTCGATCCCGTCGTTTCCGCGGAACGCATTGCCGACGAGTACGACGTGATCGTAGCCGGAACCGATCCGGAAGGAATTATGGCGGCGATCTCGGCTTCGCGCAACGGCTTGAAGGTGCTGCTCGTCGAGAACCGCGACCGTTCCGTCCTGGGCGGGTTGATGACGCTGGGGTGGCTGAATACGCTCGATCTCAACAAGGCTCCCGTGAAATATCGGCTCTGGAAAGATCCCGTTTATTTGAACAAAGGATTGTTCCAAGAGTGGTACAACGGCATTCAGGGCACCTCCTTCGATGTCAACCGCGCCGCCAATCTGTTCAATCGAATGGTATCCGCGGAGGATAATATCGACTTGCTGATGCATGCGCGAACAATGGAGCCCGTGTTGGAAGGGAACCAGGTTGCCGGCATGCGGTTGGAGACGGGGGACGGAAGAGGGGAGATCGTCGTCCGCGCCAAGGCGATTATCGACGCAACCCAGGATGCCGACGTGGCCGCCGCCGCTGGGGCGGCATATACGTTCGGACGCGAGGATCTCGGGGAGCCGGAAGCGCGGATGGCGGTTACGCTGGTGTTCAAGCTCAGCGGCGTGACGGATGAAGTGTGGCGCAAGATGAAGCGGTTCGACAATACCGGCTTCGACAGCCGCAGCATCTGGGGATATCAGCAGGCCAGGGAGTACGTGTCTTCGGATTCGGCGAGAGTGCAAATGCGCAACCTGAACATCGGCCGAGAGGACGGCGACACGGTACTGATCAACTCGATGCAGATTTACGGAATCGATCCGCTTGATCCGGAATCGGTGAGCGAGGGGCTGCGGATCGGCGAGAAGGAAGCGCCGCTGATTGTCGAATTTCTGAAGACGAGATTCGAGCAGTTCCGCAGCGTGGAATTCGCCGGCACCGCGCCCGAGCTGTACGTCAGGGAAACCCGTCACATTCTGGGAGAGTACCGGCTGACAATGGCAGATCTGCTGGACAATCGCGATCACTGGGACGCGATCGCCTACGGGGCGTACGAGGTGGATATTCAAAGTCTCGACGCCAATAACAAAGGCACGATTCTGATGGTGCCGAAGCAGTACGGGGTGCCCTTCCGCAGTCTTGTTCCTCTGAAGGTGGACGGTCTGCTCGTGGTTGGCCGGTCGGCCAGCTTCGACACGCTGCCTCACGGCAGCGCTCGGGTTATTCCGCTCGGAATGGCGACCGGCGAGGCCGCGGGCGCCGCAGTCAAGCTTGCGTTGGAGCGGGGAGTCTCCCTGCGGGAGCTTTCCCTGTCGCGGGAAGCGATGGCGGAGCTTCGGCAGAGGTTGACGAAGCAAGGGATGGACTTGACGATGCGCAGCTTCGCGCCTCCGGCTTATACGAAGCATGAAGCGTACCCGGGACTTGCGGCGGCGGCCAGCCTGGCCCTTGCGAGCGGCGGGTACGGGAACGACTGGAAGCTGGACGAGACGACGAATCCCCAGAGATTCTTAAATCAGATGCGTACGTTGCAGAAGCGCTATCCGGAGCTGATACGGCGTACATTGACGGCTTCCTCGGTTGGCGGGGCATCCGCGAAGGAAGCGCTTGGTCTCGATCTGGCCGCGTATATGATCGCACAAGCGGCAGATCTGGCCGCCGACCGTCAGACGGCCTTGCAGGCATTGGCGGAGCGGGGATGGATTCGCGGCGAGACGATCGCCAATCTGACCGACCGTGAACGATTGACGAACGGCGACGCGTTCATGCTTGTTCGCGACTTGATGCAGTACGGCGCAGGAGTCGTATTCGAATAAACGAAAGTCGCCCGACGGCCTAGACGGCGTCGGGCGACTTTCACTGTATCGGAGAGCGGAAACGTATCGGGAAAGCGGGATTGACTGAGCGATGGGGTCATGGTAATATACGACTAATCTCTTTATTTTGGCAGTATGGTAACATGGTAGCACTTTAATGTGATGAAGTGATTGCGAGAAGCAATGGAGAGTCGCAAGAGAGTGCGGCACGGTCCGTTCAAAGCTGAAACAGATCATTTGCAATAGAGGAAAATGCGAAGAAGGTGCGCAAAGATGACGAAACCGAAAGTGTTCGAGAAGCCTACCGGAGTGAAGGATTATTTGCCGCATGCGGTAGCCAAGCTGAGGAGGATCGAGCGCAGCGTGCTGGAGTGCATGCGCTTGTGGGGTTACGAGCAGATCATCACTCCCGCGCTCGAATATTACGATACGGTCGGGATGGCCAGCTCGACGTCGGACCAGAAGCTGTTCAAGCTGCTGGATCGCCGAGGCACGTCGATCGTGCTGCGCTCGGACATGACGGCGCCGATCGCGCGCGTCGTCGGTTCGCTGCTGAAGGATGAGGCGTTCCCGATCCGCCTGAGCTACCACGGCAACGTGTTTCGGGCTTTCGAGGAAGAGGGCGGACGGGACTCGGAATTCTACCAGACCGGCGTAGAGCTGGTCGGAGACGCGTCTCCGGAGGCGGATGCGGAGATGATCGCGCTGGCGGTCGCCTCCCTGAAGGCGGCGGGCGTGCCGGCGTTCAAGATCGCGATGGGCCACGTCGGGTTCCTGAACGGTTTGTTCGAGGAGACGCTGCCAGGGCTGGTTGGCGAACAGGAGACGCTGAAAGCCTGCCTGCTGCAGCGGGATCACGTCGGCTACCGGGACGCGATTCGCAAGCTGTCGCTGGACGCCGCGTGGAAGCGGGAGCTGGAGGATATTTTGCGGCTTCGCGGCGGTCAGGAGGTGTGCGCCCAGGCGCTGGAGCTTAGCTCCAACGAAGGCGCGCGGGCGGCGATCCGACATCTGTGCGACGTATGGGACGTGCTGGAGGCGTACGGCATCCAGGAGCACGTGCTGATCGATCTGACGATGATCGGGGACTTCTCCTATTACACGGGCATGACTTTCGAAGGCTATGCCTCGCATCTGGGCTTCCCGGTGTGCAGCGGAGGACGGTACGACAACCTGCTCTCGCAGTTCGGACGCCCCGCTCACGCTACGGGATTCGCGCTGAAGACGACGCGTATTCTGGAGGTCGTGGAAGACGCCGCGGAAGAGCGCGAACGGACGCTCGTGGCGTATGAGGGCCCGCAGCGTCAGGCCGCTCTCGCGAAGGCGAACAGGCTGCGCGAGCAAGGCGAGATCGTCGTGACCGCGCTCGTATCGGCTTCTGAGCTGGAGGAGCTGCGGGCTTCGCATCAGGAAGGGCATGCGAGCGGGAGCGGGATATCGTACCGCGGAAGAACGTATGAGAAGCTGGTTTCTTTCGAAGACGGAAAGGATGATTTGGCATGACGGACAGCGGCACGTTAAAAGTCGCGATGCCCAAAGGGCGCATCTACAAGCAGGCCAGCAAGCTGTTCCGGCAGGCCGGTCTGCCGATTCCGGAGGATTTCGACGATTCCCGCAAGCTGATCATCCCGGTTCCCGAGGCGAACATGGAGTTCATCATGGCGAAGCCGGTCGACGTTCCGACTTACGTGGAGTACGGCGTGGCGGATATCGGGATCGTGGGCAAGGACGTTCTGATGGAGGAAAACAAGGACGTCTACGAGCTGCTCGATCTCGGCATCGCGAAGTGCCGGATGTCGGTCATCGGGCTGCCTGATTGGAAGCCGGTCATCCATCCTCGCGTGGCGACGAAGTACGCGAACGTGGCTTCGCAATATTTCCGGGAGCAGGGGCAGCAGGTGGAAGTGATCAAGCTGAACGGCTCGATCGAGCTGGCTCCGCTGATCGGCCTCGCCGACCGGATCGTGGACATGGTGGAAACCGGGCAGACGCTCAAGGAGAACGGGCTCGTCGAGATGGAGACGCTGTTTCAGGTGACGAGCCGGCTGATCGCCAACCGCGTGAGCTACAGGCTGAAGAATTCGGCGATTCAGGAGCTGTGCGACCGTCTGGGCGCGATTATCGGCGCTCCGGTCTGACGGATACGGTTAAGCGAGGAGGGAGCAGGAATGTATATAGGCAAAGCGGACGGATTCCGTCTGGAGCGGGAGAGCGAGTACGGCTCGCCGGAGCAGAACGCCACGGTGCGGGAAGTCGTGGAAGCGGTGCGCCGGGAAGGCGACGAGGCGCTGCTGCGGTATACGGCGGCTTTCGATAAGGTGACGCTGACGCCGGGGCAGCTTCGGGTAACGGAAGAGGAAATTCAAGGCGCTTACGCCAAGGTGGAGCCGGAGTTTCTGGCGGCGCTGCGGCAGGCGGCGGCGAACATTACGGCGTTCCACGAGAAGCAGAAGCGCGGCTCGTGGATGGACGTGGCGCCGGACGGAACGATGCTGGGCATGGCGATTCGCCCGCTGCGCCGCGTCGGGCTGTACGTGCCCGGAGGCAAGGCGGCGTATCCGTCGTCGGTGCTCATGAACGTGCTTCCGGCCAAGGTGGCCGGCGTGCCGGAGATCGCGATGGTCACTCCGCCGGCAACCGGCGGCCGGGAAGGAATCGACCCGTACATTCTGGTGGCGGCCGCGGAAGCGGGCGTGACGGAGATGTACCGGGTCGGGGGAGCGCAGGCGGTCGCCGCGCTCGCCTACGGGACGGCGAGCATCC
>Ga0065721_10050096_pt1 | contig 23329 bp, 18 predicted proteins | sample Mesricmetagenome_FD_59108 | JGI IMG/M metagenome (GOLD analysis project Ga0065721, IMG submission 59108) | Mesophilic microbial community from rice straw/compost enrichment Sample: eDNA_1 v2 (version 2) | ecosystem: Engineered > Solid waste > Grass > Composting > Bioreactor | place: USA: Davis...
TGGGTGACGCTGCCAGTCGGATTAGACGGCGAGACGCTGCTGAAGGGTGCATGGCTCAAAGGGCTCATCTTCCAGCCGGGCGGTCCTTTCTATGCGAAGGACCCGCAGAACAATACGCTTAGGCTCACCTTCGCGTTCGCGGACGAGAGGCAGCTGAAGCAAGGCGTAACGCGTCTCGCCGAGAGCATCGAAGAATTCACGGGCAGGTGGTCGATCAGTTAAGCGGCTATTGATCTGCTCCTACGGCGAACAGCCTGCCGTCACGAACGACGACCTGCCTGTGCATCAGCCGTTCGTCCGGCATATTCAAGCACGCGCCGGACTTCGCGTCGAACGTCCAGAAGTGAAGCGGGCAGAAGAGGACGTCGTTCATCGGCCGGACCTCGCCTCCCGCATGAGGGCACAATCCGCTAAGAAGCCGATATTCGCCGTCCCCGCACTGCACGAGCCAATAAGGTGAGTGATCAATGGTGACTTCCGCCGGCAAGGCTTCGTATTGTTCGATCGGACCAAGCTCCACTTCACTCATCTTGCACGCCTCCATTCGCATCGGCCGCAGCCGTCTCCGTCGCGGCTGCCCACGCGTACTTGCTTGACCACGCCGCTACGACTTCGGCGTATTGCTTCAACGCTTCGTGCCCCGATGGCGAAAGCTCGTATCGGCCTACGCCAAGCCTTCTGAACCACCCGTAATAGTTCGTGCGCAGCAGGGAACCGGCGTCCGGACAACTGGTCCACGATTTCACTTGCTTCGGCGCCGAAGGTCCATGGACGGCGAGCGCCATCGCGCATTGGATCGCCCGCTCGCGATAAGCGGTCACGAGCTTGCGCTTCGTGCTGCCACCTACGTTGTAGTCGCCGCTTCTGGCGGAGAACTCCTTGAGCAGCCGCGCCGCGCCTTTCCTGCGTCCTCCGGCGGCTGCGGCAAGCGCATAGGCTTCCTTCGATTCGGCGGCGGTTTCGCTTGCGGGGCTTAGCAGGCGTGTTCGCTCGGAGGCATACGGCGCGCCTGGCTCGCACCACACTTCGATGACGGGCGCCTTCGTTTTATAGAACGTAACGGTGACGAAACCGAGCTGCAGCCTGCGGCATAACGTCGTAATGTCCCCGAAGCGCTGGTTATGGGCGCCTTTCTTCGTGCGATTCCGTTCGACGGCGAGCCACACGGCTGCGCCGGTTTTTTGTCTGTCTATGCCTTGCAGCAATAGAGGCAGCGTGAATATCCGCTTCATCTCCACGATCGTCGGATCAGGCTGCCCGGGATGGTAAGCGACAAGGTCGCAGCCTCTGACTTCGGCTTTGACTTCGAACCCGCGCCCCTCGAAAAAAGCTTTGATCGGCGGGTATAGCTCGGTCTCATGCTTGACGGCCAAGGCAAGCGCCTCCTCGATACGGTATCCGTTAGAATATCGACATTATAGCATACGCGGCCCTCCCTAAAGACAAGTCGTACTCTCGGAATTGATGTCGTGTCCTCACAATGTCAGGTCAAATTCGTCCGCTTAGCCGCATAGGTATGTAATACGTTCGGGTGACGAGTAGAGAAAGAGAGCGAGGAGGAAGCGGCATGGACATCTTCAAGCGGATTGCGGAGTATCGGGCCGAGAGTGAGAAGCTGAACTGGTCGGGGACGTTCCGGGAATATATCGAGTTGCTGCGGCGCGATAGCACGCCCGCGATGACCGCTCACGCTAGGGTATACGACATGATCGTCTCCCAAGGGGTAGAGGAGAAGGGCGGGAATAAAAGATATAAGTTTTTCGAATCGGAAATTTTCGGCTTGGACCGGACGATGGAGAAGCTCGTCGAGGAGTACTTTCATTCCGCGGCGCGCAGGCTCGACGTCCGTAAGCGGATCTTACTGCTCATGGGTCCGGTAAGCGGAGGCAAGTCGACGATCGTTACGCTGCTGAAGAAAGGACTGGAGCGCTACTCCCGAACCGACCGCGGAGCCGTATACGCGATCAAAGGCTGCCCGATGCACGAGGATCCGCTGCATTTGATTCCTTCGGAGCTGCGGGATGACGTGGAACGGGAGCTGGGCGTGCGCATAGAAGGCAATCTGTGTCCTTCGTGCCAGATGCGCCTTCGAACCGAGTACGACGGCGAGATCGAGCGCGTCGACGTGGAGCGGGTATTGATCTCGGAGGAAAACCGGGTCGGCATCGGCACGTTCAGCCCGTCCGATCCGAAGTCGCAGGACATCGCGGATTTGACGGGGAGCATCGACTTCTCGACGATTACGGAATTCGGTTCGGAATCGGACCCGCGGGCTTACCGGTTCGACGGAGAATTGAACAAAGCGAACCGTGGGCTGATGGAGTTCCAGGAGATGCTCAAGTGCGACGAGAAGTTTCTGTGGAATTTGCTGTCCCTAACGCAAGAGGGTAACTTCAAGGCTGGCCGGTTCGCGCTAATCAGCGCCGACGAGCTCATCGTCGCGCATACGAACGAATCGGAATATAAGGCGTTCATCGCCAACAAGAAGAACGAAGCGCTTCAGTCGCGGATGATCGTCATGCCGATTCCGTACAATCTTAAAGTGTCGGCGGAAGAGAAAATTTACGCCAAGCTGATCGCGCAATCGGATATGAGACATATTCACATCGCTCCTCACGCGCTGCGGTCCGCCGCTATTTTTTCCATCCTATCAAGACTTAAAGAATCGAAGAAGCAGGGTATGGATCTCGTCAAAAAAATGAGGATGTACGACGGGGAAGAAGTGGAAGGCTATAAAGAGGCGGATTTGAAGGAGATGCAAAACGAGTACAGCGACGAAGGAATGTCCGGCATCGACCCTCGTTACGTCATCAACCGGATTTCCAGCGCGCTCATCAAGCACGATCTACCTTGCATCAACGCGCTAGACGTGCTGCGAGCACTGAAGGACGGACTCGATCAGCACCCGTCGATTACGAAGGAGGAACGGGAGAAATATCTGAATTTCATCTCGGTCGCGCGCAAGGAATACGACAATCTCGCCAAGAAGGAAGTGCAGAAGGCGTTCGTCTATTCGTTCGAGGAGTCGGCGCGCACGCTGTTCGAGAACTACCTCGACAATATCGAATCGTACTGCAACTGGTCGAAGATCAAGGACCCGCTGACCGGCGAGGAGATGGATCCGGACGAGAGGCTCATGCGCTCGATCGAGGAACAGATCGGTATCTCGGAGAACGCCAAGAAGGCGTTCCGGGAAGAAATTCTGATCCGCATCTCCGCCTATTCCCGCAAAGGCAAGAAGTTCGACTACAGCACGCATGATCGGCTGCGGGAGGCGATCGAGAAGAAGCTGTTCACCGACTTGAAGGATATCGTGAAAATCACGACGTCGACGAAGACGCCGGACGAGAACCAGCTGAAGCGCATTAACGAGGTGTCTAAACGGCTCATCGACGAGCATGGATACTGCTCGGTTTGCTCCAACGAACTGATGCGGTACGTGGGAAGCTTGCTGAACAGGTAAATAGATTAGGCATTGGGGGCGGTCTCAAGGGAGGACGCCTCCTCTTCTGTCAGCTGAGCGTCGGGCGAGTTCCATATTCTTATATCGGCTGCCCGGAATCTTATATGGGATTGATTGGGACGTTCAGGTAAAATGGTCCATATATTGATAGGCTCCAGGAGGGACCGCCCATGTTCACAGGGACGAAATTCGTCTATACGCCGCCTGCCAACGGATATCCGGAGTGGAACAATAACCCGGATATATTCCAAGTGAACCGGTTGGACGCACACGCGACGCTTATGCCATACCGCACGATCGAACAAGCTTTGCAAGGGGATCGTTCCGCGTCCGAATGGACGGTTTCGCTGAACGGCCGCTGGCGGTTTCATTGGTCGGACAACCCGTCTAATCGAGTCGTTGATTTCTATGCGGCTCACTTCGACGACGCTGGATGGACGACGATCGAGGTGCCTTCCCACTGGCAGCTGCAAGGCTATGACTATCCGCAATATTCCAATATTCGATACCCGTGGAGCGAACGAGAAGACATCAAACCGCCTTATGCGCCGACGAAGTATAATCCGGTCGGGCAATATACCCGTACCTTTACGGTGCCGGAGGACTGGAGCGGGCAGCCGGTCTATATTAGCTTCCAGGGCGTCGAATCGGCGTTCTACGTCTGGTTGAACGGTGAGCTTGTCGGCTACAGCGAGGATACGTTCACGCCTGCCGAGTTCGATCTGACGCCCTACCTGAAGGATGGGGATAATCGGCTGGCGGTCGAAGTGTACCGTTGGTGCGATGCAAGCTGGCTGGAGGATCAGGACTTCTGGCGGCTGAGCGGCATCTTCCGCGACGTCTACCTCTATACGACGCCTGCGGTGCATATCTACGATTTCCGCGCGAACGGCGATCTGGACGACCATTACGAGAATGGCAAGCTTGGCTTAGAGGCGCGGATCGTCCGGTACGGCTCGGGTTCGGCGGAGACGAAAGCCCGGTTCGAGGCGATGCTGTACGATGAGAACGGCAATCCGGTGTGGGATTCGCCGTACTCCGAAGCGGTAACTGTCGGAGGGGCTGGAGCGTCAGATATCCGGGTACAAGCATCGGTCGACGTCCTCAAGCCGCGCAGATGGAGTGCGGAGACGCCTGAGCTGTACACGGTCGTACTGAGTCTGCTTGGCGAGGATGGCGGCTTGATCGAGGCGGTCAGCTGCAAGGTCGGATTCCGCCGTTTCGAGCTGAAGGACGGTCTCATGAAGCTGAACGGCAAGCGGATCGTCTTCAAAGGCGTGAACCGGCACGAGTTTCATTGCGACCGAGGACGCGCGGTAGATCGCGATACGATGCTGCAGGACATCTTGCTCATGAAGCGGCATAACATTAACGCCGTTCGGACGTCGCACTATCCGAATCATCCGTTATGGTACGAGCTGTGCGACGAGTATGGGCTGTACGTCATCGACGAGACGAATCTCGAGACGCACGGCTTATGGCGCTATGGTCAGAAGGAGCTTGAGGACACGGTGCCGGGCAGCAGGCTGGAGTGGCGCGAGAACGTGCTGGATCGGACCAATTCGATGCTGCAGCGGGACAAGAACCACCCTTCCATCGTCATCTGGTCACTCGGCAACGAATCGTTCGGCGGTGATAGCTTTATCGCGATGCACGATTTTCTACGGATGCAGGATCCTTCACGGCTTGTGCATTACGAGGGCACGTTCCATTATCCGCCGTCCGCGGCGTCGACCGATATGACGAGCACGATGTACGCCAAACCTCACGAAGTAGAGCAATACGCGCTTAGCAACCCGGTCAAGCCCTACATTCTGTGCGAATATTCGCATGCAATGGGCAACTCCTCGGGGAACCTGTCCAAGTATACGAAGCTGTTCGATCGGTATTCCGTCCTGCAAGGCGGATTCATATGGGATTGGAAAGACCAGGCGATTCGAACGACAGCTTCGAATGGAACATCCTACTTGGCTTACGGCGGAGATTTCGGGGAGTCCCCTCATGACGGCAATTTCTGCGGGAATGGGCTCATATTCGCGGACGGGAGCATCTCACCGAAAATACATGAGGTCAAGAAGTGTTACCAGAACATCGAGTTCAGCCCCGCGAACCTCGCCGAAGGCTTGATCGAGGTGAAGAATAAGTTTGCGTTCGATCGATTAACCGCGTACGAATGGACCTGGCAGCTCGATGTCGAGGGAAGCTGCCAAGCGACCGGAATGATCGCGGAGTTAGTCGTGGAGCCTGGAGAGTCGAGTGTTCTTAAGCTGCCGATCGCGGAGGCGCTCTCGTTAGGAGAGGACAATAGGGAAGCCGTGTTGACGGTCGGCTGCCGTCTGAAATCCGATACGCTATGGGCAGCTTCCGGACATGAGATCGCGTGGGAGCAGTTTATGCTACGCGCAAGCGGGAATGTTGCAATGCCTTCGCTATTAGGCGAATCAGCTGCATTGGAAATGTCTGAGTCGAGCGATCGTCTGAGCTTGAGCGGCACGGAGTTCGAAGCGGTATTCGATACGAAGTCGGGGACGCTCGTTCGTTATCGGTTCCGTGGACGGGATCTGTTCAGGGAAGGACCGGTACCGAACTTCTGGCGGGCGATGACCGATAACGATCTCGGGAATAAGCTGCAGGAACGGAGCGGAGCTTGGAGACTTGCGGGGAGCAATCGTGTGCTGCGCGGGATGGAAGTTCATAGGAGAAGCTCGGACGGCGTATCCGTCATAACGAATTTCGACCTGCCGACGTCGGTAACGTCGCAGGTCGAAGTATCGTATCAGATTGACGGGAATGGGCGGATCGATGTAGAACTGACGTTAGTGCCGGGCGTCTCGCTTCCGGAAATTCCGGAGGTCGGAATGATGCTCGCGCTCCCTGCGTCGTTCGATCAGTTGACGTGGTATGGCAAAGGGCCGCACGAGAACTATTGGGATCGCGCGGAAGGCGCTAAGCTGGGCGTCTATAAGAGCACCGTCGCTGATCAGCTCACGCCTTACTTGCGTCCGCAGGAATGCGGCAACAAGACGGAAGTCCGGTGGTTGACCTTGCTAGATCGGAACGGCATCGGACTGCGAGTCGGCGGAGCGCCGGTCGTCGAAGCGAACGCGCTAGGTTATTCGCCTTACGAGCTAGAAGCGCACGACCATCCGCACAAGCTGCCGCCAAGCGATCGTGTGTGGCTGCGCATGAACTACCGGCAGATGGGCGTCGGCGGGGACGACAGCTGGGGCGCGAGGACGCATCCGGAATACACGCTGTACGCGAATCGTCCCTATACGTATCGATATTCGATGGAGGGAATATCGACAGACTCGTAATTACTTGTTCAGATCACCTGCAAGCTTGTTGAGAAGCGTATGGTTATCGTCGTCCTGCGTCATTTCCCAGATCATCGCTCCGCCTAACCCGCGGGCTTTCAGATAGCTCGTTTTGTATCCGATCGATTCGGCATCTTCGTAGGAGACGAAGGTGCCGGTCGTTTTTTTATACAGATAAGGCACTTTCGCTTCGCTGTTCCAGTAGCGCACGAACCCGTTCGCGTTGATCCAGCCCTGACTTTTGATGTGCTCGTAGCTGTACATTTTGCGCGTCGGTCCATCGCAGTCTTGATAGAGCCCTTGATTGTCAGGACCGCAAGAAGTCCAGCTTCGCCCGTAGAACGGCACGCCTAATATGAGCTTGTCCGCGGGTACGCCGGCTTTCAAATATTGATCCACGATGGCGTCGATGTTGTTGCTCTTATTCGCGCGGCTTGGATCTTGGCTGTCCGCATATAGAGGAGCGTTATGATTGCTGGAGTCATCCCAAGGTCCATGGTAATCGTACGTCATCAGGTTGATCCAATCGACGGTAGCTGCGATGGACGAGATCTCGACGTTGTTCAGATAACCGGGGAATGCGCCACCGGCGATCGTCAGCAAGTAGTCGCGACCGTCGGACTTCTCCGCGGAATCTAGCTGGCTTAGGATCTCTTGCAGCAGCAGCGTGAAGTTTCTTTTGTCCTCGGGACGTTCCTTGTTGCCTGCAAGTCCGCCCTGAACGGGATACTCCCAGTCGATATCGACGCCATCGAAGCCGTGCTGCTTCATGAAGGAGACGGCGCTTGCCGCGAATTTCTGTCTGGACGCGCTAGTCAGTGCCGCATCGGAGAATCCTCCGGACCAAGTCCAGCCTCCAACGCTGATTAGGGCACGCAGATTTGGATTCGCGGCTTTAAGCTGCTTCAGCTGCTTGAAATTCTGAAGATCGGCGTTCGGGTCTCCAAGTACGACTTGGCCATCGCTTATGTTGGCGAATGCGTAGTTGATGTGAGTAACCTGCGATACCGATTGCTTGGACAACGGCTCATTCAGGTAAATCCCCCATGCCGGATAATAGGCGACCACTTTATAAGTACGGGCTGCCGCCGGCGTGCTTGGCGATGGACTTGGCGCAGCGCTCGGTGGAGCGTTTGGCGGCTTCCGATCCGTAAGACTGACCGTGTTCACGGCTTGCTGCCAGGAGACGGCGTAATTCATCTTTTCCGCGATCGCGCGCAAAGGGACGAATAAAGTCGGGCCGACTTTCTTAGGAACCGGAGAGATCGTGGTCTTCACGCCGTTCACGACGGCATTCGTACGATCGACCTCCATCACGATCGTCGTCCCCGGCTTCGTCAGACTAAGGCGGGTACGGTCCAGCCAATCGATACGGAAGCCTAACGTCTGAGCGAAAGGCCTTACTTGTATGTAAGTATTGCCGTTGCTGATGAAAGGGCTTTCAGAGAACACGATGCGGTCGCCGTTGTAGGTAACCTGGACGGATTTCTCCGCATGGCTGGGGGGCGGCCAGAAGACGTAGACGGTTGCGGTCACGATCAGCGCGACGAGGATGGCTCTGAGGGCGGTGGGTTTCAACGCAATCTCTCCTTCGGATCTCGCAGCTCCGCGATAACCGCGAAAGCTGCGAATCTACTAAGTAGCTAGCTTATCTTAGTTTCCAAGAGAGATAGGGTTTGCGTAAAGGCTAACATATTGCCAACCGAGGCAATTGCAGGTTAGATCGCCAATCGTTCGGAGAGAGGAAGACGGACCTCGAAGGTTGTTGTTCTGTTATCCGGATCGGATCGGACGTCAAGCTGACCGCGATAATGGCGGACTCTCTCCTGCACGATCGCAAGCCCGAGACCGGAGTGGCCTTCACCTTTGGTAGAATAGCCGGCTTGGAAAATACGTGAGCGCATATCATCGTCGATGGGATGACCGCTGTTCGTGATCGTGATGGTTACTTCCTCATGATCCAAGCAGATCGCTACATGGACGGAACGCTGTCCTGCCGGCAGTTTCATCGTCTCGTCGAAGCCGTTATCGACGAGATTGCCGATGATCTTGATCATGTCGAGCATATGGATCGAGGTATCCGGCACGTCCCACTCCTTCGGCAGCTCGCAGGTGAAGGCGATGCCGTAGCCGAGCGCCATAGTCGTCTTCGTCTTGGCGAAAGCGGCAAGAGCGGGCACGGTATGGTTCATGATATCGCTCACTTCTCGCGTTTCATGGACAAGCATCGCCGTATACTCCTGCAGTTGATCGATCTTCCCCATCTGCGCCATCGCATGGATGACTTGAACGTGATTCAAGAAATCGTGGCGCTGGCCGCGTACGGTCGCGAACATGTTGTTAATGTCGTCGAAATAGACTTCTTGTGTCGAACGAATCGCCTCCGCGCGCGTCTGGGAGAGCATTCGAAGCATGACAACGAGTGCGGCTAAGCTGATAATGATGGTGAAGTAGATAAGGATAGTCGCCATCAATTGTTTATTCTCGTCATTGGATTGCTTAATGGATTCCATTGCTCCAAGTGCAACGAATTGAACAGAGATAAGAGCAATAACTTTAAGAAGTGCCTTTTTCTCTTGATAATTATCGGTCATAAACTTCAGAGAAGACAAAGTAAATCGCTTGCGAAACGCCCATGCGGCAACAGTAATCAGAATCAATTGAGGATACATGATCGAAATAAGATCTTTTAGGTTTGCGTCTCTCAACGAATTCATGTCTTTGATTCCCACCGCAATAGCAATACTCGATGTGATTATGTCCATTATGATGACGAGAATGAAACCACCCACGAATACAAATAACTTATTGCGCAGCGGAACCTCCTTGAACAGTAAGAAGATAAGAGCCCACATCGCAACCAACGTATTAACGAATTGAAGATAGAGCGGTATAGACATGATTAAAATGAAAAAATCGGTATAGACAGAGTGTGCTATGCTCAAGATCATGACTCTCGAAACCAACATTTTAGGTTGAGGACGTAACAGCGAAAATACGAACATCGAAATAACAAAGGTTTGAGGCAATGAAACGAGAAGGTGTAGTTTTAAGGCGTCGAGAAGAGTATGCACAGACATGTCGTCTCCTTATGAAGCGGTTTGATCTATGGAAATATAACGCCGGGGAAGTCGAATAGTTTGTGGCGAAGCACAAATTCTTGTGAAAATTAAGCGGGGGTTTCCGAGATTCGGCTTTCCTCGCAAAGCAGTCGAACCGTGAACGTCGTCATTTGCGTTCTTATATCCGAATCGATCTCAAGCGTACCGCCGTAATGGCGGACTCTTTCCTGAATAATCGCAAGTCCGAGTCCTGAATGGCCATCCCCTTTGGTAGAATAACCGGCTTGGAAAATACGAGAGCGCGTCTCTTCGTCGATTGCCCGTCCGCGATTGGACACTTTCAAAGTAATGCCTCCCTCGTCCGTACGAATAGAAACATGAACGCCTCTTTCTCCGGCAGGCAACAGGCGTGTTTCGTCAAAGGCGTTATCGACGAGATTGCCGAGTATCTTGATCATATCGAGCATGTTGATCGCGGAGTCCGGGTAGTTCCAACGATCCGGAAGCTCACAAGTAAATGGGATGCCGTAGCCCAGCGCGACCGTTGTTTTAGACTGAGCAAACGCGGCGAGTGCAGGGGCGGCGTGGTTAACGATGTCGCTTACCTCGCGAGTCTCATGGACAAGCGTTGCGGTATAGGCTTTCAATTGCTCGTACTTACCCATTTGCGCCATTGAATGGATAACTTGTACATGGTTCAAGAAATCGTGCCGCTGCCCGCGAACGGACGTGAACATATTTTGAATATCGTCGACGTATATGGCTTGGGTAGAACGGATGGCTTCCGAACGCGTAATGGTAAGCAGACGATAGCTGAAGACGATCGCGGATAAAATTACAACAATCGAAGCATAGAGCAGAAAAGTCGTCACGAGACGGTTATCTTTGTCGGTAGAGTATCGAAGCGCAACGATCATAGCGATCAGTATGAACTGGAATACCATTAAGGCGAATACCCGAAATAAAGGTTTCTTTTGGTTAACATTCGATAAAAGCCGCTTTAATGGTTGCTTTGACTGTTGATTGCGAATGTACCACCCGGCAACCGCGAAAGCTAAAAGCTGCGGATAAAGAACAGTAAGGAAATCGGGCAAATATTCTCTTCTAGCAGATTCGATGTCAGGTACACCAAGATAATTCGTGGCGATGACGATCGATAGAATATCGCTGATCGAGCTTATAAGTATGATGCCCGCTATCACGAATAGTTTCGTGCGAAGTTCAAGCTCTCTGAACAGTAGGAAGACTAATGCAAACAGTGCTAAGATGGAGTTCGCTAATTGCAAATATACCGGAATAAATAAGATTAGAGAATCGGTATAAATAGCATGCAACCACGCGAGCAGCAGTACTCGGACTAGCAATCTATTAGGTTGAGGGCGCAAGAAAGAAAACACAAATAACCAGGTGATGTAAGCCTGGGGCAGAGACGCAATCAAATGCAGTTGAATGGCATCGATGAATAAATTCATAATTCGTCTCCTTAAGCAACGGCTTAGCAAGCGATTGTTAACGAAAATTCGCAAGTCCGAGCCCGTAAAGAGATCCCGGTATTCATACGCCAAAGTCCAAGTGCAATAACTTACCAGTGAAATGAAACTTTTAATACTTCTATACTATAGAAAGATAAAAGAATATGCGATAAGTTTAGATAAATATTAAATAGGATATGGTAAAATAGTTGTGAGGAATCTGTCTTAACAGTTGCGCTAACGTAAAGGGTGAGAGCAAGGATGAGTTTGCTTATATACATAGCAGTTTCAACATTAGAATACTTATCTTTATTCGTGTTTATATTAGTGCAATTCCGATTCTCTTTGAAGGATAACATTTCCCAGATTGCGTTAATCTCATTATTGTTGTCTTTTGTGTCCTATTCGATCGTTAATGCGGATATGAGAGAAATATTGCCACTGATTCAAATTGTATTTGTTTTGTTATATATGCAATTGGTAATGAAAGTTAGTTTTATTAATGCGCTGATCATGTTTTTCACCGGATATATTGTTTTTGGATTGGCTCAAACTTGTATTGTCGCTGTGGCAAGGCATATAGGTTATATCCATGATAAATTGATGGCAGGGACCACCGTTGGCTATACGATTCAATTAATTACAATATTGGTCATGCTGGTATTTAGTTTTGCTCTGGTTTATTTCAAAGGTGGATTTAGTTTTATTGAAGCACGAAGTCGGTTAACGCGAAAATCCTTTACTGGAAAAAATAAAATATTCATCAGTTTTATTATTTTTGCTTTTATAGTGACGATCATAACCAATATTATCTTCCTTGAGAAAGAGAATCCGCCACTTATTGAAGTAGCCTCTATATTTTTTGTTTTAATGATATTCTTGTTTTATCTATCGATAAAAAGGGATGAAGTAAATGATAGAGACTCTCTCCAATCGTCTAGCCGTCAAATTGAAAGGGATTAATCCGGAAGAGACGGCTAGTGTCGAGGTAATGAGTTATGCGCTTCAAGGTATCCTTCACAATATGATTACTTTGTTAACGGCTCTCATAGCCGGATTCTTCACCGATCATTTCTGGGAAACCTTGCTTGCAGCGATTTACTTTACGGTATTACGAACGATATCGGGCGGGTTTCATTTTAAGAGCGCTTTGTCATGTTTCTTTGTCACAGCCACCATATTTATAGCAATACCCCTAATTGAGGTTACAGATCAAGTGCTTTTAGTCATCAATGTACTGAGTTTAATCTTGGTAGCAATCTATGCACCGTCGAATATTAAAGAGCATATTCGAGTTGACGAACGCTACTTTCCTATTTTTAAACTTCTGAGTGTTTTGGTAGTAGCCGCAAATTTCTTTTTTCTATCGGACATATCTACCCTGGCCTTTTTCATACAAGCGTTCTTGCTGTTGAATTTTAAAAGGAGGTGAGGAACTAATGGAAAATGTTGTGATTAGAAAGCTGGTTGCAAGTGTTTCTAAGTTGCTTGCCCTGGTAGCATTAATGTTCGTAAGTACTGCAAGCGTGTTTTGGGTTTATCGTCCGAAGACACCTACAGAGCTCAGGAAAAGGTAAAAAAGGGGGGGATGTTTATGTCGGAGCACATCCGCTTGTTAGATCGTGATGGAAACTTGTGCTTGGTGCAACTAGATGACATCATCGCGATCAAACCGACGGCTGACGGTCCTGAGTTTTATACGAAGGACGGCATGTATTATTACCCCACTACGCTGGAAGAGCTTCTCGCAGTACTGAAAGACCAAGGATTCGAGCGGCTAGACCGCACGAATCTGGTGAACTTGAACCACGTTAAAGTATTCGACAAGAAGGCCCGCAAGGTTTATTTCGAATCACCAATCAGCAAAGACAGCAAGTTCGCTACCGTCTCTGAAGCAAATCTAAGTAAGGTGGAGCACTTAGCCAAAGAGGAACAACCTACATACAAAACAGTCCCGAAACCGTCGTTGTTTTGGAACAAATAACGGCAAGCAGCCAAGCCGCGAGGCTTGGTTGTCTTTTATCTATATCATAGGCATAAGCTATTATGATAATAGATTTTATATATTTCAGTTATAACTCCATTGGTGATATAACTTTATTAACGAATTTTACCAATGGGAGAGTGAATGGGTATGGAGCAGAAAGTCCACTGGGAAGCCGAGAAGTATGATCGTTCGATGAGATTTGTGTCCGAATACGGATTAAGCATGATCGAGTGGCTGCGACCGCAAGCAGGCGAATACATTGTCGACTTCGGCTGCGGTACGGGGGATCTGGCAGCAAGGATTGCGGAAAGCGGTGCAGAAGTGCTCGGAGTCGATATTTCCCCGGAAATGGTCGAACGAGCACGAAAGAAGCATCCTCATATTCGCTTTGAGTGTAGCGACGGTACGACATGGCGCTCACCTCAGCCGTTCGACGCGGTGTTCAGCAACGCGGCTCTGCATTGGATAAGAGATGCGGCGGCGGCCGTGAAGACGATAGCGGGCTGCCTTAGAACCGGAGGCAGGTTCGTTGCGGAGTTCGGCGGCTACGGTAACGTTAGCGATATCGTTCAGGCCATGAGAGATACGCTTGAGGCGCGAGGGCGGATGGATGCGTTCGTCATGCCGTGGTATTTTCCGAAGGTGGGGGAATATGCGTCTTTGCTGGAACAGGAAGGCTTCGAGGTGCGGAAGGCCGTGTCGATAGACCGTCCGACTCTACTGGAGGATGGAGAGCAGGGGATGATGGGCTGGTTGCGAATGTTCGGACATGCGATGGTACCGAAAGCATCGCCGCCGGAGATGGAGGCCTGGTTCATCGAAGCGTGCGAGCGGCTTAAGCCTGTTGCCTACGAAGCCGGTCAATGGACGGCAGAGTACCGGAGAATCCGGGTCGAAGCGGTCAAGATAGGCTAATACACGGCAACATTGGATACAATATCGCCTCGAGACAGCATTGACAGATATGCGATTGCCTTGCGAGAATGAGGGGATCAACTTCGCGGAGGAACACACATCGAGATGAAACTATTCAAAACCTGGTACGCGATTCTATGGCTCGCGCTCCCCTCGCTATTCGCGTTCGCGACTCAGACGGTAACGGGGTCGATTAACCTGATTATCGTCGGCGACTTAGGTTATCTGGCCATTGCGATCGTAGGCGTTACGAATATTATCATGTACAACGTATTCGCTATCTTCTCCGGAATCGGTCATTCGGTTAACTATTTGGTCGCGCAAAATTTCGGAGCGGGCGAAATGCGCAAAGGAATGCAAAGAACGTACTTGGCGCTAGTGGTCAGCGTCGGGGTTGGCGTGTTCATTACGCTGGCCGGCTGGCTCGCCAGCGAGCCTGTGCTGAAGCTGACGGGCGCTTCGCCTAACTTTATTGCCGAGGGCACAAAGTATGTGGAGCTGCGGTTTTACGCCATGGCGTTCGGCATTATAAGCTTTGTGTTCCATGGGTTTTTCCGAGGCGTCGGAGATACGAGAACGTCGATGGTCGTCTCGATCCTGTCGAACGCGCTGATGGTAGGGCTCACGTACGGAATGACCTATGGCCATTGGGGCTTACCGAACCTCGGACTCGTTGGCGCAGGTTATGCGCTTCTTATCGGCGAGGCGGTTCAACTGGCGATTTGCCTTATCGTCTTCTGGGGACCGATGCATCGGAAATTCCGGACGCGCAGCATTCCGCAGCCGGACTGGAAGGAGCTTCGCTTGATCTCTCAGGAGAGCGGCAAGCTTGGACTTCAAGAATTTTCCATGAGCGTATCGATGTACATCTTCACTATATTCGTTCTGACACTTGGAGAGGTAGCCACGGCGGCCAATGAAATGGCGCTTAACGTCATGTCCTTCGGATTCATGCCGGCGTTCGCGTTCGGTTCGACGGCTACGATTCTGATTGGTCAGCAGCTAGGTCAGGGTAATCCCAAGTTAGCGAAAATCATGGGTACGCATACGGCGGTGCTCGGCGCGATTTTCCTGTTCTTACTCGGAACGGCTGAGTTGATCTGGGCGGAACAGATCGCGAGACTGTACAGTCAAGATCCAGCAGTATATGAATTGGCTGCCGATCTGATCCGGGCGTCGGCATACTTGCAGATCTTCGACGGGTTCTATAACTTCTATGCCGGCGGATTAAGAGGCATCGGGGACACGACGTTCCTGATGAGAGCGTCGATCATACTCAGTCTGTTCATGTTCGTTCCCGTGACGTATTTGTTCGTCACCGTATTCGAATGGGGCAGCATGGGGGCGTGGTACGCGCTTTACTCCTATCTGGTCGTTCTCGGACTCGCGGTGATGGTACGTTATTATAGAACGGATTTTACGACAGTGCAGTTGAAGGAAGCGCACGGATAACGGGTTTGATAAGAAACGGGTGAGCCATATGGGCTCACCCGTTTATGATTTCTCCGCCGTTGACGTGCAGCACTTGACCGGCTACGTACGAAGAATCCTCGCTGGCTAAGTAGACGTACGCCGGGGCAAGCTCGGAAGGCTGGCCGGCTCTTGCCATCGGTGTATCCGAGCCGAACTTGGCGACTTGATCCGCACCGAACGTCGACGGAATCAGCGGCGTCCAGATCGGACCCGGGGCGACTGCGTTGACACGTATGCCTTGGCCGATGACGTTAAGCGCAAGCGAGCGGGTGAAGGCGACGATCGCGCCTTTGGTAGACGAGTAATCGAGCAAATTAGGACTGCCTCTGTACGCTGTAATCGATGCCGTGTTAATGATCGTGGCGCCGGCGGACAGGTGAGGCAGCGCCGCTTGAGTCAGGTAGAACATGCCGAATACGTTCGTCTTGAACGTGCGCTCCAGCTGCTCGGGCGTAATCTTGTCGAGCTTGTCCTGCGGATGCTGCTCGGCTGCGTTGTTGACGACGACGTCTAGGCGTCCGAACGTCTTGATCACTTGGTCTATCGCGTACTTGCAGAAGCCTTGGTCGCCGATATCGCCGGAGAGCAGCAGAATCTGGCCGCCGTCGGCTTCGACGAGTCTCTTCGTCTCCTGGGCGTCGACCTCTTCGTTCAAGTAGACGATGGCGACCTTCGCGCCTTCCTTGGCGTACAGAATCGAGACGGCTCGCCCGATCCCGCTGTCTCCGCCGGTAATGATCGCTACCTTATCTTTAAGCTTGCCGGCTGGACAATAGATCGGCGATTGCGCTTCGGGCAGCGGGTTCATGTCCTTCTCGATGCCAGGCATCCGATCCTGATGCTGCGGCGGGAATGAGGTAGGTCGCTGCGGATTAGCTGGTGCGGTCATTCATAGCACTCCTTTCGTTCCTCAGGGTAGGGTATACAGGTATGGGAGGAATTAGTCATCGGAGTGGTGGCAGAGAAATGGAGATGCGGAGAGGTGGAGAGGCGGAGAGGAGGAAACACGGGGAAATAACAACGATTTGCAGTTATTTAAGGTATCTGCGGGCTATGGAGGAAAAATAACAACCATTTGCAGCTATATGAGCGAAATTGGCTTCAATCGACCCGTATGGCCGAAAATAACTATCGATTGGTTGTTATTTCATCAAAATGGGCGAGACGCGTGAAAATAACTATCGATTAGTTGTTATTTAACGCAAAAGGCGAAGCTACGGGAAATCCCGCATGCTCCGCCTCTCGCTATCTCCACATTTTCGTGCACGCTACACGTTCTTCCTCGCAGTCTTCTTCCCGTCGCAGCTGAACAGTACTTTTTTATCGTCCACGATTGTCTCCAGATGAACCGGCTTACCCCATAACGATACGAGATAGGGCAGCGTGCGCTCAACGTATTTCAAGTCGAGCTCGACCCCCTCGAACCGGTGTGTGATGTACAGCTCTCCACTGCGTTGATAGTCGCCGTCGGTCACTTCCAAGTACGGGAAACCGCCGTTCACGCGGGAGAAGGCGAGCTGGTCGCGGATGTTTTCCCACGTTTTATCGGTAATTTGCCACTCTGGACCTTTCTTCTCGAAAATATAAAGGTCGAGCTCTTCGACAAGCTCCTTGGTGAGATAGTTGCGCAGGAACGAGATGTCAGAGTCTAGCTCGCGCACCTCGAATATTTTCTCGTGGCCGAACCTTCGCTCGATGTCCTCGAAAATTTTCAGCCCGAGATAGTATGGATTTAGCGAATGTCGCGATGGTTGGACGACGGCGGAATTGAGCTTGGCGTATTCGACCGTTTCCTCGCTCGTCAGCGGGAGCTCGCGCATGATTTTCTGATGCCAGTAGGAAGCCCAGCCTTCGTTCATGATCTTCGTCTCGATCTGCGGCCAGAAGTAGAGCATCTCCTCGCGAATAATGCTCATGATGTCGCGCTGCCAGTCTTCAAGCTCCGGCGAGAATTCTTGAATGAACCAGACGAGGTCCTTCTCCGGCTGAAGCGGGAACTTGCGGGATTCCGAAGCATCGCTAGCCTGCTTGGCCGCACGAGACTCCGATTCCTCCAGCTCCCACAAATCCGCGTATCTGGGATCGATCTGCCGGTTACCTCGTTCCTCTTTCAGGCGTTTGTGCTGCAGTTCCATATATTTTTTCTTGTCGAGTCCGTAAGGCTTGTGAATGCTCGGGTCGACGTGCTCCTGCACGGCCATGACCGCGTCGAGGAACCGCTCGACTTCGGCGGTGCCGTATTCGATCTCGTAGCCGTTAATCCGTTCGGCGGCGGCAGACATGCTCTCGACCATGTTGCGATTGGAGATGGAGAAGCGGGCGTTATTCTTGAAGAAGTCGCAATGCGCGAGCACGTGGGCGACGATCAGCTTGTTCTGCACGAGCGAGTTGCCATCGAGGAGGAAGGCGTAGCAGGGGTTGGAATTGATGACGAGCTCGTAAATTTTGCTGAGGCCGAGGTCGTATTGCATTTTCATCTTATTGAAGGTTTTGCCGAAGCTCCAGTGCGAGAACCGAGTAGGCATCCCGTACGCGCCGAACGTGTAGATGATGTCCGCGGGGCAAATTTCGTAACGCATCGGGTAGAAATCGAGATTAAAGCGCTCGGCAATCTCGGTAATCGCCGTTATCGCTTCTTCCAATTGTTGTTGTTCCTGTTCGAACGGCATGCTTGGTCAAGCCTCCTGTCGATCGCGATAGATTTCACCACCTTATGTATATGAGGGAAGCGGCGGGAGCGTGACAGGTAGAGGGGGATAAAGTAAATAACATCACAGGAAGGAGAGTGTAATACGATTGTCTTATCAGCGAGGCATATGTTAGAATGGCAATAGAAAGACCGAGTGCTGCGAACACTCGGCCTATACAATTGGCTTGGATGGGATGTCCCTTCTAAGTTAGAGGAACGAAAAACCCACCTTTGGTAGCTAGCCTTGGGGTGGGTTTTTACTTTCTCTTGTAGTTATTGGCGATGTAGGATAAAAGAGCAATAACAAATGTGGAGAATCCGAGCATGATGAGAATTGCGTCTTTTACTTCCATAGCTTCACCTCCTTCCGAAGGGAAACTATGCCCACCCAAGGTTTTCAATTGTACAAGTATATCTTATACTTAACATGAAATACGATCAAGTGTTCGTATTCGATTTAAAGCTGCAACCATCCCATCAACCACATAAAGCTGAACACGTTCCATGCTAGCAGCAGCGGCACGCCGATCGTGAAACTGGGATGCTTCGTTTTATGACGGAAGACGTACATGCCGACCCAGGAGCCGAGCGCGCCTCCGGCGAAAGCGATGAACATCAGCGTATTCTCGGGGGTACGGCGCGCGCGGAGACTGGCGAGGAGCTTATCGCGGCGCATGGAGACGAAACCGAGGATATTCAATAGAATAAAATAAGCAGCGACGATCACGATATTTTCCTCCGGATTGCTTAAATAAGTAGCGCCTCCGCATTCGCCGTAACAGGCTGATTCGGGGGCGTTAACATGGCATACTCTAAATATGACGCGAAGCGGCGGAATAGGTTGCGCTGTCTTCTTGTGCATGATACAACAGAGAATACAATGCAATCGGTTAAGGAGTGGACGTTCAAGTGGCAGAGCAGATGACGCCTCGCGAAGAGGAGGAGCAAAGGCTTCGCGACACGCTCGAGCAAGTCAGCCGCAGGCTGCGCAAGGAGATGGCTCTCCTCGGTGAACGGCGCGACGACGTCGTCGGCATCCGCCAGGAGTTCTGGGACGACGTGCGGATGAGCTTCACCGATTCTACGGAAGTGGAGGAAACGTGGCGCAGCATCATGCAGCAGGCGGAGCTGCTCGCGGAGCGCGAGCGCAGCCACCGCGTCGCGTCGGAAGCGGTCGAGCGGCTGACGAAGCAGTTCGATTCGCCGTACTTCGCGCGGATCGATTTCGCGGAGCGGGGCGGTCCTGATGAAGTGATCTACATAGGAAGGGCGTCCCTCGTCGGAGAAGACGGGGATACGTTCTGGGTATACGATTGGCGGGCGCCGATCTCGAGCTTGTTCTACGATCACGAGCCGGGCCCGGCCTCTTACGCGATTCCGGACGGCGTCATGGAAGGCGAGCTGAAGCTGAAGCGCCAGTTCGTCATTCGCGGCGGGCAGATGAAGCATATGTTCGATACGTCGGAGACGGTCGGCGACGAGATTCTGCAGGCGGTGCTGTCCGAAGGCTCGGATACGTCGATGAAAAGCATCGTGGCGACGATCCAGAAGGAGCAGAACCGGATTATCCGCGACGAGAAGCACAGGATGCTTGTCGTGCAAGGCGCGGCGGGCAGCGGGAAGACGTCTGCGGCGCTGCAGCGGATCGCCTATCTGCTGTACCGATTCCGCGACACGCTGAAGCCGGATCAGATCATTCTGTTCTCGCCGAACCCGGTATTCAAAGGCTACGTATCGCGCGTGCTGCCGGATCTCGGTGAAGCAAACATGCTGCAGATGACGTTCCGCGAGCTGATCGAAGCGAGGCTGGGCCGACGGTTCGAGGTCGAGGACCTGTTCTCGCAGACCGAGGCGCTCGCGGCTATGGCAGGGACGGAGAGCGGCGAGGCTAGGGAACGGGCGGTACGGTATAAGGGTTCGGAGCATTATTTTACGACCGTGGAAAATTATTTGAAGCGGCTGCAGACCGAAGGCGTCAAATTCCGGCCGCTTCGGTTCCGCAACATGACGATCGCATCGGCCGAGGAGATGGCGGAGCGCTTCTACGGTATCCAAGAGGCTGACGGGTTCGGCACCCGCGCCGCGGGATTGCGAAGATGGCTCAATGAGCGGCTCAAAGCATGGATCGAATCGCAGCTGGACGAACCCTGGGTGGAAGAAGCAGCAGAGCTCGCGGACACCGAGGACGTGCAGAGAGCATTCGTCGACGTGAGGAGAAGCGGCGGCTTCCATGACGATGCGTTCGACGATGAGGAGCAGATGAGTCTCCGGATCCGCAGACGGGCTGCCGAGGATGCGATCGCTCCGTTGATCAAAGCGGTACGTGGCTACCGGTTCATCGATCCCGTCGCGACCTATCAAGAGCTGTTCTACAGCCGGTCGCTGTTCACCGCCTGCGCGCCGGACGGCTTGCTGCCGACCGGGTGGGATTGGATGGCTCTGCGAGCAGAAGAGACGCTGGGTCGGAAGACGATCGACCACGAGGACGCGACGCCGCTCATGTACGTGGCCGAAGCGCTTGAGGGCTTCCGCCGCGTCGAAGGAGATATCTCGCACGTGTTCGTGGACGAAGCGCAGGACTACTCTCCGTTCCAGGCGGCTTATCTGCGCCGCCGATATCCGCGTGCCCGTATGACGGTATTAGGGGACTTCAACCAAGCGATCTATCTGCAATCGCAGCAGAACGGAGGCTTCGGCGGTTGGACGCGTCTGATGGCGCCAGAGTATACGGCGGTATGGAAGCTGACGACGAGCTATCGTTCCACGAAGCAGATCGTGGAGTTTACGAAGAAGATCTTGTCGCCGGAGGATGCGGCAAGCATCACGCCGTTCGAGCGCGTTGGGGAAGTGCCGGCGGTCGTCGCCTGCCGAGACGTCGCGCAGATCGGGGAGCGCATTGCGGCGGCAATCGAGGAGCTAACGGCACGCGGATACGGCACGATCGGGGTGATCGCGAAGACCTCGAAGGAAAGCGGTGACGCTTACGCCTTGTTAAGCGAAAGACTGTCCGGAGAAGTCGAGATTACGCATGTTACCGGCGTCTCGGCTGAGCTTCCGAGAGGCGTGTCGGTTATTCCGTCGTACTTGGCTAAGGGAATCGAATTCGACGCTGTACTCGTATGGGACGCTAGCTCCGAACGATACGGCAGAGAGCAGGATCGCAAGCTGCTGTATACCGTATGCACGCGAGCGTTGCATGTGCTGCATGTGTATTACGCAGGGGAGCCATCACCTTGGCTGCCGCTGGAAGAGTAGGAGCCGGGGAGAGCGAATGGGGATGCACGTAGATTTCAAAGACGCCTTGCAGGCGCTTCGCACTTATTTCGGTTATGACGAGTTCCGCAGCGGTCAGCGCAAGCTGATCGAGGCGATCTTGCAAGGCCGCGACGTGCTGGGGATTATGCCGACCGGCGCGGGGAAGTCGATCTGTTATCAGATACCGGCCGTGCTGCTGCCGGGCGTAACGTTAGTCGTCTCGCCGCTGATCTCGCTCATGAAGGACCAAGTAGACGCGCTGAACGAGACCGGGATTCCGGCGACTTACATTAATAGCTCGTTATCGCTAGCGGAGACGAACGAACGAATGAGGCAAGTAGCAGCCGGACGTTATAAGCTGCTATATATCGCTCCGGAGAGACTTGAATCGGAGCATTTTCGCGCGCTCGTTCGCAAGCTTGAAGTGCCGCTCATCGCGGTGGACGAGGCACACTGCGTGTCTCAGTGGGGGCACGATTTTCGGCCGAGTTATATGACGATCGTCCGGCTGCTGCGCGACATTGAGCCGCGTCCGATCATGGCGGCTTTCACGGCGACGGCGACCGACGTCGTGAAGGACGATATCGCCGAGCGACTGAAGCTTAGCGATCCGGTGCGGGTGACGACAGGTTACGCGCGCGACAATCTGACGCTGTCCGTCGTCCGCGGTGCGGACAAGCGGCAGTACATTGGTCATTTTCTGCGAGAGCGGCCGGGTCAGGCGGGTATTATCTATGCGTCTACTAGACGGGAAGTCGATAGCTGCCATGCTTGGCTGAACGGACTTGGAATCGCGGCTGGCAAATACCACGCAGGATTGCCCGAAGAGGAGCGCGCGCGCACGCAGGATGAATTCCAGCGGGACGACGTGCAGATCATCGTGGCGACGAACGCGTTCGGGATGGGTATCGATAAGTCGAACGTGAGGTTCGTCATCCACCACAACATGCCGAAGAACCTGGAGGCCTATTACCAAGAAGCCGGACGCGCTGGACGCGACGGAGAGCCAGGCGACTGCGTGCTGCTGTTCTCGCCGCAGGACGTCGTGACGCAGAAGTTCTTCATCGAGCAGAGCGAGGCGGACGAGGAGCGTAAGCGCAACGACTACCGGCTGCTGAACGAGATGGTGCAGTACGCCCATACGGGAGAATGCTTGCAGCTGACGATCGTGCGGTATTTTGGCGAGGACAATGGGGAGCCTTGCGGACGCTGTGCCAACTGCACGGACGATCGAGAGATGATTGACGTGACGGACGAGGCGAAGCTGGTGTTCGGCTGCATCCATAAGATGCGCCAGCGGTTCGGCGTCACGATGGTCGCGAAGGTGCTTCGGGGCGCCAAGGACGCCAAGCTGCAGCAGTTCGGCTTCGACAGCTTAGCGTATTACGGCAAGCTGAACGGGAAGACGGAGAAGGCGATCGTGCAGCTGATCCAATCGCTTATCGGCGACGGGTATTTGCGGCTGACGGACAGCCAGTATCCGGTCGTGCAATTCACCGAGCGTGTGCGCGACGTGATTGAGCAAGGCGAGCCCGTGTATCGCCGGGTCGAACGGGAGCTTCCGCCTGAGCTTGCTCGCGGAGGTAACGGCGGCAGGTCGCGGGGCTCGCGTACGGCCGGGGGTTCGGGTTCGCGCGGATTCTCGGAAGATCCGGCGCTGTTCGATGCGTTGCGTCAGCTGCGCAAGCGGATCGCG
>Ga0065721_10004982_pt1 | contig 23328 bp, 18 predicted proteins | sample Mesricmetagenome_FD_59108 | JGI IMG/M metagenome (GOLD analysis project Ga0065721, IMG submission 59108) | Mesophilic microbial community from rice straw/compost enrichment Sample: eDNA_1 v2 (version 2) | ecosystem: Engineered > Solid waste > Grass > Composting > Bioreactor | place: USA: Davis...
GCCGTTACGGCCGCGCGAGCGGCTTCGACATTGGCTTGCGATTCACGCTGCGCGTTGAGGCGCTGGTCATACTCTTCGCGAGACACGGCTTTCACGCCGAGCAGCTTTTCGCTGCGCTCCACATCGGTGTTGCTCAATTCCGCGCGAGCGATGGCGCGCGCCAGCTCGGCCTCGGCCCTCGCCAGGTCGGCGCGATACGGACGCGGATCGATCACGAACAGCAGATCGCCTTTGCGCACGATGCTGCCTTGGGTGAAATTCACGCTTTCGATATATCCAGTCACGCGTGGGCGGATCTCGACCGATTCCACCGCTTCCAGCCGACCGGTGAATTCGTCCCATTCCTGCACTTCGCGCTCCAGCGCGGCTGCGACGGAAACCTGCGGCAGCGGCGCCGGTGCTTGTGTCTGTGCTTCACTGCGGCAGCCCTGCAGCAACAGTGTCACCACCGCCGCGGCGAGCGCTGGCAACACAACGGTCACAAAACGACCGGCGGGCTGGTTGTCACGAGTTGCATCACTCATTCGAGACTCCCTCAATTCCTGAAAAACAAATCCCCATGGCAGTGGCACTGCCTGACTGGGGCGCCACTTTAGGCATGGGACGCAAGAGGAGAAATCGGGTTGGACGCACGACATTGATGAAGTCGAATCAGGAATCACGATCGCTTTGATCGGTTATTTCGATATGCCGTAATAAAAAGAACGCGGTCACTGCGTGTTCAGTGCATCCAGTGAGTGCAGAATCGCGACAATGCGGGCATGGCGGCAATAACCTCACAGGTAACGGAGTGACGCTGGATGATCTTGGTGCATCACCTGAACAACTCGCGCTCGCAACGAGTGCTGTGGTTGCTGGAAGAGCTGGGCGTGCCTTATGAGATTCGGCGTTATCAACGCGATGCCGAGACGATGCTGGCGCCGCCGCAGCTGCGCAAAGTCCATCCGCTGGGCAAATCGCCGGTGATTACAGACGGCGCTCGCACCGTCGCCGAGTCGGGATGGATCATCGAATATCTGGTCGAGCGCTACGGCAACGGCAAATTGGCGCCGCCGCCGGGCTCCGAAGATCGATTACGGTATCGCTACTGGATGCACTACGCAGAAGGTTCGGCCATGCCGCCGCTCTTACTAAAGTTAGTGTTCGATCGGATCGAGGACGGACCGCTGCCATGGCTCGTCCGTCCGGTGGCTCGGGCGATCGCGCGGCAGGTGAAGCAGAGTTTCATTACACCGCAGTTACAGCTGCACCTCGATTATCTGGAGGGCGAGCTGGGGAGCAGTGAATGGTTCGTGGGGAATGAATTCAGCGCCGCCGATATCCAGCTGAGCTTTCCGCTCGAAGCCGCGGCGCTGCGCGGCGGCCTGGATCGAAGCCGGCCTCGCCTGTATTCGTTTCTACAGAGGATTCACGCACGCCCGGCGTATCGGCGCGCGCTGGAGCGCGGCGGTCGATATGACTTCGGGCCGCGAGAGTAAGAGAGCGGTCAAGGCGGCGCAGCGGCCGCCATGCGTGAAGCGCGAGCCGGCACTGAATCGGTGCCCGCGCCGTTAGCTGCGCCCATTCGATCGGGCGTGACCTGCGGGAACAGGCCGCTCACGAACTCGATGAAGGCGCGGATCTTCGCCGTCGGCTGGCGATGCTGGGGATAGACCACCGAGACCGGCCACCAGGCGCCGTCGTTCCAGTCTTCCAGCACGGGTTGTAACAATCCCGCGGCAATCTGCGCTTCGGCCGTGAAATCCAGCGTCCGCACGAAGCCGGCACCGCTGACCGCCGCGGCGACCGCGGATTCGGGATCGCTGAACGACAACGGTGCCGCCGGAATGATGGTGTGATCGACGCCGTTCTTTCGGAACATCCAGTCACGAATCTGGTTGCTGCCGGGCCGGAACATGGCGATGCATTGTTCGGGCTTGAGATCTTCCGGGGTCTTGGGCGGCCCGCCCATGCGCTCGATGTATTCGGGCGAGGCGCACGTGACGCCTCGCAGATTGCCGACGCGGCGTGCGATCAGGCTGGAATCGCTGAGATTGCCGACGCGCAGGGCCGCGTCGATGCCCTCCTGCACCAGGTCGATCACGCGATCGTTCATGCTCATCTGCACCGTCAGCTCGGGGTTCTGTTCAATGAACCGCGGCAGGGCGGGCACGATGATCTTGCGGCCCAGCGAAATGGGCACGTCGACGCGGAGTTTGCCCCGCGGAACGCCCCGGGATTCCGACACCTCGTTTTCCGCCTGGTCGAGCTGCCCGAGCGCTTCGCGGCAGCGCTCGTAGAAGCCCGTGCCCAAGTCGGTCAAACTCAGCGAACGGGTAGTACGATTGAGCAGGCGCGCCCCCAGGCGTTCCTCCAGGCGGCTGACCGCCTTGCTTATCGCCGAAGGGGACATACCTAGCGTCTGTGCGGCGGCGACGAAGCTGTGGGCTTCAACGACACGCACGAAGGCTACGATGTCACTGAAATTGTTCATTCAAAGAATTCTTTCCCTGCAGTCACGGAACCCTGACGTGGGTGCATTGTAGGCCCTCCATTGATGACCGTAACGCACGAAGTTTTTGCTGCCGCGGTGGTTTACCGTAGTGGGAAGCTTGCTTAATGTATCGCCCAATTTCGCAACCCTTGATCAAGACCTGCTACTGGGGGATTGAACGATGTTTCTGGTGACGGACGTAACGGGCCATGTAGGCCGAGCAGTGCTCGCCGAGCTAGCCAATCAGCCCGTGGCGGTCCGTGCGCTATTGCAGGAACCGGGCGATTTGCCGATCAAGGCGTCCAATATCGAGGCGGTCCGCCCCGATCCGGAGGATCCGAGCAGTCTGCAACGGGCCTTCGAAGGTGTCGAGGCGGCTTTCCTGGCCTGCGGTTATTCCCCCCACATTGCCGAAACCCATCTGAAGATGGCCAATGCAGCCAAGGCGGTCGGCGTCAAACGCTTCGTCCAGCTCTCGGGCGTCGGCGCCAACCCCCAGATGTGCTGTGCCCGCATGCTCCGCTGGCTGGGCCAGGCGGAAAGCGGCGTGGCCGCGTGCCCCGAAGTTGCCGTGACTCGTCTGCGGCCGGCTTACATGCTGCAGCTGTTGTTCGAATTCGCACCCACCATTGCCCAGCAGGGCCTGATCGCCGGCCCGTTCCGCTCCAATGCCTGGAGCTGGGTCGACGCGCGGGACGTGGCTGCGGTGGCGGTCGCGGCTTTGAAAGATCCTTCGCATGCGGGGCGCATCTATACGGTGACCGGCTCGGAGTCGCTTAGCTTTCCGCAAATCGCTGACAGGCTCAGTCATATTCTCGGCAAGCCGGTTCGCTACCACGACATCACCGCCAACGAAGCGCGGGGCTGGCTGCAAGGCAAGGGCCTGTCGCCGGTGATGATCGAAGCGAAGCTGGAGTATTGGGACGCCTGCGCTTCGAACATGCTCAACGTACCGCCCAATACCGTCGTCCAGGACGTTACTGGTCGTCCGCCGCGCTCGCTCGAAGCGTTCGTGCAGGATTACAAGGCGCGGTTCTTGTCGGCGTCCGCGGCCTGAGATAACGCGGTTACCGCGTGAAGCTCGGCGTCAGGCCGGGCGAGACGGAAATCTCGACACTGCGCTGATCGTTGTCGACGGTGGTCAGACTCACCGGGCGTCGCCACACCTTCGCGACGTATTCCAACACCCTCCTGGCACGTTCCGGATCGAGCCCGCGGCCGTCGGTGACATGGTCGTGCACCAGCTCGAGCTTGCCATCCACATGAATCCGAGCGGCGCTCACTCTGGGCGCGCCGAATCCGTACTTCGGATGTAGCAACGCCTCGTGAAGCATGGGCAGATCCATCTCCTGCACGGTCAGCGTGCCGGTGGCCGGGCCCTTGAATCGGAACAGCTTCAACTCCGTGGCCAGCTCATGCGTGAGATGGTTGCGCACGAACGAGAAGTCATCGTCTTCCGCCATGATCCGGCGCGCGGCTTCCAGGCCCTGCGCCTCCACGATCTTTTCCCAGATCGAGAAGCCGAGGTGATACGGATTGGTAGCGAGCGCCACGTTGTCGCCGCTCGCGGTCGGTCGGACGACATCCGAATGGCATTTGATCGCGTCCACATAGGACGCCGCCGGCAGGAAATCCGCCTCTCGCAACAGCCGTGCGTGCCAGTACGAAGCCCAGCCTTCGTTCATGATCTGGCAGGCGAACACGGGATAGAAATAAAACGACTCTTCACGGACCGCCAGGAAGATGTCCCGCTCCCACGGCTCCATTTCGGGCGCGTACTGCGCGATGAACCACAGCAGGTCGGACTCGGGATGCGGCGGAATCGGCGCCTTCTTCGCCGGACCGCTGTGCGTGGGGCGCGCCGTGTCGGGGCCGAGCGAGGCGAAGCGCTTCGCGAACTCGTCGTTCGCAGGCGGCGCGCGCTCCGCAACCGTCTCAGGGTAACGCGGCCGACGCAGGCCCTGATCGATGTCGATGTGCTGTTCCAGTGACAACGCTGCATCGAGCACCAGCTCCACTCGCTCCAGGCCGTGCTCCTCGATGGCCATCGCAATCTGGCGCGCATGCGCCGCGGCCTGTTCAACGATGTGTTCGCCGACTTGCTCCTGGCTGCGACGGAACAGCATGTTGTTCGCGGAGAAGTCGGCATGACCGAGCACGTGCGCCGTCACCAGAACGTTCTCGGCAGCGCTGTTGCTCTTGGCGAGGTACGCCCGGCCCGGATTGCCGGGGAACACTACTTCGAACAGGCGCGACAGACCCATGCGATGCTGGATCAGCTGATAGATGTAACGAACGCCGAACGACCAGTGCGGCATGCGCACCGGCAGACCGTAGATGGCGATCTCGGTCATGAAGCTTTCCGGCACCACCTCGAACTCGACCGGGTGGTACTTCAATCCCTGCGCACGAGCCAGCTGTTCGATGCGCGAGATGTGGGATTGCCAATCTTCTGTGTGCATCGTTTCGGGCATGGACGTTCAGGAGCCTTGCGAGGCCTGGGTGAAGAAATGCCGCACGGCATTCCAGATGTCGTCGGTACCGCTGACGCGATACGCGCCGACGCTATCGTCATCCCGCGACAGGTCGACGAACAGTCTGCCGATCTCGCTGTCCGGCGCCGAACCGGCCAGCGGCGCCACTTCCAGGAAGCCGCAGTAATTGCAGTCGCCGCACACTTCTTCCAGGGCGACCTGCGCCTGCGGCTGATCGGACGGGAAGTTCTCGCCGTCGGAGGCGTAGAACAGATAGATGTTGTACTGGCTCGGGCTGTAACGCTCGTCGATGATCTGGCGCACCTTCTTCAAGCCCGCCGACGCGACCGTGCCGCCGGTGCCCGTCACTTTGAAGAACTCGTCTTCCTCGAACTCCCAGGCCTCCGAGGTATGCGCGACGAACACCAGATCGAGATGACGGTACTGGCGTCGCAGACCTTGAATGGCCCAGAAGAAGAATGTCTTGGAAATCTGGCGCTCGCGCTCGCCCATGCTGCCCGAGACGTCCAGCAGCAGGATGACCACGGCCTGCATCGCCGGCTGTTCACGCTTGGCGAGCTGGCGATAGCGCAGGTCGTCGTCGGTGAACGAAGGTGACTCCGTGCCGGTGGCGGCCTGCACGCCGCGACGCTTGATCGATTCCTTCATGGAGCGTCGGCGATCCAGACGCGAGCGCGCACCGCGTCGATCCCAGCCTTCGCGCGTCCAGTCGTCTTCCTTGGCGCGGCCCGCCTTGGCTTCCAGGTTCGGGAGCTTCATTTCCTCCCACAGCCAATCGACGATGTCGTCGATGCGGAACTCCAGCGTGTATTGCACGCCGCCGTCCTCGTTGCCGCCCTGGCCGCGTTGATTCTCGCTGTCCTGCTGCGGCCGGCCGATGCGATCGCCGGGCTTGGCCTGGCCTTGCCCGACGCCTTGCTGCTCGTTGGAGTTGCGCAGCCGGAAACGATAATGCTCCAGCATCTTTACCGGCACACGGACCGTGCTTGCACCACCGGTAAGCACGTCCGCGCCTGCCACGATCTGCGGCAGATGCTGGCGCACGGCATCGCGCACCTTGTCGTTGTGACGCAGCCAGTCCCGCGCGCCGCGCGAGAAGAGGTCGTACCAACCGGCCTCGCCCGGGCTGCGATTGCCGGAGTCGCTACTTCCGGTGCCTGTTGCGTTGTCGCTCATGTCGCTCGCAACCCCCGTCTCATTCGACCCTGCTGCTACAGTACTCCTGGTGAGTGCGTCGTGGGCAGGGCATCGTGCCCATCACACATCGGGCGTCCTGCCCGGCACCGGTCTTTAGACAGATTACTCCTCAAAGCGCCCTCCGGTTCATTTCCAGGATTACTCTTGAGCGAGCAAGGTCGTCACGTAACTCAGCGCTTCCTTGGCGCTGTGATCGTCATAGCCGTACTCCGACGTCAGGCGATCCTGAACCGCGGAGATTTTCTTACGGGCTTCGTCGTCGGGCCGCGCCGCGGATGTCACCAGGCGCAGCACGTCGCGCCGCTCCTCGAACAGGTACTGCTCAATCGCCTCGCGCATGCGCGAGTGGCTGTTGAGAGTGAATTTCTCACCGGCCTTGTAAGCCACCATGGCCTTGCGCACCACTTCCTGACGGAAGGTCAGCTTGCCCGATTCCGATACCTTGATCTTGTCCTCGACCGAGCGCAGGAAGCGCTCGTCCGCGGGACGCGATTCGCCGGTGATCGGATCGGTGACTTCGCGGTGATCGAGCGAGGCCTCGACTTCGTCCAGATACTTGTCCAGCAGCTGCTGCGCTTCGTCCTCGAACGAGGCGAACAGCGCGCGATGCACGTCTTCCTTCACCCAGCGGTTGTAGAAGTCCTTGCGCGCCAGTACCAGATAATCGATCCACAACTTCTTGGCCTTCGCATCCATGCGCGCATCGGTTTCGATGGAGTCCTTGAGCGCGAGCAGCACCTCCATGCTGGTCAGGCTCTTCTTGTCGGTGCGCGTGATCGCATTGGAAATCGAATTCACGATAAAGCGCGGACTGACACCTGTCAGACCTTCCTCGGGCGCTTCGGCACGCAACCGAGTGATCTCCGTCTCCGGGAAGCCTTCCACGCTCTCGCCCGCGTACAGGCGCAGCTTCTTCGACATGTCCAGGCCTTCGCGCTCCGGCTTGTACAGACGAGTCAGCACTGCGAACACGGCGGCCAGCTTCAGCGCGTGCGGATCCAGATGTACGTCGCGGAACGCCGGCGCTGCGGAGACCAGCTTGTTGTAGATGCGCGATTCCTCCAGGTAGGACAGTGTGTAAGGCACCTTGACGATGACCATGCGGTCGAGCAGCGCCTCGTTCTCCTTCTCCTGCAGGAACTTGTGGAACTCCGCGAGGTTGGTGTGCGCGAGAATGGTCTCGTCCAGATAGATCAGCGGGAAGCGCGACACCTTTACGTTCTTTTCCTGGGTCAGCGTCAGCAGCAGATACAGGAACTCGCGCTTCACCTTCAGGATTTCGATCATCTCCAGCACGCCGCGGCTGGCGGCGTACACCGCGCCCGACCACGACCACGCACGCGGATCGCCTTCGTCACCGTATTGCGCCACCTTGGACAGATCAACGGAACCGACCAGGTCGGCGAGATCCGCGGTAGTGGGGTCGTGTGGCGCATATGTGCCCACGCCCACGCGCGCTGCTTCTGAAAGGAAGATGCGTTCGACGGGCATGCGCAGGAAGTCGCCTTCGAACTCGCGCTCCAGTCGATCGCGCGCCCACGGGCTCAGCTCACCTTTGATCTCCACGCCGTACGTATCGCGGAACTCGGCGCGCAGGCTCGCGGGAATGAGATTGAGTGGCGATTCGTGCATCGGCGAGCCCTGCAAGGCATACATGGCCCCTTCATCGGTGTGGCTGTATTCCTCGAGACCGCGCTTGAGCAGGATGGCCATGGTGGACTTGCCACCTGAGGGCGGGCCTAGCAGCAGTAACAAGCGTCTGCCGACATCGGAGCCGGCCGCCGCCGCCTTGAAATAATCGACGATGCGGCCGAGCGGCTCGTCGATGCCGAACAGCTCGCGTTTGAACAACTCCTTGGAGCCTGCTCCCTCGCCGTTGCCATTACTGTTCCCGGTGCCATTGCCATTGGCAGTGGCGCCCGAGGCGTTTTTGCCGAACCAGTTGAGCATGTCCCACAGATATTCGTGGCTGCTCCGCGCCAGTTGTCGCGCGTTACCCGGGACGATGGTGCGAAGGAATTCGCCGAAGGTGCCCGACCAGTGCTGGGCACGGTGGAATCGGCTGTAGGCGCTCAAGGCCTCGACGAAGCTCTCGCCGCGTTGCGAGCTTCCTCTGGGGCTGTCTGACGTCATCGAACCGCCCTCCAATCAGCAGGCGAGGGACAGATTTAAATCCGTGCCGCAACCTGCGAGTTCTATATACCTGTTACGACAGTGCGCTCTCGAAGGCAGTTCACACTGTCTAATTCGTAACCAGCATACTCCCGTACAGCGAGGCGAGTTGCTGAGGGTTTCGCTCGTCATTGCCTCTGGCAATTGCCGACAACCCCACACTCAAAGACTGATCCATGCCCGAACATGTTCCGTAACCACGTGCGCCAAGCAGGTGCGTCCGCTGATGGGCAGCAAGCCCGAATGCCGTGCGCGCGGGGACGCGCAGGAACGGCTCGCGCTGCCCAACCGTAATGCTCGGCGGCTGTAATAAAGAAGGAATAATGAAGACCTGCGCAGCTCGCGGACCGCGACGCTGGAACGCGCTCGAGTTGCGCATCTCACTCGGTTGAGTGCGGAACATGACTCACTGATTACTCCCTTCGCGCCAATCTTGCAATGCGATTCATGCTGATTGGGTGCATTACGCGTGCCAGGCGGCAGGCGCGAGAGTTCAGGACGGGTTCAGGGCCGCGGGTGGCAGAGCCACCCGCGCCCCGGTGGCTGGAATCAGGCCGCCGCGTTGACCTGTGCCACGTTCAACTTGATGTCGAGCGCCTCGCGGATCACGTCATCGACGCGTTCGCAGAACACGAACTCGACTTCGTCCCGCACGCTCTTCGGCACATCCTCGAGATCCTTGCGATTGCGAGCCGGCAGCAGCACCTTGCGGATGCCCGCGCGGTGCGCGGCCACGGTCTTCTCCTTGACGCCGCCGATCGGCAACACCAGGCCTCGCAGGCTGATCTCGCCGGTCATCGCCAGGTCGCTGCGCACCGTCTTGTTGGTGAACAGCGAGACCAGCGACGTGAACATCGACACACCGGCGCTCGGGCCATCCTTCGGAATCGCGCCGGCGGGCACGTGAATGTGCACGTCGCTCTTGTCGAACACCGTCGTATCGATGCCGAGTCGCGCTGCTTGCGACTTCAGCAGCGACAACGCTGCCTGCGCGCTCTCCTTCATCACGTCGCCGAGCTGGCCGGTCAGGATGAGCTTGCCGTTGCCGGGCACGCGGGTCGACTCGATGAACAGAATGTCGCCGCCCACCGGCGTCCACGCCAGGCCCGTGGCCACGCCAGGCACGCTGACGCGCATCGCCACTTCGTTCTCGAAGCGCGGGGCGCCGAGAATGCCCATGAGGTCGTCGACATCGACGGTCTGTTGCGTGATCGAGCCTTCAGCGATCTTCACGGCCACGTTACGCAGCACCGCGCCGATCATCCGTTCCAGATTACGCACGCCGGCCTCGCGGGTGTGATCCCGCGCGATATGGCGAAGCGCCTCGTCCGTGATCGAGGCCTGCTCGGGCTTCAATCCGTTCGCTTCCAGCTGACGCCGCACCAGGTAGCGCTTGGCAATCTCCACCTTCTCGTCCTCGGTGTAGCCGGTGAGCTCGATCACTTCCATGCGATCGCGCAGCGGGCCGGGGATGGTGTCGAGGATGTTCGCCGTGGCGATGAACACCACTTTCGACAGATCGAACGGCACGCCCAGGTAATTGTCGCGGAACGTGTTGTTCTGCTCCGGATCGAGCACTTCCAGCAACGCCGCCGACGGATCGCCCTGGATGCCGGCGCCGAGCTTGTCGATCTCGTCCAGCATCAGCACCGAGTTGCGCGTGCCCGCCTTGCGGATCGCCTGAATGATGTTGCCCGGAAGCGCGCCGATGTACGTGCGACGGTGGCCGCGAATCTCGGCCTCGTCGTGCACGCCACCCAGGCTCACCCGCGCGAACTTCACTCCCAGCGAACGAGCGATGCTCTGGCCCAGCGACGTCTTTCCCACCCCCGGCGGGCCGACGAAGCACAGGATCGGGCTGCGCCCCTGCGGATTGAGCTTGCGCACGGCCAGGTACTCGACGATGCGTCGCTTGATCTTGTCCAGGCCGAAGTGATCTTCGTCGAGCACCTTGCGGGCATGCTCGATCTCGATCGATTCCTTGTCGAGCCTCGACCAGGGCAACTGGATCATCCAGTCGAGCCAGGTGCGCAGCATCGAGTATTCGGCGCTGGCATCGGACATGCGCTCCAGCCGCTTCAGCTCCTTCTCGGCCTGCTCCCGGGCGTCATCGGGCATGCCGGCCTTTTCGATGGCTTCCCGCAGCTCGGCGATTTCCTCGCCGGCCTCGCCCTCCTCGCCGAGCTCCTTGCGGATCTGGCGCAGCTGTTCGCGCAGCAGGACTTCCTTGTGACGCTCATCGATCGCATCCCGCGTCTTCTCTTCCAGCTGACGCTGCAGACGCAGCACTTCGATGCGCTTCTGTAACAGGCCGCTGACCCGCTCCAGCCGCAGCTTCAGATCGAAGGTTTCGAGCAGCTCCTGCTTCTCGGCCGGCTTCACGTCCATGAAGCTTGCGACCAGATCGGCCAGCGTCGAGGCGGACTCGACCGACTGAATGGCGTTGGAAAGCTCCGCCGGAGCCTGCGGCAGCAAGCTGATGGCCTCGGCCGCGAGGCGCTTCAGGTTGAGCGCGCGAGCTTCGACGTCGCTGCCGACGTTGGTCGGATCGGGCAGGTATTCGACGCGCGCGACCATGTACGGCAGACCGTTCTGCCAGTCGAGCACACGGAAGCGGCGCTCGCCCTGGACCACCAGGTGATGCGTGCCGTCCGCGCCGGTCACATAGCGCACGATGTTCGCGACCGTGCCGGTCGAGTACAGATCGCCGCCGGTGGGCGCCTGCAGGTCCGGGTCATGCTGTAACAGGAAGCCGACCTTGCGATTGTTGCGCACGGCTTCCTGCGCGGCCGCCAGCGAGCGGTCGCGATTGATGGCCACGGGCACGACGGTGCCGGGGAACAGCACCAGATTGCGCACCGGAATGATGACCAGCATGTCATCGGTGATGGTGTGCGAATCGTTGTCGCTTTGTGGCTGCTGAGAATTCTTGCGATTTGAGTCGGTAGTCATTGATGTGTCCCACCCGCCCGTACAGGGCCTTGGAGGCGCTGAGGTTCAACAAACAGGGTCTTGCGACCAGCGGCGGCTCGACGCTCGGGGAAGTCGAAACTTTGGCTGCCAGGCTTCACGTCGTACCCCGCCGTCAGCGTTGTGCCAGACGCAGAAACAGGCATCCGTTGGTGTAAGCCTGCTCCAGCAATTGATACCTTCCTTCAGGCAACGCGATGCGCCGCTCGAAGCGTCCATATGGAATTTCCAGCCGATGGACCGCGGTGGCTCGACTGGTCACCGGCAATGCGCGTATGGCATTGACGATCAGCAGCCCGCTGTCGGTGCGTACCTCGATGTGGTCGGCGGCAACGCCGGGTAACGCCACGGCGACATGAACCTCGTTGCCATAAGCGAGGATGTCGATGGGCGGTTCCCAGAGCGGCTGCGCGGCGGCGGCTCTGCCGAAACGAAAGAACTGGCGCTGCAATTGCTGCGCTCGTTCCAGCATTTCGCAGGCCTCGGCCCACATCCAGGACGGCGGGTTACGAATGGCCATGGTTGATTTCCAGGTAAGGCATGCCGAACTAGGTGGGGTCGGGTGTCGGACTATCAAGAACTCCTCATAGGGGAAGTAAACTCTCCGGATCCCGAGTCGGATCCGTTCGCCCCGATGCCCAATCGCTTCGACGCACAGTTCTACAAGCGCTTCTATATGAATCCGCGTACGCGGGTTACAAGCCGCGAGGAGATGGCCCGGCGCGCCGGCATGGTGGCCGCGCTGGTCAAGCAGCTGGAGCTGCCGGTGAGGCGGATTCTCGATGCAGGCTGCGGACTTGGGTGGTTGCGCGCGCCGCTGCTCGAAGCCTTTCCCGAGGCGACGTATGTCGGGCTGGAGGTGAGCGAGCACCTCTGCCAGGAGCATGGCTGGGTGAACGAATCGCTGGCCGACTATCGGCCGCGCGGCCGCTTCGATCTGATCATTTGTTATGACGTGATGCAGTACCTGTCTGACCGGGAATGCGCGCAGGCAATGGCGAATCTTGCGCGCCTGTCACGCGGCGCTTTGTACTTTCATGCGCCGACGAAAGAGGACTGGCGCGACAACGCGGATCGCGACAGCAGCGACAGCGAGATCACTCTGCGCGACGCGAGCTGGTACCGCTCGCGTCTGGCGCGACACTTCGAGCACGCCGGCTTCGGCGTCCATGTGCGCCGGGGCGTGCCATGGGGACAGTGGGAGCTGGAGCGCAGTGGCTAAGCGCCGCCGCTGCCGTTCCAGAATGGATCCGCGTCCGGATCCGTACCCCAGCGCCCGTCGAGCAGCTCGATGAAGCTGCGCACCTTGGTCGCGAGATAGCGCCGCTGCGGATAGATCAAGTAGATCCCGAGCGAGCCGGCATCGTACTGCGCCAGCACCTGTATCAAGGTCCCCGCCCGCAGCTCCTGATACACATTGAAGGTCGGTTGCAGGATCACTCCCTGGCCACGCAGCGCTGCCTGCTTGAGCAGCTCGTTGCTGGTCGCGCGCAACGTTCCCAATGCCTGCACTACCGAGTTGCGCCCGTCGCGTTCGAAGCGCCATTGCTGTGAGGGCGCTGTATCGGTGAACGCGAGACAGTTGTGATGGAGCAGGTTCTCCGGGATGTCCGGCTGCGGATTCTTTTTCAGATAAGCCGGCGAGGCGCACGCCACCAGGCGCGAGGTGGCGAGCTTGCGGGTGGTGAGATTGGTGCGCAGATGGCTGCTGGCGCGAACCGCCAGATCGAAACCTTCTTCCACCAGATCGACGAAATGATTGCTGACCGTGACTTCCAGGCGCACATCGGTGTGGCGCGCCGAATATTCCAGCAGCACCGGTCCGACGTGCGACAGATCGAAGGCGCCCGAAACGCAGATCTTCAACGAGCCGCGGGGCACCGCGCTGTTGGCGCCGGCTACCGCTTCGGCTTCCTCGATGTCTTCCAGAATCTGGACACAACGCTGGTGATAAAGCTGTCCGACGTCGGTGAGGCTCAGGGAATGAGTCGATCGATTCAGCAGGCGCGAGCCCAGCTCGTGCTCGAGGTGGCCAATGTACTTGGTCACCATCGGCGCGGAGACTCCCATCCGGCGCGCCGCCTCGGCGAAGCTCCCCAGCTCGACCACCCTCGCCAACGCCACCATGCAGGTGAACTTATCCATCTTTCTTTCCCCCCAGGAAAGATTCCATTGCCCAGCAGGCATCGCTCCTTAAGTGAAGCGAAATCCCGTTCGCCCCCGGCACCAATCAGTGGGTTCGCCTGTTCACGGCGTGTTCACGGCTGGGCCAACAGCGCGCTCACGCCGCCCCGCTAATTTCTGTGCATCACGAGTTAATTAGTGCACTTGCAGCAGTGTGATTGCAATAACGATGCGACGGTGGGGCTGCCGCATGAGTAGTGAGAAGCGAGCGGTGCGGTGTGATTCATGACCAGCGATTCATGAATGTCATTCCGTTCGCCGCGTTTATCGGCGCTGCCGCATTGGCGACAGTAACGCCCACGGAATAACAGCAACAGGTAGCGGCAGCGTGACACTCGGCGCAGCGCGAATGGGAAGGTTACGGTTATGGCGACGACGAACAGGATTGGATGGGCAGCACAGCTGCGGTGGGTAACTCTCGCCGCGTTAGGCACCGCTGCATTGGTAGTTACTGATAATGAAGCGCGTGCGCAGGATCTGTCCGCACTCGAAATCACGCCGGTGATGGCGGTCAGCGACGCGAACGTGGTCGAGTCGGTCAGCGATATCGAAGATGCCATCGCCGAGGTGGTGGTGTCCGATCAGCGCATCGGCTGGCTGGCGGGCGTTGACGCGGTGCGAGTGCAGATCGACAACGACCTGTTCGCCGGCGACAACCAGGATCGCGACTACACCGGCGGCATGAGCATCACCATTTCCGGCGAGCGTGCCCGCGACGGCTTGTTGTCACTCGATCCCTTATTGCGTCATTTGGATGGGGCGCTGCTACGGGGTGAGGGCACGAACGTGCACTACGCGCGGCAGATCGGCCTCGTGGCATTCACGCCCAAGGACACACTGGTCCGCGAAGTGCAACCGGATGACCGTCCGTACGCCAGCCTGCTGTTCCTTTCGAACGGCCGGGTGACCGTGGATGGCGACGATCGCGGCGCCTGGACCAGCAGCCTGACCGTTGGCGTGCTGGGCCTGTCGCTTTCGGAACGGCTGCACAGCGCGGTTCACGACCTGGTCGGTTCCGAAAAACCGCTTGGGTATGATCATCAGATCTCCGCGGGCGGCGAGCCGACGGCGCGCTATACCCTCGCCCGCCAGAGCCTCTGGGTCGCCGATCCGAATGGTCATGTCGATGTGAAGACCACGGTGCAGGGAAGCGTCGGCTTCCTGACCGAGGCCAGCGCTTCGATCTCGGTGCGTGCCGGCCGGTTCAACTCGCCCTGGTGGAGTTTCGCGCCGGAGCTGACCGACTACATGGCGGCGCCGGTGCCCAGCGAGAGCTATCGCGGCGGGCGTGAGCTGTATGTGTTCTTCGGCGCTCGCGTGAAAGCCCGTGCTTACAACGCGTTCCTGCAGGGTCAGTTTCGCCACAGCGAGGTCCGCTACACCTCGAACGAGGTGCAGCCGCTGCTTGCCGAGGCGTGGATTGGCGTGGTTACGCAGATCCTGGACCAGACGCAGCTGAGCTACGCCCTGCACTACCAGACCGCCGAACTGCGTGACGGTCCGGCCTCGCGCGATGCCCTGTGGGGCGCCGTTCAGCTGACGCACGCCTTCTAAGTTTCCGTTCCCTCGATCCCCAACCCTGCAGTCGGCCCACCTCTGGTGGGCCTTTTTTTTGGCTCGCTATTTGGACCGAGGCAGACGCACACCCTTCAGACCGGTGTGCTGCGTGCGGAACTTCGTCGGCTTGGAACGGCGACCCTCATGCGCGTCACCGGTGCCGAGCGGTTGCCACGCCGGAATCAGATGCTGTTTGCCGGGGCCGATGAGATCCGCGCGCCCCATGCGACGAAGCGCGTCACGAAGAATGGGCCAGTTGTTCGCGTCGTGCCACCGCAGGAACGCCTTGTGCAGACGGCGCACTTTCAAGCCCTTCGGGATGTGCACGCCTTCGCTCGAATGCGTCACTTTGCGTAGCGGATTCTTACCCGAGTGCCACATCGCCGTGGCCGTCGCCATGGGTGACGGCAGGAACGCCTGCACCTGATCCGCCCGATAGCCGTTCTGTTTCAACCACAGCGCCAGCTCCAGCATGTCCTCATCGGTCGTGCCCGGATGCGCGGCGATGAAGTACGGAATCAGGTACTGCTCCTTGCCCGCTTCCCTGGAGAACTTCTCGAACAGCTCCTTGAAGCGGTAATACGTGCCGACGCCGGGCTTCATCATCTTCGACAGCGGCCCCTCGCCGATCGCCTCGGGCGCGATCTTCAGATAGCCGCCGACGTGATGCTGAACCAGTTCCTTCACGTATTCGGGCGACTCGACCGCCAGGTCGTAACGCACGCCCGAGCCGATCAGGATCTTCTTGATGCCCGGCAAGGCCCGCGCGCGCCGGTACAGATTGATCAGCGGCGCATGATTGGTATTGAGGTTCGGGCAGATGCCCGGATACACGCACGACGGCCGGCGGCAGGCCGTTTCGATCTCGCGTGACTTGCAGGCGAGCCGATACATGTTCGCGGTCGGTCCGCCCAGATCCGAAATGACCCCGGTGAAGCCGGGCACCGAATCGCGGATGGTCTCGATCTCCTTGATGATCGAGTTTTCCGAGCGGTTCTGAATGATACGGCCTTCATGCTCGGTGATCGAACAGAACGTGCAGCCGCCGAAACAGCCCCGCTGGATCGCGATCGAGAAGCGAATCATCTCGTACGCGGGAATCTTGTTCGCGCCCTTCTGCTCGCCGTAGAACGGGTGCGGCACGCGCTGGTAAGGCAACTCGTAGATCGCATCCATCTCTTTCATCGAGAGCGGCAGCGGCGGCGGATTCAGCCACACATCGACGTTGCCGTGGCGCTGCACGAGCGCACGCGCGTTACCCGGGTTCGATTCGAGATGGAGGATGCGCGAGGCGTGCGCGTAAAGGACCGGGTCGTCACGCACCGCCTCGAACGAAGGCATGCGGATCACGGACTGCGCGCGATCGGCCGTCGGAACGTGACGATGAAACTTCACGACTTTCGCGACGGGCTGCTTCGCAGCCGTCGCACAGGCGGGCGCAGTGACGGCCTGACTCGCTGGCCCTTGGCCAGCTGCCGCCAAGGCTTCGCCAGCCGAAGCGTCCTTTCCGGACGCAGCCGCATCCGACAGATTCACTGCTCCGGGCGCGACGTCAGTTGACGAACCATTCGCAGCTGCTGCGTTATGCGCCGCCGCCTGCATCGCCGCTTTCGATCTCGCATCGTTCGCTGCGTACGGATCGATCGGCGGATTCAGCGGCCCGGGCTCGTCGATCGAAGTCGAGTCGATTTCTGTCCAGCCCTCCGGCGTTGCGTGTCTCACGAAGGCCGTGCCACGCAGATCGTTGATCTGATCGATCGGCTGGCCCTTGGCGAGCCGATGCGCGATCTCCACGATCTGCCGTTCGCCGTTGCCGTACACCAGCAGGTCCGCCTTCGCGTCGAGCAGCACCGAGCGCCGCACCTTCTCCGACCAATAGTCGAAGTGCGCAATGCGCCGCAGGCTGGCTTCGATGCCGCCGATCACGATCGGCACGTCGTTGAACGCTTCGCGCACGCGCTGGGAATAAACGATCACCGAGCGATCCGGTCGCTTGCCGCCCTCGCCCGCCGGCGTGTATGCGTCGTCGCTACGAATGCGTCGATCCGACGTGTAGCGATTCACCATCGAGTCCATGTTGCCGGCGGTGATGCCGAAGAACAGGTTCGGCTTGCCCAGGCGGGCGAAATCCTGCGTCGAGCGCCAGTCGGGTTGGGCAATGATGCCGACACGGAAGCCTTGCGCTTCCAGCACGCGGCCGATGATGGCCATGCCGAAGCTGGGATGATCGACATACGCGTCGCCGGTGACGACGATGATGTCGCAGCTGTCCCAGCCGAGCGCGTCCATTTCCTCCTTCGACATGGGCAGGAACGGAGCGGTCCCGAAACGGGACGCCCAGTGCTTGCGATAGGAGAAGAGTTCGCGCGGTGCTGGCTGCATTGGAGAACGGTCGATCACGGATGCCGCGGCGACAACGGCCGCGGCCTGCAGGAAAGGGCCCGAATCTTACGCTATTTCCGCGCCAATCTCGCCCGGATGCCCCCCTGATCCGGCGCCAGCGCCCGCTTACGGGTGGCGGCGCTGACCGTGGAAACGTAGGGCGAATCCTTATCGAAGAACCGCCAGGGCTTCTTGGCCCAGTCGCCGGCGTAGTCCACGCCGATCCGGGTGGCGCGGCCCACCTTCGGCGGCCGATATCGGGTTGGCCTCTCCAGCCACAAGGTGTCGCCCAGCAGATCGGCGCCATTCAGCCCGCGATCGATGTGTAATGCGCGACATAACAGGCCCGGCCCGTGGGTCGTCGAAGTGATCCCTCTTACCGGCTCCAGCCCCCGTAGCAACACCGCATGCGGCGTCCCGTCCGCGGCCGTCACCACGTTCAGGCAGTTCCAGAATCCATAAATCAAGTACACATAGGCGTGCCCGGGCGGTCCGAACATCACCTCGGTGCGCTTCGTCCGTCCTCGCGAGGAATGCGCCGCCAGGTCGTGCGGCCCTTTGTACGCCTCGGTCTCCACGATCCGCCCCACCTGCTCGCCTTCCGGCCCCGCGTGTATCAAATGCATGCCGAGCAGATCGCGGGCGACCAGCAAGGTCTCTCGGGCGTAGAAATCGCGGCTGAGTCTGGTGGGCATCCGGTCATTATAGATATTGCGCTTGGGAACGAAGGAAGACCGGAATGAAGCTAGCGATCAGTCGCGATGGGACCAGGCTCCGAGTCGGACGCCAATCCTTTCCGCTTTACCCGGGCGACGGACGCAATGGAACGACGCTGTGCGAAGGCGGCTGGTATCCCAAAGCCCAGATTCACTTCGAGCAGATACGGCATATGCAGGAGGCGGAATTTCCGCGCGACCTGGAGGTGACAGTGGTGCCAGACCGCTCCGACTACAAACATGTGTCGATGATGTCGATCAGCCGCTGCGGTGAGCGGATATGTTTCGATCTGGCCTGCAACTATTTTTTGCAGCAGTGGTCGGAGCCGGTCAATCTCAGGGATTTCTTCGCGGCCCTGGTTTGCGAGATGACCAAGCTCCGGGCATTCACGGTCGTGCAGTCCGTTGAGAGTAGCGGGTACGGTGATGAGGTTCTGACGCTATGGCTGACGGCCGAGGTCGATATCGGCGCCCGGCTGCACGATCGCTACCGGGGCTTGATGCGTCTGCTCAAATCCGCGCACGAAGAGGCATTGGCTCACGCGGTTCGAGCAGCGAGTGCGAAGGTGCTTGCACGCCCTTCGATGCGAGCCCGCCTGCTTGCAGTGACGCGGCGAGAACAGCCTCGCGCCTTCATCTGTCATGACTCGCGCGACAAAAGCAAAGTCGCACGGCCGATTGCACACCGGCTGGCCGCGCTAACTTGTCCGGTGTGGTACGACGAGTTTTCCTTGCAGGTGGGTGATCGTCTGCGTGAGTCGATCGAAGCGGGCTTGAAACAAGCGGGCAAGTGCATCCTGATCATCTCGCCACGGTTCTTGAGCAATGACAGCTGGTCGAAGACTGAATTCGACTCCATCTTCACCAGGGAGCTGATGGAACGGAATGACATTCTGTTGCCGGTTTGGGTAGGCGTGACGCCGCGCCAAGTCTTCGCCTACAGCCCCGCGCTCGCGAACCGAGTTGGCATTCGCTGGAGTCTGGGAGTGGATGAAGTGGTGCGGCAGCTCCATGCGGCGACCAAGCCTGGAGCGCGCCGTCGGTCGGTGGAAGAGGGCTGAGTTACTCGTCCGCGCCGGTCTGGGCCGGCCAGTGGCCGTGCAGCTGCATGACTTCGAGCTCGACCTGGCCGCTGGCCGGGTCGGCGGATTTGAGCCTGATGCGCATGAATTCCAGCGATTCGCCGTGCTCGTGATAGTAGAACACCGAACTGCGATGCTGGTCGCGGCTGGCGCGCGGAACGACGAATTCGTTGAAGGCGGTCTCGTGGACGAGCGGGCCGCAGCTCAGCTGCGCGCCGCTGAACTCGACCGAGATGTGAGCCGCTTCGAGGTCGCTACCGTCGACGATGGACTTGCAGGCGAGGCGGAAGCGCGGCGGCAGGCCGGCGACACTGGGCAGGACATCCACCGTTTCGCCGGCGCGCAGTCGGACCAGCTTGCGTGTTCGATCTACGCGCTGCGCGTCGGCGACGCGAACGGTAGGAGAGTCGCGATAAACGATCGGTGCCGGAGCTCGTGCAGGCGTGCGCGTGGCGGTGGCGGGCGTGTGCTGGCGTCGCCAGTACAGTGCACCGACGATGAAGGCCGACAGGCCAATCACGAGCCATAGCTGTTGCAACACGTATTCCATTTCAGATCGGGGGACGCTGAAGGAGCGTCCTTCTCCTTGTTATCGGCAGGTCGCGCTGGCAACTGATGTGACCGGGTTGGAGGTCCTGACAATCGCCCGCGACTCACTACTGTCGCCGGAGTGTCCGGACCAAACTGGCAAAAAGCGACCGATTGCGTCACAGCCTGCGACGCGCTCGAGCCTCAAAGCACACCGAGCGCGAGCCCCGCGGCCAGCGTCTGGCCCAGCTCGGCGCAGCGCTGACGATCCGCCTCGCTCAGGTCCCCTTTGACGATCAAGGGCTCGGCACATCGTTTCCACCGGTAACCCAGCGCGATCCGCTCGATGGAGGCGACGGCGCCCGTGCCGTCGTTGCCGGCGCTGACGAAGATCGCATAGGGCAGGGCATCGACCCGGCCCTGCACCGGATAGAACGTGCGATCGAAAAAGTCCTTGATGGCGCCGGCCATGTAGCCGAAGTGCTCGGGCGTGCCGATCAGCAGGGCCTGTGCCCAGAGCAGATCGTCGACGCCTGCCTCGAGCGCCGGCAGAGCCCGCAGCTCGACGTCTTCGCCCGCATCGGCCACGCCTTGTTTCACGGCCTCGACCATGGCGTGCGTGCGGCCGCCAGCGTGGCCCGCGTAGATCAGCAGCAGATGAGGGTGAGTTGCGGACGGCATTGCGGATCACATCTGTTACAGTTTCTTCGTCACCGTAACTCGTTGCACGGGAGCTCCGAATGTATACCGTTTCGCGACCGGTCCGGTCGCTATCAGCGCTGATCGTTTCAGCCGCGATACTCGCCTCGCTGCCGGGCTGCAAGCCCAAGGAACCGAAGCCGGTGCCGGCGCCCGAGGCTTCGAGCCCGGTCGATGCCGATGCGAAGAACGCCTCCGCGCAGATTTCCGCCGATTATCTGCGCGATCAGATAACAAAGATTTCATCGGACGAGTTCGAAGGCCGCGCGCCCGCGACATCGGGCGACGCGAAGGCGCGTCAGTACATCGCGGACCAGCTGCAGCAGATCGGCTTCGCGCCGGGCGGCAGCGATGGCAGTTATCAGCAGTCCTTCGACGTGGTCGGCATCACCGCCCAGATGCCCAAGCAATGGTCCTTCAGGAAGGGCGGCAAGACCGTGTCGTTCAAGTGGTGGGATCAGTACATCGCCGGCAGCGGCGTGCAGTCCGAAAAGGGCTCGATCAAGAATGCCGAAGTGGTGTTCGTCGGTTATGGCATCCAGGCGCCCGAGTTCGGCTGGGACGATTTCAAGGGCCAGGACCTGAAAGGCAAGGTGCTGCTGATGTTGAACAACGATCCCGACTGGGATGCGCAGTTGTTCGGCGGCGACACGCGCCTGTATTACGGTCGCTGGAGCTACAAGTACGAAAGCGCCGCGCGCCAGGGCGCGGCCGGCGCAATCATCATTCACACGACGCCGTCGGCGGGTTATCCGTTCCAGGTCGTGCAGAGCTCGTGGTCGGGCGAGCAAGTCGAGCTGCCGGCGGCGGACGAGCCGCGCATCCAGGTCAAAGGCTGGCTGACCGAGGACGCATCGCGCGAGCTGGTCAAGTTCGCCGGGCAGGACCTGGATCAGCTGATTCAGTCGGCCAAGTCGAAGGATTTCAAGCCGGTGCCGCTCGGGGTCAGCACGTCGCTCGATTTCAAGACCAGGCTGAACCGCTCCAGCACCGCGAATGTCTACGGCGTGCTCAAGGGCAGCGATCCGCAGCTCAGCAACGAGTATGTGATCTACACCGCGCATCATGATCACCTCGGGGTCGGCGAGCCCGATGCGAACGGCGACAGGATCTTCAACGGCGCGATGGACAACGCTTCGGGCGTGGCTCAGGTGCTCGCGATCGGCAAGGCCTTCAAGGCGCTGCCGCAGCCGCCGAAGCGCTCGATCATGCTGTTGCTGGTCGCGGCGGAAGAGCAGGGCCTGCTCGGCTCGCAGTATTACGCCCAGCATCCGACCGTCCCGCCCGGCAAGATTGCGGCGAACATCAACATCGATGGCGGCAACATTTTCGGTCGCGCCAAGGACATCGTGTTCGTCGGCAAGGGCAAGTCCACTATCGACGATTACGTGAATGCCATCGCCACGATGCAAGGCCGTGTGGTGACACCCGATCAATTCCCGGATCGCGGCTTCTTCTACCGTTCCGATCAGTTCAACTTCGCGAAGATCGGCGTGCCCGCGTTGTACCTGGACACCGGCACGGACTTCATCGGCAAGCCGGCGGGCTGGGGCAAGGAACAGCACGCGGAGTACGAAGAGAAACACTATCACCAGCAGTCCGACGAGATTTCGGACAGCTGGAACTACGACGGCATGATCGAAGACGCGCAGCTGCTGTTCTACGTTGGTAACAACGTCGCGAACGCCGCCCCCGCGGATCTGCCGAAGTGGCTGCCGGGAGATGAGTTCGAAGCCGCGCGCAAGGCCTCGCAGGCGCAGCTCACCACCCAGACGGAATAAATATTTCTTTCGAACGTTCGCTCCGGGCCCGTCGATGGCAACGTCGACGGGCCCTGTTTTTTCAGTCCGAATCCCGCAGCAGGCGGCTGTCGGTCCAGTTCTCGGGCCAGCGCTTCACTGGCATGTCGGTGATGGCCAGTCGAATCAGCTCGGTCATGGAGGCTCTGGCTCGTTCCGTGTCCTTTGATTCGATGGCTTCGAGCACGCGCCAGTGTTCGGGCAACGGATCGCGCTTCAGCGCCTTTTCGCGTTGTTTGAATTCCGTGAGCGCGTGCACCGCCGCGGCCACGCCATTTGTCAGCGAAATGATGAAAGGATTGCGGGTGGCGCGCAGCAATTCGGAGTGAAATTCCTTGTCGGCGATGCGGCCTGCTTCGACGTTCACGGTATGCAGGCTCATTCTCTCCAGCGCGTCGCGCATCACCGCGACATTCCTGTCACTGCGCCGTGCCGCGGCGATCGCCGCGGCTTCGGGCTCGATGATGGTGCGCAATTCAAACAAACCCTGCAGCACTGCCAGCTCGGGCTCGCCAGCGAACACCCAGGTGAGCACATCGGGATCCAACAAATGCCATTGCTCGACCGAGCTGACGCGCGTGCCGGTGCGAGTCCGGCTTTGTACCAGACCTTTCGCGGCCAGCATGCGCACCGCCTCGCGATAAGCGGAGCGTGAAACTTTCAGTCTGCCGCTCGCTTCGATCTCGCCCGTCAGCACATGGCCGGGACGGTAGCGGCCCGACACGATGCGCAGCCCCAGATCGCGCGCGATGGAGCTGTGCAGACGCAGCTCCTTGCGATTTTTCGGCGCGCCCGCGGCGGCAACTTTGCTCGGCTTGGTAACGGACATCGGTGCCTTCTGGAGGTCGCGCATTGCGACCGTTGCGATTGTCCTGGGGTGCCGCCGCGATCACAAGTGAGCGCGTGAAAGAAGCTGTCGCCCGGCTCCGGGGCGCTGTAAGTTGCTGTCTTACTTAGAGATTTTGCAGGCTCATGCCGCCACGACGACCCCCGGGTTTCGGTTCGTCGCGATTCGAATCTTGATTTGTCCGACATTTTGCAGCTAGCATTTGTCTGAGAAATCAATCAAGCCGT
>Ga0065721_10050098_pt1 | contig 23324 bp, 16 predicted proteins | sample Mesricmetagenome_FD_59108 | JGI IMG/M metagenome (GOLD analysis project Ga0065721, IMG submission 59108) | Mesophilic microbial community from rice straw/compost enrichment Sample: eDNA_1 v2 (version 2) | ecosystem: Engineered > Solid waste > Grass > Composting > Bioreactor | place: USA: Davis...
CTCCCAGACCGGCTCGCCGTACACCGCTTCTTCTGCATACAGCTGTAGTACGGCAGCAGCTGTATCCACGACAGCTCGTTCATTCGGCTCCGTCAAGAGCAGCTTCGCTTCCTTCACCTCGATGCCAGCAGAACCGCCAACGTATAGCTCCCAGCCGCTAGGCACGCCTACGATGCCTACATCACGCACGAGCGAGCCAGCGCGATGCAGCGGGCTTGCCGAGACCGCCGCGCTCACCGTTGTAGGCAGCTGCAGCTGCTCTAAACGTCGTTCCAGCGCAGCCCCTACAGCTACGGAATCGCGCACAGCGCCTCGCTCATAGGCGATACCGCCGCATGTCACAACCGATGCGACAGGCCGGCCATACATATGTGCAGCAACCGGACCGCCTATCGTCTGCGATACGCCCGCCGCTTCTTCCGCTGACAAGCCAAGCAGCTCCAGCCGTCCGTCTCCGTTCAGCTTCGCCAGCGGCACCTGATAGCGTTCGATCGCATCCGCAATGCGCCGCAGCTGGTCAGCCGTGGCAACGCCGCCATACAAGCGCGGTTGAACCGCGTAAGTGCCGTTCGCAAGCGCTGCATACGCGCCTTCCTCTACCAACGTGTCCGCTGCTTCTGTCTCGGCTGCCGCTGTCAACGCAGCAGTTGAGACCTGATCCCGTCCATTCGCGCTTACACGCCCCAGCACACCGATATAGTAACGGATCGCTGGTCGACAGATGCCGCAGCCATCCTCCGTCTTCCAGCCGAGTGCAGCCATTGCTTCACGAGTGCTTGAGGTTAGGCTTGCAGCAATCGCATCCTTCAGCTGTTCGCGGCTTAGCGTCGTGCAGCCGCACAGCGGCGCTGCCTGCACCGCATCTTCATCGCTGCTCTCAAGCGCGCATTGCAGCAGCGCTGATACAAGAGGCTTGCAGCCGCCGCAGGAGCTGGCCGCACGGGTGCATTCACGCACCTGTTCAAATGTTTCGAGCCCCTGCTCCCGGATCGTCGCTCTTATAGTCCCTTTGCTGACCCCATTGCAGGAACAAATCGTTTCACTATCCGATAGCCCGCTTACATACTCGGTCGTGCCGCCTCCCGCCCCGCTGCCTGAAGCGGACGCTTCCTGCTGCAGAACCGATATATCCGCTCCCTGCTTCACATAGCTAAGCAGCTTATTGCTGTCTCCGCTGTCGCCGAACAGAACGGCGCCAACGATCCGGTTGTCTCGAATGCCGATTTTGCGATACGTTCGGCGAATGCCGTCATACGACATCTGCATCGTGGACAATTGCGAATCCTCAATGTCGCCAACCGAGAATACATCCACGCCAGACACTTTCAACTGCGAATAAAGCACCGAGCCGTGATAGCCTTCGGTCTCCTGCTCGCAGATCGCTTTCGCCAGCACCTTGCCCTGTTCATACAATGGAGCAACCAAGCCATATACCATATCCCGATGCTCCGCGCACTCTCCCACGGCATAGACATTCGGCGCACTTGTCTCCATACGATCGTTGACAACAATTGCGCGATGCACATCAATGCCGCTCTCCGCGGCAAGCCGTACATTCGGCTTAATGCCAACTGCAATTACAACTAGATCGACAGCAAGCCTGCTGCCGTCTGTAAACTGGAGTGCCTCGACCCTTTTGCGGCCGACAATGCGCTCTGTATTTTTCTCCAGCCAAATCCTCATGCCTTGCTGCTCCAGCTCTTGCTTAAGCATACTTGCCGCTTGAGGGTCTAACTGCCTATTCATCAAATAAGGGCTGTTGTGGATAACATGAACGTCCTTCATTCCGAGATTAAGCAGTCCTCGTGCAGCCTCCAGACCAAGCAGGCCGCCGCCAATGACAGCAGCACGCTGGTAATTCGCCGCAGTCTCCACCATCAGCTCGCAGTCTTTCATATTCCGAAAAGCGGTCACGCCCGGCTTGTCGATGCCAGGCAGCGGCAGCATGAAAGGAAGCGACCCTGTCGCGATAATAAGCTTGTCATAGGGGGTCGTTCTTCGGCGATCCGTGTGTACGACTTGCTTCACCGTATCGATTGCGGTAACCGTCTCGCCAGTGTGAAGCGTAATGCCACGCTCCTCATACCAGGCATAATCATTGATCGTAATGGCTGACATAGGCGTATCGCCCTGCAGCACCTTGGATAACATGATTCGGTTATAATTCGGATGCGGCTCTGCGCCAAAAATCGTAATGTCAAACGTATCGGGACGCAGATTCAAAATTTCCTCGATACAGCGGACGCCTGCCATCCCGTTTCCGATGAGAACTAGCTTCTGCCTCGTCATCGCTTTCCCTCCAGGTTTCTTTCTCCAGACCTTATCCATTTGATCTCTATTTAATGTAAAGATAGTTAACATGAAGGTCATATATTTAAACAAAATAAAGACCGAAATATATGTGTGTTAAGATATGTAACATTAACTTCAATGTACCCCACTGTAGAAGAATAATCAATAGCGATTTAGCATCATATCAAAGCTAACCAATATCCCCTCCAAGAAATCGACCATACTTTATATGTTAGATTACGTAACGTGAAAGTCGATTTTAGATTAACAAACGCTCACCTTTCGCCAATTCATCGAGCCGATCCGATTATTTCCTCGGAAATAGACAAAATAACGCAAAAAGCAGCCTTCACCGTCGGTCCACGGCAAAGACTGCTTAAAAATTCAGAGCAAAATATTAATAGGACGACTTATTCCGATTCCAATTCTACAAGATGCGATGAACCAGCATATCCTCCAACTCGTACACATACTCGACAGGCTTGTCGTTAAAAGGAATGTACGCCTCGAATGCATTCGTGTCGCGGTTGTAAATAACCCCACCCTTCGCTTGCAGCAGCACGCCCAAGTCGACAGCCTCAAGCCGGTCATCCTTGAAACGAACTAGAATGGTGTTAACCGGTATGCTGGTATCGCTATAAACGAGCTCATTGATGCCATCGCGATTCCAATCGCCCAGCTGCGTATGATAGTTAAAGAAAAGGTTTTGTACCGGAATCCCATTCTCCAGCCGTACGTACCGCTCGACCGCGCAATTCGCGCCACAAGCGCCCCGTAATCGACTATAGCTTGCGCCGAACACATCCGCCTTGTCGACTACAATATCCTTCTCGTAGACATCGCCGCCTATAGTGCCCAGCTCATAAACGCTATCACCCGATAATAACCCTATGAAGCGTTCTGTCGGAACATGTGGGTCTGGCTTGGCGTACACCCAATAAGTCTGGCCTTCAAAGTCAATCGTTCGCGTACGATCGCGCTCCGGAATGACGGAGCCGGGCACCTTGCGAATCGAATCGACTGCTTCCGCCAACGGCTGGAAGTCAAGCTTCAGCTGCTGCGGAAAGGCTGTCCCATCCTCTGCCTGTTCAAGAGCCTTATGTTGAAGGTCAGCGGCCGCCGCTTGTTCAGGTATCGGCTCCCGCTCGAGATGATAGATCTCATTATTTCGATGTCCGTCCGCGATGGCTCGCTGCTCCTGCCCCTGCTGGATGCTCGTTATGCTCGTAACTCCGACAAACACAAGCAGTGCCAGCGCTATAGCGCCTCCTGCCCACCCTAGCCAATTCTCCTTCCTCACCGTGCGCTCCTCATTTCGTTATCATTGTTACATAGATAGACTCAACACGCTTGAATAAAGTTGCATGCGGGCCGCTCTGCAGCTGCAGTGATTTCCTAGTTCTGTGAGGGACTGCAATTAACCCGCATAGTTCTGGATTCGCCACATACGATTACACGAAGCAATCTTCTGCAACCAATGGGTGGGTGTAGGCGTACTTCATACTATAACCAACATTTTACACAGGGGGTAAGCTCAACAATGAGTACGGTTACAGATATCAACTCGAATGTATCTCGTCGTGGTCCACGTCCTGGTCGAATTATCGGCTGGAGTCTTGGCGCCCTGCTTGTCATTATCGTTGCCTTCAACAGCTACACGACTGTCGAATACGGTCATGTTGGCTTGTACAAAACGTTCGGCAAGCTGAACGATAGTGTGCTGGAGCCAGGCATTCATTTGAAGATCCCTTTCGTCCAATCCGTCATTGAGGTAAACACGCAGGTTACGAAAGCGGAGACTGACTCGACTGCTTCCTCGAAGGATTTGCAGCCTGTGTCGACGCATGTTGCCGTCAACTACTCGGTTAACAAGGCGGCAGCGTTTAATCTGATGAATAACGTCGGCTCCACCTACGATAACGTCATTATTAGCCCAGCTGTGCAAGAGATCGTCAAAGAGGTGACAGCCCGTTATCCTGCCGAGGATTTGATTGCGAAACGCGACGTTGTGGCAGGTGAAATAAGCGAGCAGCTAACGAAGCGGCTGGCGAAATACGATCTCATCGTGAAAGAGATTAATATCGTGAACTTCAAATTCAGCGACGCCTTCAACCAATCGATTGAGGCGAAGCAGGTTGCACAGCAGCAGGCGCTGAAAGCCGAGAACGATCTGAAACGCGTGCAGATCGAAGCGAAGCAGCTCGTCGCCCAAGCCGAAGCCGAGGCGCAATCTCTCAAGCTGAAGAAACAGGAGGTTACACCAGAGCTCGTACAGCTGAAGCAGATCGAGGTTCAAGAGAAAGCACTGGAGAAATGGGACGGCCGACTGCCAAGCGTTACCGGCGGCGCTACGCCATTCATCGACCTTACTTCGACGCTCAATTCGAACGGAAGCGCAAACGCCGGTCAAGCGCCTGTTAAACAACAGTCGACCGAGACGGACACGACGCAAAGCCAGCCTTAACGACATGAATCGTTAACCCTAACGCCTATGGCCGTCTCGGCCATAGGCGTTTTATGTTTACATGCTCGCTGAAACGGCTCGTTAGAGGCTTCTTGCTCCTGCCCCGCTCACCAATGCGTGATGAACCGTTTTACTTCCCTCATTGTCTCCCGAAAGGAAAAATGTAATTTGCATATTTATAAATAGGTTTATAATATTGTTAATTTGCCATTAACAGTGTACACTAGCTGTAGACATATAAGGGAGGTTGCTCGCCATATGAAGAAATCGATTAAACTTGCTGCTGCGGCCGTTCTTACGGCTGCAATATTAAGCGCTTGCAGTGACAGCAGCACCGACAAGGACACCACTAATAACAACACGAATACACAAGCTGAGAACCAAGCTGACACGCCAAGCGAGACGTCGAACCAGACGAGCGACGCGCCAGCTGTGGAAGCGCCTGTTTTTGAAAACGTATCCGTACATGACCCATCTGTCATCAAAGTCGACGAAACCTACTATGTATTCGGCTCTCACCTGGCTGCTGCGAAGTCGAACGACCTGATGAAATGGTCCCTCATCGACTCCGGCGTTATCGATGGCAACGTCCTTATTCCGAACGTCATGGAAGAGCTGAAGGAAACGCTTGATTGGGCAGAGTCCGATACGCTGTGGGCAGCGGACGTCATCCAGCTCGCTGACGGCAAATTCTATATGTATTACAACGCATGCAAGGGCGACTCCCCTCGTTCGGCGCTTGGCGTTGCAGTGGCGGACAATATTGAAGGCCCTTACAAAAATCTCGGCATTATCCTGAAATCCGGTCAATGGGGCGAAGTAAGCCCTGACGGCACTGTATATGACGCAACGGTACATCCGAACGTCGTTGACCCTGATACGTTCTTCGACAAAGACGGCAAGCTGTGGATGTTGTACGGCTCCTACTCCGGCGGTATCTTCATCATGGAGATGGATCCGAAGACTGGCATGCCGCTCCCAGACCAAGGCTATGGCAAGAAGCTGCTTGGAGGCAATCACAGCCGAATCGAAGGCCCTTACATGCTGTACAGCCCGCAAACGGACTACTACTACATGTTCTTGTCCTACGGCGGACTTGCCGCCGATGGCGGATACAACATCCGTGTTGCACGTTCCAAGAATCCGGACGGTCCATTCGTCGACTCCGAAGGACAAGACCTTATCGATGCAATGGGCTCACCAGGCACATTGTTCGATGACCCTTCCTATGCGCCATACGGCGTGAAGCTGATGGGCAATTTCAAATTCAATGCGGTAGATGGCGAGCCGACAGGCAACCCATATGCCATCGACTTCGGTTACGTCTCGCCAGGTCACAACTCGGCTTACTATGACGAGAAGACAGGTCAATACTACCTGATCTTCCATACTCGCTTCCCGAGCCGCGGCGAGGCCCATGAGGTTCGTGTCCATCAAATGTTCATGAACGCTGACGGCTGGCCTGTCGTTGCACCACACCGCTATGGCGGCGAGACGATCGGCAAGTACGCCGCCTCCGATATCGTCGGCGACTACAAATACGTAAACCACGGCCACGACATTACAGCTGAAATCGTGGAATCGTCCGTCGTTACGCTGTCCGAGGACGGCAAAGTAAGCGGCGCAGTGACAGGCACTTGGAAGCTCGATGGCGACCATAATGCCGTGATCTCGATAGACGGCGTCGATTACAAAGGTGTATTCCTGCGTGAATACGACGAGAGCATGGAAACGCAGGTTATGACGTTCAGCGCCCTGTCCGACAAAGGCATCGCAATCTGGGGCAGCCACGTTGCGCTCGAGAAGTAATCTTTTCTCATACAGCTGAAGATCTATTGCTATTCCGATGTCCTATGAACGATTTGCATCTCGCAACATCGCATGACGTTAGAACTACGTATCGATATGCTGCGAAAGTCAAACAAGCCGGCTGGATGCCGGCTTGTTTGTTATCGATCTTCCGACCCCGATTGCAGCTTTGCTATTGCCAATTACCCCTTCTCAAATAACTAGCCGCCGTCGAATCGCCTTTTATTAACTCGAACAACGACGAAACGCTCATTTACTCACGCGCGTTCAAAAATCTCCCAATCGACTTATAGAAAATTTTATCTAATATGCTAAGATGAAACCGCATACACCGCAAGGTGACCGATAACGCACATTACACGATGCAGGAGGTGGTTCAATCGGCGCTGCTCGGCCGAGAAACAAGCCAACCGGGACTGTCCAGCTTTCGAAAGCATCCGGCAGCCATTTTTCGAAAACGTTTTCAGAACATTCCGAAAATCTTTTATTCCAATTATTCGATCGGAGGTATTATTGTGATTTGTACAAGGCTTACCCGATGGTGCAGCCTGCTGCTAGCAACCATGCTCATTGGCACCTCCCTCTCCATCGCCGCGCCGGCTGCTCATGCAGCAACAAGCGTGCCGTACACGTGGAAGAATGTCGTGACGGGCGCAGGCGGCGGATTCGTGCCTGGCATTATTTTTAACGAAACCGAGAAAGACCTGATCTACGCAAGAACGGATATCGGCGGCGTCTATCGCTGGAACGCGGCGGACAGCAGCTGGATTCCACTGCTCGATAACGTCGGCTGGACGGACTGGGGCAAGCTGGGCGTTGATGCGCTCGCGACAGACCCTGTCGACCCGAACCGCGTCTACATCGCAACCGGTATGTATACGAACGGCTGGGACCCGAACCATGGCTACATCATGCGCTCAACGGACAAAGGCGACACGTGGCAGAGCACGCAGCTTCCATTCTATGTCGGCGGCAACATGCCCGGCCGTTCGATGGGCGAACGCCTCGCGATTGACCCGAACAAGAACAGCATCCTTTATTTTGGCGCACGCAGCGGCAACGGTCTGTGGAAGAGTACGGACTATGGCGTAACATGGAACAAAGTAACGAGCTTCACGAACGTCGGCACTTATGTGCAGGATCCTACTTACCCATACACGGCGGATATCCAAGGTATCGCATGGATCACGTTCGACAAGTCGACCGGCACGTCCGGCAATGCAACGCAAACGATCTACGTTGGTGTAGCGGACAAAGGCAACAGCGTATTCCGTTCGACGGACGGCGGCGCAACGTGGTCTGCCGTCCCAGGGCAGCCGACAGGCTTCCTTCCTCACCATGGCGAGATCTCGAACGGCAACCTGTTCATTACGTACAACGATAGCAGCGGCCCTTATGACGGGGTACAAGGTGACGTCTACCGCTACAATATCGCAACTGGCGTATGGACGAACATTAGCCCGATTCCAAGCACGAGCTCGGATCTTTATTTCGGCTACGGCGGTCTCGCTGTTGACCGTACGAATCCGGATACAATCATGGTCACGACACTCAATTCATGGTGGCCGGACGCCAACATCTACCGCTCCACAGATGCAGGCGCAACATGGACGAGCATCTGGTCGTGGAACGGCTATCCGAGCCGTACCCTGCTGTACACGCAGGATATTTCGGCAGCGCCATGGCTGGACTTCGGCTCCAACCCGCAGCCTCCTGAGCCTGCACTGAAGCTCGGCTGGATGATTGGCGACATTGAGATCGACCCATTCGATCCGAACCGCATGATGTACGGAACAGGCGCAACGATCTATGGCTCGAACAACCTGCTCAACTGGGGGACGAGCACGAAGGTAAACATTTCGGTGATGGCCAAAGGAATCGAGGAAGAGGCTATCTTTGACCTGATCAGCCCGCCGTCCGGCGCGAACCTGCTCAGCGCAATGGCTGACGTGTCCGGCTTCCGCCATGATAGTCTGACGACTTCCCCTACCACAATGTTCGTTGGTCCAAACAAAACAAACAGTATCGACTTCGCCGAGCTGAACCCGGGCTTCATGGCCCGCGTTGGCGCAGTAGATGACACCAACACCGCTTCGATCGCCTTCTCGTATGACGGGGGCGGCAACTGGTACAACCCGAACCGTCCATCTGGTACAAAAGGCGGCGGCAACATCGCTGTATCCGCTGATGGCAGCACGCTCGTCTGGAGCACATCTGACCAAGGCGTCTATTATTCCGCTGGCGGCAACTCCTGGACAGCGATTTCGAACCTCCCGCAAGGCTCGAAGGTAGCATCTGACCGTGCGAACAAGAACAAGTTCTACGCTTTCGGCGACGGCAAAGTGTACGTCTCCACGAATGGCGGCGCATCCTTCACGCAGTCTGCAGCAGCAGGCCTGCCAACGACCGGCGACCTGAAGACGGTATTCGGCAAGGAAGGCGAAGTATGGATTGCCGGCGGCAGCGACACGACCGTATATGGACTGTGGCATTCATCCGACAGCGGCGCAACGTTCACGAAGCTGTCCAACGTGCAGGAGGCTGACGTTGTAGGCTTCGGTAAAGCAGCAACCGGCCAGACGTACCCAGCTATCTATACGTCCGCGAAGATCGATGGCGTACGCGGCTTCTTCCGCTCCGATGATGCCGGCGCCTCATGGGTACGCATCAACGATGACGCGCACCAATACGGCGTTACGAACAGCGTGATTACAGGCGACCCTCGCATCTATGGCCGCGTCTACATCGGCACGAACGGCCGCGGTGTCATCTACGGCGATCCGAACGGCTCAACGCCAATCAACAGCTCTTCGATTACGCCGACTACGGCATCGTTCGATAAGAAAACGGCAAACCAAGCCGATATCGGCGTTGCATTGACACTGAACGGCAACACATTGTCCAGTATTAAGAATGGCTCCGCTGCGCTAGTCGCTGGTACAGACTACACCGTATCGGGCACGACGGTCACGATTAAGAAAAGCTATCTCGCTGCACAAGCCGTTGGCACAACAAATCTAACGTTCAACTTCAGCGCAGGCTCCGCTGTTACGCTCTCGATTTCGGTTGTCGATACGACTTCTGTGGTGACGAATTCGACGATTACGCCAACTACGGCATCGTTCGATAAGAATACAGCGAACCAAGCCGATATCGGCGTTACGCTGACGCTGAACGGCAACACGCTGTCGAGCATTAAGAACGGCTCCGCTGCGCTCGTATCGGGTACGGACTACACGGTGTCGGGTACGGACGTAACGATTAAGAAATCGTACCTCGCTGCTCAGGCAGTCGGCACAACGACGCTGACGTTCAACTTCAGCGCGGGGGCGGCGGCTAATTTGACGGTGACGGTTGTGGATACAACGCCAACAACGACGCCTGGCAGCTTCAAGCTTCAGCTGTTCAACGGCCAGGCGACGGGCACAACCAATACGCTCAGCCCTCGCATTAAGCTCGTGAACACAGGCACGACAGCGCTCAATCTCGCGAACGTCAAGCTCCGCTACTACTACACGGCGGATGGCAGTCAAACGCAAGTGTTCTGGTGCGACTGGTCGCAGGTCGGCAGCGCGAATGTCACCGGCACATTCGTCACGATGCCAACGGCGAAGACGGGCGCGGACACGTATCTGGAGATTGGCTTCACGAGCGCCGCAGGCACGCTGGCAGCCGGCCAATCGATCGATCTGCAAATCCGCATCAACCGTTCCGATTGGTCGAACTATACGCAAACAGGCGACTACTCCTTCAACCCAAGCAGCACGAGCTATGTGGACTGGAACAAAGTGACGGGCTACCTATCCGGAGCGCTGCAGTGGGGGATTGAGCCTTAAGTAGTGGCATTCTAGAAGTAAATAAACAAGAAAGCATAATGTAAGGGACCATCCGTCGGATGGTCCCTCTTGTTATATCGGTTCTTCTCAACTTCCTCTGGAAAGCTCAAGATAACCGGCTGGCTTCTCTTTATACGATTAAACCTGTCTCGGTCTCAGATTGACGAGCAGAATGCTGGCAACGATGAGCGCCATTCCCGCAACCAAGTTGATCGTCAAATGCTCGTTCAGGAACAGGATGCTGCAGATGATCGAGACAACCGGGATGAGGAAAGTGAACGAACCGACCTTCGACGCCTCGCCTGAACCGATCAGCTTGAAATAAACAAGCCAGCCGAGCGCGATGACGAAAACAGAGATGAACAATGTGTCATATACGAAGGCCGCAGTCCAACGCACCTCCGACCAGTTCTCGACGGTCGAGCCATATCCCGTCATGACGATGCCCCCAATTGTTACTTGCATGGCGGTCATCCACAGCGAGTCAACCTTGGCCGCCTGCCGTTTGATGTACACCGTTCCGAGCGCCCAGCTAAGAGCGGATGCCAAGGCCAGCACAACGCCGATAACCGAGATGCCTCCCTCCAATCCGCCGATGCTCATCGCTGCCACTCCGCCGAAGCCGAGCAGCAGGCCGACCATTTTGCGCGCATACATCTTCTCTCCAAGCCATATCCAAGCAAACAATCCGAGCAGTACCGGCTGCAGGAACACGATAGCCGAGAACAAGCCTGCCGGCATATATTGCAGGCCAACCGTCTGGAAGCCGTAGTAGAATACGATGCTTAGAAATGCAGACAGCACATAGTACAGCCATGTCTGGCGAAGCCGAAGCTGTCTCCAGCGAGGCAGCGCAATGACAATAAGCAGCGCTCCACCGACTAGTGTGCGAAGCCCCGCGAACAGAAGCGGCGGCGTGAATTCAAGTGCATATTTGGATAAAGGCCAGTTAATCCCCCACATCAGAATGAGGAAGGCCAAGTAGAATAACGTTTGCTTGCGCGATAAAGATGTATCTGACATATCACTTCTCTCCCTGTACAAGGTTCATCGAAATGATACACCCTTTTGAGAAATGATGAAAATGAATGTTATTTATAGATGCTATGCATTTACGTGATAAAAGCGAAGAAGCCTCCCGGCTTCGCAGCTGCTGCGCGCTCAGGATGGCTGTGTGACAAGCATATCTAATGACCTAAGTATTCGCTGTATTCGCTGTTACGGTTGATTCGAATGCTGCTTCGTTTGAAGCACTTTGTTATGATTTCTTTTGCCGAAGCGTTCCCTGTTCTTCCGCTGTCTGTACTGCTGCTCGTTAATCGAGTTAACGAATTGGCTCGTGTCGCCGCTGTGGATGTTGCTGCTCATGGTTGTCGCCTCCTTTTCCAACCCTTAGGGTATCCGCGACCTCATCTGCTTATGCTTCCAATATCAGATATCAGCCTCCTATCTCGACGCAGGGCGTACATCCATAGTATGATAGGCCGTATATGAGTTCGGATTTGACGACAAATAGAGAGAATAGAATAGGAGACGGAGACAACATGAGCTATAAAATCGTTTTTTTCGATATTGACGGTACGCTTGTGAACGAAGAGAAGCAAATTCCGCAGGACACGATTGACGCGATTCGCGAGCTGAAGCAGACGAACGTCATTCCCGTTATCGCAACGGGCCGTGCACCTTACTTCTTCAAGCCAATCCTCGAGAAGCTTGGGATTGAATCGTATGTAAGCTTGAACGGCGCATATGTGGTTCATGAAGGGCGCGTTCTATTCGAGCGTCCGATTGCACGCGAATGTCTGGAAGCACTCGTTGAGCACGCAGGCAAGAACAACCATCCGCTCGTGTTCGAGGGCGGCGAAGCCTACTATGCGAATACGCCGGATAACGTGAACATGATGACATCCGTTAACTCGCTGCGCATTACGCCACCAGGACATGACCCTGATTTCTGGCGCAAAGAGAGCATTTATCAAGCGTTCCTGCACTGCGAAGCGCATGAGGAAGAGCTCTATGCCGAAGTACTGCCGGGCCTTCGCCTCGTTCGCTGGCACAAGAACGCCATGGACGTGCTGCCTGATGACGGCTCTAAGGCGCTCGGTATCGATGCGATGCTGCGCCACCTCGACATCGCAGTTGAAGAAGCGGTTGCGTTCGGCGACGGCTTGAACGACAAAGAAATGCTCGCGGCTGTCGGCCTCGGCATCGCAATGGGCAACTCGCACGCCGAGCTCATCCCGCATGCGGACTATGTGACCGCTCATGTAGACGAAGGCGGCATTCGCCAAGGTCTGAAGTACGCTGGACTGCTGTAGGCTGATCGAGCAGCTTGTCAGCATAAAGAATGCCCTAACCCTTCGCGGGTTAGGGCATTTTGTATGTGCGCCATTGGTACGATACGATCCTATATACTTACCACGCCTCGCACTGACTTGAAGGAGCCGACGATTCCGTCGAGATGATCCAGCTTATCCTGCCAACGAGCCCGGAAATCCTCGATCGGCCAGTCTGCGCCATCCGTCTTGGATATCCATGCGACGATAAAATAATAGTTGTCCTTATCGCCCGTCACCGTCACATTGTAGGCCTGCCGCTCGCCATCCCCATAACCATTCATCGTGAATCGGTAGGCTGGCAATCCGTTCAGGTTTATTTTCTCGGATACGCCTCCATCAAGCTCTGTCTCGAACGCTTCTGTTATCCAATCTCGAATAATCTGATCATACTCTTCGAGCGTCACCCAGCCGCCGAGTGTATATTCATCATCGGAATCGATGAGCACCAGCTCATCCGACATCATGTTACTGATAAACAATTCACCTTCATAATCCTCCGCAGCATCGCTCCAGCTCATCGGTGCAAGCAGCTCATACTGTCCATTCGCCGTCTTATAATGATTAGGCTCTTTCACCAGCGTACCAATGCCAATGATCAACATAATAACGGCAGCTGCTGTGATGGCAATGAACGAAATGTAAGTCGCAACAAGCCGAGCTTTGCTAGGCTGCCTTGCATCTTGTACATTAAGCACGAACGTACCCGCTGCCATATCGCCAAGCCTTTGTTTCTTCCGAGTGACGAGGATGAGAATCGTAGACACGATTCCGCCCAGCATGAGAAGGCTCAGCTCGAGCAGCTTGATTACGTTTCGGAGCAATGCCTTGCCAATACTAGGAACAGAGCGGTCCTGCCTCACAACGCGAATACGCAGCACCCATTTGCCAATTGTAAACCCGCCTATCGATTCCAGTATTGCAAAATAACCAATAAACACGGCAAAAGAAACCCCTAAGATCGGCCAAGGATTCGGTGCCCAATCATCCTGCAAGGCATCTGGCATAATCATTGAAAACATCGCACCGATCAAGAGCATGCTAATCATGAGATAATCAATCAGATAGGCCCCAAATCTTCTCAAAAACACAGACTCCCTGTACTGCGTAACGATGCTCTCCGCATCCAATTCCTCACCTGCCGCCTTCCACCGCTCCGTGTATTCAACAGGTGTGAACGCAAACTCCTTCTCCGAACGTTCTGGTATATGCTCCACGTCCCAATTCCTTTCTCCTATATGTCCAATAATTTGATCGTAGCACATAACCCAAATACTGGCTACGACTCATTCATTCTTCGCATCATTATGAGCTTCTTGAATGAAACCATCGTATTATGGCGGGCCGATTGTCATATATGTGTAATTGTTTCCTGCCATTTGGTGCACGCTATGTTGCATCTATCGGTCGAAGGAGCTGCTATGTCTACACGAATTACTACATGGATATCCCTTATCCTCATTGTTCTGTTCGCTGTACTTCTGGTCCTCTTCTTCACTTCCGTCTACCGCGTCCAGCAGTTGACACGATCGCTGGTTATCTCGCCATCAGCGGAGCAGGTTCAACAGCAGCGTGTCGTCCTGATCTCACAAGAGATCGACAATCCGTTCTGGCGCGAGATCGAGCAAGGCGCACAATCCGCAGCAGCGGCGTTCAAGCTGTCGCTTTCCTATATCGGACCAACGCGGATTAATCCGGAAGAACAGCTGCGGCTGCTTGCCAAAATCATAACTTCGAAGCCTTACGCCATCATCGTGCAAGGATTAAACGATCCGAACTATCACGCGCTGATCGACGAAGCCTACAAGCTCGGCATCACGATCATTACGATCGATGCCGACGAGCAGGGCAGCAAACGCCTCGCCTACGTCGGGAGCGACAGCCGCAGGGCAGGCCGTCAGCTCGGCGAGCAGGTCGCCGCCGATACAGGCGGCACAGGTCAGATCGGCGTATTAATGGGCAGCAGCGCTATTAATCAGAAGCTGCGGCTGCAGGGCTTCAAAGATGTGATTGCGCAATATCCGGGGCTGAAGATCATCGATACTCGCACGACGAGCATTTCTAAGCTGCGCGCTGTAGAGCAAACAACAGAGCTAATCCAGCAGCATCCTTCGCTTCGCGTCATTGTCGGTTTCAGTGCGCTTGACGGCCCTGGAATGGCAGAGGCGGTTCGGCGGATGAAAGCAGAGCCGGAAGCAGGCGGAGCAAACGAGCAGCAAGCCGCTTCATCCTCTTCCACAGCCGAAGCGAAGCGGCCCCCTGCCCTATACGCCTTCGACCTTCTGCCGGGCACACGTGATGCCATTGAGCAGTGTACCATTGCCGCGACAGTTGTACAGGAGCCCTATGAAATGGGTTACGAGGCCGTTAAGCTGCTGCGCGGACTAGCCCCTGAAGGTCTAAAGCCAGCTAACATCCTGACGGAGACAACTGTGATGACAAGAACGAAGCTCGGCTTGCAGGGAAGCTGCCCATGACGATCCGCACGAAGCTGCTGCTGTTCATTCCGCTGCTCGTCCTGCTGGTTGGATCCATTACGCTTCTGCTGTTCCGCAGCACGAACGTTGTACAACGAAGCTATGATGGCATGATGGCACGGATGCTGCTGTACAAGCAGGCTGCGCAGACGTCCGATCAACTCCTTCAATCGTTGTACAGCAATCGGGACGACCCGACCGATGCATCCGAGGCTATACTGCATCAGCTGGAGAGCGAGCTGCGTGAGCTTCAGACTCAACTGCTTGCTAACGGCTCTAGTCTATCGACCGCTTCCGCTTCCCTCGGCTATGCCGAAATGCTCGGTACGCTGCTCGATCAAGTACAGGCTGCAAGCGAACCCGCTGCGCCAGCTGAAGCGCTCGTACGGTATGAGAAGGCGAATGCCACCGCCGTATTCATCTCCGAGGAGGGCAGTCAGCTGATCGATGCCGAGCTGACGGCCGATCAACCCGTCTTCCGCCGCATTCAGCGCGAGAATGTGCGGCTCATAACGCTTGGCGCCGCTGTGCTCGTCGCGGAGACGGTGCTCGCAGCTCTGCTGGCCCTCTGGATCTCGCGCAGCATTACCCGCCCGATCGGCATGCTCGTTGAATCGGCCGGGCGCATTGCGCGCGGCGATCTCGCTGCCGAGCCGCCGAGGCTTGGCAGCCGCGATGAGCTTGGGATGATGGCTGAAGCGTTCGGCGGTATGCTCGGCGGACTGCGCGAGGCCACGCGGCTCGAGCGGGAGCGCAGCGAGCAGCAGCGGCTGCTGGGCGAGCTGGAGCTTCGCTCGCTGCAGAGCCAGATTCGCCCGCATTTTCTATTCAATTCGCTCAATGCGCTGGCCAAGCTCGCCCTAATCGAAGGCGCGGAACGAACAAGCGATCTGATCGTATCGTTGTCCTCCCTGCTCCGCTACAATCTGCAGAGCCTTGACCGCCCCGTTACGCTGCGTGAAGAGCTGGCGCATGTGGAGGCCTATATGACCATTCAACAGGCAAGATTCCGCGACCGGATCACATTCGAGCGGCATATCGATGAACGCGCGCTCACCGTCATGCTGCCTCCGCTCACCTTGCAGCCGATCGTCGAGAACGCGTTCGTTCATGGCGTAGAAGAGATGGAGCTCGGCGCTGTCATCTCACTGTCGATCGAGCTTCACGAAGACGACCACATGGTTGTTATCACGGTTGCAGACAATGGCAAAGGCATGAATGAGCAAGTTCGGCAGCGTCTGCTTCATCCCGTTTCTGACGACACTCCACGCATCTCGGCAGAGGGCTCGCAGTCCGCAGGAATTGGGATGCGCAACGTATTCCGCAGACTGGAGCTGTTCTTCGAGCAGTCGAATCTGATCACGATCGAGAGTGCGCCAGGACAAGGCACGCGCCTCACCGTTAAGCTGCCCGAATCGAGAGGACGACATCATTTAACGACATAAACAATGAAGCTGCCGCTTGCATCCGGGCATCCATTTGTTGCTTAATGAGGTTTATGACTTATGCGGCTAACGGAAGAAAGGATGAACTGCCGTTATGTATCGACTTCTAATTGCCGATGACGAGGCGCTTGAACGGGAAGGACTGGAATGGATCGTCCGCCGTGCGATGCCGGATACGTTCCAGATGATATTCGCCGAGAATGGCCGCAGGGCACTGGAGCTGGCCGATGAGCACCGCCCCCATATCATCTTCATGGACATCCATATGCCCGGCATCCAAGGGCTTGAGGCTCTTCGCCGCATTCGGGACCGGATGCCCGATGTGAAGCTGGTGCTCGTCACCGCTTATGATTATTTCGCTTACGCACAGGAGGCCATCGCCATTGGCGTCAAGGAATACATCGTGAAGCCAGCCAGCCGTGAACAGATCACTGCGCTGCTGCAGCGGCTTGTACAAGAGCTCGACCACGAGAAGCAATCGCGCAATGAGCGGCTGCAGCTGATCGACCGCCTCTCGGAGCTGGAGCCGCTCATGGAGAACGAGCTGGCGCTCATGTTTATGGTCGATCAGATCATCGGCGCCGAAGCGGAGCAGCTTGCCGAGTGGATCCGCTTCCCGCTTGACGACGGCTTCGCCGTTGTCGCTGCATGGGCTGAGCTGCCGGCCGATCCGAAGGAACGACGGACCTTGTTTGAGGAAGTGCGGGCATTCGCCAAATCGCTTGGCGCATGTTTGGTCAGCTCGATCATCGACCGCCATATGGCGTTGTTCTTCTCGATGCCGAAGGAGGGAGCAGCGTCACCGCCAAGCGCTAACACAATTGGCCGGCGGCTAGCCCAATGGACAGCCGAACGGCTGAACCAGCCCGCTTCCATTGGCGTCGGCGTGCAGCACTCCGGCATTGAAGGGCTGCGCCGCTCTTACGTGGAAGCGGTGTTCGCCTCCTCCTGCTGCAGCAGCGGCGGCGGACTATGCTTGTTCGCCGAGCTTCAGCGCAGCAGCCCTGGCGCCGACCCAGTCGCAGCGGCCGGCAGTGTTGATGGATCGGCGGGACAAACAGCCGCCGAAGCAGATGAAGCGACCAAAGCCTACGTACTGTCCGCCCTGCGGCGAAGCCGCGAGATGCGCGAGCATCAGACGATATCGGCGCTGGATCGCGCCAGAGCCTACATCGAATCGCACTTCACAGAGGATTTGTCGCTGGAAGAGGTGGCGGATCATGTGCACCTGAACTCTTTTTACCTTAGCAAGGTATTCAAGCAGTATGTCGGCGAGACGTTCATTGACTTTCTCACCTCGCTGCGCATTAAGCGGGCGAAGCAGCTCATCGAGGAGGATACGCTCAGCCTGAAGGAAATTTGCTACGAGGCCGGATATAAGGATCCGAATTATTTCAGCCGCGTGTTTAAGAAAGTAACCGGAGTCACCCCGTCGGACTATCGGACGAGCAGCTTGAAGGAGAGCGATTCATAATGGCGGACAATTGGGAAGAGGACATTTTTGTGCGATAAGAACAAAATAGTGATAGTGTGCGGAACCGACAGCCAATTATCGATCGATCGGCATGAAATGTGCGGCAAACGGGCAATATAGTGCTGCTCATCGTCCCCTGTAACCGGTCATTCCGATGCTATAATGATTGACGCCGCCGCTATACCACAATCACGGGATACACGGGCGGTTCATTCATTTTCTAGGAAAAGGAGCATGAATCTATGGCTGCCCCTATAACATCCCCATCTCAGCACAACAACGCTGATGATCGTGGAATCAACATGAAGTTCGTTATGCTCGCATCGATCATCGCCGCAATCGGCGGTCTGTTGTTCGGTTTCGATACAGCTGTCGTATCCGGTGCGGTCGGCTTCATGCAGGATCGATTTGACCTAACTGAATTCGAGGTCGGCTGGGCCGTATCCAGCTTGATCATCGGCTGTATTATCGGTGCTGGCGCATCCGGTATTCTTAGTGACCGTTATGGCCGCAAGAAAGTACTGATCTCAGCTGCGCTGCTGTTCATCGTCGGCTCAATCGGTTCGGCGCTGCCGGACACCTTTACAGGCTACATTATTTTCCGCATGATCGGCGGACTTGGTATCGGGATTACGTCCACGCTCTGCCCGCTGTACAATGCAGAGATTGCACCGGCGCGCTACCGCGGACGTATCGTCGCATTCAACCAGCTCGCAACGGTCATTGGTATCTTCCTGACGTACTTCGTCAACAACGCTTTCGCTTCGATGGGCGACGATGCGTGGGACGTCTCGACGGCTTGGCGCTGGATGCTTGGTGTTGGTGCCGTACCTGGCGTGATATTCATGGTGCTGCTGTTCATCGTACCAGAAAGCCCACGCTGGCTCATTAAGCAGGACCGTGCGCCTGAAGCGCTCGATATTCTTGTGAAAATTCATGGCGAGAACGGCGCTCGTCAAGAAGTGCTCGACATCAAAGAATCGTTCAAACAGGAAAGCCGCGGCTCGCTGCGTCAGCTGTTCAAGCCTGGCCTTCGTACCGCACTCATCGTCGGTGTTGTCATTGCTGTGCTGCAGCAAGTAACAGGTATTAACGCCGTTATGTATTACGCACCAGAGATTCTGAAGGAAACGGGTGCAGGTACGAACGCCGCGCTCGTTCAAACCATTCTAGTCGGCTTTATCAACGTCGTGTTCACGATTATCGCAATCCGTCTCATCGACCGAGTCGGTCGTAAGGCGCTTCTGCTGATTGGTTCGTCCGTCATGACGGTGTGCTTGCTGTTCATCGGACTGGCGTTCAACACCGGGCATACGTCCGGCATACTCGTGCTCATCCTGCTGCTCGTCTATGTGGCGGCGTTTGCGATATCACTTGGACCTGTTGTCTGGGTGCTGCTTGCTGAAATCTTCCCGAACCACATTCGTGGACGAGCAACGGCGATCGCTTCGATGGCGCTGTGGGCAGCCGACTATGTCGTCTCACAATCGTTCCCGCCTATGTTGGAATCGGTTGGCGCTGCTTCGACGTTCTGGATTTTCGGAGTAATGGGACTTATCACGGTAATCTTCACGTGGCGCGTGATTCCAGAGACGAAAGGCAAATCGCTCGAGGAAATCGAGATGATGTGGAAAGCAAAAGCTGGCGCGAAACGCTAAGCACGAAGCTCCAACCTTTAAGCGTTAACTACCTATACTGTTCCTATCGATAAAAAGCGGTCAACCTCTCCCTCAGCGGACGGGGTTGACCGCTTTGTTAGTAGTAGACGTAGGCAGTTCAAGTGGTATTTCGCCTGCTCTCAGATGAGTATCAAGGAAGATGTGTGAGGGCAAGCCTGCACAATAGTCAGGCTTTCGAGGCCATTGTTGCACATACGTTGGGTATTCCTGCAATTGTGATAGGCTTTGGCTAATGAATCCGTCCGTTCGCCCGCTATGTCGCCGGAGAAGATGCACATTTTGCAGGAATAGCTCCTCACAGCTATCGGCCTTAGTGTAAAGATGCACAATGTGCAGGTTTTACTGACGGCACCGAACATCTATCTATAAGCTGCCGGCAAGCTTCGACTGGCGAGGAGGTTCACTCGCCTCTCCATGCCCCACACTAACTGCTGCTCTTCAGCGGCTGTTAACCGCCAACTCCTGATAATAATCGAGCTGGAGCAGCGCCTCCCGAATGGTGCTGAACTCCTCATGGAGCGCAGCGTTCGTGAAAGCTTTCCAGTAGGCTTCATCGCCTGCCGCAATGGCTTCTCTCAGCACTGTGGCGCTGATTGGAATATCTGCACGTGGAACTGCCAGCTGATGGATGCCTGCTATAGCTTCCTCCGGAAACCACTGGCCCCGCTCCTCATCGTCGCCAGCGATCATCAGGTCAAGCGGAGGGAACCCTCTGTCTATCCCGTATTGCTTCGCGGCATGGAGTAAGTACATCCCCCATGCATGACTGTGATCGCCTTCATGCGAGTAGTCTGTCAGTGGCGCCAGCTCGACCCGATTGCCATACACTTTGCGCAGCAGACCAATACGGGTTTCGATATCAAACGGATTGCGCACCGTCCTCTGCAGCTGTGCGGAGCCAACGAGCACCAGCACCTTGTCGCACACGTCCAGCGCAGTATCAATCATTCGTTCATGTCCGATATGAAGCGGCTGGAACCGTCCTAGAATAAAACCATACCGATAAGGCTTGATTGTCGACATCGGCAGCGCCTCCTTATTTGCACAAGAGCTTATCGCTCCTATTCTATAGATACTGTTCCGCAAGCGCAGCGATTTTCCTTTCAATGGCAGCCGATATTTTGATCGCTTGCTGCTGTGGATTTTGCACCCGAATCCGATCTTGCACTTCGTTCCAGAAGGCTGCCCCAGCATTCATCATATGCGGTACGCCCACTCCATCGTGCATGTAGATCGTTTCGTACACATTGTCGCCCACCGTTTCCGTTTCCTCATATGCTGCGGCAGTCAATTCGCCATTCAGGCGCACCAGCCGAACACGGCCCGGGATGCTCCGCTTGAGCGCAACCATTGCGAACTTCATTCGATCCTTACCGTTGCTGTACGCAGTCTTCATCGCCCATCCATACGTATCGCGGTCGATATGGTTATAGAAGCCCGATCCGACACCGTACGCGACGAACGCCAGCGGCACGCCTTCTGCCTCTAGTGTTGCATCGTAGCGCTTCACCTGCTCGAAGCCCATGCCTTCGCCGATAATAACGCCAACGGCATCCAGCAGATCATTCGCTTGAGCGACACGGTAAATCGCAATCGCCTGCCCCAGCACATCGCCGCTGTCCGGCCGCATGACAATCCGTACACCCTTCTGACGGGCATGACGGCCAAGCTCCGGCAAATACTTCTCGATCACGCGATTCGCATCGTACGTATCGATGACAAGTGCAACGATCTTCTCGCCTGCATCGGCGGTCGAGTCGATCGCTTGCATGAAGCATGCCAGCTCGTCGTCATACTGCTGCGTCACCTTGTGTGCCAACGCCGCGATGCTGCCGATCACCGCTTGCGGCGTGTGGTGCGTCGTATGAAAATCGTCCGTCCCTTGCAGCGACAGATTCCAAGCCGTTCCGGCCCAGTACGCATCCTCCAAGCTGCGGTGTCCGCGGAACCCGAAGCTGTGAATACGCCACAGGAAGCCGCTATCTGCGCCATGCTCCTCTTGTTTCGCTTCCAAGTAACGGCGCATGTGGAACGCTTCCGTCGCGCATCCGCTCGGAAAGTAGGCATGCATGAACATGCCCTCCCACCATGTCACCAGCTCGCCGAATCCTTCAACTGTATTGTACACTTGGGCAAAAGGCGTACCCGCCGGGCACCAAGTTCCCTCCGGCACCGACTCCACTGCGATCGGCGCATAGCCATTGCACTCGTTCACTACTCGGCGGAACAGCTCCGACGGGAAGCTTAGCCCCTGCATCGCCGCGCAGCGCTCTGCCTCTGCCACATGCTCCTCCGTAATCTGGATCGACAGCAGCTCCGTTACGGTCTCGCGAAGACCGTACAGAATCATGCCTTCCTTCCGGTTGTACAGATGGCTGACCTCCCAGTCCATATTGCATTTCAAACGAGCGTGCGACAGATTATAGCTATCCGTAAGAAGCAGCGGGTTATGGCGAAGTGTATTTAACATAGAAATGACCTCCAATAGTTGGTATTGTTGTGTTTCGTTGAATATCGCCGATTGTACCGTCGGTATATTATAGTCGATTCGACTATATGGATGGTTTAAAAGAAATCCGAGCTTAGAAAAGCCCGGAATTATAGATGGAGATACGCGGCTCGTAGTCGGTGTAGACATACAGCTGCGCGGGGCGGTTGGAATTCCGATCGGTCGTCTTCGGCTGACCATCTGCATTTACGGCTTCGCGGATCAGTCCTTGTCTCGCCTTCGTCGTCATCAAATTGCGTTTAAAGTTCGCGATATCCTCCTCGAAGGAAGGAACAACCGTCTGGATGACCTGATACAGCTCGCGGATCGTGAATTCCTCCGGCAGAAACTGCTTCGCAATCGTCGTCGTCATCATCTTCGTCTGCACGTAGGTGAGCGCATCCTGCAGCAGCTCATTATGGTCGAAAGCAAGCTGCATCTTCAATGCCTCATCAATCGGGAACAGCTTCACCTCGTCGGCGTCTGTGTCCGCGGCAAGTTTCAGCAGATAAGCCTCCTTCACGAGCGCACAATAGAGTACGGAAGGCATCCAGCCGCGCGGGTCACGGCCCGGATCGTACACGGTCTTGATCTGCTCGATCATCACGTCCTGATCGACGTTCGTCTCCTCCTTCAGCTCGCGGTAAGCCGCTTCGAGCAGCGTTTCCTCTTCCTTCGAGAATCCGCCCGGCAGCGCCCAGCAGCCAGGGTACGCTTCAGAGGATGCGCTTCGCCGTACGAGCAGTACGTCGAGCCTCCGATCGGCGAGCATCCGGTAATTGCCCGGCTTCGCGTGCGATGTAATCGTGAATATAGCGATGTCGACCGGCAGTCCGTCCGGTGACCGGTATTGATTCGATTGTTGGTGTGTCATTCGAGTCGAGCACCTCCTTGATGTTTCCAGTATACGCGAGTGAAATCTATATTGTCAATACGACTTTATAAATTATTGCCCGATTTATTGCTTCATCTATTAAACAGGGTCATGCACACGGGAAAGCTGTCCACCATTGCACCTCCGTAA
>Ga0065721_10004626_pt1 | contig 23320 bp, 32 predicted proteins | sample Mesricmetagenome_FD_59108 | JGI IMG/M metagenome (GOLD analysis project Ga0065721, IMG submission 59108) | Mesophilic microbial community from rice straw/compost enrichment Sample: eDNA_1 v2 (version 2) | ecosystem: Engineered > Solid waste > Grass > Composting > Bioreactor | place: USA: Davis...
CCGGCTCAGTCCTTGGGGGGGTCATCGTCGAGCTCGCGGAGCTCCTTCTCGAGCTGCTCGATGCGGTCCTCCATGGCCTTCTCGCGGTTGAGCCGGCGCAGGAACTCGGGGTCGTCGTCGGGGGCGACGGGCGCGCGGCGGGCCGAACGGCCGGCGTCGCCGGCGCGCACACGGCCGACGGCGAACCACAGCACACCGCCGACGATCGGCACCAGCACGACGAGCACGATCCACGCGGCCTTCGGCAGCCCGCGCACGCGGGACCTGTCGATGAGCGCGATGTCGACGGCGGAGAACACGGTGAACGCCGCCCAGACGAGGAACGCGATCGGGAGCAGGCGGGACATGCCCCTGATTCTAGGCACCGGCCCTTCGAGTTGCCCGACCTAGACTGAACGGGTGCGTGACGTGGTGCTCTTCTCGATCGCGCGCGTGCTCGTCTTCCTCCTGCCGTTCGCCGTGCTCGCCGCGATCGGCCTCGAGCTGTGGGTCGCCGCGCTCATCGCCGCCGCGATCGGGCTGTGCGTGTCGTACATCTTCCTCGCCCCGCTGCGGCACCGGGTCGCCGAGCGACTCGCCGCGTCGCGCGCCGCGAAACCCGCCCCCGGCGCCGACGAGGCGGCCGAGGACGGCGACGGGACGCCGACGTCCTAGCGCAGCGCCGCGGGGAAGACGATCGCGGCCGAGAGCCCGAGCCCGTACAGCGCCGCCGTGGCGAGCGTGAGCTTGAGCACGAGCACCCACTCGCGCGCGGTGCGACCGGTGATCGCGATGAGGATCGCGGGGAGGGCCGCGGCGAGCGCGAAGTACACGTAGGGCGCGTAGCCGCTGCCCGAGCCGGGCTCGTAGAAGACCGCGAAGAAGGCGAGGATGCCGAACGGCGCGAGCATGAGCAGCACGTAGAGCGCGCGCGAGCCGCGGTCGCCGAGCAGCACCGCGAGGGTGCGCTTGCCGTGCACGCGGTCGCGCTCGCGGTCGCGTGCGTTGTTGGCGACGAGGACGGCGCAGGCGAGCGCCCCGGCGGCCGCACCCGCGAGCCACGCCTCGATGTTGACCTCGAGCACCTGCACGAACATCGTGCCCGCGACCGGCACGATGCCGAAGAACAGGAACACCGCGATCTCGCCGAGCCCCAGGTAGCCGTAGGGGCGTTTGCCGCCCGTGTAGAACCAGCCCGCGAGGAGGCACAGCGCGCCGACGGCGAGCAGCCACCACTGCTCGGTGCGCCAGATGAGGATCGCGCCCGCGACGACCGCGAGACCGAAGAAGACGAGGGCGACGGTGAGCACGGTGCGCGGCTTCGCGCGGCCGGAGCCGACGAGGCGCTGCGGCCCCACGCGGTCGCGGTCGACGCCGCGCACCCCGTCGGAGTAGTCGTTGGCGTAGTTGACGCCGATCTGCAGCAGCACGGCGACGGCGAGCGCGAGCAGCGCGCGCACCCAGTGGTCGTACCAGTGCTCCATGACCTGCGCCGCGGCGGCGGTGCCGAGCACGACGGGCACGACGGCGAGCACGAGCGTCTGCGGACGTGCGCCCGCGATCCAGGTGCCGAGCGTCGCGGGCTTCGGAGCGGCGAGCTTCGCGCCCTTCACCTTCGCCTTCGGCGGCACGGGTCGGTTCGCCGCCATCTGGGCACGGGGGATCGGTCGCTGCTGCTTCGCCACGGCTCGACTTTAGTTGTCGGCGGAGCGCTGCAAGCGCACCCGGTCGGGTTTGCCGCTCGGCAGCAGCGGGATGGCACTCCCGCGGCGGAAGCGGGGACGCGCGGCCGGGCCGAGGGCCGCTTCGATCGCGGCGGTGGCGGGTGCGGTGTCGGCATCCGTCGTCACGAACGCGACGGGCACCTCGCCCCAACGCGCGTCGGACCCCTTCACGACGACCGCCTCGGGGAACCCGTGCTCGTGCAGCAGCCGCTCGACGGAGCCGAGCGACACCTTGACCCCGCCGGAGATGACGACGTCGTCGAGGCGTCCGGTGATCGCGAGCCGCTGCCCGTCCCACGTGCCGCCGTCGGCGGTGCGGAACCACGTCGTCCCCGCGTCGGCGACGAACCGCTCGGCGGTGAGCGCGGGGTCGCCGAGGTAGCCGTCGGCGACGGAGGGGCCGCCGAGCTGCACCTCGCCGTCGACGACGCGCACGAGCGTCTGGCCGATCGGCATCCCGTCGTAGACGCAGCCGCCGCTCACCTCGCTCGAGCCGTAGCTGCGCACGACCCGCACCCCGGCGGCGCGGGCGCGGTCGAGCACGGGCGTCGGGACCGCCTGGCCGCCGATGAGGGCGGCGCGGAACCCGGCGAGCGCCTCGGTCGCGGCGGGGTCCTCGAGGAGGGTCGCGAGCTGCGCGGGCACGAGGGAGACGAAGCGCACGGGGTCCGTCATCCGGGCAGCGGCGACGACGAACCCCGCCGCGGTGAAGTGCGGCCCCTCGACGACGACGGGATCGAGCTGCGCGGCGAGCGAGCGGGCCAGCACGTTGATGCCCGCGATGTAGTGGGTCGGCAGCGCGAGGAGCCACTGCCCGGGTCCCCCCAGCGCCGACTCGCTCGCGCCGGTGTTCGCCAGGAGCGCGTCGGCGGAGAGGGCGACACGCTTCGGCCGGCCCGTCGATCCGCTCGTCTCGACGACGAGGGCGACGCGCTGCGGCACCTCGGCAGGGAGGTCGTCGGCGGGCGCGCCGACGCGCAGGGCGGGACCGCCGGCGAGCGCGTCGCGCAGCGCCGGGAGCACCCCGGGCCCCGGCGCGACGGTGCGGAGCGGGCGCATGGGGCTCAGTACGGCCAGGAGTACGGCGACCAGTCGGGGTCGCGCTTCTGCAGGAACGCGTCGCGGCCCTCCTGCGCCTCGTCGGTGCCGTAGGCGAGCCGCGTCGCCTCGCCCGCGAAGACCTGCAGGCCGACCATGCCGTCGTCGGTCGCGTTCATCGCGAACTTGAGCATGCGGATCGCCGTCGGGCTCTTGCCGAGGATCGTCTCCGCCCACTCCAGCGCCGTCGACTCGAGCTCCGCGTGCGGCACGACGGCGTTGACCGACCCGCGGTCGTAGGCCTTCTGCGCGTCATACTCCTGCGCGAGGAAGAACACCTCGCGCGCGAACTTCTGCCCGACCTGCTTGGCGAAGTAGGCGCTGCCGTAACCGCCGTCGAACGAGCCGACGTCGGCATCCGTCTGCTTGAACCGGCCGTGCTCACGGCTCGCGATCGTGAGGTCGCACACGATGTGCAGCGAGTGCCCGCCGCCCGCCGCCCAACCCGGCACGACGGCGATGACGACCTTCGGCATGAAGCGGATGAGCCGCTGCACCTCGAGGATGTGGAGGCGCCCCACGGTCGTGCCGTCGGCGTACTCGTAGCCGCCCTTTCCGCGGATGCGCTGGTCGCCGCCGGAGCAGAACGCCCAGCCGCCGTCCTTGGGGCTCGGGCCGTTGCCGGTGAGCAGCACGACCCCGACGCGCGGGTTCGACGCCGCGTCGGTGAGGGTGCGGAGCAGCTCGTCGACCGTGTGCGGGCGGAACGCGTTGCGCACCTCGGGGCGGTCGAACGCGATCCGCGCGACGCGGCCCGTCGTGTCGAGGTGGTACGTGATGTCGGTGAGGTCGCCGAAGCCGGGGACCTCGGCCCAGCGCGAGGCGTCGAACAACTCGGAGACCACGGATCGAGCCTAGCTTCCGGCGCCCGTCAGCCGAACACGGCGGCGAGCCAGGCCCAGAACACGGCGTTGGCGGCGAGCGCGAAGACGAGGCCGAAGACGCCGAGCCCGCGCCCGATCCCCGCGACGATCGCGATGAGGGCGAACACGAACGCGACCGTCGACAGCGGGAACGCGAGCTGCACGAGGACGAGCGTCTCGAACAGCATCCCCGCGAAGAACAGCACGGCGGCGATCATCCCGAGCCAGAACGCCGCGAGTCCCGCCCACCGGGCGGGCTTGCGACCCGGCACGACGCGTGAGTCGCTGCGCCAGAACTGGAAGAGGGTGGGGGCCGTCACCTCGCGCGGGGCGGCGGCCGGCGGCTGCGGGAGGCGGTAGCTCTGCGCGGCCGACTGACCCGGCGGCGCGGCCTGCACGCGCGGGAGCCGATACCCGGGCGGCTGGTTTCCCGGCGGGGGAAGGGTCATGTCGCCGCCTCCATCCGTCGGAAATCGTGCTCTGGCGTCGATCATCCGTGTCCGATGTCACGGATGAACACACAGTAGCGAGCAGACTGGGGGCATGGGAGGCCTCCCCGACGTCGCCGAGCTGCGCCGCAGCGCGCGGGTCGTCGCCCTGCCACTCGCGACCCGGTTCCGCGGCGTCGACGTGCGCGAGGCGCTCCTGCTGCGCGGACCCTCGGGGTGGAGCGAGTTCGCGCCCTTCGTCGAATACGACGACGCGGAGGCGGCGACGTGGCTCGCGGCGGCGATCGACTTCGGTTGGGGGGCGGAGCCCGAGCTCGTGCGCGACGTCGTGCCGGTCAACGCGACCCTTCCCGCGGTGGCGCCCGACGACATCCCCGCGGTGCTCGACCGCTTCGGCGCGACGCGCACCGTGAAGGTCAAGGTCGCCGAGCGCGGGCAGACCCTCGCCGACGATGTCGCGCGCGTGCGGGCCGTGCGCGAGCGACTCGGGGCGGCCGGGCGCATCCGCGTGGATGCCAACGGCGGCTGGAACGTCGACGAGGCCGAGCGGGCGGCGCACGCCCTCGCCCCGTTCGACCTCGAATACCTCGAGCAACCCTGCGCGACCGTGCCGGAACTCGCCGAACTGCGGATGCGGCTCCACGATTGGGACCTCCCCGTCGCCGCCGACGAGAGCGTGCGCAAGGCCGCGGATCCGCTGCTCGTCGCGCGCGAGGGCGCCGCCGACCTGCTCGTCGTGAAGGCCGCTCCGCTCGGCGGCATCCCGGCGGCCCTGCGCATCGTCGCCGAGGCCGGGCTGCCGTCCGTCGTGTCGAGCGCCCTCGACACCTCCGTGGGACTCGCGATGGGTGCCCGACTCGCGGCCGCGCTCCCCGAGCTCGCGTTCGACTGCGGACTCGGCACCGCGGCGCTGCTCGCCGCCGACGTCGCGACGCACCCGCTGCTGCCGCGCGAGGGGCGTATCCCGGTCGACCGCGTCGACGCGGATGCCGACCTGATCGAGCGCTGGGCGGCGGCCCCGGAGCGCCGCGACTGGTGGCTCGCGCGGCTGGAGCGCTGCGCCGACCTCCTCGCCGGCTGAGCGGGGCGAGGGTCAGAGCCCCGAGTAGGCGTGCAGTCCCTTGAAGAACAGGTTGACGATCGTGAAGTTGAACAGCACCGCCGCGAAGCCGACGATCGCGAGCACCGCCGACCGGGCCCCGCGCCAGCCGCGCGTCGCACGGGCGTGGATGTAGCCGGCGAAGACGACCCAGATCACGAAGGTCCAGACCTCCTTCGTGTCCCAGCCCCAGTAGCGGCCCCACGCGCGCTCGGCCCAGATCGCGCCGAAGATGAGCGTGAACGTCCACAGCACGAAGCCGATGACGTTGACGCGGTAGGCGAGGGTCTCGAGCGTCGTCGAGCCGGGGAGGGTCGTGAGGAACCGGGCGCGCGGAAGCTTTCCCGCCTCGCGCCGGGCCTGCAGCAGCTGCGCGATCGACAGGCCCGCGCCGAGTGCGAAGAAGCCGGTCGCGAGGATGGCGACGAGCACGTGCACGACGAGCCACGCGGAGTCGAGGGCCGGCGGCAGCGGCACGACGTCGACATAGAGGTTCACGGTCGCGAGGCCGAGCAGCAACACGGCGAGACCCGTCACGAAGGTGCCGAGGAAGCGCAGGTCCTTCCACAGGTTCGCGAGCACGAAGACGGCGACGATGATCGCGGTGCCGGTGAGCGCGAACTCGAACATGTTGGCCCACGGCACGCGCTCGGCGGCGACGCCGCGCAGCACCGTTGCGGCGACGTGCACGACGAGGCCGAGCACGGTGAGCGCGAACGCGATGCGCGGCACGCGGCTCACCGGCGCGGAGACCGGCGGCGCGGGCGGCGCGTCGACGAGCACGGCGGCCGAGCCGTTGAGCTCCGCCGTGCGGGATGCCGCGACCGCCGGGGCGGGGGCGGCGCCGGAGCGCCGGGCGAGGTCGGCCAGGAAGAGCGCGAACGCCCCGAGGTAGACCGCGGCCGCGGAGTACACGCCGACGAGCGACCAGGCGGCCAGGGTCTCGGGAGTCATAAGGCGATCCTAAACTCCGCACGCTGGGCGACCTCCCGGCGACGGCTTCTGAGCCCCGCCGCCCGTCGGCGCCGGCTAGTCGGAGCCGCGGCGGTCGAGCGCCGCGGCGTGCGCCGCCGCGAGGTCGCCGACGGCCTCCTCGAGGGTGGGGTCCTCGCCGCGCGCGAGCCCGGCGTACTCCAGGCGCGTGCCGTCGTCGGTCGCGGTCGCCTTGATCCACATGCGACGGCGCGGGATGAAGAGGCTCGTCAGCAGACCGGCGACGGCCGCGAGCGCGAAGCCGAGCACCCACGCCTGCGCGGGGTCGTGGTGGAGGTCGAGGCCGACGTAGTTGGTGACCGCCTCGAGCTCGATCGTGCCCATGCCGTCGGGGAGGTCGACGGTGTCGCCGATGCCGAGCACGAGCGGGTCGTCGTTGCCGGCGAGCTCCTCCATCCCGGAGCTGTCGAGCGTGTAGACGTTGGCGCCGCTGCCGTCGAGGAGGCCGAGGTCGCCGCGGTAGACGCGCAGCGTGAGGAGGGCATTGTCGGTGATGTACGGCGAGAACGACTCGATGAGGTCGCTGCCCTGCCGTGCGATCGCGTCGGGATAGAAGAAGCCGTCCATGCCGAGCTGGGCGGAGAGCCCGTCGGGCACCTTGATGACGCCCGCGCTCTGCTGCGTCGCCGACACCGAGAGGAACGGCACGGCGCCGTGGAAGACGACCTCGCCGTCGGGGTCGCGCACCGTGACGACGGGGGCGAAGCCGTTCGCGAGGAGGTACACCTGCGTGCCGCCGACCTCGAGCGGCGAGTTGACCTTGAGGAGGCGCTCGGTCCACTCGCCCCCGGACTCGCGCACCGACATCGTGGCCGCGAAGTCGAGCGGATGCCACTCCACGGCGGCCTTGTCGAACGCGTACTCCGCCTCGAAGTCGTCGAGCCGCAGCGCGAAGGGCTCGAGGGCGGAGTCGGCATCCACCCACGGCCCCGGGTAGAACGAGTCGTAGTCGGCGAGGGTGTTGACGAACGGCTCGTCCTGCACGAGCAGGCGCTGCCCGTTGTAGCCGAAGCCGCCGCCGATCGCGACGGCCGCGAGCACGCCGACGAGCGCCGAGTGGAAGACGAGGTTGCCGGTCTCGCGCAGATACCCGCGCTCGGCCGAGATCGAGTCCCCGTACCGCTCGACGCGGTAGCCCTGCCCGCGCAGTACCTTCCGCGCGGCCTCGACGGCATCCTCGACGCTCGCGGTCGTCGTGGCCTCGGTGAACCCGACGAGGCGCGCGAGCCGCGCGGGCGTCTTCGGCGGGCGCGAGCGCAGGGCGTCGAAGTGGTGCTTCGCGCGCGGCAGGATGCAGCCGACGAGCGAGACGAAGAGCAGGAGGTAGATCGCCGAGAACCACGGCGACGAGAACGTCGAGAACACCCCGAGCGCGTCGAGGATCTTGAAGCCCTCCGGGTCGCGAGCCTGGTACTGGAGCACGCCGTTCGGGTCGGACGTGCGCTGCGGCACGAGCGATCCGGGCACGGCGGCGAGCGCGAGCAGGAGCAGCAGCACGAGGGCCGTGCGCATGCTCGTGAGCTGGCGCCAGAGGAACCGCAGCCAGCCGACGACGCCGAGACGCGGGTTCTCCGGGCCGGTGGATGCCGACTCGGCACCCTCGTCGGGTTCGGCCGAGATCGCGTCAGAGGGCCGGAACGAAGCCATCGATCACCGCCTGGAAGTTCGAGAGCAGCAGGTTCCAGAGGCCCGACACGAGCAGCAGCCCGACGAGGATGAGCAGCACGCCGCCGACGATGTTGACGACGCGGATGTGCTTCTTCACCCACGCGATCGACGTGCCGACCCAGCCGACCCCGATCGCGACGAGCACGAACGGGATGCCGAGCCCGATGCAGTAGACGAGCGCGAGGAGCACCGCGCGGCCGGGGTCGAACCCGGAGAGCAGGAACACCGTCGACATCGTCGGGCCGATGCACGGCGTCCAGCCGAGCGCGAACACGACGCCGAGGAGCGGGGCCCCGAGGAGTCCCGTGCGCGGCTGCCACGCGGGCTTGATGGTGCGCTGCAGGAACGTCACCTGGCCGATGAAGACGAGGCCGAGCAGGATGACGACGACCCCGCCGATGCGCTGCAACAGCTCGCCGTACTGCAGGAAGAACCGCGCCGTCGTCGCACCGAGGAAGTTGATCGCGACGAAGACGACGGTGAAGCCGAGCACGAAGAGCAGCGACCCGAGCACGACGCGGCTGCGCTTCCTCTCGGCCGCGCCGGCGACGCCGGAGACGTAGCCGAGATAGCCGGGCACGAGCGGCAGCACGCACGGCGACAGGAACGACAGCAGCCCCGCGGCGAGCGCGATCGGGAGGGCGAGCCAGAGTCCGCCGTCGGCGACGACGTCGCCCATCAGTCGGCGCTCACGAGTCTTCGGCGAGCACGTCGTCGAGGATGTCGGAGAGCGTCGTCTGGCTCGGGAGCCGTCCCGAGATGCGCGCCGCGACTCGGCCCCGGGCGTCGAGCACGAGCGTCGTCGGCACCGCCGAGGGCGGCACGTCGCCCGCGAAGGCGAGCATGACGTCCTTCGACCCGGCGTCGAGGATCGAGTCGTAGGTGACGCCGAACTCGCGCTCGAAGCTCTCGGCGGTCGCGGCGGAGTCGCGGATGTTGACGCCGAGGAAGGCGACCCGGTCGGCGTACTCGACGGACACCGCCTCGAGGTCGGGCGCCTCGACGCGGCAGGGCGGGCAGCCCGCGTACCAGAAGTTGAGCACCACGACGCCGTCGAGGTCGGCGCTCGCGACCGTCTCGCCGTCGACGGTGTCGCCGCCCCACGCGGGCACCTGGACGCGCGACTCCTCGGGCACGAGCAGCACGGTGCCGTCGCCGGAGATGTAGCCGCCGCCGTTCTGCCCGGCGATCCCGTCCTGCGACGTGCAGCCCGCGAGGAGGAGGGCCGCCGCGGCGACGACCGGCACGAGGCGGCGCATCACACGGCCCCCGTGTCGATCGCGTGGCGCAGCAGCTCGGCCGCGGGTTCGGCGTAGGAGGTCTCCACGAACGCGTCGCCGCGGCGCTCGAGCGTCGTGATGCTCGACAGGGCGCAGCGGCGGCGCGACGGGTTGTGCGGCAGTTTCAGTCCCGCGACGGTGCGGGCGACCATGACGATCGGCATCTGGTGGCTCACGAGCACGACGTCGCCCCCGTCGGCCGCGGCCCAGTGCTCCTCGATCGCCGCGAGCATCCGACTCTGCACCGAGCGGAACGGCTCGCCCCACGACGGCGTACGGGGGTTGCGCAGGTGGCGCCACAGGTCGGGCCGCCGGGGCAGGTCGCGACGCATGTTGATGCCCTCGAACGCGTTGGTCGGCTCGATGAGCCGCTCGTCGACGGCGAGGTCGACCCCGAAGCGCTCCACCCAGGGCGCGGCGCTCTCGCGCGTGCGCTGCAGCGGGCTCGCGACGACCGCGCGGATGTCGGAGCCGGCGAGCGAGGCGGCGGCGAGGTGCGCCATCCGATGGCCGCGCTCGCTCAGGCCGAAGCCCTCGATGCGTCCGTAGAGCACGCCGTCGGGGTTCTCGACCTCCCCGTGGCGCACCAGGTGGACTCTCTCCGCGGGCACATCGGAAGCTTACGAGCCCCGCCGCTGGGCGAACGCCGCGCGGGGAACGCGGAGGGCGGCGGAACTAGACTCGACCCCCGTGACCGCTCGCACTCTCATCGCCGACCTCGCCGCCGCTCCCGAGGGGCCCGTCCGCGTCGCGGGCTGGGTCGAGACCGTGCGCGATCAGAAGAAGGTGCAGTTCATCGTGCTGCGCGACGAGTCGGGCGCCGCCCAGCTCGTCAACCCGGCCATCCGCGAGGCGGTGGACGGCGACCCGACGCTCACCGAGGCGATCTCGGCGCTCTCGACGGGGTCGTTCATCTCGGTCGAGGGCGACCTCAAGAAGGACGAGCGCGTCAAGCTCGGCGGGCTCGAGGTCAAGATCGGCACGCTCACCGTCGAGGGCGCCGCGCTCGACTCCCCGATCGCCGAGGACTCGTCGATCGACAAGCGCCTCGACTGGCGCTTCCTCGACCTGCGCCGCCCCGAGCAGAACCTCGTGTTCCGCGTGCAGACGACGTTCCTGCACGCCCTGCGCACGTGGTGGGTCGAGAACGGCTTCATCGAGATCCACACCCCGAAGCTCATGGCGTCGGCATCCGAGAGTCGCGCCGAGCTGTTCGAGGTCGACTACTTCGAGGGCAAGGCCTACCTCGCGCAGAGCCCCCAGTTCTTCAAGCAGATGGCGCAGCCCGCGGGCTTCGGCAAGGTCTTCGAGGTGGCCCCGGCGTTCCGCGCCGACCCGTCGTTCACGAGCCGGCACGCGACCGAGTTCACCTCGGTCGACGCGGAGATCTCGTGGATCGACTCGCACGAGGACGTCATGCGCATGCACGAGGAGCTCCTCGTCGCCGGGTTCACGGCCGTCAAGGAGAAGCACGGCGCCGAGATCGAGGCCGCGTTCGGCGTCGAGGTGACCGTGCCGACGACACCGTTCCCCCGCATCCCGCTCGCCGAGGCGAAGGACATCGTCGCGAGCCGCGGCTACGTCGTGCCGCGCAACGACGCCGACATGGACCCCGAGGGCGAGCGCCAGATCGCCGCCTACGTGAAGGAGCAGTTCGGCCACGAGTTCGTGTTCCTCACCGACTACGCGTCGAGCATCCGGCCGTTCTACCACCGCCGCCACGCCGACGACGCGGGCCTCACGAACTCCTACGACCTCATCTTCAACGGCGTCGAGATCTCGACCGGTGCGCAGCGCGAGCACCGCGTCGACGTGCTCGTCGAGCAGGCGAAGGAGAAGGGCCTCGACCCCGAGGAACTCGGCTTCTACCTCGACTTCTTCCGCTACGGCGTGCCGCCGCACGGCGGGTTCGGCATGGGCCTGCAGCGCGTCATCATGCTGCTGCTGCACCAGCCGTCGATCCGCGAGGTGACCTACCTCTTCCGCGGGCCGAACCGCCTCACGCCGTAACCGCGGCTCAGCCCCGCGCCTCCGACTGCTCCTCCCCGGAGCGCCCGCCGACCTCCTCGGGGAGCTCGTCGACGAGCACGATCGTCACGTCGTGCAGCTTCCAGTCGAGCGCCTCGCACGCCTCCCGGGCGGCGCGCAGGCGGCGCAGCGACGGCGGTCGGCGCCGCGGCACGACGAAGGCCTCGGCGTGGAACACGTGTCCCTCGTCGCGCACGCGCGCCCCGGCCTCCGCCACCCACGGCAGCCCGCGCAGCAGACCCTCGAGGCGCTCGATGACGGGATGCGGCTCCGACCCGTCGAACGTCGTCGCCCGCGTGTCCATGAGATCGGTGATCGCGGAGCGGAGGTTCTTCACGCCGTCCCAGAGGATGCTGCCGGAGATGAAGAGCGCGGCGGCGGCATCCGCCCACCACAGTCCGACCCCGATGCCGAGCACGCCGACGATGGAGCCGGTCGCCGTCATCCAGTCGGCCTTGTTCATGTCGGCGTCGGCGTAGAGCACCTTGTCGTGGAGCGTCTCGGCGAGGCGCATCTTGGCGCGACCGAAAAGAATCGGCGGCGCGATCGTGAGCGCCATGACGGCGACCATCGCCCAGCCCGCCCAGAACGTCGCGCCGAAGAGCGACATCGTGCCGATCGGCGGATGCTCGGCGCGGAACAGTCCGCTCGCGGCGTCGATGACGAGGAACGCGCCCATGCCGAGGAGCGCGACCGCGGCGACGAGGTGCCCGACGCCGACCGAGCGGTGGAGGCCGTAGGGGTACTTCTCGGTGGGCGGCTTGCGCACGATCCGGACGGCGATCAGGAACGCGATCGGCGGGGCGAGGGAGAGCAGGTCCTCGGCCCATGCCGTGCGCATCGCCTGCGAGTTGCCCATCACCGCGAACACCGCGACGATCGTGACCGCGAGGAACGCGATCGACCACCACTCGACCCGGCGGGCGCGGCGCAGCGCGTCGAGCTGCTCGGGGGGCAGTTCCGCGCGACCGAACGCGACGCTCACGGCGCCTCCCCGCTCTCCAGCAGGAACTCCTCGAGCTCGACGAGGAACCGGTTCTCGCCCATGCGCGCGAGCATGACGTGCTTCTGCGGGGCGCCATCCGGCCCGGGCGCCTCGGTGTACGGCACCGTCGTCGCGGCGCGGTCGGTCCACGGCGTCGCGTCGGTGAAGCCGCCGATCACGAGGTCGAGCTCGCCGCGCTCGAGGGCCGCGACGAGAGACTCCTCGCCGCCGATACGCCACTCGACGACGGCGCCCTGGCGCGCGGCGAACTCCTCCACGAGTGCGGGTTCGTCGCCCGTCGGCTCGTCGCCGTCGGAGGTCACCACCCAGGGCGGGGCGTGCGTCGCCCCCACACGCAGCACCCCGTCGTCCCGCACCCGGTCGAGGGTGCCCTCGGGGTCGGACGGCACGGTGAGGCCGCACGCGGCGAGCGCGAGCGTCGCGAGCAGGCCCAGCAGCACGACGCCGATCCGGCGGAGCATGGTCCGAACCTAAGCCGCGGGGCGCGCCGGACCGGGGGGCTTGCGTTTCCCGCCGCGGGCCCCCTCGCGGCGGCTAGGCTCCGGGCATGAGCGACTCGACGCCGCCCGCCGCTCCGGCGCCCGCCTACGCGGCGCCGCCCGTCGAGCCCGAACTCGCACACCCGGCCGCCCGGGCGCTCGCGTTCGCGATGGACGGCTTCGGCGCCTTCGCGCTCACGACGATCATCGTGTTCGCGGGCCTCAACACGGGCTACGGCGCCGCGTTCTCCGCGATCCTGCTCGTGCCGCTGTTCGCGGCGCTCCTGTGCACCGTGCTCACCGCGGTGTGGGGCGTGACGCCGTCGAAGGCGATCCTCGGTCTCAAGGTCGTGGATGCCGACACCGGCCGACCGATCGGCTGGCGGTCGATCCCGCGCAGCCTCGTCATCGTCGCGCCGATCGGCCTCGCCTGGCTCGTCGCGGCGATCGCGTACTGGATCCCGGATCTCCCGGGCGAGTCGTTCTTCACCGTCGCGCTCGGTCCGCCGATCCTCGGCTGGATCGCGCTGCTCGTCGTGCTGAGCGTGCGCCCGCGTCGTCGCGGGCTGCAGGACCTCGCGGGCCGCTCGGTCATCATCCGCCGCTGAGCGGGGCGACGACCGAGCGCACCGACCTCAGGTGAGGTCGACGATGGTGGCGCCGCCGGCGTTCTTGATGACCGACTCCACGGCGCTCTTCGCCGACGCCTTCTGGACGTAGTTCTCGCTGACCGCGAGGGTCTGCCCGTTCGACGCGACGATGCGCCAGAAGTACGGCTGGGTGGTGCTCTTGCCCTTGACGATCTCGAACTTCATGAATGGGTCCTTCCTGATTCCCCCGACCTGCGCTCAGGCTAGCGTCGTCACGCGGCGAAATCGACGCAGGCTCGCTCGACGACGAGTGAGCGCACCCAGGACGCGACCTCCACGTGGGCTGGATGCGTCTGGTACGCGGCGAGCGCGGCGGCATCGCGGTAGTCGGCGTCGAGCACGACATCCCAGTTGCCCGCCGTCTCGCCGAGGTCGGCCCGCACCTCGAGGCGCTCGGTGCCGTCGATGACGCCGACGAGTGCACCGAAGCGGCGGTCCATCTCGGCGACGAGCGCCGCGCGCTCCGCCGGCTCCTGGGTCGAGAACTTCCAGAACACGAGGTGACGGATCACGCGAGGGCCTTTCGGAGCCGGGCGGGGTCGACCCGCCAGATGGTGTGGACGCGGTCGTCGAGCAGCAGGACGGGGATCTCCTCGACGTACTTCTCGAGCAGCTCGGGATCGTCGAGGATGGAACGCTCCTCGAACGTCACGCCGGGGAAGTCGGCGAGCACCTCGGTGACGATCGCACGCGCGTCGTCGCAGAGGTGGCATCCCGGCTTGCCGAGCAGCAGGACACGGGAGGCGGGCACGACTCCCAGATTAGGCGCCCAGTACCCTGGGGGGATGCCCGAGGAGACCCCCGCCGCCCCGAGCGACGACACCGTCACGGGTGCGCACGAGCTCCCGGTGCCGAGCGACAAGCCGATCATCGCGTTCTTCGACGTCGACAACACGCTCATGCGGGGCACGAGCCTGTTCCACCTGGGTCGCGAGGCGTGGGCGCGCAAGATCATCGGCTTCCGCGAGATCGCGCGGTTCGCGTGGCACCAGCGGCGGTTCATCTCCGTCGGCGAGAACCAGGACCACCTCGACTCCGCCCGCGACCGCGCCCTCGGCCTCGCGAAGGGCCACAAGGTGTCCGACATCACGGAGCTCGCCGAGCACATCTGGGAGCACCGCATCTCGAAGCGCCTCTACCCCGACACGGTCGGGCTCGCGCAGGAGCACATCGCGAAGGGTCACGAGGTGTGGCTCGTCTCGGCGACGCCCGTCGAGATCGGCACCGTCATGGCGAAGCACCTGGGGCTCACGGGCGCGCTCGGCACCGTCGTCGAGTCCGTCGACGGCGTCTACACGGGCCGTCTCGTCGGGCACACCCTGCACGCGGAGCGCAAAGCCGTCGCCGCGCGGGACCTCGCCGCGAGCGCGATGGCGGAGCTCGCCGACTGCTGGGCCTACTCCGACAGCCGCAACGACATCCCGCTGCTTGAGATGGTGGGCAACCCGGTGGCAGTGAACCCGGATGCCGAACTCGCCCGCCACGCGGAGGAGAACGGCTGGCCCGTCATGCGTCTCACGCCGCGCAGCATCCGCGGGGCCCGCCGGCGCGTCCGTCGCGAGGCCCGCCGCGTGCGCCGCTCCGCCCGCCGCCCCTCTGCTTAACGGAAGGGGCCCGGATGGGCTTCGCGAGTCAATCGGGGTAGGGGTCCCCGCTTCTTGACTCGCGAAGCCCATCCGGGCCCCGACTCACGACTTACTTCTTGTTGCGACGCTGGTGACGCGTCTTGCGAAGGAGCTTGCGGTGCTTCTTCTTCGCCATGCGCTTGCGGCGCTTCTTGATGACCGAACCCATGTTTCACCTCGTTTCGACAATCGAGCCCGACCCGGGCCCTCATCGAACCGCGGAAGTCACAAGGGGGCAGTCTACCCTGCGCGGTGGCCGTGCGCGTCCGGGAGCTCCACGGCCGCCGCGACGGCCGTCTCCGGGATGCGGTAGGACCGCCCGAACCGCACCGCGGGCAGCTCCCCCGACTTCACGAGCCGGTACACGGTCATGGTGGAGACGCGCATCATGTCGGCGACTTCCTGGACCGTCAGGAAACGCAGGTCGGAGAATGCTCCCGCCATGCGTGCTCCTGTGGGTGATGTGACTGCTGTGAGTGGTGTGGTTCGACCGATCAGACTAGGCCGTGCCGGGTGGCGGTGTCTACGCCTGGGCTTCCCCGCGGGACGGGGTCAGTCGTCGCGACCCCAGTGCGGCAGCTTCTCGACGACGCGCTTCTGGGCGCCCTGGATCTTCTCCTGGGCGGCTTCGAGCGCGGCGCGGGCGTTGTGCGCGGCATCGGCGGCGACGCGTCCGACGCGGTCGCCCGCCTCGGCTCCCGCCCACGCGGCGAAGATCGTCGGGCCGGCGTCGTCGGCACCGTCGGCCGCGCTCGGCGCTCCGCCGAGGAACGGCGAGAGCCACGCGTCGACCGCGTGGAGCGGCGCGGCGCGGAGCGCGTAGACGCGCTTGCGTCCGTCCTCGCGCACGGTGACGAGTTCGGCATCCCGCAGTTGTGCGAGGTGCTTCGACACGGTCGGCTGCGTCGAGCCGAGCGCCTCGACGAGGTCGCCGACCGTCTGCTCTCCGGCGAGGAGGTGCCGGAGGATCTCGCGGCGCGTGCCGTCGGCGAGCACGTCGAAGATGTCGGCCATGCCCTCAGGGTAGCCGTGCGCGCACGCGAGTAGCATGTGCTCCTGTTCCCCAGGAGGAGGCACGGATGGGCACGCGGCCCGTGCAGCGCGAGTCGCTGCGCGAGCGGATCCAGGACCGGCTTCGCGATTTCGCCTCCGGCACCCCCGCCCGCTTCGCCGTCGTCGTCTTCTTGACCCTCATCGCGATCTTCACGATCGTGTTCTCGCTCCCCGTGTCGACGAGTTCCGGGACGTCGGCGTCGTTCGTCGACGCGGTCTTCACGGCTGTCTCGGTCATCTGCGTGACGGGACTCTCGACCGTCGACATGGCGACCTTCTGGTCGCCGCTCGGGCACGTCTTCGTCTTCCTCGGCGTCGAGATCGGCGGCATCGGGGTGCTCACGGTCGCGTCCATCCTCGGTCTCGTCATCAGCCGCAAGCTCGGGCTGCGGCAGAAGCTCATGGCGGCGGGCGACGCCAACCCGCTCCGCATCCGCAAGGGCCCCATCGCCGAGAGCCAGGCGATCCGCCTCGGCGAGACGGGCAACCTGCTCGCGACAGTCGCGGTGAGCGTGCTCGTGATCGAGTTCTTCGTCGCGCTGCTGATCTTCCCGCGCATGCTGCTCGAGGGCGTGCCGCTCCTCGAGGCCGCGTGGGAGTCGGTCTACATCGCGGCGATGGCGTTCACCAACACCGGCTTCCTGCCGACCCCGACCGGACTCGAGCCCTACGGGTCGGACTGGTGGTTCCTCGGCGCCCTCATGATCGGCGTCGTCTTCGGCGCGATCGGCTTCCCCGTCATCTACGCGCTCACCAAGAACCTGCGCCGCCCCCGCCAGTGGTCGCTGCACGTGAAGCTGACGCTCCTCACCTTCGGGCTGCTGACCCTCGGCGGCGCGATCGCCTACCTCGTGCTCGAGTGGGACAACCCGGCGACGATGGCGCGCCTCGGCCTCGACCAACGCATCCTGCAGTCGCTCTTCCTGTCGCAGATGACGCGATCCGGCGGCTTCTCGACGCTCGACATCAGCCACCTCGACGGCTCGAGCCTGCTCGTCACCGACATGCTCATGTTCATCGGCGGCGGGTCGGCGTCCACGGCGGGCGGCATCAAGGTGACGACGCTCGCCATCTTGTTCATCGCCGCGTTCGCGGAGGCGCGCGGCGTCGACGACATGGAGGCTTACAAGCGCCGCATCCCGCAGGATGTGCTGCGCCTCGCCGTCTCGGTCGTGCTGGGCGGGGCGACGATCGTCGCGGCGGCCACGATCGTGCTGCTGCTCATCACCGACGACGTGCCGCTGGACTACATCCTGTTCGACGTCATCAGCGCCTTCGCGACGTGCGGGCTCACGACCGGCTTCACGGCATCCACCTCGGACGCCGCCCAGTACGTGCTCGCCGCGACGATGTTCCTCGGGCGCCTTGGTACCGTGACTCTCGCCGCGGCCCTCGCGGCGAGCACCCGCCGGCAGCTGTTCCGCCGGCCCGAGGAGAGGCCGATCGTTGGTTGATCGCATCGCTCACGACGCCCCCGTGCTCGTCATCGGTCTGGGCCGCTTCGGCGCGGCGACGGCCGGGCAGTTGCAGCGACTCGACCGCGACGTGCTCGCCGTCGACGAGGACGCGGGGCTCGTGCAGAAGTGGGCGGAGCGCGTCACNCACGCNGTGCAGGCGGATGCCCGCTCGATCGACGCGCTCAAGCAGATCGGCGCNGAGGACTTCTCGATCGCGGTCGTCGCGGTCGGCTCCTCNGTGGAGGCGTCGGTGCTCATCACGGCGAACCTCGTCGACCTGAAGATCCCGCAGATCTGGGCGAAGGCGATCAGCCAGAGCCACGGCAAGATCCTCAGCCGTATCGGCGCGAACCACGTCATCTACCCGGAGGCGGAGGCCGGGGAGCGCGTCGCGCACCTCGTGAGCGGCCGGATGCTCGACTTCATCGAGTTCGACGACGACTTCGCGATCGTGAAGATGTACCCGCCGAAGCCGATCCGCGGCATCTCGCTCGCGGAAGCGCACGTGCGGCAGAAGTACGGCATCACGGTGGTCGGGGTGAAGAGCCCCGGCAAGGAGTTCACCTACGCGACGGCCGAGACGGTGGTGTCGAACCACGACCTCATCATCGCGTCGGGCAACACCCACGACCTCGACAAGTTCTCCGCCCTCTCCTAGGCCCGCGAGCGCTACCGCGTTCGACGAGCGCGGGTCCGCTCGCGGGCGCCCCCGACGAACGCGGTAGCGCTCGCGGGATGCCGACGCCTCACGCCCCCGCGGCGAGCTCCTTCGCGCGGGCCAGGGCGGCGGCGGTCGCGCGGTCGAACATCCCGCCGAGGTCGGCTTCCGACATGACGGCGATCGCGCGTTCCGTCGTGCCCTTGGGGCTCGTCACGCGCCGCCGCAGTTCCGCCGGGTCGGCATCCGAGGCGGCGAGCAGCTCGGAGGCCCCGAGGAAGGTCTGCTCGACCATGAGCCGCGCCTCGTCGGCGGTGAAGCCGAGGCGCAACGCCGTGCCGGTGAGCTGCTCGATGAGGAAGAACACGTAGGCGGGCCCCGAGCCCGAGATCGTGCTGAGGGCGTCGATGCGCTCCTCCGGCACCTCGAGCACCGCCCCGACGGTCTCGAAGACGGCGCGCACGAGGGCGACGTGCTCGGGCGTCGCGCGCGACCCCGCGGCGAGGCCGGTGACCCCACGCCGCACGAGCGACGGCGTGTTCGGCATCGTGCGCAGGACGGGGTTCGGGATGACGCCCTCCATCGTCGCGATCGTCACGCCCGCGGCGACGCTCACCACGATCGCGTCCTCCTCGAGGAACTCGGCGACCTCGTCGAGGAGCCCCGGGATCATCGCGGGCTTGACCCCGAGGATGACGACGCGCGCCCCCTCGAGGGCGGTCGCGTTGGCCTCGGGGTGGCTCTCGAGGGCGTAGGAGTCGACCCCGGGGAGGTCGATCGCGGCGGCCTTCGCGGAGGTGCGGTTGGTGACGGCGACGCCCTCGACGGCGAGGCCGGAGTCGACGATCCCGGCGAGGATCGCACCCCCCATCGACCCGGCTCCGAGGATGGCGATGCGGGGGAGATTCGCGCTCATACCCCGAGTGTAGGTTTGAGCGCATGAGCACCGAAGGCGGCACGAAGGCGGTCATCGCCGCACTCCTGGCGAACACGGGCATCGCCGTCACGAAGTTCGTGGCGGCGGCCATCTCGGGCTCGGCGTCGATGCTCGCCGAGGGCGTCCACTCGGTCGCCGACGCCGGAAACCAGGTGCTCCTGCTCGTCGGCGGCAAGCGGGCGAAGAAGGCGGCCGACGAGGAGCACCCGTTCGGGTACGGGCGCGAGCGCTACGTCTTCGCGTTCGTCGTCGCGATCATCCTGTTCTCCGTCGGCGGCATGTTCTCGCTCTACGAGGGCATCCACAAGCTGGAGGCGCACGAGGAGCTCAACCTCCCATGGATCCCGCTCGCGGTGCTCGCGGTCGCGATCGCGCTCGAGAGCTTCTCGCTGCGCACCGCGCTCGTCGAGGCGAACAAGACGCGCGGCCCGGAGAGCCTCGTCTCGTTCATCCGCCACGCGAAGCAGCCCGAGCTCCCCGTCATCCTGCTCGAGGACATCGCGGCGCTCCTCGGTCTCGTCTTCGCCTTCGCGGGCGTCAGCCTCTCGCTGCTGACCGGCGACGTCATCTGGGATGCCATCGGCACGATCGCGATCGGCGTGCTGCTCATCGTCGTCGCCGTCGTGCTCGGCATCGAGACGAAGAGCCTCCTCGTCGGCGAGGGCGCCACGCGCGCCGACACCGCCAAGATCCGCGCGGCGTTCGAGGGGCACCAGAACGTCGAGGCCATCATCCACATGAAGACCCTCTACCTCGGCCCCGACGAGCTCATGGTCGCGGCGAAGATCGCGGTGCCGAAGACGACGAAGGCGGTCGAGATCGCGCGGGCCATCAACGAGGTGGAGGTCGCGGTGCGCGAGGCGGTGCCGGTCGCGCGGGTCATCTACATCGAGCCCGACATCTACGTCGCGTCGTCGAACACCTCGACCGACGCGATCGTCATCCAGTCCCACGACTGAGCGGGCGACCGCCGCTCGGGCTAGAGGCGCAGCGCGGCGACGAGCCGGGTCGCGACGTCGCGCGCCGGGGTCTCCTGCCCGCCGAAACCGGCCATGAAGACGTACTGCAGCGCGCCGCCGCAGAGCAGTTCGGCCGTGCCCTGCGGGTCGAGGTCGGCCGGGAGGTGGCCGGCGGCCCGCTCCGCGGCGAGCTGGTCGCACACCTGCGCGACGGGCTGGTGCGGGCCCGGGGGATGCGCGGCCATCGCCTCGCGCCACCCCTCGAGAAGGCTGCGCTCGCCGAGGAGCGCCGCGGCGAGCGGGAACGCCCGCGCGTAGTAGTCGACGACGTCGGCGGTGAGGGCGGTGACGCGGTCCACGGCGGTGCCCTCGGCGAGCGGGCGGCGCGGCGGCAGGTCGGGGGTGCGCTCGTGCAGCACCGCGAGGAACAGGTCGCGCTTGTCGGCGAAGTGCTTGTAGAGCATCGCCTCCGAGAACCCGGCCTCGCGCGCGATGCGCCGCGTCGTGGCGCCCGCGACCCCTTCGTCGCGCAGCACGCGGTCGGCGGCGTCGAGGATGAGGTCGCGTGCCGCCATGCTCCCCCTCATCCCGGTGTTTGACGTGTCGGGCTCGGCCAATCTACCCTGGGAACGCTGGTGAGTAAACACTCACTAACCTTCGGAGGAGTCCCATGGAACCGCTCGAGATCGTCCGCCTCGTCCTGCTGGCCGGCCACATCCTCGGCCTCGCCGCGATCATCGGCACGTTCTTCGTGCAGATGCGCGCCAACGACGGCTTCGCGACGGGCGTCGTGCTCGCGGGTGCGATCACCCAGGTCGTCACCGGACTCGCCCTCGTGGGCGTGCGCGAAGCCGCGGACCTCGGCGTCGACAACATCAAGATCGCCGTCAAGGCGGGCATCGCGATCATCGTGCTCGTCGCCGCGATCATCGCGCACGTGAAGCAGCGCAAGGGAGGCAAGGCCAAGGGCGCCTTCCACGCCGCTGGCGGCCTCGCCGTCGTCAACGTGCTCGTCGCGGTGCTCTGGCAGTAGCCCTAGAGCTCCGAATCGGGGGCGCCGCGGAAGAACTCCCTGAGGAGAGCGGCGCCCTCGACGGCGAGCACCTCCGGGACGACCTCGACGCGGTGCTGCAGGCGGCGGTCGCGTAGCAGGTCGTGCACGCTCCCCGCCGCCCCCGCCTTCTCGTCCCACGCGCCGAAGACGACGCGCGGGATGCGGGCCGCGAGGACCGCGCCCGCGCACAGCACGCACGGCTCGAGCGTCACCACGAGGGTCACGTCGGGCAGCCGCCACTCGCGGCGCGCGGCGCACGCCGCCCGGATCGCGACGACCTCCGCGTGAGCCGTCGGATCGTGGGTCGCCTCGCGCTCGTTGCGCCCCGTCGCGAGCAGGCGACCCTCGGCATCCAGGATCACCGCCCCGACCGGCACGTCGCCCGTCGCGAGGGCGCGCTCGGCTTCCGCGAGGGCGAGGCGCATCGCGGATTCGTCGGCGGCGGCGGCGGGCGGGGTCACTACGCTGAGCGTATGCGTTTGCACGTCGCCGACCACCCGCTCATCACGCACAAGCTCACGGTGCTGCGCGACGAGTCGACNCCGTCGCCNGTCTTCCGCGCNCTCGTCGAGGAGCTCGTNACGCTCCTCGCCTACGAGGCCACCCGCAACGTGCGCACCGAGGTCGTGACGGTCACGACCCCCGTCGCCGAGACGCAGGGGCTCGCGATCTCCGAGCCCCGCCCGCTCGTCGTGCCGATCCTGCGCGCCGGCCTCGGGATGCTCGAGGGCATGGTCAAGCTCGTCCCGACCGCCGAGGTCGGCTTCCTCGGCATGGTGCGCGACGAGGAGACCCTCCAGCCGACGACGTACGCCAACCGGCTCCCCGACGACCTCTCCGACCGGCAGTGCTTCGTGCTCGACCCGATGCTCGCGACGGGCGGATCACTCGCGGCCGCCATCCAGTACCTCTTCGACCGCGGCGCCGTCGACGTCACCGCGATCTGCCTGCTCGGCGCGCCGGAAGGCGTCGAGCACGTGCGCGCGCAGTTCGAGGGCAAGGACGTCACCGTCGTGCTCGGCGCGCTCGACGAGCGCCTCAACGAGCACGGATACATCGTCCCGGGCCTGGGAGACGCGGGCGACCGGCTCTACGGGCTCGTCTGATTTCGTAACGAAGCGTCGCCAGGTTGCGAATCGTGACGCGCCTGAGTCAGACTTCTGCACATGACCGCAGCCGAGCGCGCCCTGACCTCCGTCGAGGTGATGGATTCGCGCGCGGTCATGTGTTGTCGAATGTGTGCGTGACAGACGCCCTCCGCAAGCCGTTCCCCGGCTTCTGCTCTGACCCACACCTCCCGAGGCGGTATCGCGATGGATGACCCCACGCCGCCTCCGTCCGACCAAGGATTCGACACCATGTCTCTCGCGACTCTCTCGCAGCTCCGTCCCTCCGTCAGCGCCGCCCCCTCGACCCCGCCCGCCGCGCCCGCACGGCCGACGGCCTCGCCGCAGCGCATCCGCGCCGTGCCGGAAGGCACCGAGGCCCGCGGCTTCGCCCTCTACGTCGGCATCGACGAGGCGAAGGCCGAGGCCGCCGGCACCGACCTGCCGTCGATCGTCGAGGCGGTCAAGCGGCTCCTCGCCGAGACGGTGCCCGGCGCCGAGACCTACGCCTCCGTCGCCCTCGCTCCCGTCGGGGCGGGCGGTCGCGACGTCGACGTCGTGCGCCTGGCCCTGCAGGACCCGGCGGCGCTCGCGAAGCACCGTCAGACGACCGTCGCCGAGAAGCCCGAGCCGAAGGGCGGCGTCGTCATCGACATCTCGCGCAAGCGCGTGCTGCTCGACGGCGACATCGCGCCGCTCACCTACAAGGAGTTCGAGCTGCTGCAGTTCCTCGTGCTCCGCGAGGGCCGCACGATCGACCGCGGCGAGATCATCGGCACGCTGTGGGGCGACACCGACGACGACGAGACGCCGAACGAGCGCACGATCGACGTGCACGTGCGGCGGCTGCGTTCGAAGCTCGGCGCCTACGAGGACATCGTGCGCACCGTGCGCGGCGCGGGATACCGGTTCGACCGGCACGCGGACGTGACGATCCGCTACGCCTCCACGCCGTCGCCCGACGTCTTCTGACCCCTCCCAGCGACATCCCAGAAAAATAACGAACAGATAACTAGACGTCGTTACCGATCCGTTATACATTCGACTCAGCGCCCACCGTTTGCTGTGGCGGAGGGTGCGGAATGTGATTGCAGGACACTCTTGGTGCAAGGGAGAAGGCCGGCCGCTCGCCTCTGCGGCCGGCCTTCAATCCGT
>Ga0065721_10005153_pt1 | contig 23320 bp, 21 predicted proteins | sample Mesricmetagenome_FD_59108 | JGI IMG/M metagenome (GOLD analysis project Ga0065721, IMG submission 59108) | Mesophilic microbial community from rice straw/compost enrichment Sample: eDNA_1 v2 (version 2) | ecosystem: Engineered > Solid waste > Grass > Composting > Bioreactor | place: USA: Davis...
CCGAGCACGTTGTTGTGCCGGATCTTCAGCGAGCGCACCCCGGTCTCCTCCGCGTAGGAGAGCTGGAGGCCGGCAATGACGCGGCGCGATTCGTCGCGCAGCGCCCGCAATTCGTCGAGCTCGGCCAGGTGGCCGGCGCGCACGAAGCCGCCGTCGCGCTTGAGGAGCGGCAGGTCGTCGGCGAGCGCGGCGGCGAGCCGCTCGGTCAGCGCCTCGGGGAAGGCGTCGATCGCCTCGAGCGCGGCGGCGATCACCTGCGGCGGCTGGGCGACGAAGAAGGCGCTCTTCACGCGCGCCGCGGCTTCCGCGCCGGCAAGGATCGCGCCAAGGTCGCGCGGGCCGCCGCGGTTGAGCGCCAGCCGGGACAGGGCACGCGGCATGTCGGCGACGTGGTGGAGCGCCTGCCGGAGGTCCTGGAGGANGNGGTTCTCCTCGATCAGCCAGGCGACGGCGTCGAGGCGGCGGTTGATCGCCGCCGGATCGGTGAGGGGAGATGTCAGCCACTCGGCGAGGCGGCGTGCGCCGCCGCCCGTCACCGTGCGGTCGATCGCCTTCAGGAGGCTTCCCTGCCTCTCGCCGGACAGGGTGCGGGTGAGCTCGAGATTGGCCCGCGTCGCCGGATCGATGAACAGCGTCGCGCCGTCGCGCTCGCGCTGCGGCCGCTCCAGCGGGGGACGCTCGCGGATCTGCGTCTTCTCGACATAGGCGAGAGCGGCGGCCGCTGCGGCGAGCTCTGCGCGCGAGAACGTGCCGAAGGCGTCGAGCGACGCGACCTCGAAATAGCGGCAGATGCGGCTCTCGGCCGTGGCGCTGTCGAACAGGACCTGCGGCTGCGGCGAGGCGGCGCGGCCGAGCTGGTAGAACAGCGTCGTATAGGCTTCGTCATGAAACAGCGTTTCGGGGACGATGATCTCGGACGGCTCGATCCTGAGGATGTCGGCGAGGAGCCGTGTCTGCCGGCTCTCGGCGACGCGAAACGTGCCTGTGGAGATATCGATCCAGGCGAGGCCGAATTGCGGCTCGTTCGCGCCCTTCACCCGCGCCACCGCCATCAGATGGTTCGATTCCGAGGGCGAGAGCAGCTTGTCCTCGGTGATCGTGCCCGGCGTGACGAGGCGGACCACGTCGCGGCGCACCACCGATTTCGCGCCGCGCTTCTTCGCCTCGGCCGGGTCCTCCACCTGTTCGCAAACGGCAACGCGGAAGCCGAGCGAGATCAGCTTCTGCAGATAGTCATCGGCCGCGTGCACCGGCACGCCGCACATCGGGATGTCCTGACCGAGATGCTGGCCGCGCTTGGTCAGCGTGATGCCGAGCGCACGCGAGGCGTCGACCGCATCCTCGAAGAAAAGCTCGTAGAAATCCCCCATCCGATAGAACAGCAGCGAGTCCGGATTGGCCGCCTTGATCTCGATGTACTGCTCCATCATCGGCGTCGCCGAGGCACGGCTTTCCGGCGTGTCGAGCGCGGCTGCGCTCAGCGTATCGGAGATCGGTCGAGTCGGCTGGTGCACGGTTCTCTCTTGGCTGCGCCGCCCGTTGCGGCATAGTCGCATTGTTTGATAAGCATCTTACGAGCTTGCCAATCAGCCTACCGGTGGGCCACCATCAAATTCAACTGCAATGAGGCGCCGCGGAGACGGTCGCCCACAAGGGAAGAGACGCCATGCCAGCAACGGACAAGTCCGATCGATCAATGCCGACTGTGACTGCACAGGAGGCACTGGATTTCCATGCACGCGATCGACCGGGCAAGCTCGAAATTTCGCCGACGAAGCCGATGGCGACTCAGCGCGACCTGTCGCTCGCCTACTCGCCCGGCGTGGCCGTTCCGGTCAAGGCGATCGCCGAGGATCCGTCGCGCGCCTTCGACTATACGAGCCGCGGCAACATGGTGGCCGTCATCTCCAACGGCACGGCAATTCTCGGACTTGGCAATCTCGGCGCACTCGCCTCGAAGCCCGTCATGGAAGGCAAGGCCGTGCTCTTCAAACGCTTCGCCGACGTCGATTCCATCGACCTCGAGGTAGCGACCGAGGATGTCGACGAATTCATCAATTGCGTGCGCTTCCTCGGCCCCTCCTTCGGCGGCATCAACCTCGAGGACATCAAAGCGCCCGACTGCTTCATCATCGAGCAGCGCCTGCGCGAGCTGATGGACATCCCGGTCTTTCATGACGACCAGCATGGCACGGCGATCATCGCCGCCGCCGGCCTCATCAACGCGCTGCAGCTGACCGGCCGCGATCTGACGACGACCAAACTCGTCTGCAACGGCGCCGGCGCCGCGGCCATCGCCTGCGTCGAGCTCATCAAGGCGATGGGCTTCAAGGCCGAGAACGTCACGCTCTGCGACACGAAGGGCGTCATCTACAAGGGCCGCACCGAGGGCATGAACCAGTGGAAGTCGGCCCACGCCATCGAGACCAAGGCGCGCACGCTCGCTGAGGCGATCGAAGGCGCCGACGTGTTCTTCGGCCTTTCGGTCAAGGGGGCGCTGACCGAGGACATGATCCGCTCGATGGCGCCAAGGCCGATCATCTTCGCCATGGCCAATCCCGATCCCGAGATCACGCCGGAGGAAGTGGCACGCGTGCGCGACGACGCCATCATCGCCACCGGTCGATCCGATTATCCCAACCAGGTCAACAACGTCCTCGGCTTCCCCTACATCTTCCGCGGCGCGCTCGACGTGCGCGCCTCGACCATCAACGAGGAGATGAAGATCGCCGCCGTGAAGGCGCTCGCCGAGCTCGCGCGCGAGGACGTTCCCGACGACGTCGCCGCGGCCTATCAGGGCAACCGCCCGCGCTTCGGCCCGCAATACATCATCCCGGTCCCCTTCGACCCGCGGCTGATCTCCTCCATCCCGCCGGCCGTTGCCCGCGCGGCGATGGACACGGGCGTGGCGCAGAAGCCGATCGTCAACTTCACCGCCTACACACAGGAACTCTCGGCCCGGCGCGACCCGATCGCCTCGACCCTGCAGCGGCTTTACGAGAAGGTGCGCCGGCATCCCAAGCGCATGGTCTTCGCCGAGGGCGAGGAGGAGCAGGTGATGCGCGCCGCGATCTCTTACGTGAACCAGAACCTCGGCAAGGCCTATCTCCTCGGCCGCGAGGAGCAGGTGCGCGAGACGGCGCGGCTCGCCGGCATCGATCTCGACCGGCCGGGCATCGAGCTGGTCAATGCCCGTATCTCCAAGCGGGTCGAGGCCTATACCGACTATCTCTATGCCCGCCTGCAAAGGAAGGGCTACCTCCACCGCGACTGCCAGCGGTTGATCAACACCGACCGCAACCACTTTGCCGCCTGCATGGTAGCGCTCGGCGACGCCGACGCGATGGTGACGGGCACCACCCGCAATTACTCGACCGCGCTCGAGGACCTGAGACGCTGTATCGATGTCAAGCCCGGGCACAGGATGATCGGTGTGTCGCTGGCGCTCTGCCGCGGCCGCACCGTGCTCGTCGCCGACACGGCAGTCATCGACATGCCGAATGCGGAGGAGCTTGCCGACATCGCCGAGGAAGCCGCCGACATGGCGCGCCGGCTCGGCTACGAGCCGCGCGTGGCGATGCTCGCCTATTCCACCTTCGGGCATCCGACCGGCGAGCGCTCCGAGCGGGTGCGCGAGGCCGTGCGCATCCTCGACAAGCGCCGGGTCGATTTCGAGTATGATGGCGAAATGGCGGCCGACGTCGCGCTCAACGCCAAGGTGATGGAACAGTATCCGTTCTGCCGCCTGTCGGGCCCGGCCAACGTGCTCGTCATGCCGGCTTTCCATTCGGCCTCGATCTCGACCAAGATGCTGCAGGAACTCGGCGGCTCGACCGTGATCGGCCCGCTCCTCGTCGGCCTCGACAAGTCGGCCCAGATCGTCTCGATGGGCGCCAAGGATTCCGACATCGTCAACATGGCGGCGATCGCGGCCTACAATTCCGCAGGCTGATCTCTCGGCTCCGCCGCACTTTCGTGGTTTGCGGCGGAGCCTGCCTCGCTGTTCGACGCAGTCAGTCGGCGAAACGCCCGGCGTCGGAGCCGTAGTGGTTGACGTAACGCTCGGAGATCTGCCGCACCGGCAGGATGATCAGGATGTCGGTGGTACGGAAGGCGTGGTCGACCACGGCTTCGCGTGATGTCATGGCGCCGAGGCGAAGATAGCCCTTGATCAGTGGCGGCATGACGGCCAGCGCGGCCCGCGGCTGGATCGCCTCGGCCGGCATCATGTCCATCGCCACGCCGCGCCCGTCGAGCGCCTCCACCGCCCAGTCGCCGTCCGCGCCGGCAACCTGGTTGAGGAACGAGAGCGCCAGCGCATGCGCATAGGCGCGATCGCCGGGGAACGAAGCGCAGCCGAACATCGCGTCGATCTGGTGGGCGAGACAGTACGCCCAGTTGCCCTGCCAGAGCAGCTCGATCGTGCGCCGCGTGCGGTACTCGGCGATGACGCAGGAGCGACCGAGTTCGAGGAACTGCTTGTCGGGATGGCGGGCGGTCAGCGCCTCGACGTCGTATTCGCTCTGCGAGTAGAACCCGCCATATTGCCTGGCGGTCTTCTGGGTCAGGAGCCGGTAGGTGCCGACGATCTGATCTTCCGGCTCGCCCTCGCGCGCCGTGTCGAGCACGAGCACGTGATCGCAGTAAGTGTCGATGTGGTCGAAGTCGCGCTTCAGGAGCATTGCCTCGGGCGAAAGCCGGGCGCCCATCTCCTCGACGAAGACCTTGTAGCGCAGTGCTTGCGCCGCCTCGACCTCCGACCGTGTGGCCGCGAGCCGGACGACGAGCGAACCGAGGCGGCCGAGGATCTTCTGCTGGACGGGAGCGGCGAAGATCGGTTCGGGGGCGTTGCCCTGACAGACGGTGTCAAGCGCAGGGTTCATGACCGGTGGCCTCGCTGGTTGGTTGCGGCGGTCTCTAATCATGATTCTAAGTCAATACGGTGACATGATGATGTCACACGCGCGGCCGATCTCAAAGCGCGGATATGCGTGTCAGGCGCGCGCGGCGCGCCCGGCCTTTGCGGTCATGGCCACGAGCGAGGCGAGCCAGGCCGGATCGATCGGCTTTTCGGCGTGTCCGTCGGCGCCATTGGCGAGCAGCTCGTCGCGGTGCGCCGCCTGTCCGTCGGCCGAAAGCACGAGGATGGGCAGGCGCTGAAATCCTTCCGCCGTCTCGGCAGCCCGGATCTTCTCGATCGCCGCACCGCCGTCGAGGTCGGGCATCGACACGTCGGTGATGACGAGGTCGAACCGGGCCTTGCCGTCCGGACGTTCCAGCGCCTCGTCGACGAGTGCGATGCCGTTCTCGACCAGGGTGACGCGGTGGCCCTCGCGGGCGAGCATGGTGCGCACGACGAGCGCATTGACCGGGTTGTCCTCGGCGAGAAGGATGTCATAGGTCGGCGCGTCCGACGGACGGATGAGGGTCGGCGTGGTGACGCCGCCCGAGGCGCGGTTGCGGTCGGCGCGGTCGTCGCGGGCCGTCAGGACGCTGACGAGCGAGCGCATGCGCACCGGACGCACCAGCCATTTGTTGGCGGCGGGATCGGGCGAGACACTCAGGTCGCGGCTGTCCTCGGGCGCGATGACGAGCGTGCGCTCGGCGGCGCCGACGCGGGCCGAGGCGGCCTCGTTGAGCCCCGGGTCGCTCGCCGCGATGCGCCGGTCGATCAGGATGTCGCTGACGTCGCCGCTTGCGGCGAGGCTCGCCAGCGCCGCGTCGAGCTCGTCGATCGCCGCGGCATGGGCCGCCGTCCCTCCGAGTTCGGTGATCGAGCGGACGAGCGCGGTGGCGACCGGCCCCTGGGGCGCGAGCACCAGCGCCACCTTGCCGGCGAGCGGCTGCGCGACCGTCTCGGTGGCGCCGGTCGTCACGGCGCATTCGAGCGGCACGGTGAAATGGAAGCGGCTGCCCTTGCCGAGCTCGCTCTCGGCGCCGATCTCGCCACCGAGTGTGGCGACGATGCGCGACGAGATCGACAGGCCGAGGCCGGCGCCGCCATGGCGGCGGGTCGCGGAATTGTCGGCACGCTCGAATTCCTCGAAGATGCGGCCGATATCCTGCTGCTTCAGTCCGGGACCGGTGTCGGTGACCGAGAATTCGAGCTGCTCGCCCTTCCGGCGCACCTCGACGAGGATGCCGCCCTCCGCGGTGAACTTGATGGCATTGCCGATCAGGTTGAACAGAACCTGCCGCAGCCGCCCGGGATCGGAGACGAATTCGTACGGCACGTCGGGCGCGACGTGGGTCGCGATCTCGATCCCCTTCTCGTGGGCATGCGCGGCCATCAGCTCGCAGATCCCCTGCACCAGCTCGTGCGGATTGCATTCCGTGCGCCGGAGATGGAAGCGGCCAGCCTCGATCGAGGTGGCGTCGAGAAGGTCCTCGATCAGCGACATCAGCGCATGGCCGGATTCGCGCACCGTTTTCAGATAGCTCGCCTGCTCGGGCGTGACCCGGGTCTGGCCGAGAAGATGCGTCATGCCGAGGATGCCGTTGAGCGGCGTTCGGATCTCGTGGCTGACGGTAGCGAGGAAACGGGTCTTCGCCCGGCTCGCCGCTTCCGCCTTGGCCCGCGCGGCTTCGAGCGCCGCGCCCGCCTGCCTGTCGGCGGTGACGTCGCGGCCGACGCCGTGGACGCGGAATTCACCGGTAACCGGGTCGCGGGCGGCGGCCTGATGCCAGGTCCAGATGCGGGCGCCGTCGCCCTCGCCGAATTCGAGTTCGAGTCCGTTCGCCGTGAGGTGCGGGGCGATGCCGACCTCGCCGAGCGACCGTCCTTCCGGATCAGCGCAACCGGTGACGGCCCGGAACGTGCCATTGGCGTGGAGGATTCGGCCGTCCGGTGTGGTGGTGACGAACATGTCGCCGAGCGCGTCGAACAGCGCCGCGGTCTGGCCCGCGCCCTCGCCCCTCTCCCAGCTCCGGTCGAGCGCGGCCTCGTCGTGGGCGTCCTTCGCTGCCTTTGCGGCGGGGGCCGGCAGCCTGCGCCAGGCGAGATCGAGAAGGGCAAGGCTGCCGAAGGCGGCACCGGCAAAGGCGAGGATCGCCGGTTCGCCGAAGGCGATGGCGGCTGCAGAGGCGGTGAGGGCGGCTGCCGCGAGGCCGAGGACCCGCGACGGGCTTGCCGCGGGCACTGCGGGCGGCGCCGGACTTTGCGCGGCAGGCTCGGGCGCCGCCTCGCGGTCGGGGGCTCCGGCAGCCTCGCCCAGCGCGGCTTTCAACTCGTCCTGCATGCGGTGCGGTTCGGGCCTCATGAGCGCGGGCATAGCACGTCCCGCGTGTCGAAAGGCTTCAGCCGGTCGCTCGCATTTTAATGAAATCCCGGATCAGGCCGCCATGCCGACCACGACGCGGCCGCGCACCTTGCCATCGAGAATGTCGTGCGCCGCCTGGACGATGCCGTCGAAGCCGATCTCGGTCGTCAGCGCTTCGAGCTTGCCCATGTCGAGGTCACGGGCGATCCGCGCCCAGGCCTCCTCGCGCAATGCGCGCGGCGCCATCACCGAATCGATGCCGAGGAGCGACACGCCGCGCAGGATGAAGGGCGCGACGGAGCTCGGCAGGTCCATGCCCTGCGCCAACCCGCAGGCTGCGACCGCGCCGCCATAGGAGGTCATCGCCAGCACGTTTGCCAGCGTATGGCTGCCAACCGCGTCAATGCCGGCGACCCAACGCTCGCGGCCGAGCGGCTTGGCCGGCGCGGACAACTCGTCGCGATGCATGATCTCGGCGGCGCCGAGCGATTTGAGGAAGTCGGCCTCTTCGGTGCGGCCGGTGGAGGCGATGACGTGGTAACCGAGCTGGCCGAGGATGGCGACCGCGATCGTTCCGACGCCGCCATTGGCCCCGGTGACGACGACCGGCCCGCGCTCGGGCGTGAGCCCGTGGCGCTCGAGCGCCATGATCGCGAGCATCGCCGTGTAGCCGGCCGTGCCGACCGCCATGGCGGCGCGCCCGTCGAGCCCGTTCGGCATGGCGATCAGCCAGTCGCCCTTGAGCCGGGCATATTCCGCGTAGGCGCCCGTATGCGTCTCGCCGACGCCGAAGCCGTTGAGGATTACCCGGTCGCCGGGCCGGAACCGGTCGCAGGCAGACGACACGACAGTCCCGGCGCAATCGATCCCCGGCACCATCGGCCAGCGGCGCACCACCGGCGCCCGTCCGGTTATGGCGAGGCCGTCCTTGTAGTTGACCGTCGTCCATTCGACCGCGACGACGACGTCGCCTTCCATCAGGTCATCGATCCCGATTTCGGTGACGGCGACGTTCGTCGCCTTGTGCTCGTCGCGATCCAGGAGAATGCCCTTGAAACGGTCCTTCATGTCGTCCTCTGATGGCGCGTGGAAGCAGTCCCTGCCCAGCCGGAGGTTGGGCAAATGCTTAGTTGCCACGCCTTTCGTCGGACTTCAACCTGCGGTGATTGCGCAGCCAGTCGATCGCTTCGTCGAGGACGACCATCGCCGCACCCACGGAGATGAGGGCGTCGGCTAGGTTGAAAACGGCGAAGGACCAGTCGCCGACATAAAAGAGGACGTAGTCGATCACGTAGCCATGGGCGACGCGGTCGATCAGGTTGCCGATTGCGCCGCCAAGGATGAGCGCGAAGCCCGGATGCGCGAAGAGCCGGTCGGGGGGCGTCTTGCGCCAGAGATAGGTGACGAACAGGACGACGACGAGCGCGAGCACGGCGAGCGCGAAGTCGGTCAGTCCCGACAGCATCGAGAAGGCGATGCCGTCATTGTAGGTGCGGTAGAGCGCGAGGGTCGGCACGACATGCACCGGCTCCTGGAATGGCAGGTAGCGCTCGACCGCGTATTTCACCGCCTGGTCGGCGAGGATGGCAGCGGCGGCTGCCGCGAACAGATAAGGCGCGCGGGAGAAGGGGGAAACTCTCAATGCCCGCTCCCGTCGAGCGTCAGCGTCTCGCGCCGCGCCTCGAACAGCATGATCGCGGTGGCGATGGCGAGGTTGAGCGAATCGGCGCGGCCGACCTGCGGAATGCGGGCGAGCGCGTCGCAGGCCGAGGCGAGTTCGTCAGGGAGCCCCGCCTGCTCGTTGCCCATCAGGAGGACGACCGCTTTGCCGGCATAGGGGACGGTGCGGTAGTCGACGCTGCCGGCGAGATGGGTGCCGACGACGAAGGCGCGGCTCTTCTTCTGCCAGGCGAGGAACTCGGCGGGTGTGGCGCGGGCGATCTTCATGGCGAAGACCGAGCCCATCGTCGCCCGGACCGTCTCCATCGAAAACGGATCGACGGTGTCGCCGACGAGGATGATGCCGGCGGCGCCGGCGGCGTCCGCCGTGCGGATGATCGTGCCGAGATTGCCCGGATCGCGCACCCGGTCGAGCGCGACGTAGGTTTCGCCGGGCTCCGGCCTGAAGTCGCCGAGCGGGACGTAGCGTTGGTCGAACACGGCGATGACGGCCTGCGGGTTGTCGCGCCGGGTGATCGCCGTCAGCACCTTCTCGCTCACCTCGAGCACGAGGCCGCCGCGCGCCACCGTCCTAGCGGCGATCTGCTCGACATTGGGCTTTCCGCGCGCCGCCTTGGCGTAGACGAGGGTGCGGATCGTCCAGCCCTGCTCGAAAGCGTCGATCACGAGTTTCAGCCCCTCGGCGAGGAAAGTCCCGGTCTCGTCGCGATGCCGCTTCTGCGACAGGGCCTTCAGATCCTTGACGATCGGGTTGGCGAGGCTGGTGACCTCTTTCACCTGGCCGACGCGGGTCGGCGTGCTGGCGTCACGCATCGGGAGTCCACCGGCTGAAAAGGGATGTGGAGAGGGCGCGGCCCTCGGGCTCGCCCGCCTGGCGCGCCTCGCGGATGATGAGCTCGCCGGATTCGACGGTGCCGCCGGCCCCGCGCATTGTCTCGCGCATCAGTTCGTGGGTCGCGTAGAACGAGGCGCGGATCGAATAGGCTGTCAGCACGAGCCCGATCGGCTTCGCGGTGAGGAGCTCGCGGCAGACGTCCAGCATGAGCGGCAGGTGTTCGAAGAGCTGCCAGACCTCGCCTGCCGGCCCGCGGCCGAATTTCGGCGGGTCGGCGAGGATCAGGTCGTAGCGGCTGCCGCGCCGCTCCTCGCGCAGGATGAACTTCATCGCGTCGTCGCAGATCCAGCGGATCGGCTTAGCCTCGAGCCCGGCGAGCGCCTGGTTCTCGCGCGCCCAGCCGATCGCCTTCTTCGAGGCATCGACATGAGTGACCTCCGCCCCCGCTTTCGCCGCGATCAGCGAGGCGACGCCGGTATAGCCGAAGAGGTTGAGCACCCTGACCGGTCGCTTGGCAGTTTCGATGCGCTCCGCCGCCCATTGCCAGTGGGCGATCTGCTCGGGAAAGACGCCGACGTGCCGGAACGAGGTCAGCCGGCCGAGGAAATCGACGCCGAGGAGCTTCATCGGCCAGGTCTCGCCGAGCGGGACTTTCGGGAAGGCCCAACGGCCGATCCCGTCCTCGTCGGTGTCGCCGGTGAACATCGCATCGGCGCGCGCCCAGTGCGCGTCGGGCAGGCTTTTCGGCCAGAGCGCTTGCGCGTCCGGCCTGATGATCAGGAGGGGGCCGTATTTCTCGAGCTTCAGACCGTCGCCGGTGTCGAGCAGGCTGTAGCCTTCGGTGGCGCCGGTCTCGAGGATCACCGGGGCGACCCCGGCGGGGAGGTCGCCGGTCCGGCGCATCAGCGGACGCTGGGGCGCCTCGGAAGCGGTCGCGCGCGGCGCTTCGGCGGCCGCCCGGGGCTTGCGCGCGGGTTCGGCGCGCTTTCCGGTTTCCTTCTCCGGACCGCGGACGGGCGGCTTGCCGGCGCCGTGCGGCTTGCGGCCGTCCGCGCGCGGACCCGCCTGGCGGCCCGGCCGCCCCGTCTCCTGCCTGCGTTTTCCCGCCACGTCGCGTCCGATCTGTGTCCGCTTGATCTTGCGGCCGGTTCGGCCAAGTCTACCGCGTGCACATAGCAACACGCCGTGCTATTGGCAAAGCGGATTTGCCCTGACCGGGCCGGCAGCGAGGAGGATACGACATGGAAATGGTGGGCGAAGAGCGGATCGCAGCGCCGCGTCAGAAGGTCTGGGAGGCGCTCAACGATCCCGAAATCCTCCGGCAGTGCATTCCCGGCTGCCAGTCGCTCGACAAGACGTCGGACACCGACATGTCGGCCGTGGTCAAGATCAAGATCGGCCCGGTCTCCGCGTCCTTCGCCGGCGACGTCAAGCTCGAGAACATCAACGCCCCGGAGAGCTACACGATCTCGGGCGAGGGCAAGGGCGGGATCGCCGGCTTCGCCAAGGGCGGCGCAGACGTGAAGCTGACCGACGACGGCGAGGGCGGGACGATCCTCTCCTACGGCGTCAAGGCGCAGGTCGGCGGCAAGCTCGCCCAGCTCGGCTCGCGCCTGATCGATTCCACATCGAAGAAGCTCGCCGGCGAATTCTTCCAGAAATTCAACGAGGTCGTCAGCGCCGGCAGCTGAGCGCAATGCTGCGGATGCCGAAAGCAGAACATGACGACGGCGCCCTCGGGCGCCGTCTTGGTTTCAGTCTATGCCTTGGCGGAGGTCGTCGCCGGCAGCGCGGGACCGGCGGGCGCGGGAGCGGGCGGATTCGCCTTCAGCCGGTCGGCCTCGGTCTGCCATTTCACCGCCTCGCGCTGCTGTGTGCGCGCCTTCGCACGGTATTTGCCCTGCTTGAACCAGGTCGCGACCGAGCCGATCACCATGCCGGCGATCAGTGCCGCGAACAGGAAGACGAAGAAGGGTGCGGAAACCGACAGAACGCGGTCCGACGTCTCGAACGGATTGAGCGCCAGCGTCACCGTCTGCCGGTTCGCGACCGAGAGGACGACAAGCACGATCGCCACCGGCACGAGAATGAGGAGGCTGATGATGCGCTTGACCATGGTTCGATCCGTCATTTCGTTCTCGCTGCGATCGCCGTCGCCGGTCCGGTCCGCCGCCTCCCCGCGACGGTCGGTCCCGGGGCGTCAGCCCTTGTCGTCGGGGTTCAGGCGCTCGCGCAGTTCCTTGCCGGTCTTGAAGAAGGGGACCCATTTCTCCTCGACGAAGACCGGGTCGCCGGTTCGGGGGTTGCGGCCCGAGCGGGGCGGCCGGTTCTTTACCGAGAACGCGCCGAAGCCGCGCAGCTCGACCCGGTTTCCCGCGGCAAGCGCCTCCGTGATCTCATCGAGCACCGCGTTGACGATGTTCTCGACGTCTCGGTGGTAGAGATGCGGGTTCCGCGCCGCAACGGCCTGGACCAGCTCGGACTTGATCATGCGTTTCCCCCTATTATTGTTTTATAGGATCGGTCGGACCAGCCTGCCAAACGGACACCAGACCGTCAAGGAACAACTTCCCGCCGCCGAGGCGCTCGATCTCGTGCCCGAGGGTTGTGTCGTATCCGGTAATCCGTTGAAACAAAAAGGCGGCCACGCGGGGGATCAGTCCCGCCGTCTGGTTGGACTCGGGCTTCCACTCGACGATCTCGAGGCCCTCCGCGACCCCACGTCCCGACAGGTACGCGCGGATTTCCGCCTCGCCGCCAATCGCGTCGACGAGGCCGTTCGCGAGACCCTGTCGGCCGGTGAAGATGGAGCCGTCGGCGAGCGTCAGCACCTTCTGCCGGTCCATCTTGCGCCGGGCGGCGACGAGGTCGACGAACCAGTCGTAGCTGTCGAGCACGAGCTTGCGGATCATCTCCTGTGCCTCCGGGCTCGCGTCATGGAAAGGGGAGGGCTCGGCCTTGAGCGGCGCCGACTTGATTTCGTCGACGCGGATGCCGAGCGTGTCGAGCAGCTGCCGGATCTGCGGATACTGGAAGATGACGCCGATCGAGCCCACGATCGAGCTTTCGCCGGCGACGATGTGGTCGGTCGAGGCCGCGATCATGTAGCCGGCGGAAGCCGCGAGCGTGCGCACGTCGGCGACCACGGGCTTGGCTTCGCCGAGGCGAACCAGCGCCTTGTGGATGCGCTCGCCGCCATAGGTCGTGCCGCCGGGCGATGAGATGGTGATGACCGCCGCCTTGGCGCGCTCGCTCTCGGTGACCTTCTCGATGAGCTCGATCAGGTCGTCGTCGTCGCGGATGACGCCGTCGATGGTGATCCGGGCGATGTGGTCGCTCGACGTGCCGGCGGGATAGGCGCGCCATATCGCCGCCCCGATCGCCACCGCGACAACGAAGAAGGTCGCCGCCCGCCAGAAGCCCAGCTTGCGCCTAAGCCGCCGCCTGTCGATCACCGTCTCTGCATCCATGGTCTGCCTCCGTCTCGGCGCGTCCCCGCGAGTCAGGGCGCTGCTTCTACAGCGGGAGCCCGAAAAGGAAAACCGCTTTTCGGGCCGCTCCGGCTCTTCCGCATGCCCCGGGGGGGATCGTGACCGCCCGGGTCTTCCGCATGATCATGTCGGCAATGTGAACGACGCCCGCCTTTACGCGTCCGTCGGGCGCAAACATTGTTCCTTTACCGGAAAAACACCATATTGCGAACAGAATGCGTCGATACACGGCGCGTCACCATTACGGCCCGGGATAGCTCGACTGGACAAGATGAACGCATTTGCAATGCCTGGAAGGGGCTCCGACCCGGTCGCCCTCTCGCGGACCGAGCGGCAATACCGCACGGCACTGCGTCATTCCCGGCGCGTGCGCTTCCTTAAAGTCGCGCTGCCGGCGGCCTCCGCGCTCTTCATCGTCGGCTTCATCGCCACCTCCTGGCTGAGGACGATCGTGCCGGACGGCGTGTCGATCGAATCGGCCGCCATCGAGGACGGCAAGGTGATCATGCGCAATCCGGTCATGACCGGGCAGAACGGCGCCGCCCAGCCCTATTCGATGCGGGCGGCCAAGGCGGTGCAGGACCTGAAGACGCCCGACGTCATCGAGTTGCAGGAGATCACCGCCGACATGCCGGTCTCGGACTCGGTCACGGCGAAGGTCACGGCCGATCGCGGCGTCTATGACCGGGCGAAGCAGACGATGGTGCTCGACCAGCCCTTCGAAGTGACGACCTCGGAAGGGATGACGGCCGAGCTCAAGTCCGCGGAGATCGACATGGGCAACGGCACGGTGACGACGGCCGAGCCGGTAACGATCCGCAACGCCCAGTCGCGCGTTGTTGCGAAGTCGATGCAGATACTCGATAAAGGACACTCCATCGTCTTCGAAAATGAAGTCCGCATGGTCATCGATCCGAGCGCGTTGGACCGCAAGTCCGGAACAGGCAACTGATATGACAGGTTATTCGAGGCGCCTCGGCGCTGCGGCCGTGGCCGCATTCGTCCTCCTTCCCGCGCTCGCCTTCGCGCAGGCCGGCCAGCCGAAGTTGCAGGGCATGGCCTTCTCCAACGACCAGCCGATCCAGATCGAGAGCGACCGGCTCGAGATCAAGGAGCAGGAAAAGCGCGCGATCTTCTCGGGCAACGTCAAGGTCGTGCAGGGCGAGACGACGCTCCAGGCCGGCAGCATGGTGGTGCACTACAAGTCGGACAACAAGTCCGTCTCCTCGGGCGCCACCGACATCGAGACGATCGACGTCGCGGACAAGGTGGTGATCCGGACGGCGACGCAGACCGCCTCGGCCGACAAGGGTTCGTTCGACATGACCGCCCAGGTGGCGGTGCTCGAGGGCAAGAAGGTGGTGCTCACCGAGGGCGACAACATCTTCATCGGCTGCAGGCTGACCGTGCGCATGCAGAGCGGCGAGGCCAAGCTCGACAGCTGCGGCGGCCGCGTGATGATCCAGCTCGACCCGAAGTCGCAGCCCAAGCCGTGATGCCGACGGTCAAGAAATGAACGCCAGCATGTCGCTTGCCCCCGATGCCACGCAGTCCCGGCCGGTCAACCGGTACGAAGGCACGCTGATCGCGCGCAACCTGACGAAAGCCTACAAGTCCCGACGCGTCGTCGATGGCGTTTCGCTCGGCGTGCGCCGCGGCGAGGCGGTCGGCCTCCTCGGCCCGAACGGCGCCGGCAAGACGACCTGCTTCTACATGATCACCGGCCTCGTGCCCGTCGACACCGGCACGATCGAGATCGACGGCCACGACGTCTCGGCGCTCCCGATGTACCGGCGCGCGCGCATGGGCGTCGGCTACCTGCCGCAGGAAGCCTCGATCTTCCGCGGGCTGTCCGTGGAGCAGAACATCCGCGCGGTTCTCGAGGTCGTCGAGCCGAAACGGGCCAAGCGCGAGGAAAAGCTCGACAGCCTCCTCGCCGAGTTTCACATCTCGCACCTGCGCAAGAGCCCGTCTATCTCGCTGTCGGGCGGCGAGCGCCGCCGCCTCGAGATCGCCCGTGCGCTCGCTTCCGATCCGACCTTCATGCTGCTCGACGAGCCGTTCGCTGGCGTGGACCCGATCGCCGTCGCCGACATCCAGAATCTGGTGCGCCACCTGACCCGCCGCGGGATCGGCGTGCTCATCACCGATCACAACGTGCGCGAGACGCTCGGCCTGATCGACCGCGCCTACATCATCCATGCCGGTCACGTGCTGACCCACGGACGCCCCGCCGAGATCGTCGCCAATGCCGACGTGCGCCGGCTCTATCTCGGCGAGCAGTTCTCTCTCTGACCGGGCTGCACAGCCTCGCGGTGGTCTGCCTCCCTGGCATGCGACCAATTGCCGTTTGCCATGTTTCCCGCCTCGCCTTGACCTGAAAGGGTAATCGAAGCAATTCTCAGGCCAACTGGCTGGCGCTGGGCGAAAACGCGCGGCTGCCGGTATTGGGGCAGGGGCGGGGCGCGCGGCGCCGGACCGTCGGGAAAGGTATCGCGTCGAATGGCATTGTCCGTCGGCCTGCAGATGCGTCAGAGCCAGTCCCTGGTGATGACGCCGCAGCTCATGCAGTCGATCCGGCTGCTGCAGTTCAGCCATGTGGAGCTCCTTCGGTTCGTCGAGGAGGAGATCGAGCGCAATCCTCTGCTGGAAATGGCGAGCGAGGACGGAGCCGCGCCCGCAGGCGATGGTGACGGAGAGGTTGGCGAGCCTTCCGCCCCGTGGGACGANGCAGCNGCCGACCGTAGTGCGGCGATCCTCGCCGAGCAGATCGACGCGACATACGAGAACGTNTTCCAGGACGACCATGGCGAGGGCCGGGTCGAGGCGCCGGAATTCGTCGACAACTGGAAATCCATGCCCGGCGTTGATGGCGCCCGGGCAGGCGAGTTTCACGACGTCGACGACTACGCCGCCCAGCCGACGACGCTGAAGGACCACATCGCCGAGCAGATCGCCTTTGCCTTTCCGGACTCCGCCGAGCGGCTGATCGCCACCGAGATCGCCGATCTCCTCGATCCCGCCGGCTACCTCGAAGACGGGATCGAGGAGATTGCCGCGCGGCTCGGTGCGCCGCAGGAGAAGGTGGACGAGATTCTTGACCGCCTCCAGAAATTCGACCCGCCGGGCCTCTTTGCCCGCTCGCTCGGCGAATGCCTGGCGTTGCAGCTCGTCCGCAAGGACCGGTTCGATCCCGCCATGGCCGCGCTGGTCGACCATCTCGAGCTTCTCGCCCGACGCGACTTCCAGGCGCTCTCGCGCATCTGTGGCGTCGGCGAGGAAGATCTGCTCGACATGCTTGCCGAGATCCGCGCGCTCGATCCCAAGCCCGGCCTGCGCTTCGAGACCGGCCACAGCGAGATCGTCGTCCCCGACGTCCTCGTCCGGCAGGCGGCCGATGGCGGCTGGCTCGTCGAGCTCAATGCCGACACGATGCCGCGCCTGCTCGTCAACCAGTCCTACTATGCCCGCGTCTCCGGCACGCTGCCGAAGGACGGCGGCGGACAGGATTTCCTGTCCGAATGCCTGCAGACGGCCAACTGGCTGATCCGCTCGCTCGACCAGCGCGCCCGCACGATCCTGAAGGTCGCGACCGAGATCGTGCGGCGCCAGGACGCTTTCCTCGTCCACGGCGTCGAGCATCTGCGTCCGCTCAACCTCAAGACCGTGGCCGAGGCGATCGGCATGCACGAATCGACCGTCAGCCGCGTTACCTCCAACAAGTTCATGATGACGCCGCGCGGCGTGTTCGANCTCAAATATTTCTTCACGGTGTCGATCGCGGCNGCGGACGGCGCCGGCGACGCCCATTCGGCCGAGGCGGTCCGCAANCGCATCCGCACCCTGATCGAGCAGGAATCGCCGCTTGCCGTCCTTTCCGACGACGATCTCGTCGACCGGTTGCGCGAGGCCGGCATCGAGATTGCGCGCCGGACGGTCGCCAAGTACAGGGAAGCGATGGCGATTCCGTCGTCCGTGCAACGCCGGCGCGAGAAGCGTGCGCGCGCAAATGCTGCCGCCGCAGCCGGCTGAAGCGCCGAAAAATCCTGTAAAATCAAGCAAAATGCATGCCAAACTTGACACGTCTGCGCCCGACGCGTAGAAGCCCGCCGCGCTGGCGAAGCTGAAGTTCTGGGCTCCGGAAGGGGACAGGCGAACCGCACAGGAATTTCGTGCTGGAAGCGACGTTCGGGCCGTCGGATGCTTGGATCATCGAGTGGCTTGGCTTAGACTGCCTCCCTAACCAACAACAAGAAGGGATGATCCATGAGCGTTCGGATTTCGGGAAAGCATATGGAAATCGGTGACGCATTCCGGTCGAAGATCGAGGGACACATCACCGACGCCGTTGCCAAATATTTTGATGGTGGCTTCTCGAGCCAGGTCATCGTCGAAAAATCCGGGTCGCGGTTCTCCGCCGACTGCAAGATCCATCTCGACACCGGTGTGGTTCTGCACGCCACCGGCGAGGCCCAGGATCCCCAATTCGCCTTCGATGCCGCCGCCGAGCGCATCGAGAAACGGCTGCGCCGCTACAAGCGGAGGCTGAAGGATCACTATACCAACGCCCAGAACGGTCAGGCCGAGGTGGCCTATGCCGTTGTCGAAGGGGATGTCGATGACGATGCGGAAATCCCCGAGGACTACGCCCCCGCCATCATTGCCGAGAGCACCAAGCAGCTCGCCACCATGACCGTGGCCGGCGCCGTCATGGCGCTCGACATGACGGACGAGCGCGTCCTCATGTTCCGCAATGCCGGCAACGACGCGCTCAACGTCGTCTACCGGCGCAACGACGGCAATATCGGCTGGATCGACGCCGGCGGTATCAAATCCTGAGACCCGAACGCCGGCGACATGAGGTCGCCGCGGCGCACGACAACGAGGATATCAGACATGGCGCTTGCTGAATTGATCGCGCAGAACTCCGTTCTGCCGGCACTCAAGGCCAACTCCAAGAAACAGCTCTTGCAGGAATTGTCGGCCAAGGCGGCGGAGGTCACGGGACTCCCCGAACGGGAGATCTTTGACGTGATCCTGCAGCGCGAGCGGCTCGGCTCGACCGGCGTTGGCAACGGCATTGCCATCCCGCACGGCAAGCTGCCCTCGCTCGACCGCATCGTCGGCGTCTTCGCGCGCCTCGACCATCCGGTCGATTTCGAGGCGCTCGACGACCAGCCGGTCGATCTCGTCTTTCTCCTGCTCGCGCCGGAAGGCGCGGGCGCGGATCACCTGAAGGCTCTGTCGAAGGTCGCCCGCGTCATGCGCGACGGCGAACTGGTGCAGAAGCTGAGAGCGACGGACAACGCCGCCTCGCTCTACGCGTTCCTCGCCGAATCCCCGGCCTCGAACGCGGCATGAGGGCCCCGGGCCGTGCGGCCCGCAGCCTTCAGTGCAGGCTGACGGTCTTCAGCTCGTCCTCGGCCGCACGGTAGAACGTGCTTGACCGGTTGTCGGTCAGAAGGATCGGCGTCCCGTCGGCGCCGAACAGCGCCCACAGCTCCAGGCCCGGATCAAGCGCGGGCGCCTGCGGAAAGCGGGCGCTCACCTCCTCGGACCGCATCTTGCGGATATAGCCGATCTTGCCGGCGCCGAGCATGGCCAGGTCGTGTGCGGACAGGCGGTTCTTTCCCGGTTTGGCAATCATGTCACGTACCTCCTACGAGGGGGCAGAAACCGTTAAGGTTACCTGCCCGGGGATTCAGTCTCGGACGGAAATGTTAATTTTCCGCACCATGCGTTCCGGCTCGGGACGTTCGAGGTCGACCGAGAGGAGACCGTTCCGGAGCTCGGCATTCATCACCTTCATTCCGTCGGCCAGCACGAAGGTGCGCTGGAACTGGCGTGAGGCGATGCCGCGGTGCAGGTATTCGCGTCCTTCGACTTCTACCTGGCGGCCGCGGATGATGAGCTGGTTCTCCTCGGTGGTGACTTCGAGGTCGTTTTCGCCGAAGCCGGCGACAGCGAGCGTGATGCGGAGCCGTTCGGCAGTGGAGCCGTCGGTCGCGCCGCTGATGCGCTCGATGTTGTAGGGCGGGTATCCGTCGGACCCCTTGGCGATGCGCTCGAGGGACTTTTCGATCGTGTCGAAGCCCAGGAGCAGCGGGCTCGAGAATGGCGTCATACGCGACATGGTCTTGTCCTTGATCCAAGCGACAGTGCCGAGGCCCATGGAGGCGCCCCGTTGCGATAAATATGGTGTCGTCCGCCGGTGAGTGCAAGCACCTTGCCTTGCCCGCACGAGGCTACGTAGTCTCACGCCGCGGCACGATTCGCCGCGTGTACCGGAGTGCCCGACGTGCCAGCCCGCAAGATCATCATCGACACCGATCCCGGCCAGGACGATGCCGCCGCCATCATGCTGGCACTCGGCAGCCCCGAGCTCGAGGTTCTCGGCATCACCGCCGTCGCCGGCAACGTGCCGCTGGCGCTGACCGAGCGCAACGCCCGCATGGTCCTGGAAATATGCGGGCGCTACGACATTCCGGTCCATGCCGGCGCCGACCGGCCGCTTTCCCGTTCGCTCGTCACCGCCGAATACGTCCACGGCAGAACCGGGCTCGACGGCGTCGATCTCTTCGAACCGAGAGTGCCGCTCGCGGCGGGCCACGGGGTCGATTTCATCGTCGAGACGATCCGGCGCGAGGCGCCCGGCACCGTCACTCTGTGCCCGCTCGGGCCGCTCACCAACATCGCCGCTGCGCTCCGGAAAGCGCCCGACATCGCCACGCGGGTCGAGGCCATCGTCCTGATGGGCGGGGGTTATTTCGAGCAGGGCAACGTCACGCCGGCGGCCGAGTTCAACATCTATGTCGACCCAGAGGCGGCCGAGATCGTCTTCCGCTCGGGTGCGCCGATCACCATGATGCCGCTCGACGTCACCCACAAGGTGCTGACGACTGCGGAACGCTCCCGGCGCATCCGCGAGATCGGCACCCGTCCCGCGCTGGCCATGGCCGGCATGCTCGATTTCTTCGAACGTTTCGACGAGCAGAAATACGGCACGGACGGCGGCCCATTGCACGATCCGACAGTCATCGCCTGGCTCCTGCGGCCCGACCTCTTCACAGGCCGGACCTGCAACGTCGAGATCGAAACCGTCTCGGAGCTCACCCGCGGCGCGACCGTGGTCGACTGGTGGCATGTCACCGACCGGCCGAAAAACGCCTTCGTCGTGGGCGGNGTCGACGCGGACGGCTTNTTCGACCTCTTCATCGAGCGGCTGGCGCGGCTNTGACGCCCCCGGCGGGTCCGGCTCAGCGGTCCTCGTCGACCACGCGCAGGTTCAGCCTGCCGCCGCGAAGCTCCTGCGCCGCCGGTTCCTTCTCAATGGCCGGGGGACCGTCGAACTCCATCGCCTCGATGCGCGCGCCGCGCTTCGTCAATTTGTCGGTCGAGGTCAGGATCTGCTCGACATCGCGCTGAGCCTGGTTGAAGTGGTTCTGCAGCTTCTGCACCCGGTCGTCGAGGCGGGTGAGGTCCTCCATCAGCCGGATCACCTCGGCCTGGATCAAATGCGCCTGCTCGCGCATGCGCGCGTCCTTCAGGAGCGCCTGCACCACCTGGATCGAAAGCATCAAGAGCGAGGGTGAGACGATGACGACCCGTGCCCGGTGCGCGCGTTGGACGATGCCTTCGAAATTCTCGTGGATCTCGGCAAAGATCGATTCCGAGGGCACGAACAGGAAGGCCGTGTCCTGCGTCTCGCCGGGGATCAGGTACTTCTCGGCGATGTCGCGGATATGGACTTCCATGTCGCGGCGAAAGCGTTGCGCCGCCTGGGCTGCCATGGCGGGATCATTGGTCCCGGCCTCGCGCATCGCGTTCCACGCCTCGAGCGGGAATTTTGCGTCGATGACGAGGTTGGGCGCGCCGTTCGGCATGGTGATGGTGCAATCAGGCCGGTTCCCGTTCGAAAGCGTCGGCTGGAAGGAATAGGAGCCGAAGGGCAGGCCGTCCTTGATGATCGTCTCCATGCGCGACTGGCCGAAGGCGCCGCGCGTCTGCTTGTTGGAAAGGATCGCCTGCAGCCCGACCACGTCGCGGGCGAGCGTCTGGATATTGTTNTGGGCCGTGTCGATGACGGCGAGCCGCTCCTGAAGCCGGGCNAGGTTCTCGTGCGTCGCCTTCGTCTGCTCNGANAGCGTCGTGCCGATGCGTTGCGACATGCCNTCGAGGCGCTGGTTGATGACCTGGTTCAGTTCGGAATGACGCGCACCNAACATGTCGGCCATCGCCGCCATGCGCCCGTGCATCTCCGCCTGCGCCTTCAGGATGTCGGCGAGCCGCGCCTCCGCCTGCTCCGCGCGAAGGGCCGCTTCCGCCTCCATACGCCGGCGCGCCGCGGCCGAACGCCACGCGGCGATCACCGCGGAAAGGCTCGCGAGGATGAGAAAGGCCACCGCGGCGGCGATCACCTCGCCGAGGCTGACGCCGTGCCCGAAGGCGTGAAAGAGGACGGTCTGGAGAAGGGGGATCTCTGTTTCCATCCTCTATCCTTACCAGATTCGGAGAGATGTGCGAGATCAAAACGGGAACAAAGTTTACGGCCTGGTCATCATTTCGTTAACCAAATCACGCCGAAAGGCGGTGGTGGTGACGTTTCCTGCAGCTTCAGGTAGGCGCGATAGTAATATCTGGCCTTAATTTCTAAGCCATTGTTAACCAACGGGTACAAAAATCGGGTCCAAGTCGTGACAGTGACGTCACCTATTGGGACTGCCGCAAATGAAGCCAGACACCGCGAAGAACAGCGACATCCAGAAGCGTATCGAGTTTATTGGACTTGTCGGCAAAAGCCGCGAAACGCTCCAGAGCCTACAGCCGCTGGTTGCCCAGTCTATCGAAGGCGCGCTCGACGTGTTCTACGGCAAGATCGCCGCGACCCCCGAGGCGGCCGCCTTCTTCTCCAGTGCCGATCACGTCAACATGGCCAAGGGCCGGCAGGCGAAGCACTGGTCGATCATCGCCTCGGGCCGCTTCGACAAGGATTATGTCGACGGCGTCACGGCGATCGGCAAGACCCACGCGCGCATCGGCCTCGAGCCGCGGCTCTACATTGCCGGCTATGCACTGATCCTCGAGCAGCTCGTCCATTCCGTCGTCGCGAGGCGCCGTGGCGGCATTCTCGGCCGCGGCAAGGGCGAGGACCTCGCCGCGGAGGTCTCGGTCATCATCAAGGCGGCGCTCCTCGACATGGACTACGCGATCAGCGTCTATCTCGACGAGCTCGACAACCGCCGCAAGGAAGCGGAAGCCGCGCGGCTCGAGGCCGAGACGGCGCAGAAGATCGCGCTCGACCAGCTCGCCGGTGTGCTCGCTTCGCTGTCGAGGGGCGATCTCGAGGCGAGGCTTCCCGAAGGGCTTCCCGGCGAGTTCGCCGGCATGGCGCATCATTACAACGAGGCGGTCGAGGGCCTGAACGCCTCGATCCTCGCGGTGCGCACCGCCGCCGAGCAGATCCTCGCCTTCTCCCGGGAGATCGCGACCTCGACCGAGCAGCTCTCCTCCCGCACCGAGCAGCAGGCCGCGAGTGTCGAGGAAAGCTCGGCCGCGCTGCACGAGCTGTCGGAAAGCGTCAGCGGCACGGCCGCCGGCGCCCAGAAGGCCGCGACCGTGACCTCCGACGCGCTGAGCGTCGCCCAGTCCTCGGGCGAGATCGTCCAGGACGCGGTGACGGCGATGGGCGCTATCGAGAAATCATCGGCGGAAATCTCCAAGATCATCGGCGTCATCGACGAGATCGCCTTCCAGACCAATCTCCTCGCCCTCAATGCCGGCGTCGAGGCGGCGCGGGCGGGCGAGGCGGGTCGTGGCTTTGCCGTGGTCGCCCAGGAGGTGCGCGAACTCGCCCAGCGCTCCGCCAATGCCGCCAAGGAAATCAAGGGAATCATCGCCGAGAGCACCAAGCAGGTGCGCACCGGCGTCGACCTCGTCAACCAGTCAGGCAATTCGCTGAACGACATCATCGGCCGGGTCGAGGAGCTCAACGGCATCATCTCGGGAATCGCCGCAGCGACCGGCGAACAGTCTTCCGGCCTCGGCGAGATTTCGGC
>Ga0065721_10050099_pt1 | contig 23320 bp, 14 predicted proteins | sample Mesricmetagenome_FD_59108 | JGI IMG/M metagenome (GOLD analysis project Ga0065721, IMG submission 59108) | Mesophilic microbial community from rice straw/compost enrichment Sample: eDNA_1 v2 (version 2) | ecosystem: Engineered > Solid waste > Grass > Composting > Bioreactor | place: USA: Davis...
GGCCGGTCAAGCCGAGTTCGAAGTGCTCGAAGTGAAGGACGGCGTTTCGTTGTACCGCAATCCGGCGCAAACGATGGACAAGCTGAAAAGCCTGATCGGCGGGCTGAAGCGCGAGGATTCGCTCGGGCCGTTCTGGGCCGGAGCGGTCAGCGACAGCAAGCTGGGCCTCGTTCCGGTCTATCTGCCGAATCTGCTGGACAGCGGCTCCAAGCTGCTGAACGAGGCATGGGTGAGCCGCTTTCTGTATGAAGCGATTCCCGACCTTGCGCCGCATATCAAGAAGGTGATTGTCTATTATGTCGACGTGGAAGACCTTGACGGGCTCCGCAAGACGATCGCCGAGAACGAAAGCACGACCGTTCAAATCGAGCTGCGAGATTTGAAGGACATTCTGGATGACGTTGTGGCGGAAGATTATGCCGCGTTTACCGTCGAGCGGTCCGGCGACGCTTTGACGCCGGAATATATCGTCACGATCGACGCTTTCGCCAGCGACCGGGTATCGGGCCAGATTGACGCCTTTAATCAAAAAGGGATCGAAAACGCGGCCCGAAGCGGCAAAACGTTCAAGCCGATCGCCGTCAGCGAGAGCGGACTGGAGCTGATCGAATACGTCAGCCTGGACTGTACGCAGGCGGAAGGCGAATGGCGCAGCGATCATGAAATCAAGATCGACAAAAACGGCTTTGTAGCCGTGAACGGCGGCAAGACCAAACAATTTTGGGACGGCACCCTTCGCTGCAACAAGCCGCCGCTGCGCGTCAAAATCCGCAATATATGCGGCGACGAAACGATATTTGCCGCTGCCGCGCCGACGCCGGCGGAATAGGAGCGATGGAGACCGACATGAACATTACGTTTGGCATCATGGCGCATGTGGATGCCGGGAAAACGACGTTTTCCGAGCAGCTCCTCTATCATGCCGGCCGACTTAAGCAGCGAGGCCGCGTCGACCATCGCAGCGCTTTTTTGGACAGCCACGACATCGAGCGTCAGCGGGGGATTACGATATACGCCGACCAGGCGGCGTTCGAATACGGCGGATCCGTCTATTATATGATCGATACGCCGGGCCACGCCGACTTCTCGCCGGAGATGGAGCGTGCGATCGAGGCGATGGACTATGCCGTTGTCGTCGTCAGCGCCGTCGAAGGCGTGGAGGCGCATACGGAAACGGTATGGGAGCTGCTTGGAAAGCGGCGCGTCCCGGTCTTTTTTTTCATCAACAAAATGGATCGCGAAGGTGCGGATGCCCGTCTGGCCATGGAGCAAATTCGGCAGCGGCTGACGCAGGATGCGGCGGACCTGACCGACAGCTTCGACGGCGCGAACCTGGCGGAAGAGCTGGTCGAATTTATGGCGGAGCGGGACGAGGAGCTGCTCGAGGCTTACATGGAGCATGGATATGACGCGGCCGAGTGGCTGCTTCGCCTGCGGAAGATGATCAGGACGAACCGTATCTATCCGTGCCTGAGCGGTTCGGCGCTGCAGGATCGGGGCATTCGGGAGTTTCTGGCCAAGTTTCACGCTTTGACGGTAACGGAGTTCGATGCCGGGGCGGAGCTGTCGGGCCGCGTCTACAAAATCCGATACGACGAGGCGGGAACGAGACTGACGTTCGTCAAGCTGCTCAGCGGTAAGCTTAGCGTCCGGGATGAAGTGCGTTACGGCGCGGACGCGGTAGACAAGGTGACGCAAATTCGGAAATACAACGGAAGCGGCTTCGAGCAAACGGATTGCGCGTATGCGGGGGAGCTTGCGGCGATCGCCGGTTTGACGGCGGCTTCCGCGGGCGACGGCATCGGGAGCTTGCGCGAACAGGCCCGCTACGACATGATTCCCGCCCTCCGGTCGAAGGCCGTTCTGGAGCCGCACGTTCACAGCAAGGAGGCGCTGCCCTTGTTTCGGATGCTGGAGGCGGAGGATCCTTCCTTGCAGGTCGTATGGGAAGAGAAGCTTCAGCAAATCCAGCTGCACGTGATGGGCCCCATCCAGCTGGAAGTGCTGGAGCAGGTGATGCGGGACCGGTTTGCGCTGCAGGTCCGGTTCGATAAGCCCGAAATATTGTACAAGGAAACGATAACGGGCGAGGTAAGAGGGTACGGCCATTTCGAGCCTTTGCGCCACTACGCGGAGGTTCATCTGAAGATGGAGCCGGCGGAACGCGGCAGCGGCGTTTCCTTCGTCAGCGAATGCCATGTCGAGGAGCTGTCTCCCGGGCTGCAGCATCTGGTTGGACGCCATATTATGGAGAAGGAGCATCGCGGACGGTTGACCGGATCGCCGCTCACGGACGTGAAGGTTACGCTGCTGACGGGCAGAGACCACCAGAAGCATACGCACGGCGGCGATTTCCGGGAGGCGGCTTACCGGGCGCTTCGGCAAGGCTTGGAGAAGGCGGACAACCGGCTGCTGGAGCCTTATTATCAGTTCAAAATAACGGTCGATCGGGACCGCATCGGACGGGTGCTGACCGATATCCAGAAGGCCCACGGCAGGTTTGATCCTCCGCAGACGGAAGGGGGTCAGGCGGTCGTGACCGGCAAGGCGCCAGTGGCGACATTTATGGAATACGGCAGCGAGCTGGCTTCGTTTACGCAGGGGAGAGGAAGAATGAGCCTCAGCCTTGCGGGATACGATTTCTGCCACAACGAGCGGGAGGTCATCGAGCGCTTGCAATACGATAAAGACGCGGATCCCGAATATACGTCGTCCTCTATATTTTGCGCCAAAGGGGCGGGTTACTCCGTGAAGTGGGATGAGGCGGAAGAGATGATGCATATCCCGAAAAAACCTTGACGGTGTAGCCCCGCAACAAAGTGCGCTCAGCTTCCGTTTGAATGGAAAACGGAGTTCGTGCGGGGGGATTGCAGTGGGCAAAATGATAGCGGCCGTCGCCATGGCCATTGTTGTTGCGGCGATATGGAAAGCGGAAGAAGCGCGGGCTTGCGAGCCCGCTCCCTGGTCCTTTGCGGCGCTGGCCGGTTCGTCGGAGGCCATTGTATACGGCGAGGCGAAGCGCGTGAGCCAGGACGGCAGGCAAGCGGAGCTGAGAGTGACCGGCTATGCAGGCCCGGGCAAAGCGCCTTCGGCCGTAAATCTGCCGCCAACCGAATCCGGCCTAAGATCGACGGATCATATATGCCCGGATTTTTCCGTCAAGTTTCGGCAAGGCGCCGTTTATCTCGCTTTTTTGAAGAAAGCCGGTGCCGCGCCGGAGCTGCTGCACCCCGATTGGGTGACCGCTTTGGAGGCGGACGGCGACGGTCGTGCAATGGTCGATATTTTCGGCACGACGGAGAGCGCGGAAGCTTTGCTTCAGTCGTATGCCTCGGAGCGGGGATGGAGCGTCCAAACCCCGGAGGCGAAGGCGCCTGTGTGGGGGACGTCCCGCAGCCGTTACGGCGAAGGCGCGCTGCCGGCGCTGGCCGCCGCTGCTGCGATAGCGGGCATACTGATTTATGCCGTGGTCAGGCGCCGAACAAGAGCGCGCTAGTCCGCTTGTCGAGACGGCACGTCAAGGACGGATTTGAACGCTCGTTCCGACCGGAACGAGGGAAGCCAGCTGAAGCACGTCCTCGTTGTACATCCGGATGCAGCCAAGGGAAACTTCGTGTCCGATCGAGGCAGGGTTGTTCGTGCCATGGATGCCGTAATGCGGTTTGGACAAGCCCATCCAGAACGCGCCGAAAGGCCCTCCAGGATTGGCTTGTTTGTTGATAATTGTAAAATCCCCCACAGGCGTCTGCGTCACCATCCGGCCGATTCCGACCGGAAATCCCCGAACGACGACATTCCCGTCCAGCAAATATAAGTGGCGGTCCGACAAATCCACAATGATTCGATATTGCGGCATTTTGCGGTAGATCCTCCTTTGCTCTCCGCTCGGACAACCCTGCTGCAGGCGGCTATATGCGTAGTTGTGCGGCGGAAATCAGTCTACACCCATCCTATGCCGGGCGGGCGTTCGGCGTATGGGCCTCTGCTGTTCGCGGGCGCGCTAAATGGGGAGGAATGGTCTGATTAATGCAGCTTGTCGCGAAATTCCTGCGGCGTCATACCGTATTTTTCGCGGAACAGCTTGATGAAGTAGCTGGTTTTCATATAGCCGAGCTCGGCGGCGATTTCGTAAATTTTGTCGTTCGTGCTCCGAAGCTTGTGCATCGCCCGCTCCATCTTCAGCCGGGTCAAGTAATCGCTGATCCCTTCGCCGGTTTCCGACTTGTACACTTTGGATAAGTAAGACGGATTCAAATACACATGGGAGGCCGCCGACTGCAGCGAAGCCTCCGCGAGGTGCTCGCGGATATAGTCCTGCACCTGGCGCACGATGCCGGAGCGGGAATCTTGGGCTTCCTCAGCCGCCATTTCCTTGAACTTGCCGACGATGCGCATCGTCCACTCCCGGAGATGCTGGACCGAATGAAAGCCCGGACCGCCCGTCAACCGCTCGTAGTCTCCGCCCAGCATGTCGCTCATCCACCGCTTGCTTTTGTGAATCGAATAGCTGAACGAGCTGGCGATCATAAAATACGTCTCCAGAATATGCTCGTGCGAATGGCTCCAGCGGCTTTCCAGCTCCGCAAATATCGCCAGCAGCTTCTCGTCCAGCGCCTCCCACCTGCCGGCTTCGAGCAAATGGACGAGCAGCGGCGGATCGTACAGCTGCGTCAAGGAGCTGGCGCCCTGCTCGGGCATCGGCGCCTCGGACAGCGACAGGAGCAACTCCCGGTCGTGTCCGATCCGGCGGCGGAACTGCATGGCCGCTTCGTCGCATACCCGTCCGATGTCCTCCGGGAACAGGCCGGACATGCCGACCAGCACCGAGACGGTTCCTTTCAGAAACAGCTTGACGTTATGCTGCAGCTGGGACGCCTTCGTCTCCAGCCGCTTTCGGTCCGGGGCCGCGCCGGTTTCTTCCCGCGATTGCAGAACAAAGACGAGGTAATGGCGCCGATCCTTGGCCGACCAGAGATGCCATTCGTCCCCGAAAATTTCCCCGGCCATATTCGATACGGCAAATTCCATCAAAGCCAGGTCCGATCCGGTCATCCGGTCGAACCGGTCCTCCAGACGGAGCATGACGATGCCGAACGGCTTGCCGAACCGAAACGGCAGCTCAAGCAAGCCGAGCGATTGCTCCAGCTCCTCCGCGCCGACCCGTTTCCCTTCCAGCAGCTCCGCGAGGAAGTGGCGGCGCATGGCGGGCAAGTTTTTTTTGAGCGTCTGCAGGGCGTTCTGATAGGACGAAATTTCGTTCCATTCGCTCTCGATCGCCTGAACCGCCTTCCTAACGGAACCCAGAAGCTCTTGATCCTCGACCGGCTTCAGCAAATAGTCGGCGGCCTGATGCTGCAGCGCCCGCTTGGCATAATCGAAATCGTCGTAGCCGGTCAGCATGATGCAGCGAATGCCGGGCCACGATTCGCGAAGCTGGCCGAGCAAATCGAGGCCGGACATGCCGGGCATCCGAATGTCGGTAACAACGACGGCAATCGGATGCGAGACGACGATGTCCAGAGCTTCCTGAGCGGAATAGGCTTTGTGAACGGCGCCGATGCCGACGCTGCTCCACGGCAGCATGTCCGCCAGGTCGTCCACCAAATCGGGCTGGTCGTCAACGATAAGCAATTGATGCATCCTTCTCACTCTCCTCATCGGGGGATTTCAAGTTTCACGGCGGCCAAGCCTGTATCCGTTCCTCAGCCCGGCGGCGGCTGCGCCGAAGGCCATTCGATGACGACCGTCACGCCGCCGCCCGGCGTATGCGAGAACGTCAGGCCCGCTCCCGGCCCAAACTGGAGCAGCAGGCGCTGCCGTATGTTCCACAGCGCGCAGCCGGTATTGTCGTTCGGCGGCTCCTGAATTTCGCGGCGCAGCTTGTCCATCTGCTCGTCCGTCATGCCGAGGCCGTTGTCCTCGACGACGACAATGTTCATGCCCCCGGCCTGCCGGCCCGTCAGCGACAGGTGCCCGTCGCTTTCGGAACGTTCGATGCCGTGCAGCACGGCGTTTTCCGCCAGCGGCTGCAGCAGCAGCCGGGGCACTTCCAGCTCGAGCATCTCCTCCGGAAACGAGACGGAATAGGTCAAATGCCGCATATGCAGCTTCTGGATTTCCAGGTAACTTTCGATCAGCTGCAGCTCCTCGCGAAGGGTGGCCGTCATCTTTTCGACCCGGGTGGCGTAACGGTAATATTTGCTTAGATGCATCGCCATGCTCATCACCGAATCCTTCTTGCCGAGCCTGGTCAGGCTTCGGATAAGCGCAAAGCAGTTGTACAAAAAATGCGGGTTGATTTGCGATTGCAGCTGCTTCAAGTTCGCTTCCCGCGAGCGAATCTGCTCGGCGTACACTTTATGGATGAGCTGGTCGATGTCGGAGGCCATCTCGTTAAAGCTTTGGAACAGATACGTAAATTCGTTGTTCGGATTCACTTTGATCCGCGTGCCGTAATCGCCCGAGCGCAGCCGGTGGACGTTGCGGATGAGCAGACTGATCGGACGCTGCACGTTGCGGTACAGCAAGTAAGCCGCCAGCAGGCTCATGGCCAGGAGCAAGCCGATCGAGCCGTAGAACAGATAGCTGGACCTTGTAATCGGTTGCAAAATGCCCTGCAGCGGCACATAGTCGACGAGGTACCAATCCAGCTGCTGCACCCGCTTCACGTTGACGAGATACGGCTCGCCCCGCAAGTCGACGACGGTCCGGTCGAACCGTTCGACCTCGCGGTCTCCCATCAAGCCTTGCAGCTCGGCAATCCGCTCCGTATCGGCCGTTTTGTTGGCGATCGTCACTTCGTTCGGCCGGTAAATAAACGGGTCCCCTTTGCCCCCCAGCTTGAAATTGTCCAAGTCCTTGATCAGCAGCTCCTTCGGAAACGAAACTTCGACGATCAGTCCGGCTTCCTCCAGCCGGTCGATCTTGCTGCTGGGCTTGACGATGTGACGGACGTAACGGAATTCCTTGGCGTTGCCGATTTCCATTTCCTTGTATTCCCACCGGGGCGTTATAATGCTCCGCAGCTTCTCCAGATCGAACGAGACCCACGGATTCGTAGACACGATTTCGCCGTATTGCGGAGAAATGACGCTGTACTGCGTATCCCACCGCGCCGCCACGTTCAGCAGCCGCAGCCTTTCCAGAATGCGCGATTTTTCTTCGTTGCGCTCGTAGGCGGTTTCGATCAGGCTCAAATGCTGCAGCTGCTGGATATGGATATCCTCGCTCAGCAGGAAAGCGAGCGTCGACAAATTTTCGATGCTTGCGTTCAGCTCTCCCGCCAGGTAGGCCAAATCTTTTTGCTTCAGCGCCATAATCTCCTCTTTCAGCACCGATACGCTCGTCCGGTTGGACAAGCTGTACAGCGCGATGATCGGAATTAGAAGCAAGACGAGCAGCACGATAATTTTGGCGAACGTATTGGTGCGCAAGGACATGCGAAGAATCGCTCCTTTCTCCCGCGGCGGATATTCGATCGGTCCGTTCCGACTTGCGGAAACGGTCAACAAAAGGGCATCGATACAAAAATGCGGGTCTATAAGCCTCTAGGCGGCGGCTGATACAATTATGAATGCGGAGGCGGCGAAATTGTCAACCGAAAATTTGCAACTTAAAGGAGCGATTCCGATGGAGACGGGGAGTAAACCGAGAGAAAAATGGAGCCGCACATGGCCGCTGCACCTGATGCTGCTGCCCGCGGCGGTCGTCACCGTTATATTCGCCTACGTGCCGATGACGGGGCTTATCATGGCCTTTCAGGATTTCAAGCCTTACGACGGCATATGGCATTCCAAATTTGTGGGACTGGATCATTTCCGGTTTATGTTCGATTACCCCGACAGCAAGCAGGTCATCGTCAATACGCTTGTTATTGCGGGATTAAAGATTATATTCGGCCTGCTGGTGCCGTTTGCGTTCGCGATCCTGCTGAACGAGGTTCGGCTGATGCTGTACAAGCGGTTCGTGCAGACGCTCGTCTATTTGCCGCATTTTATTTCATGGGTCATCCTTGGGGCCATTCTGACCGACATGCTCGGCAGCGACGGCATCGTCAACCAAACGCTGCGGGCCATCGGCCTGGAGCCGGTGTTCTGGCTGGGCAACGGCAACTGGTTCCGCTTTACGGTCGTCGTGAGCGACATCTGGCAAAATTTCGGCTTCAACACGATCGTGTTTCTGGCGGCGCTGGCCGGGGTCAATCCCGCGCTGTACGAGGCGGCCGAGGTCGACGGGGCGGGACGCTGGAAGCAGACGCTGCATATTACGGTGCCGGCGATGATTCCGATTGCGGTCGTCGTGCTGACGCTGTCGCTCGGCAATATTTTGAACGCGGGCTTCGACCAGATCTTTAACCTGTACACGCCGCTCGTCTACGACAAAGGCGACATTATCGACACGTTCGTCTATCGGACGGCCATTCTGAACGGCCAATACAGCTTCGGCACGGCGGTCGGCATGTTCAAGTCGCTGGTCGGACTTGTGCTGATCGTCGCCTCGTACCGTCTGGCGGCCAAATATGCGGGATATCGGATTTTCTAGAAAGGGGAGAAGCGGCCATGTATTATAAAACAACGGGTTACCGCATTTTCAGCGCTTTGAACTATACGCTGCTTACGCTCATCTGCTTGTCCTGCGTCCTCCCGCTCGTCCATATATTGGCGGTCAGCTTCAGCGGCAGCGCGCCCGCCAATTCGAATCTGGTCGGACTGGTGCCGATCGATTTCAATACGGATGCGTACCAGAAGACGTTGAGCAACGCCAATTTCCATAACGCGCTGCTGATGGGTGTGCAGCGGACGGCGCTCGGAACCGCAATCGGCATGCTGCTTATCGTGCTGGCGGCTTACGCGCTGTCCAAAGATTCGCACGGCTTTCGCAGCCGTTCCCTCTACACCTGGTTTTTCCTGTTCACCATGCTGTTCAGCGGAGGCATCGTGCCGTCCTATATGCTGATCCGCAATTTGGACCTGATGAATTCGATTTGGGCGCTCGTGCTGCCGGCGGCGGTGAACGTGTTCAACATGGTGCTCATGATGAATTTTTTTCGGGCGGTGCCCAAGGAATTGGAGGAGGCGTCCCTGATCGACGGCGCCGGACATTTCCGCACCCTGTGGAGCGTCTACTTGCCGATCTCGATGCCTGCGCTCGCCACCATCTCGTTGTTTACGATGGTGTTCCACTGGAATTCCTGGTTTGACGGCCTGCTCTATATTACCGATTATAAAAAATATCCGCTGTCCACCTTTTTGCAGACGATCATCGTGCAGCAAGATTTCAACAAAATCAATCCCGACGTCAACGAGCTCAAAAACATTTCGCAGCGTACGGTCAAGTCCGCCCAAATTTTTATCGGAACGCTGCCGATATTGCTCGTGTATCCATTCCTGCAAAAGTATTTTGTGAAGGGCATTATTTTGGGCGCGGTCAAGGAATAGAGAACACAACAAAACAGTATCTAAACAAAAATATGGGTATATAACCACAAAAAGTAAAGTTGTATAGTGGAGCTGTAACCGGCGGCCGGCGCTTAACCGCCTAGGCCGCATCAAACTCGACATGGGGGTAGGAACATGAAAAGATGGCTTTCGGTTATGCTCGTCCTGGCGCTGGTCGGCACGCTTGCGGCATGCAGCGGCGGCGGGAAGGAACCGGCGAACGGAGGCGGAAGCCCGGACAGCGGGCGGAACGCCGGCAGCGCGGACAACGGAAACAAAGGTCAGAGCGGCGGAGCAAACGGCTTCGCGAGCGGCAAATACGATCCGCCGATTACGCTGACGACGGTGCAGGGCATCGACTCCAATGCGGCGATCTTCAAAAAAGGCGAGACGATGGAGGACAACGTGCATACGCGCCTGATCAAGGAGCGTCTCGGCATCGACATCAAATACGACTGGGTGGTGACCAATACGAACGACGCCTACAAGACGAAACTGCGGCTGATGCTGTCTTCGGGCGAAAAGATGCCGGACGTCGTTCGCTATCGCGGCGACATGGAAACGGTCAACATGCTGATCGATTCCGGACAGTTCATGGCGGTCGACGAGCTGGTCGAGCAATATGCCGGCGAGCTGTACAAGCAAGGGCTGGAGCTCGATCCGACAATCTGGTTCCCCGTTATGCGGGACGGCCGGAAGATGGCGCTGCCGATTCTCGACTACGCCTACAATTCCAACCAGACGATGTTTATCCGCGAGGACTGGCTGCGCAACGTAGGGATGGAGGCGCCGACGACGCTCGAGGAGATGGAGAAGGTGATGGACGCGTTCGTCCATCAGGATCCGGACCGGAACGGACAAGACGATACGATCGGATTAGCGGCGGGCTTTAAGAACGGCTTCAACAACTGGATGACCGACATCGGCTTTGTCTTCGGTGCTTACGGCGTCATTCCGGGAAGCTGGAATCCCGGGCCGGACGGCAAGCTGCAGATGGGCAGCGTAGACCCGGCCGCCAAGGAAGCGCTCCTTACATTGAACCGGTGGATGGAAAAAGGGTACCTGTCGCAGGACGCAGCGTTGAAGGACGAAGTCGGCGGCGCGGAGTTTTTCACGAAAGGGCAAGCGGGCATCATCGTCGGACCGAATTGGATTCCGGACTGGCCGCTGCCGGACTTGGAGAAAAACGTGCCGGGAGCCGAATACAAGGCTTATCCGCTCCCGAAAGGACCGGGCGGCAAAGCGGGCGCCGCGGGCAACAACCCGCCGGTGAACGGCTATCTCTTCATTAATAAGGACGCGAAGCATCCGGAAGCGATCATTCATTACTACAATTTCTTCTTCGACAACTTCGCGAATCCGGCTGCCGACAGCGAGTTCGCATACGGCTTTGCCGAAGGCTACGACTATGCCGTCGCGCCCGACGGCACTGTAATCCGGACGAACACCGACGCTCAGAAATATCCGGAGCTGTTCCCGGACGTCGATCTGAACAACCCGCTGCCGAATCCGCTGTTTTATTCGATTACGTACGAAGGCGCCCGCATTCCGACGCTGTACGCCGAAAGCATGGTCAAGGCGGCGAACGGGGGCGAGCTCGAAACGCCATACGAGAAAACGGAGGTCGGCCGCCGCGCGCCGGAAAACATTCACGCGATGAAGGTCATCATGGATCAGTCGGACGTTTATATCAAAAACTACTATATGGGTCCGCTTACCGAGACGATGCAAAGCAAAAACGAGCTGCTGAACAAGCTGATCAACGAAGCCTACAACAAAATCGTCTACGGCCAGGTCGGTCCGGACGAATTCGACAAGATGGCGGCCAACTGGAAAAAGTCGGGCGGCGATCAAATTACGGAAGAGGTCAACGGCTGGTACGATACGGTGAAATAAAACGATCTAAAGGCTCTCCCGCCGAGGCGGGGGAGTTTTTTGTATTTCAACAACTTCAATACTGTTGGATGTATAGCGCTTCACGATCAGGCCGAAATAAAATGTGCAAGAAAAACTGTCGAAAACGATCGAATCATGTCGACATAGGAAAAAAGATGCATCAATATAAGGAAAAAGGGGGTGGGAAGCGTGCAAAAGGAAACGTTGGATCAATATATCGAATGCGTCGTCGACGGCCGCGGGTATGGCATCAAAATATCCGATATTCAGGAAATTATTCGGGTTCAGGACATTACCGAAGTGCCCGGCGGACGGTCTTATGTCAAAGGGGTGATCAATTTGCGGGGAGTTATCGTGCCGATCGTCAGCTTGCGGAAATGGTTCGGCTTGCGCGATGACGTCGTGACGAAAACGACCCGTTTTGTCATTTTGAAATCGGGCGGAGAGTCGGCAGGAATCATCGTCGATAAAGTTAACAAGGTGACGACGTTTACGGCCATACACCCCCCGCCGGACAAAGTCGGCAGCATGGGCGGAGCGTATTTGACCGGCATCGGCCAGTCCTCCACCGGCTTAATTGGCATATTGAACCTGCGCGATTTTGTTCTCGTTTAGCAATCATGATCAGCTCTATATAATGACACCGGGAGTGAAGAACGATGAGATGGTATAACAATTTGAAGACGAGAACGAAGCTGGTTTCCGCGTTTATGGTTTTGGCCTTGATGGTGGGGTTTGTCGGCTTGTTCGGACTATCGAATCTGGGCAAAATGAACGAAAGCGCCCGCGACATGTATGAAGACGGAGCCATATCTCTCAGCTTGCTGCAGGATGCGCAAATTCAGTATTCCAGTATAAGAGTGGCCATACGCGACATGATTATGCTCACCTCCTCGCAGGATAATGAGGAAGCCAAAAAACGGATTGACGATGCCCTGGCCAGCATAGAACGATCCGTGAACGAGTATAGAAGAACGTTCCTGTCCGAAGACGAGCAGCAAGCCTTCCAATCGTTCGACGCGGCATGGAGCGATTACCGGAGCGAGCTGGAAGCCGGCGTTAAGCTCGGGATGGCCAACCGGAACGACGAGCTTACGGACATGATTCTAACGACGCTTGCAACAAAGGGCGACAAGGTCATGGAAGTATTGAACGACACGGCGGAGGCCGCTCTGTCCTATGCGGAACACTCGAACGAAAGCAATGCCAGCTTGTTTAAGAGCTCCCGCAATATAACGATTGCGGTAATCGCGGCGGGCGTCCTGATCAGCGTGGCGTTGGGCCTTGTCATCGCCCGGTTGATCTCCAGGCCTCTGAACCGTGTCGTGGAGCTCGTCTCGCAGGTGGCGGAGGGCGATTTGCGGGAAGAGATCGATCTGAACACGAAGGACGAGCTGGGCAAGCTTGCCTCTTCCGTCAATCAGATGATCCGCAATTTGCGCAGCATCACGGGCGATATATTGGCATCGGCGCAAAGCGTATCCGCCGCGGCCGGCCAAATATCGGCCAGCACGGAGGAAATCGCCAGCGGCAGCACCAATCAGGCAGCGGAGGCGCAGACGATTAACGAGCTGTTCAAGGAGCTGTCCAGCGCCATTCACGCCGTCGCGCAAAATACGGAACAGGCTTCCGAGCTGTCCGACAAGACGGTTGCGGTTGCCCAATCGGGCAACCACGTCGTGCTGACGTCCATGGACAGCATGGCGGCGGTCAGCGAGCAAATGAGCAAGCTGGAGAGCGATTCGCAAAAAATTGGAGAAATTATTGAAGTGATCGACGATATTGCGGATCAGACGAACCTGCTGGCGCTGAATGCGGCCATCGAGGCGGCGCGCGCGGGAGAGCAGGGAAGAGGGTTCGCGGTCGTGGCCGACGAGGTGCGGAAGTTGGCCGAACGGAGCGGCGAAGCGACGAAGCAGATTACGGCCATCATTAAAGGCATGCAGGAAAATACGCGTCAAAGCGTAGACGCGGTGCAGAAGAGCGCGGCCTTGTCGAGCCGAACGGGCGAATCGTTCCAGGAGATCGTCTCGATCGTAGAGGTTACCGGCCATAAAGTGTCGGAAATCGCCGCCGCGAGCGAGGAGCAGGCCGCGCAAGCTTCGACCGTGCTGCTGTCGGTGGAAAGCATCTCCGCGGTGACGGAGGAATTGGCGGCCAGCAGCGAGGAAACGGCCTCCACCGCCCAGTCCCTCGCTCACTTGGCCGAGGAGCTGCAGCAGGCCGTGGCCGTATTCAAATTGAGATAGAATTCGATAAGATGCCTGCCGGAAGAAAGCCTGCCGCAGGCATCTTGTTTTATTCCTTCCATCGCCGCTCGAGCAGCGCCTTGGTCAGCTGCGTTCGGTTTTTGAGTTGAAATTTCGCCAGCAGCGCGTTCACATGTTTCTTGACCGCCGCCTCGCTGACGAAAAGCTTATGGGCAATTTCGGCATTCGTATGGCCCAGTGCAAGCAGCTCCGCGACTTCGCTTTCTCTCGGGGTCAGCCCGGAAATGAGCCGCCTGGCCGACTTTGCCGCATCGTTGCCGGAAAGCTTCAATAGCCGTGTCAAAAGGGACTGGAGCTTATCCTGACGCGTATCGAGCATATATGTCGGCGTCGGCGTTGCGCCGTCATAATCGCAATGGACGGCAGCTTGCAGCGGTTCAAAGCCCAGGGCTGCGTGTCCGTCCTTATAAAAGGGATGGGGCGGAGGCGATGTGATGATTCGGTTTCCCGCCAATATCAGTTCGATCATTTGCCGGACGGAGTCCGAGCGCAGCCGTTCATCCTCCAGATTCGCCACGTCGATCGCAAACAGAAACAAGCCTGCCGGACGGTCCGGAGATACGCGCATTGCGTCAAGCTCGGCCGGGCGCAGGGCGGCGAAATACGCGCGGGACAAAGGCGACGAGCGCAAATAGTCGACCGATCCTTGATGAATGGGCAGGGCGGCGGTCATTCCCGTCATTTGACCGTCGGAGCTTCTCAGCAGCTTGACGGCGCGCGGATCGATCCGAAGCATAGCCCGAATGTCGAGATGCCGAATGCGCATAACGCTTTGCTCGGCTGTAAACGTGTAGCGGAACAGCCGGCCCGTCTCGGGGTCCGCGCAGCGAACGGTCCAAGCGCCGGCATGGCGCCGCCGCTTCTCCAAATAGTCCTCCGCCTCTTGAAGAGAACGTTCCTCGATCGTCTCGGAATAATGGCAGGAGGTCTTGGCATGCCGAAAATGGGCTCGCAGCGTTTCGTTTCCCGTCGCGCTCAGCAGCTCCGCAAACGCCTGCGGAACATTCGGATCGGATTCGGACAACCCTCTGACCCGATTTTCCAGCAGCTCGATCCATTGGCGTAAGTACCCGGAATACGTATCCGGCAAACGGCGTCTAAAGCTGCTCAGGACGCTTTCGCGAACGATGTCGTGAAGCTGCCATCCCTGTTCCGAACGAGCCACAAAGGATAATCGAACCAATCGGTCGAATAGAGAGTCGGGAATGGCAGCCCCGGTGAGCCGTCCAAGCAATTCCTGATGAAACGACCGGGGAACGGCGGCGGCATACAGCAGTTGCCGGACCTCCTCCCCCGGCAGCTCTTCCAGCCAATGATCCAGCAGCTCTTCGAACGTTTCCTCGTACAAGCGGTTCGTAAGGTCACGGGTGCCGTTATCGGACAGCGACTGGGCCAGCAAGGAAAGCGTTAGCGGATGGCCGTGCGTCGCCGTCCAGATGCCGTCCGTCGTACGTTCATCGGAAATGCCGATCCATGCGGCGAACGACCGGACATCGCTGTAGTCCAATTCTTTGACCGGCAGCGACACGATCAGCCGGCGCAGGCCGGGCGACTGCCGCCAAGGCCCGCCAAGCGGAAATCTGCCGGCGATGACAATGATCAAGTCGGCGCTTAGCCGGGGAAGCAACGTTTCTCTCAGCCAACGGTCGAATTCGCCCGCCTTCTCGTAATGGTCGAAGGCCAGCACGACGCGCTGCCGGGCGGCGCGCCCGTTCAACGCCTGAAGAAACGAATCCGTGTCGAGCTGTGCGGGATCGGTGCCGGTATAAGCGGCGAATTGCCGGCTCATGCGGTCGCATACCAGCGACGGATCGTTGAAGTAATCCTGCAGATCGATCCGAATAAACAGGCCTCCCGTTCCTAACGTCCTCTTTTCGAATTGCCTCAGCAAGCAGCTTTTGCCCATGCCGCCGGTGCCGTATACGTTCAAGATCCTTTCGTTTTTCTCCCGCAGCCTCCGAACGTATTCGTCAAACAAATGCAGCTCGAATAAACGCCCGACGAAGCCGTCGTCGTTTCCATTCTCTATCATTTGGCCGAACGAGTTTGCCGATGGGTTGTCCAGTTGCAAGGTCGAACACCGCCTGCGCGTTAATTTTTAACCCAAAGTATACTATCAAAGTGAACCATTGGATAGTACCTCCCGATCTCCCTTTCCCTTAAATTTCGGTTTATACGATTCTCGCGGAAGGATCGAGAGGAGGAGTCGATAATGATGAACAATCGTGAAACGGTACGTGCCGGCTTGCAAGACGCGGGGACGGCGTTAAGAGAGAAGCTGCTGCGCCGGGATCGCATTTCCGGTTCGGAAATTTTGCTGCGCGCCTTGCTTCTCGAAGGGGTCGAGTGCGTCTTCGGATATCCGGGCGGCGCAGTGCTTTATATTTACGATGCGATGTGCGGGAATCCGGACTTCAAGCATATACTGACCCGGCATGAGCAAGGCGCAATCCATGCCGCGGACGGATATGCCCGGTCGACCGGCAGGACGGGCGTTTGTCTGGCGACCTCGGGACCCGGCGCAACAAATTTGGTGACGGGTATTGCGACCGCCTATATGGATTCGGTTCCGCTCGTTGTCATTACGGGAAATGTGGCGACTTCCTTGATCGGCACCGATTCGTTTCAGGAAGCGGACATCGTCGGCATAACGCAGCCGATAACCAAACACAGCTATTTCGTCCGCCGCGTCGAGGATTTGGCCCGGATATTGCGCGAAGCGTTTTATATTGCGGCAACAGGACGGAAAGGTCCGGTACTGGTCGATATTCCGAAGGACGTATCGGCCGACCTGACGGAATTCGTATATCCCGAGTCCGTCCGGGTTCCCGGATACGAGCCGCATCCCGCCGCCGCTCCGGAGGCGGTCCGGCAATTGCTCGACGGCTTGCTGACGGCCCGGCGCCCGCTCCTATTGGCGGGAGGGGGCGTCATCGCATCCGATGCCGGCGGCGAACTGCAGGCATTGGCCGAGCGGCTGGCCCTTCCGGTAACGACGACGCTGCTTGGACTGGGAGCGTTTCCGAGCGGACATCCGCTGTGGCTCGGCATGCCGGGCATGCACGGGGCCTATGCGGCGAATCGGGCGTTGATCGAATGCGACTTCCTGCTGTCGGTCGGCGCCCGCTTCGACGACCGCGTGACGATGAGACTGGACGGCTTTGCGCCTAATGCGCGCATCGCGCATATTGACATTGACGCGGCGGAGGTCGGCAAGCTGGTCGATACGGCCATCCCGATCGTCGCGGACGCGAAGGAGGCGTTGGGGCAGCTTCTGGAGCTGGCGGATCGGGGCGAACGCCGTCCGCCGAAGCGCGAATGGAACGAGCGGCTGGCAGCCTTAAAGGAGTCGCAGCCTCTTCGGTACCGCGATTCCGAAGTTTCGCTCAAACCGCAATATGTCATCGAGATGCTGTCCGAGACGACCCAAGGCGAAGCTATCGTGACCACGGATGTCGGACAGCATCAGATGTGGGCGGCGCAATTTTACCGGTTTACGCGTCCGCGCTCCCTCATTACGTCGGGCGGGCTCGGCACGATGGGCTTCGGGCTTCCTTCCGCCATCGGCGCGCAAGTCGGCCATCCGGACCGGCTCGTCATCTCCGTCAACGGCGACGGCGGCATGCAAATGTGCGCGCAAGAACTGGCGGTCTGTTCGATCCATCGAATTCCCGTGAAGATCGTCATTATTAACAATCAAACGCTCGGCATGATCAAGCAATGGCAGGAAATTGCATACGACGGCCGGTACAGCCATATCGATCTGTCCGGCAGCCCGGATTTCGTCAAGCTGGCCGAAGCTTACGGCATTGCCGCGTGGAGGGCAAGCAGCAAGACCGAGGCCGTGGCGGCATGGGAGAAGGCTGTGCGGCATACCGGCCCGGCGCTGATCGATTTTGTCGTCTCGAAGGATGAGCTCGTATTGCCGATGGTGCCTCAAGGGATGCCGTTAAGCGAGATGATAACGGGAGGAGATTAATATGGAGGAAAAACATACGATCGGCCTTCTCGTGCAAGATCATCCCGGCGTTCTGCAACGGATTTGCGGATTGTTCGGACGGAGAGGGTTCAATATCGAAGGGCTGTCGGTCGGGGCTTCGGAACGGCAGGGGCTGTCGCGCATGGTTCTCGTTCTGAAGGGCGGCGAGCGCGATCAGGAGCAGTTATGCAAGCAGCTGTCCAAGCTGATCGATGTTGTCGGCGTAGAACTGCTGAGCCGTTCGCCGATCATTGTCCGGGAATTAATGCTCGTCAAGCTGAATGTCGATGCGGCCAGAAGAGCAGAGGTGCTGGGCATCGTCGAGACGTTTCGATGCTCCGTCGCGGACGTAGGGCCGGAGACGCTTATGATTCAGGTCGTCGGAGACGCCGACAAAAATCGGGCGCTGCTGCAGCTGTTAGTCCCTTACGGCATCCGGGAGCTGGTCCGCACCGGGGAAACGGCCATGCGCAGAGGCGATGCGGGCCATTTATGACAAAAGCATGAAGCCGTATATTTAATGCATGACAAGACCTTAATATTCGGCTATGATGGTCAAGACAACCAAATAGACGATTCAGGTGCCAAGGATGCCGAATAAGGCGTTGGCTTGGTTAAAAGGGAAGCGAGTGCGAATCTCGCGCGGTCCCGCCGCTGTGAAAGAAGAGTTTCGGCAACGACGCCACTGGGAAACCGGGAAGGCTGCCGGAATGTTGACGCTTGAGCCAGAATACCTGCCTGAATCGGGTTCGACACAATTTCTACGATGGATAGGAAGGTGTTTATTTTGCATATGCGCAAGCGTATTTGCCGTGCGCGCGAATAAACCTCTTAACCGTATGAGTTGAGAGGTTTTTTGTCGCTTAGCCTTGATTGGAGGATTCATGAGGAAAGTTAAACGGGAAGGAAGATTCGGGATGAAACGGGTGAATAAAATTACGGCATGGCTGATCGCCGCCGCGCTGATGATCTCTATGCTGACGGCCGGCATCGGACCGGTATATGCGGAGGAAGCATCGCCGCCTGCGGGGCAAGTGACCGTGTCGGTCGAAAAGTTTTCGTTGGGACAAGGTTATGTGCGGGAACCGGTCAGCGTTCCGTTATACGAGGGCGAGAACGGCGCCTCCGTGCTGGTGCGGGTATTGGGAAACGGACAGTACGACTATACGGGAAGCATAGACAGCGCGTTTTATCTCGCGTTCGTCAAGGATAACGATGCAAGCGCCGTAAACGTTCCGCAGCCGGTGCTGGACGCCATGAGCGGCGACGGAATCGAAATGGGCGGCAAAGCGGATGCCGATTGGCTGGGCCAGTTCGATTACACGTTCATGTCGGGATGGATGTATGCGGTTAACGGGGAATTCCCGGGATACGGCCTGTCCGACTACGTACCGCAAGACGGGGACGTCATGCGCATGCAGTTTACCCTGTACGGCTACGGCGCCGATCTGGGCGGCGGCTGGGACGGCAATCTGGTCGAGCCTGCGGCCAAAGAGAGACTGACGGAGCTTGTCGGCTCGGTTAACAGCGCCTCCGGTAAAGCGGAAATGCTGGCGGATCCGGCCGTCGGCGCCGCTTATGCCGAAGCGTACGCGGCTCTTGAAAACATGATGAGCGCGCAGACGGAGGTCGACGAAGCATACGACGGTCTTGCCGCGGCGCTGGCCGAATACGAATCGGGCGCCGGGAAACCGGAGGGCATGACGCCGGAAAGCCATCTGCGGGACAGCCTGGACTATTTGCATGCATCGACTCCGAATCCGGGCTTCGGCACGCTTGGCGGCGATTGGACGATTCTGACTCTGGCGCGGGCCGGGTTCGAGGCGGCCGACGGCTATTACGACATTTACTACAATAATGTGCTGTCTGCCGTGGAACAGAACATGGCGCAATACGGCGGCAAGCTGGATCGAAACAAGGGGACGGAGCATTCCAGGCTTATGCTCGGCTTGACGGCGATCGGAAAAGACGTGACCCGCGTGGGCGAATACGATATACGCGCAGCGCTGGCCGACTTTGATTACGTCAAAAAACAGGGCATTAACGGACCGATTTTTGCTCTTCTTGCGTTCGATTCGCTCGGCTACGGCATTCCGTCGGCGGCAGAAGGCAAGCCGCAAACGACGAGGGAAGCGCTCATTCGGTTTATATTGGATAAAGAAATTCATAAAGGGACGGCCGAAGCGGGCGGATGGGCGCTTGGCAGCAGCGCCGCGGACCCGGATATAACGGCCATGGCTTTGCAGGCTCTGGCCGCGCACTATTCGTCCAACAACGAAGTGAAAAGCGCGGCGGACCGGGCCGTCGCCTGGCTGTCCAAGGCGCAGAACGGCGACGGCGGGTTTTCGACCTGGGGTACAGCCAATGCCGAAAGCGCCGCTCAGGTTATCGTGGCGCTGACCGCGCTCGGCATCGATCCGCATACGGATCCGAGATTTGTCAAAAACGGCTCGTCCGTCCTCGACGCCTTGATGACCTATGCCGTTCCCGGCGGCGGCTTCAAGCACGTCCACTCCCAGAGCGCGCCCGATGCGATGGCATCCGATCAGGGGACGTATGCGCTCGTCGCTTACGACCGCTTCAATAAAGGGCTCAGTCCGCTGTTCGATATGACGGATGCCGGCATCCCGTTGCCTGAGGAGGAAGAGCGGATCGAGGTTCCGCCGAGCGGCGACGACTTCGGCATTCCGATCGGGGCGGCGGACGGCGGCAAAAGGCTGGCCGTCGCGATTCCGGAAGCCAGAACCGCCGGCGTATATCTGGAGCTGCCTTCAAATGCCGCGCTGCCGGGCATCGAGATCGTGAAGGGCGGGCTGTCCGCATCGTTCCCGCAAGGCGCGCGAGTCGTAGGCGGCGATGCGTCCCGGCTGGAGCTGATCGGAACGATTGACCTCTCCGGCGCGGCTCTTCGAAATGCCGTTACGGCGCTTGTTCCGGCCGGAAGCAAGCTGGACGGCGTGGCTGCGGCTTTCGCCATGGGCGGCGCGGAACGGATCGATTTCAGCGATTACGTGACGCTGACGTTCGCCGGCCAAGCCGGCAAGCAGGCGGCCTATATTCAGGACGGCACGGCTTATGCCATTGCGAAATATGCAGACGATGCGGCGGGGTTGAACAGCGGCAAGGCCGAATACGCCTTCGACCGGGGAAGCGACCTGATCGTCAGGACGAAGCACTTTACGGACTTTGCGGCATATACGGCCAGTCCGGACGGAACGCCCGGCAGCGGCGGGGGGACGGAAGCTCCGCCGTCATACGTCACGCTGTCCGTGGACAAGCTGACGATCAACCGCGGGTATACGATTCCGGCGGAACAGGTGCCGCTGCAGCCGGGCGATACGGCCTGGACGGTGCTGAAGCGGGCGCTTGACGCCAAGGGCATCGGCTACGACTATGTCTGGATCGAAAAATACGGCAGCGTGTACGTGCAATCGATCGACGGCGACGGCGAATTCGATCACGGCAGCGGCAGCGGCTGGATGTACAGCGTCAACGGCACGTATCCGAACTACGGCGCAAGCAAATATGCGCTGCAAAACGGGGATACGCTCCAATGGCGGTATACGACGAATCTCGGCGTCGACCTGGGCCAGGATCCGTCCGGGTGGGAGCAGCCCGTCACCGGCGGAGGCACCGGCGGCGCTGGCGGCGGGTCGGCGGAACAAGAAGGAAGCGAAACGGAACAAGACGAGGCCGGCTCGGGAGACGGAGACATGGGAGCAGGCGGCGGGAATGACAGCGCCGGCAGCGATGCTGCCGTCGACCTGAAGAAGCGATATGCCGATGCCGCAGCCATAGCGGCCTGGGCAGAAGAAGCCGTCGCAAGAGCGACGGGGCTTGGAATTGTGCAAGGCAGCGGCGGGAAATTTCATCCGACGGCGCCGGTGACGAGAGCGGAATTCGCGAAGCTGCTCGCGCTGGTTGGAAAGCTGGACACGGAGCGCTCCGGCACCGGCGGATTTGCGGACATTGCGCCGGACAAATGGTATGCGCCGTATGTGAGCGCCGTCGCTGAAGCCGGATGGATGCAGGGCGACGAAGGCCGCTTCCGTCCGGACGCTCCGATTACCCGCGAGCAAATGGCCGCGACGATCGCCAGAGTGTTGAAGCTTCCGAAGGTGGATGAGAAGAACGCGGAGCCTTTGAAGGACGGCGGCAGCGTTTCCGCGTGGGCGCGGGAGGCCGTCAACGCCGTCGTGTCCGCCGGCTTGATGCAAGGCGACAACGGCTCGTTCCGGCCGAAGGATGCCGTAACGAGACAAATGGCCGCCGTTACGGCGATGAGGGTGCACGATGCGCGGCAGGGCGCCGGTCAGGACGCCGGCGGCGATGGACCGGCGGAATCCGTCGGCAGCGACGGGGCGAAGGGTGCCGGTCAAGACGGCCGGCTGGCCGAGGTCGAAGCCTTGATCTCGGATACGGCGGCGTTCCTGACGCAAACCGTGACTGAGCCGGCCGTAGCGAGCGTCGGCGGCGAATGGACGGTATTCGCCCTGGCCCGTTCGGGCGAAGCGGTGCCGGAAGGTTACTTCGACGACTATTACGCCGTTGTCGAGCGGACGTTGAAGGACAAGGAAGGCAAGCTGCATCGCGTCAAATATACGGAGTACGACCGGGTCATACTGGCGCTGACCGCCATCGGCAAGGACATCGACAACGTGGCCGGCTACAGCCTGCGGGAGCCGCTGGCCGATTACGAGACCGTCGTGAAGCAAGGCATTAACGGTCCGATCTTTGCCCTGATCGCCTTGGACAGCGCCGGATACGACATACCGGCCGCGAGCGGCGTCGAGACGCGGACGACCCGGGAGCTGCTGATCGATTTCATTCTGAAGCGTGAAATCGCAGGCGGCGGCTGGGCGCTCGATCCGGAGGCCGGGCAGGCGGACCCCGATGTGACGGCGATGGCGATACAAGGGCTGACGCCCTATTATGAGGAGCGCGCCGACGTGCGCGCGGCGGTGGACCGCGGCGTCGGGCGGCTGAGCGAGCTGCAGGAAGCGGACGGCGGTTATGCAAGCTGGGACAGCGTCAACTCCGAAAGCGCGGCTCAGGTCGTCGTCGCGCTGACGGGGCTCGGCATCGACCCGCATACCGATCCGGGATTCGTCAAGAACGGCCGCTCCGTGCTGGATGCGCTGCTCGCCTTCGCCGCGCCGGAAGGCGGCTTCTACCACGTCATGCCGGGCGGAACCGGCAACGGGGGAGCCGCGCCGGGCGAGGTCGACCTGATGGCGACGGATCAGGCGCTGTACGCGCTGGTCGCTTACGAGCGGTTCATGAACGGAGTAAACCGTCTGTACGACTTGACGGATGTCATGCGCGAGGAGGAGCGGCAGAACGTCTATGAAACGGCAGCTTGACGGCAATCGGGCGAAATGGCTGACGGGGCTGCTGATCGCGGCGGTCTTGACGCTCGCCTTTTTCTGGGGCGATGGGCCGGGAGGCGGACAGCGGCCGAGCGGCGAGGGGACGACCGCCGCCGTCTCCCCGGCGGATTCCTCGGAGGCCGACCGGTCCGGCGCGGCCAGCGGGGCTGCGACGCAGCGGCAGGATGCAGCCGGGGCGGACGAGGACGGGGCGGAGCCTCCGGGCGATGCGCCGGAGCATGACGGAAGCGGCGCGGCGGGGAGCCCGCCGGAAGAAGCGTCCGGCGCAAGCGGCCGGGAGGAGGCCGGGAGTGCCGGCATGGGCGCCGATGCCGCGGAGGCCGACGGCGGCAGCGCCGCCGGTCGTCC
>Ga0065721_10050100_pt1 | contig 23318 bp, 30 predicted proteins | sample Mesricmetagenome_FD_59108 | JGI IMG/M metagenome (GOLD analysis project Ga0065721, IMG submission 59108) | Mesophilic microbial community from rice straw/compost enrichment Sample: eDNA_1 v2 (version 2) | ecosystem: Engineered > Solid waste > Grass > Composting > Bioreactor | place: USA: Davis...
CGATCCGCCGCAGATCGCGCTCGCTCATCGCTATCAATCCCATCTGCAATCTCCCAGGCATCATTCAGACCCGGGGAGTGTGACATTCCAACTTTGCAGAAACAGGACATTCCAACTTTGCGGCTACACACAAGTGCTGCGTATTTCGCGTTATGGAAACAACTTCCGCCGAGGCCAAATGTTGCGGCTTTGCCGGACGATAATTGATATCCCTGACTAGGGAGCGTCGATTGCTTTGTCCGCACCTTCCGACGCCGGTGACTGCCGGGTCTTCACGTCCCTCAGATGGGACTTGCCACGCCACGTGGCCACAGCTTGACACGCTGAGTGCGCCGGAACACCTCGGTCGCCAACGTGGCCAACTTGTGAGAACCCGCTGTGACCTGGAGAACCAGATCAGAGGCATCTTTCCCACCTTTGTATTCTGCCTGGCAAAAGGGTTGGTGGTGCGGAAGGCGTGCCGAGGAAATGGTCGACGGCGAGCTCCATGCGTCGCCGACCAAGACAGTCGTGGAAGCACTAATGCGGGCACGGGCCAATATCCTTAAGCAGATCCGTCATATCGAGGCGAAGCTTGGCTCCTAGCGCGGCATGACAATGTCGTCCGAAGGCTGATGCCGGAGAACCACTGCGCTGGGCTTCGCCGCCGCATCGCCCGGCGTGGCGGCTATCGAAATGCTAAGGTGGCTGTCGTCCGAGAGCTCGCTGTGATCCATCACGTGAAGTGGATCTCTGGACTCTTAGGATAGCCGATTTCTTTTGTGAGATAACCCCGATCAGGCGCTCGAACCGGAGGAGATCGAGGACGCAGAACTCGGAAGAGCAACTTCAGTTCTTGGTCTTTGACTAACGACCGCGTCGCCAATGGGAACGGCGTTGGCTTGTCGCGAGCAAGCTAAGCAGCCCGGACTATGATCCCTTTCGGCCCTCACTGGCGGCGCTGAAATTAATGAACAGGTTCAATGCCAGCTCTCTGTGATGCATGAAGAACGAGCAAGATCGGCACCTAGAGGGCAAGTTCGGTGTCGCACGAAACACTATGCTGGCTAGTATTACCGAACAATTCCAGAGGCAAAGAAGACGCTTCTGTAGAGCCACCGAAGGAAGGGATCAGTCATGTCTAATCTGGAAATCCTCACCCCCAAGGTTAGCCAAGTGATCGAAATGGTGGCTGATGCTTCAGGTGGGACGTCGATGGACGCAGACAAATATGCCATGGACCGCATGGTTCAGGCTGGCGTACGTCCCGTAGGGTGGCAACAGGTCCTGTTTGAATGGCAGCGGGACTGGGCGCGTATGGAAACGTATGACGCCTCGACCTCGCTCGTGAAAGGACATTCCTTTCCTTCCGGCATCGGCATCGACTACGCAGTCACCCCTGTCGATGGCTCTTCAGAGCCTCTCAAGCACGGAAGGCGAATTGGCCCGAACGCCGCCAAGTAGGGCCATATCGGCCGCTCCGATTCCCCTGGTCGGAGCGGCCTCCACCGTTGTGAAGGGTAGATCATGAAAAATTACTTCTTTTCGCTTGGAGCTGGCGTACTCGTTGGCATTGGCTACAGCGCTCCTGCGCGTTCGTTCCCCCTGCACCCCTATCGGGGCGTTGGTTGGATTTACTTGGCATTCTATCGGAGAGCAGACCCTGCCACTTGTGAAGACGCTTTGGAAAATTGGGCCGGCGGCTGTGTCGTGGCTTTTATCAGATCAAGCCACACATGTTCGGTCATCTCTCAAAAGAAAGCAGCCGGATCGCTATAGGACCACAACCGAATCCGATCAGGGAAGGCAAACTGAATCGCCACCAGCCCGGCCGTTGTGGAGGAAGTGCCGCCCTGTGTAGTGGAGGTATGCATTTGCAGCTGGAAGGGGCGCCGACCAATTCGCGGTCATTGTTATTGGCTTAGAAGACGCTATTTCACTTGGAGAAAAGTATGCTGAAGAATGCACACCGCGCCGTTGTTTTCGGCACATTCGCAGTAGTTGTTGGCCTGACGGCTTCGGCCACTGCCCCAGCTAGAGCTGCCGACGCACTGCAAACGGTCACTCAGGGTGAGGCCTCGCTCGCTGTTGTGATGGATTTTCTCTCCAACACCGCGCCGGACAAAGTTGAAGCTGCTGCCGAGCGGCTCGTCGCGCCGGACGCGACGTACGTCTCCCTTAACTTCGACAATCCCGAGCTGAAGAAGATTGAGCCATGGACGGGGACTGCCAAGGGACCAACGGCGTACAGCAGCACGTTCACGCGCGTTGCCAACTACTGGAACATCGAAGACTTCAAGATTACAGAAAAGATTGCATCTGGCGAAGACGTAGCGGTTTTCGGCAGATTCACTTACAGATCGGTCGTAGTTGGCAAGGTATTTACTTCTCCATTCTCGATTCACGCGAAGGTTCGAGATGGTAAGATGACGTACTTCCAGTTCATGGAAGACACTTATGCGTCCGCAAGCTCTTTCAGAACGTCGGGCTCATGGATGGTTCAGACGACCAAGGACAGCATGCCGTTCAAAGTGGGTGCTGAATAGGCGAATCTATATGTAGCGCAGACCACAACTGAAGAGAAAGCTTTGTCGATAGATCACTCTGCGCGTGCTCGTATGGCACTCAAGGTCGACATGGTGATCATCGGCGCTGGGCAGGCTGGCCTTTCGTCGGCGTACCATCTTCGTCGCCTTGGCCTTGAGCCCGACAAGGATTTTGTTGTCCTCGACGGTTCGTCAGGCCCAGGCGGCGCGTGGCAATTTCGCTGGCCCTCTCTCACGCTTGCTGCAACCAATCGCGTCCATGATCTGCCTGGCTTGAAGCTGAAAGAGGTGGTGGATGTCGATACTGGTGGAAGAGTGCCGGCATCTGTGGCCGTGCCCACATATTTTGAGGCGTATGAGAAAACCTTCGCCCTCCTCGTTCATCGTCCCGTGCACGTCAGCGTCGTGTGCGACAGGGGAGACCGGCTCCGCGTCGAGACAGACACGGGTCTTTTCTCTGCTCGTGGCGTCATCAACGCTACAGGAACCTGGGAAACACCGTACACTCCAGACTACCCTGGCCGAGATCTGTTCAGAGGCAGGCAGCTTCATACCAAAGACTATCACGGTGCCGAAGAATTTGCGGGAAAGCATGTGATCATCGTGGGTGCGGGTATCTCCGCGCTTCAGCTCCTTGACGAGATTTCGAGTGTTACGTCCACCACCTGGGTTAGCCGTCGCGAACCGCAGTTCAGGGACGCCCCGTTTACGCCGGAGGCGGGGCGGGAGGCGGTTGCACTTGTTGAGGAACGGGTTCGGCAGGGTCTTCCTCCAGCATCGGTTGTCTCTGTAACGGGCCTTCCGGTAACGCCAGCCATAGAGGCGATGCGTGATCGCGGAGTTCTCAACTGGTTGCCGATGTTCGCGAAGATCACGGAAAGAGGCGTGAGATGGCAGGATGGCACCGAAATCGACGCTGATGTTATCCTGTGGTGCACAGGCTTCCGTAGTTCTCTTGATCACCTTGCTAAGCTGCACCTGAGGGAAGCGAGCGGCGGGATCGTCATGGCGGGCCGTTTGGCGACGCAGGTCGCTAAGGACCCCCGCATACATCTGGTTGGCTATGGCCCCTCCGCTTCGACCATCGGAGCAAATCGAGCGGCCGCAGCTGCAGCGCGCGAACTGACTTCTTTCCTGCGGGTCGGCGAGAAGTCATCTCCATGAGCAGTGTTCGTAACTGTGAATTCTGATGGGTGCCGCGCCCAAGTCGGCCGTATGATGCGGCAACTCGATATCGCAAGAACGGCATCCTGGCCGCAAGACCTACCACGCTTAGCTTCCGGAACATGTTAGTTTACGCTCGTAGCTTCGGGGACGCACAGATAGGTATCCCGAGTGGCACCTCGTCTATGCCGACGCCTTCGACCAAATTCGGACCTTGACCTCGATCATCTGGTGTCGATCACCGTCTCGCAGATCGGCGGTTGCAAGACGGTGATCGAGGCCGCGAAGATCTGCGCGATCTCATGCGTGCCGGCCACGCCCTGGAGCAGGTTCTGAAGGGCACGACCTCGAACGGCCTGACCTGGGCCGAGCGTCTCAATGGCGCCGACGTCGACCAAGCACAATGCGTACTTCTGCATCGAGAAGGCCCGTCTCGCGGTGACCACAACGGCTAGGTGACCGCGCAGGCAGTCAAAGCCTTCAACCGCGTGTCATTCCCAGTGCTATGGCACCGGGTTCACCGGGGGGGGGCATTTCGACGTGGGCCGGGCAGAACGACGTTGCCTGGCATTCTCATTGAACCCTGCGAGCCGCAGCATTGAACCATTTGTCTGCCACTGGCTTAAGGACCATGGCGAGGGCCTTCATCGGGCCATCCAAAGGCAGCCTGGGTGCCGAACTGCTGATTGAGGAGATCTTGACACTCTGGACGATGCTCGCCGCGAGATCGCCCTCTACCGCTACGACTACAACGCCGTCAGGCCGCACGCTTCGCTTGGCAGCCTGATAACGCTCGAAGCGCGGCAGGCGAGTTCCCAGTCTTCCGGGCCACTCACGGGGCAGACCACGTGGTCGGCCCCACAAACGCGAACCTGGAGGTTGAGGTGCTATTGTTTTAGCCACGACTACCTTCCTTGAGGCCGGTCAACTGCCACACCCAACGAAGACCCTGACCGGCAGTGGTTCCCTCCTCGACGACCATGTTGACGACGTCCTGTGCGGTACTGTCGTGCTTCCAGTCGCGCTGAAGCTCGCTGATATAAGCCTCGGCGGTCATGGGCCTCGCTCCAGCTTGAATCATGCGCTGCACGGCGCGTTCGTGTCCTTCTGGGCTGCTGCCTCCTGAAGCATCGGTGACGATGTAAACCTCGTAGCCGTTGGCGAGGGCCGAAAGCACCGGCATGGCCAGACAGACCTCCGTCCAGAGACCGGCCATAACGAGCTTTTTCTTTCCACTTGCCTTCACCCAATCGACAACGCGCTCATCGTCCCAAGAATTCAGGCCGGTTCGGTCAATCGGAACCTGATCGGGATCGATCTGCTGGATTTCTTTGACAAGCGCCTGTCGCTCGGCAAACGCGGTGGTGAACAGCATCGGCACCCCGAAAATCTTGGCGCCTCGTGCGGTAATGACCGTCTTTGAGACGACCTCCTGCACAGTGTGAGAGCGGACGGAAAGTAGCTGAAGATATTGATGGTCAATCAGGATGAGCGCATGGTTATCCGGGGTGAGCAGAGTATCATCGATGGTCATCGTAGTTCCTTTCATTTCTTGATTGCGGATCGTGCACCGGAAGGTCAACCTGAGAAGCCGGCGTTGGCGCTGAACTCTAGCGAACGCTTCTTTGATGAGCGGCGCAGAAGCTGCTGTGAAGGGGCCAGTCTTGCCGTCTCTTCTCTTATTTCGTGCTGTCTCGGTATGACGCGGACTACACTGAATAGGAGGGTAGAATGACCTGCCCCCTTTGAATCGGACCGTTATGGCCCCAGTTCTCCATTTATGGTCCCTCGATGGGGGAAGGAGAGTTCCAATGAACGTAACAAAGATTTCGGAGGCACAGATCGCGTTTGTGCTGAGGCAGGCTGAAGACGGCACGGCGACCGGCGAGCGCCGCAGAATCGGGAAATTTTGGAAGCGACGTTCTACAACTGCGCAAGCGCTCTGCGGGTCTGATGCCGTCGGAGGTAAAGCGGCAGCGCCAGCTCGAGGAGGAGGATGCGAAGCTGACGCGGATCTCGTCCACCTGTCATTGGACGAGACAAAGCGTCAGGATGTGCTGTCAAGAAAGCTCTGAGGCCTGCTCTCCGCCGCCAGCTTGTCGATCAGATCCGGGAGGTTGGCATAGGCGCCGGGCCTGTGAGGTCCTGCGCATCGACCGTTCGCTCTACCCGTACAAGTCGCGGCGCACCAACCAGGCCGCCTTGAAGTGGGTAGATTGGTTCAACCATCGGCGACTTCTGGAGCCCATCGGCAACATGCCGCCAGCCGAAGCCGAGGAGCAGTATTTTGGCAGGTTGAGAGCACCGGCCATTGTCGTATAACTTAAACAAAACGGCATCCGGTAACCCCGGGGGCAGTTCAGATCCCTCGTCCGCTTGCGGTTGACTTAGCAGGCGGTTTTGGATCGGGTGAAGAGGCTCAAGGCACCTATCACCCTAGGCTTTGCGGCGGCACAGCCGCAAAGCCCATAGCGGCCGCACAGCGCGGCCTGCTATGGTTCATAATTGCGCGGCCTTGGCGGCAATTGTAGCCTTAGCCCACCATACGAGCTCATCAAGAGCGGTTTTAGCCGATGCAAGCAGATGCCCTTCAATTTCGGCGATCGGTTTGTTTCCAAATGCGGGGTGGACGGCCACGAAGTCTCCGCCGCCGATATGGACGGCGGCGTGCGTGGAAACCATCTGCAGCTCGACGCAGATCGCACGCAGATGCTCAACCGCGCGGACGGCTCCTGTTCCCCCATAGCCAATTGCCGTGAACGGCTTGCGAACCCACTCTTTGTAAGCCTGATCGAGCGCATTCTTCAAAACGCCTGTGATGGAGTGGTTATATTCCGCGACAACGAAAATGTAGCCGTCGTAACGTGCGATTGTTTGCTGCCAGCGCACTGCCTCAAGGTTCGTGCTGGGTATCCACATGTTCGAGGCCACCTCGTAAAAAAAGGGGAGAGGATGATCGCGCAAGTCGACCAACTCCACATCAATATCCTCACGCGCCTCGGCCTGTTTCAAAATCCACTCAGCGGGCACATCGGCAAAGCGAGTCGGGCGCGTGGATCCTATAATGACCGCAATTTTCGGCTTAAAATTCACAGTAGTCTCCTTTGACTAGGCGTCGGTTGGTGAACCACTACGATCCGGTCACTCCACTCTCTTCAGCATGTAGGAGAACTCAGTTCTCTCGACATTCTTCATTCCGTTATTGTGGAAGTGCTGGATATGGGGACCATGTTCGTGATGCTTGAGCTGAGTTTCGCTCGAGGCCCATTCTTCAACGAATACAAACAGGCCGGATTGCGCCCGATCTTCAAACAGATCGTAGCGCCTGTTGCCTTCCTCCTTACGCGAGGGCTCTACTAGAGAGAGCAAGTCCCTGCGCAGCTCATTCTCTTTTCCGACCTTCGCCCGAAGACCGACCACAATAATAAATGGTGTCATCTTTTCCTCCTTGCATGACTGCGACGTCCGCCCTTGCGGCCGTCGCAGATCCACTGGTTAGGCTGCGTGTTCCGCTGCCTTTTCAGGATTGAAACCGTCCGCGTTGTCGAAAACACCCATGAAACCAGGCACGGTTGCTTCGCGTGACCAGTCACGCTGAAGTTCGCAATACATCTGGACGCGGCTAATGAGTTTTCCACCTGCCTGCTGAATTCGCTGCAAGGCCGCCTGGTGGGCAGCAAGGGAAGTACCACCGACAGCGTCGACAGGAACGTACACTTCGAAACCCTCTTGAAGGGCATCCAAGGCCGGGAACGTCAGGCAGGCTTCCGTCCAAAGAGCCGTCATAATCAGCTTGCGCCGACCAGTCGCTTTAACAGCCTGCTTGAATTCGGTGTCTTCCCAGCTGTTGATTGAAGTGCGGTCATAGGTGGGAAGGTGGCCAAGGACGCTCTGAAGCTCCTGGATCGGCGGCTTGTTTCGGCCGGTCTGGATGTTGACGGTCGAGTGGATGATCGGAAGATTATAGTTCACAGCCGCCTTCGCCGCGCTCACGATATTGAAAACCAGCTCCGCGCGCGGCATCGACCGGATCGAAGAAACCTGAATAGGCTGATAATCGATAACGATGAACGCGGAATTCTCAGGTGTGAGAAGTTGGTCGGTGTGGGGGTTACGGATAATTTCGCTAGTCAAGACAGTTTTCCTTATCTGGTTAGGCGTTCTTGGGCACCCTTAACCTTGGCGCACATCCTTATGGTCGGCGACGCGGAAGCTGCGGTAACGGTGCACATCTTGCTGTCTCGTCGTGGTGTCCCGATGATGCGAGCAATCGACAAGGGCTTGGTAAATTTCGCGTCGGTATCGTTCTCGTGACCCCGGCTATGCTACGCCGTCTGCCGGCAGAAGGCATTGCAGACAAAGAACTGCCGGCGCTGCTGAGGCGTGAGTGGCTCGTGCCAGTTGTTCACGGAACAACCTACGAAGAGCTTGAGCAGGTCAGCCTGCTGCTAGCGTCCCGAGTGGGTTGAGCACTGCCGAAGGATCGATGGCAGAAGTCGCCGCTAAGATCGCCGAATTAGTTGTCACCCAATCTTGATGTTTCCGGGAGATCGAGATCGAGTACCGGTAAGGAAGACTTTATGAATTACCTACAAGCGCTAAGGGCACGTGGCGTGCCTACTTGCGCGATCTCCGCAGCCGCGTAGAGCTTACGCCGACAGTCCGCTTTGGACCACCAGGCGTCCTCCGCTTCGCGCCAGAAGGCGACAGAGGCCTTGGATTAGGAGAAAAGCCGGTAGTGCAGCCGGACGCATTCCTGGTCGAGCGTCTTGGCACTGACCAACTCCGGGCTCGACCTGAAGCCGTCGACGGAAAAGAGGGCGACCACCGCCAAGCAGCTCGGGGATGATGTAGATCTCGATTTCATCAAGCGCGCCGCGCTCCATGAACGCCATCTGCAGCATCCCTCCGCGCCGCATCCAGACATTGTCACTATCGAGTCCTCGAAGCTCGGAGATGAGGTCATCCACATTGTCTCTCGCCTCAACTGTACTCTTTCCGCTGATCCCATCCAGTGAAGGCCTCCGGGCCAGGCGGCTATCAGTGATTAGGATACATGAAGGCGAGGCTTGCGCCGCGAACACTTGGTCGCAGACGCGTTAAGTAGAAAAACCAGCTTGCTTCGAAGGTGTCTTGGAAGCCGAATACTTTACGTAAGACCCGGTACTTAGGCGAGCATGGAAGTCGTGATGAGAGTATAAAGATCTCGGACTTCAATGTCAGATGCTCCGTTATGGCGGCGCAGCTCGTCCCGACATGCAAAGGATCAAGGTGCTTGGCAAATGGTCCGGCCAAATAAGTCCCACGCTGATGCTTCTTGCATGTTTACGGGCAGTTTTAGCTCTCTCGCCAGAGCAGACATCGAGAGTAGGGGCCAGTAGGGACAAGGTCTTCGGGACGGCTCTCGGGTAGCACCTGTAGCCGCGATGATCTTGATCGCCGGCGGTCATTGACTCACCCTTCAATGATCTCCTTGACCTTCTGGGCGAGGCTCTCGCTCGAGAAGGGCTTCGTCAGAATTGCCATACCAGCTTCGAGATCACCGTGGCTGAGCACCGCTCTCTCCGCGTAACCCGTGACGAAAAGCACCTTCAGCTCCGCACGTGATACCCTTATCGCATCGGCCAGTTGGCGGCCGTTCATGCTGCCGGGAAGTCCAACATCGGTCAGCAGCAGGTCGATGTCTGGACGCGACTGAAGGATTTGAAGAGCGGAAGCGCCATCTTCCGCCTCGATGACGTTATAGCCCAGCTCTTCCAGTATCTCGACGGCGACCATCCGCACCAGAGGCTCATCGTCAACCACGAGGATTGTCTCACCCCGTTCTGCCTTGGGGACCGAGGTCTTGTCGATGATTTCGTCTTCATTTTGAACCTCCGACGCATATCGCGGGAGGTAAATGCAGACTGTCGTACCCTTACCGTATTCGGACCCGATCCTAACGGTCCCACCCGATTGGCCAGCAAACCCGTAAACCATTGACAGGCCAAGGCCGGTCCCTTTTCCCATAGGTTTGGTGGTGTAGAAGGGGTCAAACGCGCGGGCGATCACATCGGGTGTCATTCCGGTGCCAGTATCTGTCACCGAAAGGGAAACGTAGTCGCCTGCAGGCAATCCAAACTCCCTCGCACGATGATGCTCGAACGCGTGGTTTTCAGTTGCGATCGTCAGCTTCCCTCCATCAGGCATAGCGTCGCGAGCGTTGATACAGAGGTTGAGAAGCGCGTTCTCAAGCTGGCCGACATCCACGAATGTCCTCCAAAGATCATTGTCGGTGGCTTGTTCCAGTTCGACAGACGGACCGACGCTGCGGATGATGAGGTCTTCCATGCCTTCGATGATCTGGTTGATCTTGGATGGCCTCGGGTCCAGTGTTTGCCGCCGCGAGAAAGCCAGTAGGCGTTGCGTCAAGGCCGCCGCACGCTTCACCGCAGATTGGGCTCCGGAGAGGTACCTGTCGATATCGCCGATGCGACCTTGGATAAGGCGCGAGCTGATCAGTTCGAGGCTGCCGCCAATCCCTGCAAGTATGTTGTTGAAATCATGTGCGAGCCCGCCAGTAAGCTGCCCGACGGCTTCCATTTTCTGGGAGTGACGCAACGCCTCTTCGGCATGCAAAAGCGCTGCCGTTCGCTCTTCCACCCGCGCTTCAAGTGTCGCGTTGAGCTCGGCGAGAGCTCCGGCTGCCTGACGCAGCTCAGCCTCGGCTCGAACACGCTGAATGTGAGCCCAGGAACGCTCCGTCACCTCCCGGATCAAAGCTTTTTCCTCTTCGCTCCACCGGTGTGGGGTGTTGTGATGCATGGCCATCAGCGCGGTCAGCTTGCCCTCTCGGATCAGAGGCATGCAGATGGTTGCGACAATGCCTATGTCCTGAAAGGTTTTGGCTTCCTCCGGCGCAAGCTCCTGCGAATTGTCATTGACGACGAGAGGCAGCCCGTGAGTAAGATTGAAGACCGCAAGTTTGCCGAAATCGGCAAGACTGTAGTGGCCGAGAGTCGAGGGCGATCCATCTGCAGCCCAGTTGCCACGGATCGTGAAGCCGTCCTCGTCTTCGTCCATGTCTGCGTAGGCGCAGTTGGAGAGTGAGAGATGCTCTCCGATCATACGCGTGGTGGTCGACAAAATCCTGTCGGCGTCGCGGCTCTTGCTGGTTTCCCTTGCCAGATCGTCGAGGAAACGCAGGCGCGTCTCGGACTGCCGCACGGCTGCCTCCCCACGCGCTCTCTCGGTCACGTCCGAGCCTGAGACGAAGATGTTTGTCACAACGCTTTGTGCGTTCATGATCGGCTGGTAGACGAAGTCGACGAACAATTCCTCCGCAGGGACATCTGGAGCGGGTTGCGAGAGAAAGCGCTGACCGACCGCAGTGTAAGGTTCACCCGTCGTACAGATGTCCTTCAACAGGCCCAGGAACCCTTGCTCAACCGCCTCCGGCAGCGCATCGGCAACAGCTTTCCCGACGACATCCCTGTTTCCAACCAGACGGATATAGGCAGGATTGGCGTACTCGAAGACAAAATCCGGCAGGCTTAACATCACCATGAAGCCCGGCGCGTTCTCGAACATCTGACGGTAACGCTGACGCTCGGAGAGAAGCGCCTCTCGCCCGCGAACCGCATCGGTCGTTTCGATTGCAGTATCGAGCATGCCCACGACCGCTCCCGTCTCGTCTCGAATTGGGCTGTAGCAGAAGGTGAAGTAGGCGGTCTCGGGGTGACCGTGCCTGGTGGTCTGGAGCGGAAAGTCTTCGAAGTAACCGGTTTCCCCCGCAAGCGCCCGTTCTGCGATCGGCCCGAGCGTATCCCAAGTCTCGCTCCAGCTTACCCGGAGCGGTTGCCCCATCGCTTCCTCTTTCGCACCCAGGATAGGAAGAAACGCATCGTTGTAGATCGCGATCAGCTCTTGTCCCCAAAACAGGCACTGGGGAAACTTGGACTCAAGCATGGCGTCCACGGTCACACGCAGAGCCGGCGGCCATGCCTCGATGGAACCGAGAGGCGTCGTCTCCCAAGGAAACGACCGGACAATCTCCGCCATGGGTCCTTGAGACGAAGGAAATGAATTATGCGCTGCCATCTGTCCCCCGACACCTCATTGGGCGGATAGATATGATTCAGACTTAACAATGGAAGAGGCGTCGAGCGCCGTGGCACTCGGACGGTCACAACTGATCTCGATCAGTTGCTTATGCAGCGCGGGAGATTTCTCATCGCGTGACGATGTATCGAAGCGACCTGGGAACTGCTGTCCGTAAGGGCTCGGAATGGCAAGGTTGTTGATTGTGAACCGCACCGGATTTGCCGGAGGATCCAGCTCATGTGAGATTGGACCCGATATGACCAAGACAACGAACAAGTTCTCGCCTGAAGTCCGTGCGCGTGCCATTCGAATGGTGCTGGATCATGAAGCGGCATACCCGTCGCGTGGGCTGCCCGTTTCACCTATCGCGGCCAAGATCGGCTGCTCGCCAGCCATGCTGCATGAATGGGTCAAGAAGAGCGAGGTCAACAGCGGCAAGCGAGCAGGCCTGCCCAGCGATGTCGCCTAGAAGATGAAGGCTCTTGATCGACACCTCGACCTCGATAGCGTGCGAACGCAGTTGAGGCCGTTCTACAACATCACGGGTCGACTGTCCGTTGACTCCGAAATGATGATGCGGATGCTGACCATCGGCTACTGCATGGCATCCGGCCAGAGCGACGGCTCTGTGAAGAGGTTCACCTCAATCTCGCCTATCGCTGGTTATGCCGCCTCGGACTGGACGGGAAGGTTACGAAGTCCCGCGAACATCAAACTTTGAACACTTCTAGGAGCGTGCAGAATGTGTTTGGCAACGGGGTCTTAGGACCCGATTGCTTCATCAATCCACGGCAGTTCTCTTGCACGATGAACGGGGACCGCGACACACTGCTCGATTGATGCAAAGCACGCCGCTAGGAGACGGAGACCCGGCATCGAACGCGCTTCAGCGGAAAGGGACTCGCGAATACCTGCGACCGCGTCGAGGCCTTCATCTAAGAAGCATCGTATGCTTTCGCTTGGAGTGTCAAATGCAACTACCTCGGCGGCACGGAGGCTATTGGCGAGAACTTGGTGATAAGCGGCCCCTCGCGTAGCTCCGATTTTCACCCCGAGCAGATCAAAATCAATTAGCGATTTCTCGGGCCTCTCAGCCTTGGTCAACAGGGTAGCGTCGATCGTTAGATAGGGTTTGGAGAAGGCAAGACGATCTCTTCGAGACGGCTCCGCCGCCAGGAATGCGATATCCCACTCGTCTCGATCGCATGAGGTGTAGATCTCTGCTGCTGATCTGTAAACGACGAACTGCAGTTCAACACCCATCTTCTCGGATAGCCGCTCTGCAATTTCTACGCTTGGACCTGTAAACGACCCATTCTCTTGTGGTCGGACCAGCGCACGATTGGCGGCGTTTATTGCCGCCCGAAGCGTATCCTGCTTGCTCAACTTGATCACTTTCCAAGCCCGTCAGCGGTTTTATTGACGTTCTCCATCTGCCGGAAACTCTTGGCAAGCTCGTCGCTACCCCGTGCAAGAACTCCGGCATCAATCCCCACTGCCGTGAAAACGGACCCGAGTTCGATGCATCTTCTGGCAAAGCCCGTGTTCGGGGTCAAAATTCCCGCAGGCTTACCCAATTGCCTGATGCGAAGGATTGCATCCTCGACGGCAGCGACGACTTCCGGGCGATCAGGCTCTCCCGGAAAACCTAGACTCGCGGCAAGATCCGCTGGGCCAATGAAGACGCCATCTACACCCTCCACCGAGGCAATCTCCTCGAGACGATCAAGTGCGGAACCGGTTTCGACTTGGACAAGCAAGCAGAGCTCGCTCTCCGCGCGCGTGGCGTAGCGCGGGATACGGCCGAACCGCGTCGCGCGGGTAAGGCCTGAGACGCCGCGGATGCCACGCGGCGGATAACGCATCGCGACGACTGCTGCTTCGGCTTCTTCACGTGACTGCACATACGGAACAAGGAGCGTTTGTGCGCCGACATCGAGCATGCGCTTGATCAAAACCGTATCGTTGCTCGCTGGACGCACAATCGCTGACACGTCATAGGCTGCCGCCGCCTGCAATTGTGCGAGGACATCGATCGGGTCACTTGGCGAGTGCTCAGTATCGAACAGCAGCCAGTCGTAGCCCGCGCCGGCCGCTATTTCCGCAGCGTAGCCTCCTGGAAGGCTACACCAGAAGCCGAGTTGATGTTGGCCGGACTTGATTGCAGCCTTGAAGTTATTGGTGGGAAGATCCATCGAACTGTCCTAGCGGAAAGAAACGCCGATGGCGCCCAGCGGCCCATAATCAGCATGGATTACATCACCCGCGGCAATATCCACGGGACGGGTGAACGACCCGGCGAGCACGATCTGCCCTGCCATCAACTTCGACCCAACAGCGTGGAGCTTGTTTACGAGCCAGGCAACGCCGGCTGCCGGGTGGCCCATGATTGCAGCAGAGACGCCTGACTCCTCGATAACACCATTCTTGGAAAGAGTGGCACCGACCCAGCGGATGTCTACATCCATCGGCCGGATGGTGCGGCCTCCGACAACGATCGCACCGAAGGCGGCGTTGTCAGCAATCGTGTCGGTTATCGCACGCGGCACCTGCGTCCTGTAATCGATGATTTCCAATGCGGGCACCACGAAGTCCGTCGCGCGCATGACATCGTAAATACGGGTGGACGGACCTTCGAGATCCTTGCCCATGACGAAGGCGAGCTCGACCTCGAGCCGTGGCTTGATGAAGCGCGACGCTTCAATTTGTGCGCCATCGTTGAAAAGGGCGTCATCAAGGATCCGCCCATAGTCGGGCTCCGTCATTTTTGAAGCCATCTGCATCGCACGCGACGTTAAGCCAATTTTGTGCCCTGCAACGCGCGCACCCGCGCGCATCCTCTCCGCGGCCCAAAGATCCTGGATCGCGTAGGCGTCCTCGATCTCCATCTCAGGGAAAGTGATGCTCAGTTGCTGAACTGGCACTCGATCCCGCTCCGCCTGATAGATTTGCTTGGCTGCTTCAGCCCTTTGATCATGTGTCAGCATTGTTCGCTCGCGTTCTATCGTGGGTGTTACTTGATTGGCGGTTTGGGCAGCATCGCTACGCCGCTCTCCATGACGTAGGTGTAGTCGAGCGAGAACCAGGGGGCGCCAACGTCGGGATGATCCGGATTAATTTCCTCATGGCGCACGAAGTCACCGATCAGGGCCTCCGTCACGCCGAACTGAACGTCGTCTGAGATATGAGGATCGGTAGGATCGAACACCTGTGATATCAGGGTCTTGAAACCTTCCTTGAAGATCAGCGCATGGAGATGCGCAGGACGGTACGGATGACGGCCCTGTGCCTTCAATAGTCGCCCGACCACTCCACCCGTGGGAATGGGGTAACCGACCATCTTGACGGTGCGGAACCAGAAGCGCCCATCCTCGTCGGTGGTGAACTTACCGCGAAGGTTCATCTCAGCCTGATCGGGATCCTGGTTTTCGTATAATCCGACGGGCGAGGCATGCCATACATCGACTTCGGCCCCTGCTATAGGATTACCGTTAACGTCGACCACGCGCCCGTTCACGAAAAGCGGCTCTCCTGGGGTGTCTGAGCGGATAATCGTGCCACCGTTCTCGACGCGGGGAGAATTCAGACGCCAGAACGGGCCAAGCAGCGACTGAGAGGTCTCCGTCTGTCCCTTGTTGCCGTTGTTCAGCAAACAGATCAACGTCGATACGCCGAGCGATCCGGCCATCAAGACCATTTCATTGTGGCTGTCGGTCTGCAACTGCCCGATTTCGTTCAGGATCGCTGTGGCCTCCCGAAACTCCGGCTCCGTCAGCCGCACATCGCGTGCGAATGCATGCAGGTGCGTGACCAGTGATACCATGATTTCCCGCAGCCTCGGATCATGGGTTTTTCCCATAACCGCGAGTGCGGCCTCGGTGACATCGCGTTCGTTCTTAATCATTCAAAGCGTCCTCTCCCAGCCTCCGCCAGCGAAGCGGATAAACGATTATTTTTCTCGGTAAGTCAACCGGGCATGTGGAGTGGCGGGGAGGATTCCTCAGAAAAATATGTCAAAACAATGCGGTATATGGAGTGATCTTTAGGCGCGGCATGACATTTGACAAGAATAATCGTTTATCCTATTCGTCCCTGAACAGGGGGAGCAAAAGCGTGACGACTGCTCAGGGCAACATGGACGAAGATGAACAGGGTGCAGATGCATCTGCTGCTCAAGCTATGCATGTTGTTGCCAATGGGTTCATCGATGACGGCAGGAACACGATCGCGAGTCAGTTGGTTGACCGACTTCGTGAAGCGATCGTGTCAGGTCAGTTCGCACCAGGTAGCAAGATCAACCTGCAAAAGGCGCGTGCCCTCTTTCAGGTTAGCCTCAGTCCGCTTCGCGAAGCACTCGCACGCCTGATTTCCGACGGACTGGTTATCTTCGAAGACAACAGGGGATACCGCGTGGCGCCGATGTCGCTTGCGGATCTGGAGGAGATAACGAGTCTGCGCTTGGAGTTCGAGCTCTTTGCGCTGCGAGAAGCGATACGCCTGGGCGATACGACCTGGGAAGGAGATGTTGTTCGCGCGCTTCATCGGCTGAACAAGGAAGAGCGCAACGCCGACAATCCAGCGACGCTCGAGGCGTGGGAGCAGATCCACCGACAGTTCCACCTTACCCTCATCTCGGGATGCAAAAAGCCGCACCTCATGCATTTCTGCAGCGTGCTCCTCAATCTCAACGATCGGTACAGACGCACATTCCTCCGCGCGACCTCAGGCGACCGCAATGTCGCGTTTGAGCACAGTGAGATCGCGCATGCTGCAGTGGCGCGTGATGCGGAGTTCGCGTCACAGAGGTTGCATGACCACATCCGGCGGACAGGTGGGAATTTGCTGACGCACGTTGCAGCAAGGGGGCTGACATGATGCGCGCACAGCGCTTGACGCCGGGGGACTCTGCCAACTTGGGCGGATTGGGTGGCGGCATCCTCAGACAATAACGAAGCGGGTGGTCAACAGGCTGCGCCACCCGGTTGAGACCTTTGGCTCCTTCGGTTCGCGGCTAAACACTGGGAGGAAGAAATGACGATTTTTAACAGGCGCGCTCTGCTCGCCGCTTGCGCTGTGGGCTCCATGCTGATGGCGCTTCCTACGTATGCACAAGAGAAGGCACAGATCCGCTTCTCTGCAATCTTCTCTGACCGCGACATCCGCGCCGAGATGATGGAGAAGTTCAAGGCAGCCATCGCAGACGACTTCGCCGTCGAGAATTACTACAACGGTTCTCTATTCAAGCAGGGCACCGAGCTCGTTGCGCTTCAGCGTGGCAACCTTGAGATGGGTAATATTGCGCCGCAGGACTTTGCGAAGCAGGTGCCCGCATGGTCACTTCTCACATCCGCTTATCTCTTCCGAGACGTGGACCATCTCAACAAATTCTTCGCCAGCGACGTAGGAGCTGAGATGAAGAAGTTGGTCGAAGACCAGCTCAGCGTGAAGATCCTTGGCCCGACCTTCTTCGGCACCAGGCAGGTAGGTCTGAAGAGCGACAAGAAGATCGACAAGCCGGCCGATATGGCTGGCATCAAGCTGCGTATGCCTGGTGGTGATGCATGGCAGTTCCTGGGACAGGCGCTTGGGGCCAACCCGACTCCGATGGCGGTTACGGAAGTCTACACGGGTCTCCAGACGGGCGCGATCGACGGCCAGGACAACCCGTTGCCGAACGTTCAGACGCTCAAGTTCTACGAAGTGATGAACCAGATTGTTCTCACATCGCATCTCGTGGGTTACGACCTTCTGACCATTTCCAAGACTGCGTGGGACAAGATGTCCCCGGAACAGCAGGAAAAGGTTCAGAGCGCCGCCAACGAAGTCATCGAGTGGAGCGCACAGCAGCACATCGCCAAGGAAGCGGAACTGGCGGAGTTCATGAAGGAGAAGGGGCTTGATGTTTACACCCCTGACACCGCCGCTTTCCGCGAGCATGCACAGAAGATGTACCTCGAGTCCGAGCTCGCCAAGAGCTGGCCTGAAGGCATGATCGACAAGATCAACGCGCTCTAAGCTTTCTGAGGGGCGGCGCGCGTGCCGCCCCTATCTCTCTCATTTCGCAGATGTCGAATCCGACTAGGGGGACCTCAATGGAGCCCAGATACCGAGCCATCGGCGGCTGGCTTTACCGGCGTGCCGAGAACGTCTTGGCAGCGATGCTGGTAACAATGTTTGCCACGTTCCTGCTGCAGATCTTCTTCCGATACATACTGAACTGGCCGACCGGTTGGACGAACGAACTGAGCGCTATGCTCTGGATCTGGATTGTTCTTTGGGGAGCCGCGTTCGTCGTAACAGAGGAAGAGGAGATGCGGTTCGACCTCATCTATGCCTCGGTTGGAAGACGCACAAGACGCGTCATGTTCCTCATCTGCTCGGCATCTCTGGTCTTCCTGTACGGCGTGTCACTGCCCGCAGTTGTTGACTACGTAACCTTCATGAAGGTCGAGAGGACCGCCTACATGGGTATCCGTTTCGACTGGCTCTTTTCGATCTACATCGTCTTCGTCGTAGCTGCCATCGTTCGCTACATCTGGCTCTCCTGGCAGGTGCTCCGCGGATCGGCTCCTGATGAATTTGATCCTTCCAAAGCGAGCTCCGGCGTATGAACTTGGCTAGCCCCTTTTCCCTCTGCCTCGTCGCAATGACTGCATTGGCTCTACTAGGACTTCCTGTCGGACATGCGATGATTGCAGGTTCGGTCTTGTATCTTTTCCTGTCAGGACTGGACATGGGGACTGCGGCCGAGCAGTTCCTAAACGGGATGTACACAAACTACATCATCCTAGCGGTGCCTCTGTTCATACTTGCCGCAGAGCTGATGAACATCGGCTCAATGACGGAACGTTTGACATTATTCTGTAACGCTTTCGTCGGTCGTTTCCGCGGCGGCCTCGCGCAGGTCAACGTGTTGCAGTCCATCATTTTCGCAGGGATGTCTGGTTCGGCCATCGCGGACGCAGCAGGCTCTGGCAAGATGATGCAGGACATGATGACCAGGGATAATCGTTACCCTGCATCGTACGCTGCTGCTTTGACCGCCGTGACCTCGGTGATCGGGCCGATTATCCCTCCATCAATCCCGATGATCATCTATGCGCTCGTGTCCGACGCTTCGATAGGCTACCTATTTCTTGCGGGGGTCGTTCCGGGTCTCTTGATGGCGCTGTTCCAAGTGGTGTTGGTTGCCTATCACGCCAGAACGCGGAACTTCCCGGTAGAGCCGCCGACTGCTTTGCGAGACTTGCCGCTTATCACGTGGCGGGCGCTCCCTGCGCTGCTTATGCCGGTTGTCCTTCTCGGCGGCATATATTCCGGCGTGACGACACCGACGGAAGCTGCTGCCGTCGCTGCCGCTTACGCACTGTTGATCTCGGTCATGCTCTACAGAAGCGTCAGTCTCGCCGACTTTTACAGATCGGTCTTGGCCAGCGCGCGCACGACTGCATCGATCGGCATGCTGATAGCTGGAGCCCTCGTGTTCAATTACGTCGTGACCGTGGAAAACATCCCGCGTTCACTGAGCATATTGATCACGAGTTGGGAGCTGACCCCGGTCACATTCCTGATCCTCGTAAACATCATTCTATTGCTTCTCGGGTGTTTGCTTGAAGGAACGACGATCATCCTGGTCATCATTCCAGTTTTCATTCCAACAGCTCAAGCGCTGGGAATTGACCTCGTCCACTTTGGGGTCGTCTGCGTGGTGAACATCATGTTGGGCCTGATCACGCCACCATACGGACTTCTCCTGTTCATCATGGTGCGCATCGCCAAGGTGCCGCTGTGGGACATCATCAAGGACGTGCTGCCGTTCCTCTACACGATGATCTTCTCCTTGGTCGTAATCACCTTCTTCCCGGATGTGGTGCTCTGGCTGCCGCGTCTCATGGGTTATCAGGGTTAGGAACTCGACATGTCTAAACCAATTTACGTAATCAATGGTCCAAACCTCAACCGGCTGGGCCGCCGCGAACCCGAAATCTACGGTCGCACGACGCTCACTGAAGTTGAGCAGATGTGCCGAGCAGCGGCAGGAGAGCGAACGATTGTCTTCCGCCAGTCCAACTGGGAAGGGCAAATCGTCGAATGGATACATGAGGCGATCGACGAAGGCGCGGCGATCGTTATCAATCCCGCAGGTCTCACGTTCACCTCCGTACCCATTCTCGATGCCTTGAAGATGTTTCAAGGGCCGATCATCGAACTACATATCTCCAATGTGCACCGGCGCGAGCAGATCTACCACAAGTCCCTGATTTCCCAGGTTGCCACCGGAGTTATCGCTGGGCTTCAAGTTCATGGTTATGTCGCGGCAATCAATGCGGTGATCGCCATGGAGCGTGATGGATCATCACAATGATCCGGCAGCTTGGCCTGGCCCACTTCTCAGCGATCAACGTTCCGCCAGAAGAGTTTGTTGTGCTTGCCGCAGAGGCAGGCTTCGTCCGCGTCGGGCTACGTCTGGTGCCGCCCTTCGCGGGCGCACCTCACTATCCCCTGCAGGCTGGCACTGACGCATTGCGTCGTCTTTTGCGCATATGTTCGGACGTGGGGGTGGAGGTCTACGATATCGAAGCGGTTGTCATCGACGCGCAGTTCTCTCCGGGGACGATGAAGCCTGTTTTGGAGGCGGCCGCAGAACTCGGTGCCAGCCGGCTCACCGTCTCAGGTGATGACATAGATAGTGCGCGACTGGCAGATAATTTTCTAAACCTATGCGCGTTAGCTGCACCCTTCGCGATGGACATTGACATCGAGAACATGGGTTGGCGGTCGGTTGCCACCTATTCAGACGCCTACGACTTGGTCGCATCAACCAAGGCAGAGAATGCAGGGGTCTTGGTCGATGCGATCCACTTCTTCCGCAATGGCGGAAACCTGGAAGAGCTGAATGCAGGGCTGCACCGCATCAATAGTGTCCAAATCTGCGATGTCAGGGGGCCCGCACCGACCACCTCTGAGGGAATGGTGGCTGAGGCACGTGCAGGCCGTTTTGCGCCCGGAGAGGGTGATCTCCCGCTTCAGGAACTACTCAACGCTGTGCGCCCCGATTCAAAGATCTCGATCGAGGTTCCCATGATCGACAATAGCCGTTCGGCAAGTGACCACATCCGTCATCTGGTGGCTGCAGCACAACGCCTCCAATAGAATATCCCCTCGTCCCATACCGAATTTTGAAAGGCAGCCTCTTCAAATGTCGCAGAACGAAAGAACAACGCATGGTTCCAAACCTGCGATCAAGGTAGGCTTGATCGGCGCTGAGATCCAGGCATCGAAGTCTCCGGCACTGCACGAGCGCGAGGCTTCGGCTCACGGTTTGGACTACTCGTACAGCCTGATCGACCTTGCGGTGCGAAAGTGCGGGGCCGAGGCCTTGCCTGCGATTCTACAAGAGGTCGAGGATCAAGGTTTTGCTGGGGTCAATGTTACTTTTCCCGTCAAGCAGGCGATCATAGAACATCTGACCGAACTCTCTCCAGAGGCTCAATCACTCGGAGCGGTCAATACTGTTGTATTGCGGGACGGCAAGCGAATTGGCCACAACACGGATTGGTACGGCTTTCACGAAAGCTTCCGGCTCAACTTCCCAAACGTGGCACGTGGTTGCGCGCTCCTGCTCGGAGCTGGAGGCGCTGGTTCGGCCGTTGCCCATGCCGCACTCTCCCTTGGCGTAGAGAAACTACTCATACACGACATAGACCAAGGACGTGCGACCGAGCTTGTGACGCGACTGAACAAGGAGTTTGAAGCAGAGCGAGCTATCGTGAGTCCTGACATCGCGGAAGCCATGTCTGCAGCCGATGGCTTGATCCATGCGACGCCGACAGGGATGGCGAAATTCCCAGGGCTTCCGATCGATGGTGAACTTCTACAGCCCCGTCACTGGGTCGCGGACATTGTTTATATGCCGCTCGTTACACCGCTGATCGCCTGCGCACGTGCAATTGGTTGTCCGGTACTCGATGGCGGGGCGATGGTCGTCTACCAAGCCGTGGGCGCGCTCAAGCTTTTTGCCGGGATCGATGCGGATCCTGATCGGATGCGAAGCCACTTCGCCGAGCTCGTGGGCTAGAGCGACAATGCCGCACATCCTCATCGACTACAGTCGTGGGACTGAGAAGACGGTTGATATGGCGCGTCTCGTAGAGGCCGTTCATCGGGCAGCGAGATCGAGTGGTCACTTTGCCCCCAACGTCGTTCGCACACTTGCTCGTGGTGCGGATTTTTCCCTCGTGGCGGATGAGAACTGCGCCAATCGATTCATCCAGATCACCGTTCGCTTGGCGCCGGGCCGCAGCAGGGAGGTCCGGCAGACCATTTCCCGAACGATCTTTGATGCCGCTTCAACAGTCGTGTCTCAGGAGTGGGAGCGCGGTCGCATGGCGCTCCGGGTCGATATCGCTGAATCGGACCCCGAACTTGCCCACCAACGAAACCTTCTACCAACCGAATAGGTGTCTGTATGCCGACCATCTACGTGATCAATGGCCCCAATCTCAATCTTCTCGGAAAGCGCCAGCCTCATATCTATGGTCACGAGACCCTGGATGATCTTAAGAACTCCTGCGTTGGTGCAGGTTCAGAGCTTGGGCTGAGTGTAGAATTTTTCCAGAGCAACGCGGAATCGCAGGTCATCGACTGGATCCATGAAGCTCGAGAGAAGGCCGTCGGAATAGTGATCAACCCGGCCGCGTTCACCCATACGTCAGTGGCGATCTTGGACGCACTGAACACGTTCGAGCATCCGATCATCGAGGTTCACATTTCGAACGTCCATAAACGGGAGCCGTTCCGGCATCATTCGTATGTATCCGGTGTCGCATCGGGCGTTATTGCCGGGTTCGGCACTCAAGGCTATCTCTTTGCCATTCAACGGCTAGCGGCGTTGCTTGGCGAGCCCGGAGCTTCCGCACATTTGAGCGATAGTTGATCTCCACGGAACCTCACTACTTCCATATCCGAAACTTCTAGCGCGTTGTAAGGTCGCTAGGGCATCTCTCTGGTTTAGGCGGAAGGCGCTTGAGCAGCGCCTCCACACGAGAACCCGTTATAGTACCTGGCTCGAAATGAACCTCTCGCTCGCGGCCTCACGAGATGAAAGGACCGCAGCCACCATCAGGCCACCAATGACAGTGACGTGCTCGAATGCGAACATCATCTCGATGAATGCATACTCGCCGCTCATGAGCCAAAACGCGTGCGCGATTGGGATGGTGAGCAGGGTGAAGATCGCCAGCGCTCCTGCTCCGAGCCACGCGTGCTTCCCGCTTATGATCATCGCTGAGCCACAAAGCTGGACGACAATGACGGCAACAGCCATAGGACCTGCAGGCGTACGTGACCTGCTCCCCTCGAATGTCCTCGGTTTGAGGTTAGTCTGTTCTCCCGAGAAGGAGACAGATATAATGAAGCGTTCCCGTTTCAGCGACGAGCAGATCATCAGTATTTTGAAGGAGCACCAGGCCGGGCTTTCGGCTGTTGAGCTGTGCCGCAAATACGGTGTCAGCGACGCGACCTTCTACAAGTGGCGTTCGAAGTATG